>ERZ1643246.1335-NODE-1335-length-27200-cov-5.743120_pt1 | contig 27200 bp, 27 predicted proteins | sample MGYA00579265_ERZ1643246 | MGnify/ENA primary metagenome ERZ1643246 (study PRJEB29033, sample SAMEA4952261) | chicken gut metagenome | biome: Broiler Chicken; feature: Gastrointestinal Tract; material: Caecum | place: Ireland | collected 2018 | study: Broiler...
AACAGATGAATCGAGGATGAAAAATGGAAGAATACGGACAGGGGAGAGAGTTCACGGGAGATCATCAGCCGGTGCCGCAGCAGACCCCCAAAAAGCGCCCGGGGAAACCGAAGACCTATCGCCGGGGAATCCTGACGGGTGTTCTGGCAGCCTGCGGAGTTTTCGTGTGCCTGATTGCCATCGCCGCCTTTGTGTTTCTGCGCGGATTCGGAGTGGGCGATCTTCTGAGCGGGGGATGCCTGGGCAAACTGGCGACCCTTTCGTCCATCATCGACTATTACTTCTATGAGGATGTGGATACGGATCAGCTCCAGACCGGTCTCTACAAAGGACTGTTGGAGAGTCTGGATGACCCTTACTCCACCTATTACACGGCAGACGAATTTGAGCAGATCATGATTGACACCAGCGGAGAGTATGCGGGGGTCGGGATGACATTGACCCAGCGGACAGACACCAATCAGGTTTTTGTGGTGCAGGTGTACGAGGGCTCTCCGGCGGAGCAGGCCGGACTGATGGCGGGGGATGAACTGATTTCCGCAGACGGATATATGGCCCAGGAGATGGATCTGGAGACCTTTGTCAGCCATATCCGCGGGGAGGAGAACAGCACGGTGGACATCGTCTACGCCAGGGACGGACAGCAGCAGGAGGTCACGGTAACCCGGGCCCATGTGTCCACGCCCAGTGTGTCTTACCAGATGCTGGACGGCAATATCGGTTACATTGAGATCACGGATTTTGCCCAGAATACCCAGGAGCAGTTTGAGGCGGCCATGAAGGATCTGAAAAATCAGGGAATGCAGGCGGTTATCTTCGATCTTCGCTCCAACGGCGGCGGCCTGGTGGATTCCGTGACGGCGATCCTCGACGATCTGCTTCCGGCGGGGACGACGGTTTACATGGAAGACAAACACGGGGAGCGCACGGTCTACAGTTCCGATGACGAGAAGCAGGAGAATATGCCCATGGCGGTGCTGACTTCCGGGAATACGGCCAGCGCGGCGGAGATTTTCGCCGGGGCAATCCGGGATTTCCACTATGGCACGCTGATCGGAACCAAGACCTTCGGAAAAGGCATCGTTCAGACGACGATTCCGCTGCCGGATGGAAGCGCCATCAAGGTAACGACAGCCCGCTACTATACGCCCAGCGGCGAGTGCATCCATGAGAAGGGCATCGAGCCTGATATCGAACTGGAATATCAGTTCCTGGGTACGGAGGATCAGGCCTACGATGTGTCTCTGGACAATCAGATCCAGAAGGCTGTGGAGGTGCTGAGCCAGGAGATGTAGGAAAGTGGCATGATTTATCGGAGGGGGAGCTGCTGTCTGTTCTCAGAACGAGATGCAAAACATTTCGAGGAGCCGCTGAGGGCGGAAATCATCTTCAGCGATGGCTTCGATGATTTCTGCGTCTCCTCTCCATTGCATCTCAGATTGTTCTGAGAACAGACAGCGACTCCCCCTCCTTGAAATACCATTTCCTCCCGTACAGAGGATGGCGAACTACTTGGTAACGGACGGACAGTCGGACCGGACGCATCCATAGCGGATTCAGTTTGATTGTTCGGATGTAAGATAAAATTTTTCATATAAGAAAGAGGTGATTTCTGTGGTCGAACTCGACGAAATGAAGCAGCGGCTTGCTGCCTACAAAACTCCACTGCAGGAAGTGAGGGATTCACTTTAACTTAGCAGATAAGGAGAGAAGAATCCAGGAGCTGGAAAAGGAGATGGAAGCGCCGGACTTCTGGAATGATACGGAGGCTTCCACCAAGAAAATGAAGGAACTGAAAAGCCTGAAGGATGACTGCCAGGTGTACAGCCATCTGGAAGAGCTGATGGACGACATTGCCACCTACATTGAACTGGCGGAGGAGGAGAACGATCCGGAGATGCTTCCGGAGATTGAGGCGCTCTTTACCGATTTTGACACTTCCATGGACAATATCCGTGTGAAGACGCTGTTGTCGGGAGAGTATGACGCCAACAACGCCATCGTGGGACTGCACGCGGGCGCCGGCGGCACGGAGGCCTGCGACTGGGTTTCCATGCTCTACCGGATGTACACCCGTTGGGCCCAGAGCCGGGGATATGAGGTGGAAGTGCTGGATTATCTGGACGGCGAGGAGGCGGGCATCAAGTCCGTGACCTTCCAGGTCAACGGGGAGAATGCCTACGGCTATCTGAAGTCGGAGAAGGGCGTCCACCGGCTGGTGCGGATTTCGCCTTTCAACGCCAACGGCAAGCGTCAGACATCCTTTGCCTCCTGCGATGTGATGCCGGAGATTGAGGAGGATGTGGACGTGGAGATCCGGGACGAGGATATCCGAATCGACACTTACCGTTCCAGCGGCGCCGGCGGTCAGCACATCAACAAGACATCCTCGGCCATCCGCATTACCCACTTCCCCACAGGGATTGTGGTGCAGTGCCAGAACGAGCGGTCTCAGCACATGAACAAGGACAAGGCCATGCAGATGTTGAAGGCGAAGCTGTATCTTCTGCAGCAGGAGGAGAACCGCCGGAAGGCGGAGGGAATCCGGGGCGAAGTGACAGAGATCGGCTGGGGCAACCAGATCCGCTCCTATGTGCTGCAGCCCTACACCATGGTAAAGGATCTGCGCACCGGCGAGGAGACTGGAAATGTGTCTGCGGTGTTGGACGGGGATGTTACCCCCTTTATGAACGCCTATCTGAAATGGTGTTCTCTGGGATGCCCGGACCGGCACGCGATGGAGGACTAGAAAAATGAAAAAAGAAACGTACCGTATCTGGAGAGAGGAGGAGTATTCCTACCCGATGGCATATGGCTTTCTTCCGAAGATCACGGCGTATCTGCATGAGGACGGTAAGGCCAGAGGAGGGATTCTCGTAGTACCCGGAGGCGCTTACATGGCGGTATCTCCCACAGAGGGAGAACTGGTTGCTCTGAAGTTTTATGAGATGAGGTATCAGACCTTTGTATTGACCTACACCACGAATCTGCTTCAGATGGAGCCTTTGAAAATGCAGCCTCTGCGTGATATTTCCCGGGCAGTGCGTTACATCCGGAAAAAGGGAGAAGATTTCGCCATAGCGGACGGTCGAATTGCAGTCTGCGGATTTTCCGCAGGCGGCCATTTGAGCGCCAGCCTCTGTGTGCATTTTGATGATATAAAAGACGAGGCGCCGGAGTACGGGGGGATCTCTAATCGCCCGGATGCAGCCATTCTCAGTTATCCGGTTATCACTTCCGGAGCGTATGCTCACAGGGAATCCATTGAGGTTCTTCTGGGAAAGGACGCTTCCGAGGAGGAACTGGAGTACATGTCTCTGGAAAAGCATGTGACAGAACACACACCGCCCTGTTTTGTGTGGGCGACAGAGACGGATGAGAGCGTGCCGGTGGAAAACAGTTTTCTGTTTATAGAGGCCTGCAGAAAGCATGGGGTTCCCTGCGCTTTCCATATGTTTTCCAAGGGCCGTCACGGTCTGTCCCTGGCGGACGAGGACTGGGCGGAGGGGAGAAAACAGGATCCCTACACGACGGAACAGATCGGATGTATCATCGAGAAAGTAAAGGCGGGCGAGCTTACGCTTCCTGCCGGGATGCAGGAGAAATTCTCCGGCGGAGGAGACTTTCCGGCCAATATACCGGATCCGGAAGTGGCGGTCTGGCCCATACTGGCGGACGCCTTTTTGCAAAGTCATATGTGAGAAACAGGAGAACAGCGTCGGCGTGCGAGAGTGTGCAGCTCTCTGCGCACCGGCGCTGTTGTAATTTCAGACAAAAAGGGATCTGAAAAACCGTGCAAATTTCATAGAAAAACCTTGCACAGGTAGTTTTATTGTGTTATTATCTTTCGAGTGAGGACAAATGTGTTCCTGTCAAAGACAGTTCTTGTCACACCCTGAGCAGCATCAGAAAAGCAGCAATGACATGCTTGCATGGAAGAGATGGCTTTTCTGATGCTGTTTCAGGGAGACATTGAACATAAGACAGTCTCGGAGGATAGGATGGCAGATAAGACTACCTATTTTGTTTTGAAAGAGAAGGCGGTGCCGGAGGTGCTGCTGAAAGTGGTGGAGGCAAAGAGACTTCTGGATTCCGGGAAATGCGCTTCCGTGCAGGAGGCCGTGGATGCAACCGGAATCAGCCGAAGTTCCTTTTACAAATATAAAGATGACATTTTTCCGTTTCACGACAACAGCAAAGGGCGTACCATCACGATGGTCATCCAGCTGGACGACGAGCCGGGGCTTCTGTCCCTGGTGTTGAAGACGGTGGCGGAGTACCGGGCCAACATTCTGACTATACATCAGAGTATTCCGGTCAATGGCATTGCCTCGCTGACACTGAGTGTGGATGTGCTTCCCCAGACGGGCGATATCTCGGAGATGACGGGTGTGATCGAGGAGACGCCGGGGATTCACTATGTGAAAATTTTAGCCAGGGAGTAAGAAAGACGATGAAAGTAGCAATTATGGGATACGGAACCATCGGTTCCGGTGTGGCGGAAGTTTTGGAAGTCAACAGAGACGTGATCGCGAAGCGGTGTCAGGAGCCGCTGGAGTTGAAGTATGTGCTGGATCTGAGGGATTTTGCGGGAGATCCCATCGCCGACAAGGTGGTCCACGACTACAAGGTTATCGCGGAGGACCCGGAGGTGGCGATTGTGGTGGAGACCATGGGCGGCGTGGAGCCGGCCTACACCTTCGTGAAGGCGATGCTGGAAAAGGGCAAGCATGTGGCTACCTCCAACAAAGCGCTGGTTGCGGATCGCGGGGCGGAACTGATCGAGATTGCCAGAGCGCACAAGGTCAATTTCCTCTTCGGCGCTTCGGTGGGAGGCGGAATTCCGATCATCCGTCCGCTGCAGTCCTGCCTGACCGGCGATGTGATCGAGCGGATTACCGGAATCATCAACGGAACCACCAACTACATGATGACGAAGATGACCCGGGAGGGCTCGGATTTTGACGAGGTGCTCGCGGACGCCCAGGACAAGGGTTACGCGGAGAAGGATCCCACGGCGGACATCGAGGGTTACGACGCCTGCCGGAAGATCGCGATCCTGACTTCCCTGGTATGCGGAAAGCAGGTGGATTACCAGGATATCCCCACCGAGGGGATCTCCCATATCACGGCCACGGACATCCGCTATGCCAACGCCATGGGAAGAGCCATCAAGCTTCTGGCGGACAGCAAAATGAGCGGGGATACCTACTCGGTGCGTGTGGCGCCGTTCCTGCTTCTGCCGGATCATCCGCTGTACCATGTGGACGGCGTATTCAACGCGATTTTCGTCCATGGCAACATGCTGGGAGACGGTATGTTCTACGGCAGCGGCGCGGGCAAACTTCCCACGGCCAGCGCTGTGGTGGCGGATATGGTGGATATGGCAAAGCATATCGACAAGAATATTTACCTGCGCTGGGATAAGGAGAAGATGATCCTGGCGGATCCCATGGAGCAGCGGTACCGCTACTTCGTCCGGGCGGAGGATGACATGGACGCGGTGAAGGCGGCCTTCGGAGATGTGGAGGTTGTGGACGCCGGCGTGTCCGGGGAGAACGGTTTTGTGACCGGCGAGATGAGTGAGCGGGAATACCGGCAGCGCGCGGGCAAACTCAGCGGTGTGCTGCAGATGATCCGCATGGCGTAAGGAGTGAGCGAGATGAAATATGTGGTAGTTTTGGGAGACGGCATGGCAGACCAGCCCATCGAGGAGCTGGGAGGAAAGACGCCGCTGGAGTACGCGAAGACGCCGATGATGGACGAGCTGGCAAAGGTCAGTGAGATCGGCATGGTGCACACGGTTCCCGACGGCATGAGCCCGGGAAGCGACACGGCAAATCTGTCGGTGCTGGGCTATGATCCGAAGATCTATTACTCGGGAAGGTCGCCCCTGGAGGCGTTGAGTATCGGCGTACCCATGAAGTCCACGGACGTGGCGATCCGCTGTAACCTGGTAACCCTCTCCGAGGAGGAGGATTCATATGAAAAGCGCAGGATCATCGATCACAGTTCCGGGGAGATTTCCACCGAGGACGCGGCGGTGCTGCTGGATGCCGTGAAGGAGGGCCTGCAGCGGGAGGGATACACCTTCTATGTGGGCACCAGTTACCGTCATCTGCTGATCGTGGACCAGGGCACGGTCATGCCCCTGACCCAGCCCCACGATATTCTGGGACAGGTCATCGGGGACAAGCTGCCGAAGGATCCCGTGCTGCGGGAGATGATGGAGAAGAGCTACGACATTCTGGTCAACCATCCCATCAACGTTGAGCGGAAAAAACAGGGGAAGAACCCGGCCAATTCCTGCTGGTTCTGGGGCGCGGGCACCCGGCCTTCGCTGATGTCCTTCGCCGAGAAGAACCACAAGGAGGGGGCTATGATCTCCGCGGTGGATCTTTTGAAGGGCATTGCCGTGGGAACCGGCATGAAGGTCATCGCCGTGGAGGGGGCCAACGGAGGCCTTGATACCAACTATGAGGGCAAGGCCGAGGCCGCGGTAAAGGCGCTGACGGAGGACGGCTGTGATTTCGTCTATGTTCACGTGGAGGCTCCCGACGAGATGGGCCACCAGGGAAGCGTGGAGCGGAAGGTGCAGGCCATTGAAAATCTGGATCAGCGGGTTATCCGTCCGCTGGTGCAGGGGCTGAACGACGCCGACTGTGATTTCCGGATGCTGTTGCTGCCGGATCATCCCACGCCGATCTGCATCCGCACCCACACTGGAGACAGCGTGCCCTACATGCTCTACGACAGCACGAGCCCCCAGTCTCACAGCTGGGCATATAATGAGAGAGAGGGAGCCGCTTCCGGCATCTATGTGCCGGAGGGGCATCATCTGATAGATAAGCTTTTTGAAAAATAGGAGGAAGTTATGCTGGTAGTAAAGAAGTTCGGCGGAAGTTCCGTTGCGGACAAGGAGAGAATCTTCAATGTGGCAAAGCGCTGTATCGAGGATTACAAGAAGGGAAACCAGGTGGTGGTAGTGCTCTCCGCCATGGGTAAGACCACAGACGGGCTGATCGCCCAGGCGGCGGACATCAATCCCAACGCTCCGAAGCGGGAGCTGGATATGCTGCTTTCCACAGGCGAGCAGGTTTCCGTGGCCCTGATGGCGATGGCGATGGCCTCTCTGGGCGTTCCGGCCATTTCCCTGAATGCCTTTCAGGTGGCAATGCACACCACGGCGACTTACGGAAACGCCAGATTCAAGAGAATCGATACCGAGCGGATCCGCAATGAGCTGGACGCGGGCAAGATTGTCATTGTGACCGGTTTCCAGGGCGTGAATAAATTTGACGATGTGACCACCCTCGGACGTGGCGGTTCCGACACCACAGCGGTGGCTCTGGCGGCGGCTCTGCGGGCGGATGCCTGTGAGATTTACACGGATGTGGAGGGTGTGTACACCGCCGATCCGCGGATCGTTCCCAACGCCAAGAAGATGAAGGAAATTTCCTATGATGAGATGCTGGAGCTGGCTACTCTGGGCGCCAAGGTGCTTCACAACCGTTCCGTGGAGCTGGCAAAGAAATACGGGGTAACGCTGGTGGTACGTTCCAGCCTGAATAACGCAGAAGGTACAGTTGTTAAGGAGGATGCAGAAGTGGAGAGAATGCTTGTTAGTGGAGTCGCTGTGGATAAGAACGCAGCCAGAATCGCAATTATCGGCCTGAAGGATGAGCCGGGAATCGCCTTCAAGGTCTTTGACCTTCTGGCAAAGCACAACATCAACGTGGACGTGATCCTGCAGTCCATCGGACGTGACGGAAGCAAGGATATCTCCTTTACCGTTTCCAGAGACAACGCGAAGGAGGCGGTTGAGGTGCTGACAGAGAATCAGAAGAAGCTGACGATCCAGAAGATCGAGTTGGATGACACCGTGGCGAAGGTGTCGGTGGTTGGCGCCGGCATGCAGACCAACGCGGGCGTTGCGGCCGGAATGTTCGAGGCTCTTTACAAGGCTGGCGTCAATATCCGCATGATCGCCACCTCCGAGATCCGCATTACCGTGCTGATCGACGAGGCGGATGTGGATAAGGCTATGCGGGCTGCCCACGACCAGTTTATCGAGGACTGATAAAGGAAAAGAATGTCATGTGAAAAGAGCGCAGATGGTGTAGATGCCGTCGGCGCTCTTTTTTTTGAGGAGTTTTACCGGATTATTTATTGTATCTTTACCGAAAAGAGAGTAGTATGAAGGTATAAAGGAGGCGTTTTTATGGGAGACAGAAAAAAGAAGTATGGACAGATGGGAGCGGCGCGGTTCTGGTTTGTCATCTGGGGTATGGGGCTGGCGGGCCAGATCTGCTGGAACATTGAGAATCAGTGGTTCAACACCTTCGTCTACGCGAAGATTTCCGGGGACGTCAACATTGTGACCAGTATGGTCATGGTCAGCGCGCTGGTCACGACGATTTCCACCTTTTTCTTCGGGACATTGTCCGATCGGAGCGGAAAGCGGAAACGTCTCATTTCCACCGGCTATATCATCTGGGGAATTACCACGATTCTCTTCGGCATGACTGAGTATGCCAGGGACAGCGGTATCGGCGTGCTGGTGGCATTGTCGGGATTTCTGGTGGTGCTCACGGACGCGGTGATGAGCTTTTTCGGATCCATGGGAAATGACTGCGGTTTCAATGCCTGGGTCAACGACTACACTGACAATACCAACAGCGGTCAGGTGGGCGCTGCGCTGGCGGTGCTTCCGGTGCTGGGGACGGTGCTTGGCACTGTGGTGGGCGGTAGCCTGGTAAATATCGGAAATCCCACAGTGGGGACCGATCACTATGATCCCTCCCAGGACAACTATCAGCTTCTGTTCTGGGCCATGGGAATTTTCGTGATTGCCATGGGTGTGCTCTCCATCGCTCTGATGAAGGATGCTCCAACCTTAAAGCCCAACCGGCAGGGAACCTTTTCCCAGCAGTTTTTGTCGGTTTTCCAGTTCCGGAAGCTGAAGGAGAATCCGAACATCAAAGAGCTCCTGCTGGCCTGTCTGGTGGTCTGCTTCTTTTTCATCCCCTTCAATTTCTATTTTGTACATATGGGGAACTGGCTGATCTATGACATCGGATTTACCACGGGAGATATGGGGCTGGTGGAGGGCGTTTCCCTTCTGCTGGCATCTCTGATGACGATTCCCTTCGCTAAGCTGGTCAATGGGGAGAAGATTCCACTGGTGGTGCTGATCGCGGTGCTGACCAATGCCCTGGGGCTTTTTCTCACGTTCCTGTGCATCAAATCCCCAGAGGACGTGAATGCGGCGGCGCTGTTTTCCGCAAAAAATCTGCCGGTATTCCTCTGTGTTTTCCTGATTGGAACCGGGTATGTGCTGATCATGCAGACCGGAATGATCTGGGTGCGAGGTCTGTTTCCCGAGGAGAGCAGAGGACAGCTGGAGGGGCTGCGGGTTACCTTTTTCACGCTGATCCCCATGCTGATCGGTACTTCCGTGGGAAATGTGATCATCAAGAATACGCCCCAGACGGATATCAAATATGATGCCTACCATCACGTGATCGACGTGCCCCAGGAGAATCTTTTCCTGATTGCCGGCATTCTGGTGCTGATCACGCTGATCCCGCTGTATTTCGCGGCGAAAGCCTATCGGAAGCGGGTCGGGGCCAGATAAGACCGATGCGGCATATTGGAGTTGGAGTGTTGCGCAGCCCAGGGCGTCATGCGACAGAAAGGAGACGGTATGGAGCGGGAGATCAAAAAGAAAGCGCCGCTGCTGGACGGCAGGGGCAGACTGCGTCGGGCGGGATATGCGAAGCGGATGCAGTTTATCTATAACAGGGACCGTGTGCGAAGTTTCCCGCTGCGGCTGAAAGAGTGGGATTTCTATCAGATTCAGAAGGGGAATATGGTGCTGCAGATGACCATCGGGCACGTGTCCTATATGTGTTCGGTTTCCGCCACGTTGATGGATCTGGATACCGGGGAAAAGTACGAGTCCGGGATTATGAGGCCGCTGTTTGTCCCGCAGATGGAGACGGACCCGGAAGGGATGAGCCATTTACAATATCGCCAGAAGGATTTTTCCATGTCTTTTCTTGTGAAAAGAGACCGGAGGATTCTTCGAATGCGCGGTGGGACAGGGGCGAAGGTATTGTCAGAGCAGGGAGCAGCGAAGGGGGTATCGGCAGAGAAGGAAAGGGTTGAGATAGATCTGACGTTAACCAACGATCCTGCCAATGAGAAGATGGTTATCGCGACGCCCTTCGCGCACCCGACGCAGTTTTACCTGAACTACAAGGAAAATTATTATATGGTTGCGGGTAAGGTGTGTTTCGGCGATCGGGAGGAAGATTTTACCGGAGCCACAGGACTTCTGGACTGGGGCAGGGGCGTTTGGCCCTATTCCCATCAGTGGTTCTGGGGCAGCGCCACTGCCCGGTTGGATGAATCGGGCCGGCCGGTGGCTTCCATGGATGGAAAGGATCGGCCTGGGGAGAGGACGGCTGGGCTGCCGGAAGAGGATGGCGTTCCATTCGGACTGAACATCGGCTGGGGCTTCGGGGATCTGAGCCACGCTACCGAAAATATGTTTTTCTATCGCCGAAAGGCCTACAAGATTCGCGGTCTGAAGGTGGAGCGGCCAAAAAAACCTGAACCGAAAAGAAAAATGGAGGGAGCGGAGCTGGCGGACACCTGGATGCTGCAAGACGCCGCCGGAAAGCTGTCTCTGGAGTTTACGCCTTTCTTTGACAACTATACGGCCCGCCCCTTCGTGGTGGTGGAGACCCACTGCCATCAGCTCTTCGGAACCTTCCGGGGGTTTGTGATGACAGAGGAAGGGCGGATTCCCATCGACGGTGTCAATGGATTTATCGAGCATGCGGTCAACCGATGGTAGGGGAGTCTTGAAGCGTGTTGCCCATTGTACGCCGGCACTAGCGCTAGGGATGAAAAATTTTATTTCAAGCGGTAGAGAACAAAAGGGCTCTACGGTTATTTTGAGATCATTTCATTGCCGGTGGTAGAAAAGCGCAGGGAACTACCTTCAGATTTTAGGCTTGGCAAATGATGCAGGTAGAGCGGAGTGAAATCCTACCGTCTAGCTTACCTTTCGGGCATGATGGCCGTAGAACCCTCAAAAATGCTACCTCCTGATTTTTGACAGATGGATATCTGACGGTACCCCCCAAAAAAATGTCATGTCAGGACAGCCGCTAGAGTAGGAGTGGTAGCGTAATTTTGCACTGCATTTTCGATTTCTGCTTTAACAGAAAGTTAATATTTGTTTATCAAAAGCGAAATATTTCCTCGATATACTAACCACTGTAAACAAGAGATACAGACGACAGTGGTTAGTTTTTTTATAGCAAAAAGGAGGAAGCAATCATGAGAGAAAAATTGAGAAAAGGAATTGTAGATTATTTTTGCAGGATGGCTGAGGTACAGATGGCGGGAATTTCATGTTGGGCGGGACACAAGCTCTGCCTGAAGGAATGCTAAAGGCGGGATACGAACTTTGTCTTTCGTAGGTACAGAAAGTAAGACGCTGAATCAGGAAAATGAATAAAACAAAAACAGGAAAGGACGGGAACAACTATGAGTAGAGAATATAAGGTAAAAATCAGAGATCTGCTGGCAGGGATGAAGGTCATGCTGACGCCCAACGCCTACCAGTGGGGTAAATAAAAAAGGCCGGAAAATGATCGATCTGTAAACAAAATCTTGCAAACCCCCAGAGGGTCTGCTATACTGAATGTATCAATAAACTACCGGAGACAGGAGCAAGGTAAGTAGGGTAAAGTATTTTGCCCTATTTCCCTTGCTCTTTGTGAATCAGGGGACAGGAGGGTTTTTATGGCAAAGTATATTATGGCGCTGGACGCGGGGACCACCAGCAACCGCTGCATTCTTTTCGACCGGGAGGGGAATATCTGCAGTATGGCACAGAAGGAATTCCGGCAGATGTTTCCAAATCCCGGGTGGGTGGAGCACGACGCCAACGAGATCTGGTCTACACAGCTTGGGGTGGCCGTGGAGGCCATGAGTAAGATCGGCGCTTCCGCAAAGGATATTGCCGGGATCGGGATTACCAATCAGAGAGAGACCGTCATCGTTTGGGATAAGGAGACCGGGGAGCCGGTTTACCACGCGATTGTGTGGCAGTGCCGCAGGACTTCGGAGATGGCCGACGAGCTGAAGGCGAGGGGGCTGGAGGAGTGTTTCCGGGCAAAGACCGGACTGATCATCGACGCCTATTTCTCCGCCACAAAGCTTAAGTGGATTCTCGACAATGTGGAGGGAGCCAGAGAGCGGGCGGAGAGAGGAGAACTTCTCTTCGGAACCGTGGAGACCTGGCTGATCTGGAAGCTGACCAAGGGCAGAGTGCATGTGACCGATTACTCCAACGCGTCGCGGACCATGCTGTTTAACATCAACACATTGACCTGGGACGAGGATATTTTGCGGGAGTTGAATATTCCGGCTTCCATGCTGCCGGAGCCGAAGCCCTCCAGCTGTGTATACGGATATACGGATCCGGGATTTTTCGGCGGAAGCATTCCTATCGCCGGGGCGGCGGGAGACCAGCAGGCAGCGCTCTTCGGGCAGACCTGTTTTACCGAGGGCGAGGCGAAAAATACATACGGCACCGGGTGCTTCCTGCTGATGAACACCGGAGAGCAGCCGGTGTTTTCCAAGAACGGCCTGGTAACCACCATCGCCTGGGGACTGGATGGAAAGGTAAATTACGCCCTGGAGGGCTCCATCTTCGTGGCCGGGGCGGCGGTGCAGTGGCTTCGGGACGGTATGAAACTCATCGACTCGGCGGAGGATTCCGAGTACATGGCGAGAAAAGTGCACGGGACACATGGATGTTATGTGGTGCCCGCCTTTACCGGGCTGGGCGCGCCTCACTGGGATCAGTACGCCAGGGGGACGATCGTGGGCATTACCCGCGGAACCAACAAGAACCACATTATCCGGGCGACCCTGGAGTCCATTGCTTATCAGGTAAATGATGTCCTGGTGAAGGCGGACGCCGGCATCGATCTACGATCTCTGAAGGTGGTCGGCGGGGCCAGCGCCAACAATTTTCTCATGCAGTTTCAGGCGGATATGCTGGATAAGCCGGTCAATCGTCCCTCCTGTCTCGAGTCCACGGCGCTGGGAGCCGCTTACCTGGCGGGACTTGCGGTGGGATACTGGGAGAATAAGGAAGATGTGAAAAACAACGTCTCCTATGACCGGGTGTTTACGCCGGAGATGGGCGAAGAAGAGCGGGCCGCCAAGCGCAAGGGCTGGAACAAGGCCGTGAAATATGCCTTCGGTTGGGCGAAGGACGAGGAGGAAGAGGAGTAGCGTCAGTGTGTGGCGATCGCGGCGCACAGCGGCAGGGTAACGGGGAGGGACACAGAAAACATCTGCCCAGTGCAGGAGCCGGTAAGGCTGACGGAAGGAGAAGGTCAGCCCCAGGGAAATGCCAGCAGATCAATGTGCAGTGCCAACAGAAAGAAATTTTTGACGCCCCAGTTGACAAGCAGAATCGCCAACGCACCCCACAGCCACACCGGCGTGAGGCGGAAGGGGTTCCGGCCAACCGGCGGAATCAGCGCGTCGATGGCAAAGCGCACGCCGATGTAGACGCAGGCGAACACCGTGTACAACACGATGGGATGATAGAGAAAAGACAGGACGGGATGCCCCGTCAAAAGCAGATATACTGCCCTGGTGCCGCCGCAGCCGGGGCAGTATATTTTTGTTACCGCCCGGAACAGACAGGGGTAGCCGGCGGTGGAGAGGTGTTGAAAGATATTTTCTAAAAAATCGTATATAAATCCCATTTACAAAATCTCCATTATCGTTTACGAGGCACAGTACGTTCAGCAATCCGATTTTCTCATATATGACCGTAGATTTCAGCTTGATTTTACGGTTCAATCTGCATTTTCCAGGTTTTGAACCGTACAAAATTGCCGGATGCTACGGTTACAGTTACGACTTCTATAGATTCGACCGTATTTTCTGGCTGATACTACGGTCACATTACCGACGATTGCGTATCGGACCGTAGTTTGCCAAAGTTTCTACGGTTTAAATCCATGATTTCCCACAGGGGACCGTACCATGGAGAGCATTTCGCCAAAGGCGGCCACCGGTTTAAATCCATGATTTCCCACAGGGGACCGTACCCTCCTCGCGCATTACTCCTTCTATGCTGACGCTCAGGCAACAAGTATACCGGCGCCCATACCTGCGCCCGAATAACAAGATACTTGTTTACTGAAACTGTTTTCAGTATAATGAGGAAAGTGTGTTTTGTCAAAAGAAGCAGGGCTACGGTCCGGACAAAAAGAAAGCGAAAGGAAGCAGAACAGATGGATGTGATAAGAAAACTGGCGGAAGAACTGAATATTCGGCCGGCTCAGGCCCAGGCGGCGGTAAAACTGATCGACGAGGGCAATACGATCCCCTTTATCGCCCGGTATCGCAAGGAGGCCACCGGCGCGCTGAACGATGAGGTGCTCAGAAATCTTTCGGAACGCCTTACCTATCTGCGCAATCTGGAGGAGAAGAAGGAGAGCGTGATCGCCAGCATCGAGGAGCAGGGAAAGCTGACGGAGGAACTGCGAAAGCAGATCCTTTCGGCGGAGACGCTGGTGGTGGTGGAGGATCTCTACCGGCCCTATCGCCCGAAGCGGCGCACCCGCGCCATGATTGCCCGGGAGCGGGGGCTGGAGCCACTGGCAAACCTGATTCTGCTGCAGAAGATGACGGTGTCTCCGCTGGAGGAGGCAGAGAAGTACATAGACGGGGAGAAGGAGGTACCTACGGCCCAGGCTGCGCTGGACGGAGCCTGCGACATTATCGCCGAGCTGATCTCCGACGACGCGGATTACCGGATCCGCATTCGGGAACTGACCGAGAAGAAGGGGCGGATCCTCTCTGCGGCAAAGGATCCCGAGGCGGAGAGCGTTTACGAGATGTACTATGACTTCGATGAGCCGGTGGCGAAGCTGCCGGGACACCGGGTGTTGGCGTTGAACCGGGGCGAGAAGGAGAAAGTGCTCACGGTAAAGATCGCGGCGCCGGAGGAGGACATTTTCCGGTATCTGGAGAGAAAGGTCATCCGAAATGATAATCCCCAGACCACACCGGCGTTGAAAGCGGTCATCGAGGACAGCTACCATCGGCTGATCGCCCCGGCCATCGAGCGGGAGATTCGAAACCAGCTGACGGAGAACGCCGAGGACGGTGCCATCCGTGTCTTTGGCAAGAACCTTCAGCAGCTTCTGATGCAGCCGCCCATCGCCGGTCAGGTGGTGCTGGGCTGGGATCCGGCCTTCCGCACCGGCTGTAAGCTGGCGGTGGTGGACGCCACGGGAAAGGTTCTGGATACCACGGTCATTTACCCGACCGCGCCTCAGAACAAGGTGGCGGAGTCCAAGGCAGTGCTGAAAAAGCTGATTGAGAAGTATCACATTACCCTGATTTCCGTGGGAAACGGTACTGCTTCCCGGGAGTCGGAGCAGATCATTGTGGATCTTTTGAAGGAAATCCCCCAGAAGGTCCAGTATGTGATCGTAAATGAGGCGGGGGCATCCGTGTACTCCGCCAGCAAACTGGCCACCGAGGAGTTTCCGAATTTTGACGTGGGGCAGCGCAGCGCCGCTTCTATCGCCCGTCGCTTGCAGGATCCTCTCGCGGAGCTGGTAAAGATCGATCCCAAGTCCATCGGCGTGGGACAGTACCAGCATGACATGAACCAGAAGAAGCTGGGGGAGGCTCTCTCCGGCGTGGTGGAGGACTGCGTGAACCGGGTGGGCGTGGATCTGAACACCGCTTCCGCCTCCCTGCTGGAGTATGTCTCCGGCGTCAACAAGACCATCGCGAAAAATATCGTGTCCTACCGGGAAGAAAACGGCCGCTTTACCACACGCCGCCAGCTTCTGAAGGTGGCGAAGCTGGGGCCGAAGGCCTATGAACAGTGCGCCGGTTTCCTGCGGATCGCAGGCGGCAAGGAGCCCCTGGATGCCACCGGCGTGCACCCCGAGAGCTACGGTGTCGCGGAGGAACTTCTGCGTTATCTTGGCCATGACAAGAGCGAGCTCGCCGCCGGAGGTTTGACCGGCATCACAGCCGAGGCGAAAAAGAAGGCCGGAAGTGTCGGGAAATTGGCCAAGATTTTGGAGACCGGCGAGCTGACACTGGAGGATATCTTAAAGGAACTGGAGAAGCCCGGAAGAGATCCCCGTGAGGACATGCCCCGGCCGATTCTGCGCAGCGATGTGCTGGAGATGAAGGACTTAAAGCCCGGGATGGTCTTAAAGGGAACCGTGCGCAACGTCATCGACTTCGGCGCCTTTGTGGATATCGGCGTCCATCAGGACGGCCTGGTGCACATTTCCCAGATGAGCGACCGCTACATCAAGCATCCCCTGGAGGTGGTCTCCGTGGGGGACATCGTGGAGGTCCAGGTACTCTCGGTGGATCTGAAGAAGCAGCGGATCGGGCTGACGATGAAGATCCGAAAGGAATCCTGTTGACAGGAGCGCACAAGAAGCATATACTGTTTTTCGTAATAGGAAATCTTCGGGGCAGGGTGATATGCCGCCGGAGTTCTGGAAAGAGCTTCTGAAAGAACTTCCGGCATCGGTATAAATTCCCGACCGACGGTGTTTGCGCGTGGCGCATGAGTCCGTGACCTGCCGTTGGCAGTGGAACCGGTGTGACTCCGGTACCGACAGTATAGTCTGGATGAGAGAAGATAAGCTTTTTTGCGTGGTTATCTTGCCCCGGATGCGTTTTCGTGTCCGGGGTTTTTGTTTCGTAGGAAACAGCGTTCCTGTGAAACAAGAATATTCCGCAGGATGCGCGCTTGCGCGAATGTTCCGCAGTCCGCAATTACCAGCTTACCACAACCGGAATTTTCCTAAATTAAAATATTTATGGAAAAGGAGTGTTACCTATGAGCACAACAAGCAGCATGTCAACCAATCACTATTCCTCCGGACAGAGAAAATCCTCCGGGAAACGTTCGACAGTCAGAGGAACCACCAACGTCCGCTATGTCACAGTGACGGCTATGCTCTCCGCTATCGCCTTCATTCTGATGTTTCTGGATTTCTCGGTTCCCATCATGCCGTCCTTCATCCAGATGGATCTCTCGGAGCTCCCGGCGCTGATCGGCTCCTTCGCTCTCGGCCCGGTCTGCGGCGTGGTTGTCTGCCTGGTCAAGAATCTGCTTCATCTGATGATTACCTCTACCGGTGGCGTGGGAGAGTTGAGCAACTTCGTGCTGGGCGCGTCCTTCGTGCTTCCGGCGGGACTGATTTACCGGAAGATGAAGTCGAAGAAAGGGGCAGTCATCGGCTCTCTGGTGGGAGCGGTCATCATGGCTTTGGTCAGCTTCCCCTCCAACTATTTCATCATGTATCCGGTATACGAGAACTTTATGCCCATGGACACGATCATCGCGGCTTACCAGCTGATTCTTCCCTCCGCGGATGAACTCTGGAAGTGTCTGTTGATCTTCAATGTGCCCTTTACCTTCGTGAAAGCGCTGTTCTCCGTTGTCATTACCATGCTGGTGTACAAGAAACTTTCGCCAATTCTGAAGGGAACGCAGAATCTGTAGAGTCAGAAGCGGTAATGCCGGCCTTTTCTCTGCGGTTTGCGTGAGAGAAGCGCCGGCATACAAAAGACGATAGCGTCGGTGTACAAGGGAGGAGCGGGTTATGGAATGGGAAAAGAAAGCGTCACGGCAAATCCTCCCTGTTTTCCCTGGTCGAACGTTACGCTTCCATTGTGTACGGCGGCGATCTGTCCCACAATCAGAAGCCCCAGGCCGTGCCGCGGTTCATCCGTTCCGCTGTCGCTCATCATATAGTGGGGCGTTGTCCGGAGCTTTTCCAGTTTTTCATCGGTGACGCCGACGCCGTTATCTTCAATTATGATCTTGCAGTTCCCATCACTCTTTTCCACACGCACGGAAATCGCGCAGCCCTTTGGATTGTGCGTCTGGGCATTGGCAATCAGATTGCCGACAGCCCGAAGCAGCAATTTCTTATCTCCGTTTATGACGCAGGCCGTCAGCGCCTCGTCCGTGTTCCATTCGATCGGATATTTCTCTTCCATCCCCAGATTGATAAAATCAACAACGCTCTGTCTCGCGACCGCCACGAGATTTACAGGTTTTGGGTCGAGCGGCTGCATATGGTATTCCAGCTTTGAGGCAAGATTCAGGTCGTTGATAAGATTCTTCATCCTTACGCTCTGCCGGCGGATCATCCCCGCCTTTTTTCTTGCGCTTTCCGGAAGGCTTTCATCGTCCTCCATCTGACTGGCATACCCCATGACCATGGAAAGAGGCGTGCGGATGTCGTGGGATACGCCGGAAATCCAGTTTGCCCGCGCCGTCTCTTTTCTCTGCAAATCCCGTTTCTGGCTCTGAAGCATGTCGGAGGTCTGATTGATTCTGGCGGACAGGCCGGACAGAAGGCCGGTTTCTCTGACATAAACGGGTTCGCCGGATGGCAGCGCCTGAATGCCGTCGGTAATCGGCCGGACGGATTTCAGCAATTTGGAATTGGCGATCATATAAATCAGAAAAATCAGGAACACATTCACGCCGATCACGATCAGAACAAGATAGGGAAGGTTTTTGATGAAATCATAATCCCAGCTCGGAAACATGTGCTTCCAGTATCGGTCTTTCGGATAGCCGACTACGACCAGGCCGTTTTCTGCCCTGCCGGTATAGGTGGGATAGTCCTCCAGATATCCCCGCGTCAAATCCGCGATATCGGAGATGGTATATTGCTGGGGAATGGATGCGGGCAGATTGTCCGTGTGCCATGCGACGGTCAGGGTGTCATTGTCAATGTAGATGGCCCAGGCATGTTCCGCGGTAAGTTTCCCGGACATTTCATCGGATAGGAGATACCCCGTTTCGGTTCTCTGCAGCGCCCCGGCAGTCTCTTTCGCGGTGGTCCAGGGCCTTCCGTATGCAGTCTGTTTTGAGGAGATGACGGCGAGAATCACAATATTGAGGATGGCGAGCAGAACCAGACTCAAAAGCAGGATTCCCACAAATCTTCGGATCAGTTTCGCAATATCTTTCATAATCAATACTCCGTCAATACCAGTTTGTAGCCCAGACCCTTGACTGTGATGAGGGATACCGGTTTCGAGGGGTTGGCTTCGATTTTTTCCCTGATTCTGTGAATGTGCGCCATAAGGGAGTTTTCATACCCGTAGGGGTTATCTCCCCATGCGGCCTCGCAGAGCTGATCGATCGTCACGATTCTCCCGGCGTTGCGGCAGAGGGCCGACAGGATGTCGTATTCCTTGGCGGTCAGGGGAAGCCGCTTTCCGCCTTTTCTCACTTCGGCGCGGTCAAAGTCAATCTGACTGTCGGCAAGCTGGACGATGGGATTTTCCCCTTTATAGTAGTGCCGCAGAATGATTCCGATGCGCAGAGACAGTTCTTTCGGAAGGAAGGGTTTGACCATGTAATCGTCCGCGCCAAGGCCCAAGCCCTTCAGCCGGTCCTCGTCCTCCCCGCGGGCAGTCAGAAAGAGTACGGGAACTTCCGAAAACGTTCTGATCTGCTCAAACAGGGAAAAACCATTTCCGTCAGGCAGCATCACATCTAAAATGGCGAGATCCGGCTGCCATTCCTTTACCATCCGCAGCGCTTCTGACACCGTCCGGGCGGTTTTCATTTCCCTGAATCCCTCCTGCGCCAGGATGGATGTAACCATTTCCAGCAGTTCCATCTCATCGTCCACGATGAGGATTTTTCTGTGTTTCAGATAACCATAGTCCATATCACAAATCTCCTTTTGGATATTATAGCACACGAAAAAGAGATTTCGCCGGCTGATCCGAAATGTAAGGTAAATGTAAAGTAGAGGGAAGGCAGGCGCAAGGCTGTGCTCCTATACTGAGGTTAAAAGAAAGGAGCTTTTTTATATGAATATCATCGAAACACGGAATTTGACAAAAACCTACGGAGAGTTTACCGCGGTGTCTGACCTGAACCTTCATATTCGCAAGGGAAGCGTTTACGGCTTTCTCGGTCCCAACGGCGCGGGAAAATCCACAACCATGAAAATGTTTCTCGGTCTTACGCGTCCCACGGATGGCAGTTTTCATATCGACGGGAAAACGTACCCATCAGACCGTGTCTCCATCCTGAAGGAAGTCGGCTCGTTCATCGAAGCGCCGGCTTTTTACGGGAATCTGACCGGAGAGGAGAATCTTGACATCATACGGAATATTCTCGGTCTGCCGAAAAGCAGCGTGTATGACGCGCTGGAGCTGGTGGGGCTGACGGAGTACAGGAAAAGACTGGCGAAGAAATATTCGCTCGGAATGAAACAACGTCTGGGGCTGGCAGGCGCGCTGATAGGCAGACCGCCGATTTTAATTCTCGATGAACCGACAAACGGGCTTGACCCGGTCGGCATTCACGAGATACGCACCCTGATCCGTTCTCTGCCGCAAAAATATGACTGCACGGTACTGGTTTCCTCCCATCTGCTTCCCGAGGTGGAACTTATGGCTGACGATATCGGCATTTTAAATCATGGCCGTCTTTTATTTGAGGGGACGATGGAGGAATTGAAAAGCAGTGCCAGAGATGCCGGCTTCCCGACAGACAATCTGGAGGATACGTTTCTCGCCCTGATTGATGAGGACAATCGCAGGAGAGGAGGCGCGCTATGAGCCTTCTCATGGAATGCAGAAAATTGAGACGCACGGGCTATCTTCCGGCGTTTCTGGCGGGCGGTGTCCTTTCGGCGGCCTTCCCGGTTGCCTATATGATGGTAAGGGCGGAGGAGCTCACGTCCCTTTCCGGCAATCCGATGGAACTTTTGATGTCCGCCAACTGGCAAATGATGGCGATGCTGAATATGCTCCTCTCCATCTGCGGCGCCTGCGTGATGTACCATACGGAATTTGCAGACAACGGTATGCAGAAAATGTCTGTGCTTCCCATACGTCTGGGAACGATATTCTTCTGGAAATTTGTCATCGCTGCGCTGGTTCTGTGTGTCGTGGTGGCAGTCGAGATGGCGGCTTTGACCGGCTGTGGGATATACTGGTTCCCGGACTATGCGTTTGATCCGGCTGCCGTATGTCAGACCGCGATTTTCCAGATTGTCGTCACGCTGCCGACGGTCATGCTCATGCTGGTCATCGCCTCCGCCTGCAGGAATATGTGGGTATCTCTCGGAATCGGTGTGATCCTCGTGTTTACACTCTCCATTTTCCCTCAGGACCATGCGGTACTTGCTCTGTTTCCGTTTGCATCCCCGTATCAAATGTTTGCCGAGGCCGTAAAAAATGGCCGCGCCGTTTTATTTTTCACGGTCTGCGGAATCGAGACCGTGGTGTTCGGTATAGGGGAACTTATTTATCTGAAAGGAAGGAGGTGTTTCGGATGAGCTTTTTATCCTTAGTTAAGGTGGAACTCAAAAAAATCCGCCGCTCGAAAATTTTTCTGATCCTGCTGATACCCGTTATCATGATGTGGATTCCGAGTGCGCTCAATGCCGATATGAACTTCGATCTGCGGGGAATCCCCATCACTCCCGAGAAGAACTTTTTTATCCAGGGCTTTATGGGAATGGTATGGTTCATGATACCGGCGTCACTGGTCATCTGCACCGTTCTGCTCACGCAGACGGAGCGGACGAACAGGGGGATGCTGAAGATGCTGTCCCTGCCGGTCAGCACCGCCAGATGGTGTCTTGCGAAATTTACGGTTCTGCTGATGCTGACGGCGGTTCAGATGCTGATGGCAATCGGCGCGTACTATATCTGCGCGGCGATCGTGACAAATACCTGGGACTATTCTTTTATCCTCGAGCCTTCGTATGTCTGCAGAACGGTATTTGGCATATACATCGCGGCGATTCCTATGGCCGCTGTGTACTGGGCGATTTCCACGTTTATTTCGACACCTGTTTTTTCAGTCGGTATCGGCCTGGCCTCCATCGTACCGTCCGTGCTTATGATCAACACGAAAATCTGGTTTGCCTACCCGATGAGTTACCCGTTCTACCTGTTGATGATAGCCTACGGGAGAGCTGCCGAGGGTGTTTATGACACGCAGATTGCCTGGCTGCCCTGGCTTCCTGTTGCAATCGGGATTACCGTTTTTTCACTTGCCATATCCTGCGCGCGATACGGCGCTTCGGAAAGGAGATAACTGCTATGAAAAGTAAAATTTTAACCGCTGTTTCTGTTGTTATGCTGTTTGTCCCATGGACGATTCTGCCCCTGCGCGGTTTCGACTGGGCATTGCAGTCGCCGGTGGCCGAGATCATGATTTACAGTTACGCCGCTTTTATGGTTTTCTCGGGCATCTTTTCCATCCTCGTCTATACCAGAGGAAAAGTAAAATCAAAGCTTATGCAGGTATGTGTCGCGGTCAACAGCATTTACGCGATCGGCGCCATCGCGATCATCTGCACGACGATTCCGGGATGGATCAACGGGTAACAGGAGGAGACAGATGAAAAACAGGAAAATTTCTGGCGCTGTGTTGCTCGCTCTTTGTCTGACCCTTGCAGGGGAGGATTTTTCTGGCTCGCTGCAGGTGGATGTGGAGTGAAAGGGGGTTTGTGTATTTTCGGGAATCGTGTTATACTTAGGCATCGGAGAACGGAAAAAAGCCGTATGAGAGGTTGACTATGATTATAGAGACAAACAGTCCCCAGGAGACGAAGGAACTGGGCAAAAAAATGGCGGAGCGGGCGAAGCCGGGAGATGTGTTTACCCTCGTGGGAGATCTCGGGGTGGGAAAGACGGTCTTTACCCAGGGGATCGCGGAGGGACTCGGTATCGACGAGCCGGTCAACAGCCCGACCTTTACCATTGTTCAGGAGTATGAGAGCGGCAGAATGCCCTTCTATCATTTCGATGTGTACCGCATCGGCGATCCGGAGGAGATGGACGAGATCGGATTTGACGATTATATATACGGGGACGGCCTGTGCCTGATCGAGTGGGCGGACCTGATCGAGGAGATCCTGCCGGAGAAGCGGGTCGCCATTCGGATCGAGAAGGATCTGGAAAAAGGATTTGATTACCGCAGAATTACCATACAGGAAGAGGTAGATAAATGAAAATTTTGGGACTGGACAGCTCCGGGCTGGTAGCCAGCGTAGCTCTTGTGGAGGACGATCAGCTGGTTGCGGAGTACACGACAAATTACAAAAAGACCCATTCGCAGACCCTGCTTCCCATGCTGGACGAGATTACCCGCATGGTGGAACTGGATCTGCACACCATAGACGCGATCGCGGTGGCAGCAGGGCCCGGATCCTTTACCGGGCTTCGCATCGGTTCGGCAACGGCAAAAGGTCTGGGACTGGCACTGGATCTTCCCATTGTGCCGGTGCCCACAGTGGAGGCGCTTGCCTATCAGCTCTGGGGCAGCAGGGATCTGGTCTGTCCCGTCATGGATGCCCGGAGAGGCCAGGCTTACACCGGCATTTACCGCATGACGGACCAGGGCCTGGAGACGCTGCTTCCCCAGTGCGCCATCGCGGTGGAGGAACTTCTGGAAAAGGTCAATGAACTGGGAGAGAGTGTGATTTTCCTCGGGGACGGCGTCCCCGTGTTCCGGGAAAAAATCGCAGGTCAGTGTGCGGTTCCCTGCCGCTTTGCACCGGCCCATCGCAACCGTCAGAGCGCGGCGGCGGTGGCAGTGCTGGGCATGGAATATTTCCGTCAGGGAAAATGCGTGACGGCGGCAGAGCATGTGCCGGAGTACCTGCGCATGTCCCAGGCAGAGCGGGAGCGCCTGGAACGGGAAGGAAAGAAAGCGTGAAGGAACCGGAAGATTGCATGCGGCATGAGCGAGAGAAAGAAGATCAGACCAAAGACGCGCAGGAGGAAGAATACCGCATCCGAAAGGCCGGGGAGGAGGATCTGGAGGCGGTGGCTGAGATTGAGCGAAGATCGATCCCGGATCCCTGGAGCCGGAAAGGATTTGCGGAGGCCCTTGGAAGGCCGGAGGTCCTCTTTCTTGTGGCGGAGAAAGAAGCAGAACGGCGCAAAATCGCAGGTTACTGTGTGCTGTACACGGCGGCCGACGAGGGAGAAATTCCGACGATCGCCGTGGATGCTGGCAGCAGGCGAAGGGGAATAGCCGCAAAACTTTTGCGCGCGGTTTTCGCCGGAGCCAAAGAGAGAGGCGTAAAGCGCATTTACCTCGAAGCGCGCCAGAGCAACGCCGGGGCATTGGCCCTGTACAGCAGCTGCGGGTTTGTCGTGGACGGAAAACGTCCGGGATTTTACAGTAATCCAACGGAGGACGCCGTGCTCTTGCATTGGGAACTGGCTGCGACAGAGGACACTGCCGACGTGCTGACGGATAGATGATCAGATGAAAAAGGAGAGAAGAGATGCTGGACGTATGTTTGCTGGGGACGGCGGGGATGATGCCTCTGCCGAACCGATGGCTCACGTCTCTGATGACGAGATATAACGGAAATGATCTGCTGATCGACTGCGGGGAAGGCACCCAGATTGCCATGAAAGAGAAGGGATGGAGTCCGAAACCCATCGGGATTATCTGTTTTACCCACTATCATGCGGATCATATCAGCGGTCTGCCTGGGCTGCTCCTTACCATGGGAAACGCGGAGCGCACGGAGCCGGTGGTCATGATCGGGCCGCCGGGCCTGGAGCGGGTGGTAAACGCCATGCGTGTCATTGCCCCCGAACTGCCCTTCCCCATCGAGTACCGGGAACTGCGGGAGCCGGAGGAAAAACTGGAGATCAACGGTTATCACATTACCGCATATCGGGTCAACCACAATGTGACCTGCTATGGGTATGCCATTGAGATCCCCCGGGCTGGGAAGTTTGACGTGGAGCGGGCCAAAGAGCTGGGGCTGCCGGTTCGTCTGTGGAATCCTCTCCAGAAGGGGAAACAGGTAGAGTGGGAAGGCGAGATCTACACGCCGGATATGGTTATGGGTCCGGCGAGACGGGGAATCAAGATTGCCTACTGTACGGACAGCCGCCCCACGGAGCGCATTGTGACAAATGCCAGGGGTGCGGATCTGTTCATCTGCGAGGGGATGTATGCGGAGAAGGAGAAGCTGGCAAAGGCCCGCCAGTATAAGCATATGACGTTTTACGAGGCGGCGCAGATGGCAAAGGAGGCGGAGGTTTCGGAACTCTGGCTGACTCATTTCAGCCCTTCCCTGACCAATCCCCGATCCTATATGGGGGAAGTGCGCTCGATTTTCCCGGAGACCTATCTGGGAAAGGACGGCAAGACGAAGACGCTGGATTTTGTGGAAGAATAAAGTTTTTTGCGGAGATATAAAGGTGTTTGCAATGGAAGAAAGAGAGATCAGAATACTTGCGATAGAGAGTTCCTGCGATGAGACGGCGGCGGCGGTAGTGTGCAACGGAAGGGATGTGCGAAGCAACATCATTTCCACACAGATTCCCCTCCACACGCTCTACGGAGGCGTCGTGCCGGAAATTGCCTCCAGAAAACATATGGAACGGATCAATCAGGTCATCACGGCTGCCCTCTCGGAGGCGGATACGACGTTGGATGATCTGGATGCGGTAGCGGTAACCTACGGCCCCGGACTGGTGGGGGCGCTTCTGGTGGGGGTGGCGGAGGCGAAGGCGATCGCCTTTGCCCGGAAACTGCCGCTGATCGGCGTGCACCATATCGAAGGGCATATCAGCGCCAATTATATAGAAAACAAAGATCTGAAACCGCCTTTTTTGTGCCTGGTGGTTTCCGGCGGCCATACCCATCTGGTAAACGTGGAGGATTACGGCGTGTACCGGATTCTCGGGCGTACCAGGGATGACGCGGCGGGGGAGGCTTTTGACAAGGTGGCCAGAGCCATCGGTCTCGGCTATCCCGGCGGCCCCAAAATTGAGCAGAAGGCAAAGGAGGGGGATCCCAACGCCATTCCCTTCCCCATTGCCAGAATCGAGGACGCGCCCTACGATTTCAGCTTCAGCGGTCTGAAGTCGGCGGTCCTCAATTATATCAACGGCAAAAAGATGAAAGGCGAGAGTTACAGCGAGGCGGACATTGCCGCCTCCTTCCAGAAGGCGGTCATCGGAGCCCTGGTGGACCATGCCATGCGGGCAGTGGAAGAGTTCGGCGCGAATACTTTTGCCATCGCCGGCGGTGTGGCTTCCAACGGCACGCTGCGTCAGGTTATGGAGGAGGCCTGCCGGGAAAAAGGGGTAAAATTCTACCATCCTTCGCCCATTCTCTGCACGGACAACGCGGCCATGATCGGTGCCGCGGCTTACTATGAGTTCCTCGCGGGACGGCGGGATGGATGGGATTTAAACGCTGTGCCGAATCTGAAGCTGGGCGAGCGATAGGAGGAGAGAAATGTACAGAGATCAGACGTTTTCCGCTGTGGTACTTGCGGCCGGTTCCGGAAAGCGGATGGGGACATCCGTGGCAAAACAGTATCTGCCCCTTCTGGGGAAACCGCTGATGGTTTATGCATTGGATGTTTTCGCGAAAAGCCCGGTGGATGAAATCATTCTGGTGGCTGCCCCCGGGGAGACGGAGTACTGCCGGCGGCAGATTGTGGAAAAATATGGCATTGAGAAGGTGGCGCGCATTGTGGAGGGCGGACAGGAGCGGTACGACTCTGTCTATGCCGGTCTGCAGGCCGTGACGGGAACTTATGTATTGATCCATGATAGCGCCAGAGCTTTTCTTACAGGAGAAATTGTCCTTCGCGCTATGGATGCGGTAATCGCCTGCGGCGCGGCTGTGGTGGCAATGCCGGTAAAGGACACGATCAAGGAGGCGGGGGCTGATGGGATTGTCAGCGGGACGCCGGATCGCAGCAGACTCTGGAGCGTTCAGACGCCGCAGTGTTTCGAGACAAAACTGGTGCGGAACGCCTACGGTAAACTGATGGGGCAGGAGGAGATTCACGTGACGGACGACGCTATGGTGGTGGAGCAGATGACGGCCCATCCGGTGCGCCTGATTGAGGGATCCTATGAAAATATCAAGGTTACCACACCCGACGATCTGCTGGTGGGAGAGGCCATTTTGAGGCGTCGGGAAAAAGAAGCGAAAAAAGTTTGAATTTGTTGTTGACATTCTTATATTTCAATGGTAGAATCTTATTCGTGCCAAAAATGGCGGATCCATGGAGAGGTATCGAAGTGGTCATAACGAGGCGGTCTTGAAAACCGTTTGTCCG
>ERZ1643246.1338-NODE-1338-length-27121-cov-13.841240_pt1 | contig 27121 bp, 18 predicted proteins | sample MGYA00579265_ERZ1643246 | MGnify/ENA primary metagenome ERZ1643246 (study PRJEB29033, sample SAMEA4952261) | chicken gut metagenome | biome: Broiler Chicken; feature: Gastrointestinal Tract; material: Caecum | place: Ireland | collected 2018 | study: Broiler...
TGCTGTTGCTGGAGATCAGGGCCTCGCCGCGCTCGAACTGGGTGATGCTGCGGATTTCGGTGCGGGTGAGCTTCAGGACATCCTTGACGTATTCCGCCTCATCTGGCTCCAGGTTCAGAATAATCTTCGTCTTTGAGTTATTGAGGATGGACCTCCCGTAGCGGCCATCCTCCAGCCCGAAGAAATCGGACAGGTCCTGTGTCACTGCAACTGCACCTCCACCGTACCCTCGGATAATTTTGAAAATCTCCAGGCAGAACTCCGCCGCCTGCCTGTTTGCCGAGCCGCCAATCAGTTTCCAGATCTCGTCGATGAATACCATCTTCTTCTTCGTGCGGTCGGCCTTCACCTGGTCCCACACATAGTCCAGCGCGATCATCATGCCAACGGGGAGCATCTTGCCCTTCAGCTCGGAAATGTCCAGGACAACATAGCGGTTACTCAGATTGATGTTCGATTGGCGGTTAAAGCTCTGGGCGCTGCCGGTGACGAACCGGCTGACGATGGTGGCAAGGCGGGCGGTCAGCGGGCTCTCCTTGAGCACTTCATAGAGGTCGCCCAGAATGGGCATGGTCTTGACCTTTCCGCTGCCGGGATCCTCATAGATGGAACTGTTGTCGTGGGTGATGCCGAAGTTGGCGTAGGTTTTTACCAACGCCTCGTCCAGCAACTGCTCCTCTTCATTGGACATATCCGGAATCAGGAGGGAGAAGAAGATCATCAGCTGCTGGATCTTTTTCGCCAGCATGGAGTCGATATCGCTGTAATCAAGCTCGTCGATCAGCTCCATCTCCGGTGTGAGGGTGGGCCGGATCTCCATGACGTTGATACAGGCGCTGGAGCCGGGTGCCAGTTTGATATAAGTGCCGCCGATTTTATGGCAGGCCCGCTTGAACTCATGGCCCTTGAGCGGCGCCAGGATGTAACACTGGACGCCGCGCATTCTTAATCGTAGTGCCATCACTTGCATAGTAAAGGTCTTGCCGGCGCCAGAGGTGCCGCAGATGGTAAAATTGGCGTTCTTATTGACCTTGGTGTTGAAAGGGTCAACGATGCACAGGGAGTTATTGTGCCGGTTGAGGCCCAGCAGGATACCGTTGTCGTCCGAGAGCTCAAAGCTCGTGAACATATAGGTGGATGCAGCCCCGGACGTGAGCACGTTGCGCTTGGACTTGCGCTCCAGGCTGGGGTCGAGGTAGAGAAACGGCATGGTGGAGCGAAGCGCCGCCTCCTGCTGAAACAGGCAGTCCCCCACCTGGATGTCCATTGACTTCATCAGGTCGGTCATCTGCTGCTTGCGCCACTGGAGCTCGTCGAGGGTGGCGGCGGACACTGTAATGAGCACCGTCATATAGAACAGGTCCTCATTCCTGCTGGACAGGCCCTGCTTGATGTAGTAGCCTGCCTGGATGGAGCCGGCAAGCTCCTCATAATCCGTGGATGTGTCCTGCAGTTCCCGCAGTTTGGTGCGGTTGAGCCGGATGCGCTGGGCCACCCGGTCAATGGTCTTGCCGCGGATCTCCCGGCGAAGGTGCAGATCCACATCGACGCCTTCGCCTGCATTGATCAGGGACGACATCCAGCCGCCCCGCACCTGCTGCGGGAATCCGCTCTTGCGGATGTAGAGGTAGGTGTAGTACATACCGTCCATGACGATATAGCCCGGATGGCTCAGATCGAGGCCACGGGGCGCCACGAAATTGACGGCCCGGATCTTTGGGACGGGATCCACGCCCACCACCCGCTTCTTTGCCGTCATGGCATCCACCACCACGCGGTTGAGCCGACTCTGGAAAGGGTCTTCCACGCAGGAGCGGCGGTTGAAGTACATATAGAGGATCTCCGCCACAAAGGCGTCTTCATCCTTGGGCTGCACGATACTGTTGCCGCACTGGGCGAAGTAGGTCCTGGCGTTCTGGGTCACCGTCTGAAGGGCGGCGTAGACCTCCCCGTAGTCGGTGTCTGACTGCCGGCGCACCGCCTCATACTGAAAGATCAGGAAAAACCGGCGGGTCAGGGCCTCCCGGCTCCCCTCCTCCTGGATGAAGCGGATGGTGCCCTCGCCCAGTTCCCGGCAGGCGGCAACATCTTCCTTTTCAATGTCCGCCTCCAGGCCGGCCACATAGCGGTCCGAGTCAGCCTTGCGGGTGACGGATTTGAACTGCAGGCGCATGGGCGAGATCTTGAGCCAACTGGCAAAGGTGGAGATGATGCCCCACTGCTCCTCATTGGAGCGGAGCAGGAAATTGATGGGCTCGATCTCCAGGATCTTCAGGTAGCGGCCGTCCGTGGTTTTAACGATGCCGTTTCGCAGGTCTTTGATCGGGATGTAGTCCTGGACGAACTCCAGGCGCTCGGCCTGCCTTCCCCGGGCGGGCGGAGCCTTTCGCCCCCGGGTGTTTCCTGTGCGTGTCTGATGTGCCATAGTGATAACCTATCCTCCTGTAATGGAGCTGGCGACGCCGCATCCAGAACAGAACGATGTGCGTGGCAAATTGGAGCAGGGAATCGCCGCCGATCCCCATGAGCGCGAATACGCCCATCGGCAGCAGCGTCATGGTCATCACCACGACCTTTGCGGTGACCGGCAGGTGCATCCACATCAGTTCTGGGTAGCCCACAAGCAGAAGCAAAAACACAGCCTCTATCGTGTTGCGGGTCTCCAGCATACCGCCCAACAGCTTCCCGGAATCGGTGTAGTTGGGCGGGATCGTATAGACATTGCTGAACTCTCGGTCATCCACTTGCGCCGGCCTCCTCCACATCAAGCGCCGCCGGGACAAGGTCGCCCTCCAGGTCAACATCGTTCCTGCGGCGGTACTGGGTCACATAATCGGGTGAGTTGAGGACCACCCCTGTCCCGCTGGCGCAGTGGACCCAGAGCTTATTTCCGTCGGCGTCCTCGCCCGCATAGAGCAGGACATGATTGACCGGGACGGTGCCGGGCACAGCCATAAAGCCCAGGTCGCCGGGCAGCAGTTCCTCCTCGGTGATGGCGTGGGTGGCATCCCACTGGTTCCATGTCCCGTCGTAGAGGGTGACGCCAAGCGCCGTCTGATAGACCCATTCCGTGAACCCCGAGCAGTCCAGCCCGTAGGGCCGGATCGTTCCTGTGCTGCTGGAGCCGGCGGAAGTCACCAGCTTTGGCGTGTTCCACTCGCTGTTCCAGCCGGGGGCGCTTTTCCCGCCCCAGAAATATGGAACACGGCCCACCAGGGACAGGGCGCAGCGCATCAGCTCCTTCCGCTTGCCGCTGCAGTCCAGGCTGGCCAGGAACAGGTTCAGTTCCGCATCACTGATCGGCGGCACGCTCCCGTCGCTGGCGGTTCCGTACATGGTCATCTTCAGGGCATTGGACATATTGAGGATGGCCTCGCCATAGGTGATGCTGAACTGGTCATAGGTGGCGTCCACATCCACTCCGAAGGCATCCAGGATCACGGACTGGTCGAAGGGATGGATGGTGCAGACGACATATTCCACCGTCTCCATTTCCGGCTCCTCTTCCGATTCCGAATCGCTGCCCTCCCCCGCCTCATCCGTATCTCCCCCGCTCTCTGCCGGGACCTGCGCCTCCTTTACCTCATAGGTCACGCAATACATCTGATCGGCCACCGCATTTAGTTTGCTCTGCAGATCCGACTTTGTGGTGCCGCGCTGGCCCATGGACGCGGAGTAGGCCGCCAGGGCGTAGCAGGTGTCGTAGTCCGCGGATACGAGGGCGTTGTTGACCAGCGCCTCCATGGAAAGCTCATAGTCATAGCCGCCGTCCGCGATGATTTGATCTACCCTGGCCAGGGCGGCGTCATAGCCGGCCTGGATACAGTCTGACACCACGGCGGACAGGTCATCGAAGTTTGCGGACACCTCCGTCGGCCCGTTGGGATCGACGGTGGATGGATCAGTGTGGAAAATGTTGTTGAACACGATGGAGGGCAGGGACACCACCGCGATGATAATGAAGAGAAGGAACAGGCAGATAAAAATGAGGATCTTGAACAGAGTGTGCCGAAGCGACCAGGCGGCGGACAGAACGGCGCCCCACGGGCCGCCGACTGCGGTGCCCGCCGCAATTCCTGACACCGCTTTGCCAGCCTCTACTCCTGCCTTCACCGTCGCTGCAGCCGCATTGGCCGCGGCCTCACCCGCAGCGGAGCCTGCAGCTCCAGCGGCACCGGCGCCGGCGGCGGAGCCAAACTGCCGTGCCGCCTCGGCGGCCTGCCGCATGCCTTGCAGGTAGTTGTCCTGCCCATCGCCGAAGCGCTGTTCTTCAGACAAGGGGATCACCTCGCTTCTGGTAAAAGAGGCGGGCAGACGCGCCCGAAGATGGATGCGTCTGCCCGCAGATCAGGGTTTCTTCCGATTGGGTGGCTTGCGCTCCGTCACAGGCCGCTTTTGGGGCTGCGTGTGTCGGGACGGCGTGGATTTGTAGCGCATAGTTTCCACCGTCGTCGTCTGCAGCTTGTCGCCATCATAGACCGGCCTGCCGTCCTCATAGACGAGCCGGCGCTCCACAGCGGGCGTGCCGGGGATGGCGTACCACTGGCTGCCGCCGCTGTCTTCAAACACATGGTAGTCGCCGCGTGGCGCCTGATACATGGTCCGGTCGTAGAAAGCCGTTCCGGTGCCGTCCTCGTGGCGCACCTCCAGAATACCGTCGGCGGACCGGGAACTGTCCACAGACACCACCGGCTGGTCGAAGCCAGGCATAAACTGGCCAAAGAGCGCCGCGTTGTACTGGGCAGACGGGCTCAGACCACCACCCGACGGCGCCGGTGTCTCCGGCTCGAACTTCGGGACTGCGGCAGCCGGCGTCATCGCGTACCAGCTCAGGCCGTCCGCACCCTGGATAACCTCATGGGGCGCATCCGGCTCCTGTAAGTAGGCGCTGTTGTACCAAAGGCTGTTCCCGCCATCCGGGTAACTGGCCTCCAGCGTCCCTTCGTCCACCTGCCGCAGCAGGGTGCCGTCCGGTGCGCTGGGGAATGCCTCGGCGACCTGGGCCGCCTCGGACACATCGCCAGTAAAAGTGGGCGTGGCATAGAAGGCGCCCATGCCCTCTCCGGAGGCAACCTGATACCACTGACTCCCGTCGGCGGCCGTGACCACTGTGTGCGGCGTGCTTGGCGCCTCATGCTGGGCGGTACTGTATAGGTCTACCTTGGCCTGCCGCCCATCCGGCGCGGTGGCGGTGGTACTGATGTGCCCGCCGGTGATCTGGGTGCCGGAATAGGTCATATTGGCCGCGGCTCCCCCCGCCAGCTGGGGCATATAGCCCGGAATGCTGCGGTCGGCGATCTCTCCGCCGATGGTGCCGGAGACGTTGGGCGGCCGCGTGGCCACAGAAGATATGGAGTTTGGCGTCAGAGTGGCCCCGTTGCGGGCCGCCATGCCGCCGAAGGCCCTGCCCACGAAGCCTACGCCACCGCCCGCGCCCATCCGGCTCCCGCCGTCCACCACGGCATCGCGGACAAAGCTGTTGGGCCGGTATCGGTTCATGAAGCCGGACAGGATCCCGCCGGCGGCGACACCGCCGGCCGTTCCGGCAGCAGCAGCGCCTGCGCCGCCCCGCGCTCCCCCTCCGAATACGGAAGCGGCATTCCCGCCTCCGCCTCTGGAGAAGCCGGTCAGCACCCGGGCAGCCATCAGCATCTCCATACCCATACTGCTGCCCGTCTGGGCCACAGAAAGGCCAAGTGCCGCCAGATAGCTGTCGCATTTCTGGGCGATCTTCAGCAGCGCCAGGGCACAAAAGAGCCATAGAAAGATATTGCCCTGGCCATTGGTCAGCGCGCCGCCGTTGGCAATGAACTGGCCGACCGACGAGTTGAAGGCGCGCAGGAACCACACATTGAGCACCAGGAGCAGCAGCTGGGAGCCGACCATCCGGCACCAGCTCTGGAAGACCCGCGAGGTGGCTTTGGACGCGCCCATGGCGTAGGCAAGCGGCGAGGTATAGCAGAGAACGCCCACGAGCACATACCGCTCCACAGTTTCCAGGAGCAATTTGAAGTAGTTCCAGGTCAGGGCGATCATCAGGATAATCAAAAGGATCAGGCCGACCACCGTGGATACTGAGACGAGGGTGGTCAGCCCATTGGTGAGCGCCTGCTCGATCCCCGCGAAGGTAAAATCGCCGGGATCCAGCGTGGAGTCCATGAGCGCCGTGTACGGCGCCCGCGCGATGTCCAGGGCGAGGCTGAAGATGGGTTTTGCATAGGCGATTAAAAAGCCGAAAATCGCGCCCCGCGCCAGAATTGCAAGAGGGTTCTCCGTCTCCGCCAGCGGGCCGCTGAAGGCGCGGAAGATCTGCCAGACCGCCACCAGAAAGAGCAGCGCCCAGGCCGTGTACTGGATGATGGTGTAGGCACTGACAGCGAATGGGAAGTATTCCTCCATCGCGGTCATGTCCGTGCCCAGTGCCCCGATGAACACCCCGGAGATGGCATCCATGATCTGGGTCATCACGCTGGCCACCCAGGTCGCTATGCCCTCAAAGATCCAATCTAACATGGTTTCGTTTCCTCAACATGGATGGGGGCGGCACAGAGGCCGCCCCCATCATCGGTCGGTTGTGCTTAGTAGCCTGTCCGGGGCAGGGTCGGGACCGGGCCGCCGCGGTAGATGATGGTCACCCACCGGTCAGTCGCCTGGATCCACTGATTCCGCCACATACCGCCCACATCGCACTTGTTGGCGAAGCGGTATTCGTGGGGCAGGTCGGACAGGACATCACAATAAATGTACGGAGTCTCCACCTGCCGGAAGCCGCCGGGGACACGGCCGAACAGGAAGGTGACCTGGGTCACATACTCGTTGGAGGCCAGCCCAAGCGCCGCCGGGGAGGCGTCCAGGGTATAGTTCTGCAAGGTGTTCAGGTTGTCGGCCAGCACCCGCTGGGTGTTGGAGAGGTTGGTCTGGAACACGACTTTGTAGTTCAGCCGGGCCGAATAGGTGCCAGTGATGATCTTATCCAGCCGCACGGCATCGGTCGGCAGCGTGTCGCGCCAGTAGAAGCTGTCCAGCGGCACGGTGGAGTTGTTGGCGATGTCCTTGAAGGTGTAGCGGATCTCCTGGCCGGGCACGACTTCTGTGTAGCCGCTCTTGCCGATGGACACATTGGTGTAGACGCTCTCGTTGAGGAACTCGATCTGAACAATCTGGCCCTCATGCTCCAGATACACCGTCACTTCTTCCTCGCTGACGGAGTAATACTGGGGACTGGACACTTCCTTCACGATATAGCGGCCCAGAGGCAGCGGCTTAGACACCGCAAGTCCCCTGCTGTTGCTCTCGATGGTATCCACAAGGGCATTGGCTTTGTTGTAGATCTCAAACACCGCGCCTTCCAGCGGGGTCCCGGCTGGGAAGCCGTTGATGGCATTGTCGTCCGCGGACTTCTTCCAGATCTGGATCTGGGCTGTGATGGGCGTGTTCTCCCACTCGATCTCGGTGGTAGCCCCGTCCCGGATATAGACGGTCTTCAGCTCATCATCCACCAGGTAGCCTTCGTTGTCCAACTCTCGGACATAGTAGCGCCCGCTGGAGAGTCCCTCAACATAGACATAGCCCCGGTCATCGCTGACGTATTCGCCGATGGGGTTTTTACTGCTGTCATACACCAAGAAATGCGCGCCATAGATCCCCTCTCCGGTGGTAGAATCAACCTTATGGATGAGAAGACCGCTGAACGCCTCATTCTCAATGCGGATAGAGGTGGTCTTGCCGTTTTCAACCTCGAAATAATGCGGCGTATCGTCTAAGCGATACCCCTCCCCTGCCTCGATCTCAACGGCGTAGTAGGCGCCGTTCTCAAGAGCGCAGAACACACGGCCATTTTTATCCGTCGTGACGGTGTCGATCAGTTCATCGTCGATCTTTCTGATTTCAAAGGTCGTGTTCGGGATCCGCTTGCTGGTTCGGTTGGCATCAACCTTCAGGATCTCCACGCCGCCGATGGGCTGGTTGTAGAAGGTCAAAGTCTGGGTATCTTCCGGGTTGACCACTACCGTCTGGCTCTGGCTGGCCGGGTCGATAGTATACCCCTCAATGGTTTTTGTCTCCTTGACCACGATGGTGCCTGTGACGCCAGAAATCCTGATTTCACCGTTCTCATTGGTCGTGTAGAGGCCCTTGCTGGAGAGATGGCCGTTGGCGTCATCCACATAGCCTCCGTCCGCATAGGTCAGTTCAAACTCCACCCCGGCCAGAGGCTCATGGGTTTCGGAGTCCAGTTTCCGGATAACGAGGGTGCCCTTGGCCTCGTTGTAGAAGCGCAAAGTCTGTACTTCGCCGGCCTTGATCTTAATGGATTTGGGAGCGCCGTCCAGGACATAGCCCTCTGCCGTCTTGACCTCCCGGGCAGTGACGGTAATGCCGGGTTCAAGGCCGTCAATGACGATTCGACCGTTCTCATCGGTGATGTATTCGCCATTGGAGGGGCCGACCACTGCGCCGGAGCTGTCGGTCACCAGGAAGGTAACGCCCTCCAGAGGCGTAGTAGTGCCTTCGATGTACTTCTCGATGACGAGGGTCGTCGAGGGGGTATTGGTAAAGTAGAGCGTCTGTGTGTCGTTGGGGTTGACCTGGACCGTCTGGGTCTGATGGGCCGGGTCGATGGTATAGCCGGGGATGGTCTCCACCTCCGTCACCACCAGGGCGCCCACCACGCCGTCAATCTGAATAAGGCCGTCCTTGTCCGTCTTGTAAATGCCATTGCTGGAGATGTAGCCGTTCTCGTCGGGGACGAATTCGCCGGTAGAAGTAGTGACCTTGAAGGTGACTCCCTCCAGGGGGTCACCGGTCAGGGAGTCCCGCTTGTCGATGACCAGGGACCCGGCCTTGGAGTTGGTAATGACCACCGTCTGGGTGTCGCCGTTTTCCCCGATGACCACATTGGTGGACACCTGATCCATGACGTATCCAGACGGACTCCGGATCTCCGAAATGACATATGCGCCCGGAGCCAGGTTGGTGATGCGGATCTCCCCATTGGAGTCAGTGGTGAAGATGCCGTTCTGCGTCAGCGTGCTGTCACCGATCACTCCATCCAGGCCGACTTCGCAGCCGGCGGCGGTGGTAACTCTGAACTCCGCGCCGGGCAGGGGCTGGCCGGTGGCGCTGTCCCGCTTCTGGATGATCAGTTCACCTTTCGGAGCGTTTTTGAAGGTCAGGCTGACGGTGCGGCCTTCTTTGATCTGCACAGTCTGGGACTGGGTATCAATGATGAATCCCGGAGGGGCCTGGGTCTCCGTGACCACCACGCTCTTGCCGGGGGCCAGCCCTTCGATCCGGATCTCGCCGTTTTCATCGGTGCGATAGATGCCGTTACTGTCGCCAATCAGGGTGCCATCCGCATAGGTGATCTTGAACTCCGCGTCAGGCAGAGTCACACTGGGGTTGGTGGCGCAGACCTTCCGAACGAGCAGGATGCCATCCGGCATATTCTCGAACCGGACGGTAATGACTGACTGTTCTCCGCTGTCCGCCAGGTAGACTGTCTCCGAGGACTGGATGATGCTGTACCCGTCTGCTGGATCCAGCTCTTCCAAGATATATGTGCCCGGCTCCAGACCGGTCCAGATGGCGGTACCGGTTTTCCCGGTGACCTTCTGGCCGATCACGGTGCCTCCTGTGCCGCTGGTGCCGCCCAGGTAGCGCAGCTGGAACGTGGCCCCTGCCAGGGCCTCGCCGGTGACGGAATCATACTTCTCGACAATGATGGCATTGAGCGGAGTATTCTCGAAACGCACCGTCTTGCTCTCGCCGCCGTGGAGGATGACGGTCTGCCGGGTGGGTTCTTTCATCTGGAACCCAGGGGCAGGCTCGACTTCCTCGATGGTAAACTCGCCGGGGTACAGTCGCTGGCCCTGCTCGTGGAGCTTGATCTCGCCGTTGGCATCGGTGACGATCTCGCCATAGTCGATGGTGGCAGGTGCATCCGCGGCTTCGCCATTGCTGGCATAGGTCACGTGAAAACGCGCCCCCTCAACAGGAGCACCCGCAATACTGTCTACCTTATAAATGGTGAGTTCGGGAGCCTTGTGGTCCTTGAACATCACCTCTTTTTCATCGCCGGCATTGAGCGTGATGGTCTGCACCCGGTCGGCGTCCTTATCGGGGAGGTAGTAGGGGGCCGGGACGGACAGCTCCGTGATTTGATAGGTGCCTGGCTGAACCCGCAGGGTGACGGTGCCGTCCTGGCCGGTGGTCACGTCATGCTGATAATCGTTGTCGATCCCCTCGATTCGGAACACGGTGCCGGGGATGGGGGTGGTGGAGTCCGCGGCGTCCACCTTGGCAATGGTGAGCTGGGGCTGCTTGAGGTTGTCAAAAATCAACTGCTGGTCATCGCCGGGCCCCAGCCAGATGGTCTGGGTCGGCTCTGCTGCCACCACATAGGGGTCCGGAACAGAGATCTCCGTCACCTCATAGCTGTCAACGGGGAGACCGGTCAGAGTCGCGGTGCCATCCTGACCGGTGGTCACGTCCATGTGGTAGCCATGGTGGATGCCCTTGACCTCGAACACCGCGCCTGGAACCACTTCTTTTGTCTGGCCATCCCGTTTCAGGATGGTGAGGTTGGGGAGTTTGTAGTCTACGGCCGTGACGGTGACGGTGCCGCCGCCGTCCACGGTGGCCTGATCCACATGGGCGATGACCGGCTGCTGCAGTTTAGCGAAAGGGGCCGGGACGGACACCTCGAAAAAGGCGTACATCCCCTCGGTGACATTGGGAACGATGATGCTGCCGTCCGCGTCGGTGGTCTCCGTGGCAACCACCTGGCCGTCTTTGACCACATTGAACACGGCGCCCTCGATGGGGTTGTCCGAGTCGTCCAGCTTGATCAGCTGAACTTTGACCTTGGCGTCGTTTTCAAAAATCAAATCGACATCATGCTTGCCGTCCCAGTAGAACTCCTGGCGGACCTTGTCAGGATCACTGCTCGTGGTGTACCCATTCGGCGGTGTCACCTCAGACGCGACAAAAGAACCAATAGGCATGGCATCCCAGGGCACGTCCTCCAGGTAGCCCCCTGCGCCGGTGATGTACGTGCCCACGAACTCATTGTCCACGCCCTCGATCTTGATGACCGCGCCGGCCAGGCCCTTGGTGGGATCATCGGCATCGACTTTGCGGATGCTGCCTTCGCCCGTACGGATTGGGGTGTCAGTGAAGGTCACAGTTGCTGTCGTTTCACCAGTAGCGCTGGGCAGAACGACATACTGAGGGCCGGCATTGTCGATTTGGTAATTATCCGGCGGATCCAGTTCCGTCACAGAGTAAGTCGAGGCCTCCAGATTGGTGAGCGTCACAGTTCCATCACTTCCGGTGACGACTTCCTGGCTAAAAGTGCCGTTGGCATTCTGCACCAGGAACCGGGCGCCGGGGAGCGCAAGATTGGGATTGGTCGCATCCACCTTTTTGACGGTCATCTGGTACCGCTCCCGTGTGACGGTCAAGTCGCCAATGATGATCCCCTGGACATCATAGGCCGGATGCTGGGCGGAGCCGGGGCCGGCGTAGTCGTACTCGTAGACTTTACAGTCGCCCCAGACGCCCTGGGCTCCCAGATCCAAAATATACTGCGCCCGGTCGCGCAGAGTGGTCCCGTCTACAACGTCGTCAATACTGGTGTAGTTGGTGTGCTCCAGATTGTTATAAACGTATAGCAGCTCCTCGGCGCAGACAGCTACCGGATCGGAGAAGAGATTCTCCTGATAGCGCCACACCACCGCCTGCACCCAGGCGTTCATGGTCCAGGTATAGTCGCTGCTCCAGACCTCGTCCACACCCAGGGCGCGGGCCTGGTCCGTGAAGATCCCGCGGCTGTGGGCATAGAAATACGCCAGCATAGTCTTCACGGTGGGATCGGTAATCTCCTTGGGATTGTTCCATTCATGTCCCTCAAGTGACCAGCCCATGCCGCCTCCGTGATCGGCACAAAATCCCATGACGGTGTCACCGTTGTAGTCGAATTTCATCTGGTGCAGCCAGCAGGTGCTAAGGGCGGCAGACTCATAATAGACACCGTTATGCGTGCAATCCTCCATAACGATGGTATTCGGGCCGGCCGCGAAAGCGGTGCTGGGCAGGAGTCCGAGCATGCAGATCAGCGCCAGCAGGATACAAACGAGGCGCTTTTGCGCAGCAGGAAATTGTTTCAGTTTTTCCATGCAGATAAACTCCTTTTCTCGAAAATTGTGTAAGAAAAAAGCCTCCCAGCTGCTGCTCGAAGGCTTTCCGCGTTTGAGGTATTATGCGTATGGATTGATGGTGCCGGACATTCCGACAAATAAATAGCAGTAGGTCACCCCCTCATACCGCACCACACCGACGCCCAGACTGTCCGCCTTTGGGTCGAGCATTGCTCGCAGATGCCCAGGGGAGTTTACCCAGTTTTTCACTGCGGTTTTAGCAACATCCTCCGCGGACGCGCTGGTAAATGCTGTTAAATTGCAGCTGAACCCATAGGGGTATCCATGAGCGAGGACAAGCTCACACTCCTCCTGGCTGTCGTGCCAGGTGTTCCGGCGCGTGGCATAGTCCTGTGCCGCGTCCATGAGCGACTGATCGGCCGGGGCTGCGGACTGGCCGTATTCCTGACGGACCTGATTGACAAGGGCAAGGATCTCTGTTCGGATCTCCAGGTTATCTGCGTAATCAGTTCCTGCTGCCGGCCGACCTTCGTCAACATCGGATACCGTGATCGTAAGACGGCCCTGTTCGCCGTCTGCCGTAACTACGAAAATGCTTGCAGTACCGGGCGACTTTGCGACCGCGACCCAATTCCCGGCGATCTGCTCTACCGTAAGGATTTCCGGATTGCTGGATACCAGCTCAAGTTTCGCGTCCGACGGATAGACCAGCAGACCGCTTCGTGTACCCGCCTCCAGGATGTTCCCCTTGTAGCTGCTGATGGAAACAGATGCTCCGGTCGCTCCAGCGGAGGTCCTCTGGAAGTTTCCGGTCAGTGCGCGGTATAGCATGACCGCAAGATCACCGCGGGATATGGTTCCCTGAGCCGTCATAGCAGGCTCACTTAGGCCAAGATCACAGGCGGTGCTGCAGGCGCTGTTGTAATCCCACACCAGGTCTGGCAGAGCCAGATACCGCAGAATCACGGTGCAGGCTGCCGCGGGCGTCACAGGATCCTCCGCGCCAAAAAGGCCATCGCCATAGCCGACCATGAGGCCGTGGTAGGCGCAGTAACCGGCATATTGCCGGGCCCAGTCTGGAACGTCCTGAAATTGGCACTGGGCGGCATAGAAGTCTCGGCTTTCCTCCACCTGCCCGGAGCCGCCGTGCAGCCGGGCAAGAATCGTGGCCAGATGGGCGCGGGTCAGCGGGGCGCTGAAGTTCATATTCCCCTCCCCGTCCCCGACCATGATCCCATGACTGTTCAGGTACTGCGAAGCGGCTTTCAGTTCTTCGTTGCTGCTTTCCGCCGCATACGCCGGCAGGGCCAAAGAAAGCGCAAAGACGGCAGTAAACAGCAGGATGGGCAGTTTACGCATACTGATTCCCCCTTTTCTTGATATTTGACTTAATTACATCGAAAAGAGGTCAGTTTTGCAAAAATACTGTCAGGTGATCTCCCGGGCCTGCACGCACCAGCGCATCTCCGGCACATTTCGGACACAGGTGATCAGCGTGATCATGTTCTCGCTGCTCCGGCCCAGCCGGGAGAAATCCGTTTCTTCAATCTGCCCCACATAGAACACCTCGTAGGTGCGCGTGCCGAGTTTCGTGGTATAAGTGATCTTGTCGCCGTCCTCGAGGGTGTGGATCTTTCCGAAATGGTTGGCCACACCTCTGTTATGGCCCGCAAGCCCTACATTGCCGTCCCAGCAGGAGGTGGATTTGAAATGCCCGGCGCCCTTGGCAAGGCTCTCCAGGCTTTCGTCCTCATACACCTTGACGGAAAGCCCCAGAGAGGGGATCTTCAGCCGGCCCAGGCTGCCGTCCTCATAAAAGAGGCCGTCCGGGAGGGTGAACTTGTTGCTGCTCAGGCTGGTATCCGCGGCCGGAGTGCTTTCATCGTAGGACGCCGGCGGCAGGTAGATTGTTTCACCGCTGATGGTGCTGCTGCCAGTTGATGTTCCGGACTGGGGGATCAGTGTCGTGCCGGCACCGGGCAGATAGGACTCCGGACTGCCGAAGGGCGGCGCAATGACGGCGGTATTCTTGCTGCGGTCGATGTTGCTGCTCTCCGTCACCCCTCCGCCAACCACGATCACCTGGTCAACGGAGGTGGGCGGAGCATACATGGGGCCGTCCGAGTCGTCAAACTCATACTCCGCCGCCAGCGCCGGTGTCGCCATCATCGCTGTGACGGCCAGCAGCAGCATCGTTGCTTTCAGCCAGTTCCTCATACATCTTTCGCTCCTTCCGTTTCATGAAAAAGTATGTTCCTCCGGTACCGGCGCCGAGAGCCGCCAGCACGGGCAGGGCCACCATGAGCCAGTTGAAGCCGCCGCTTTGGGACTGCTCCTCCGCAACAGGCTCCATCGGCGTGCCGGTGAAAATGACGGTGTAGCGGATCACTGTGACCCCGGTGCGGTAGACCTCACCTGAGTAGTTGGCTGTGGTGGTATAGCCCGTCACATAACTGACTGTTTTGCTCCCGCCGTAGGTGCAGACAGCAGTGAAACGATCCCCGATCTCATAGTCATCGGCGTTGTAGGTATTGTCCGTCTGCCACTGGACATCCTGGAGCGTCAGGGTCCGGCCGCCCTCAGTGATGCTTTTCGGCAGATGGTTGAGGTCCTGGTTTGCAAGATTGGGGTAGGTCCTGGTGGCTGTGACCGGCTGGGTGCTGCTGCCATAGCCAGCCGCCTCGGTCTTGATGCTGTCCAGATCAAGGGTGAGGGTGCCGGTAAACCCCTCTTCCGTGGTGACCTCTTTCTCCTGGGGCAGCAGGGACAAAATCGTGTCCATGTCCTTTTTGTCGCTGTCCACCTTCTCTTCCTGGGTGATGACCTGTGTCTCACTGCCGATGATGACCTCTCGCAGCACATCGGTGCAGTCGTACAGGAGGCCATCCCGCTCAAACTGCCCCATGGGGAGCGTGGAGGGGTCGGTGTTGGGCGAGAGATCATACACCTTGCGGATCTCCCTGTTGTCCTGGTCGAGGATGATATCGACCGGGAGCATGGCGTCGGGATCCGTCACGTCCAAGCTGACCGCGCCCGCAGGCAGCGTCAGCATGGTCAAAAGCAGGAGCGATGCGGTGAGAGATAAGATTTTGTTCTTCACTGACATATCCTCCTCAGGTTTGATTTTGCTCTTTCTGGAATCAGGGAGTAGTCGACGGCGTGTACTGTCCGCCCTGGATCAGCGGCTGCAGGTAGGCGACCACAAAGCCCAGGGTATTGAGCACAATCCAGGTCACGACGATTCTCTTCAGCCAACTGGTCGCCTCTGCGACGGCCCGCTCATTGCGGGAAATCATCCGCACCAACAGCGCCACCGCAGCCGCAGTCACTGCCACGATGGTGGAGATGCCCACCAGCTCGCCATAGACATCTGCGATAATCGTGCTGAACCGTGTCCACATGGTGTCCGCAGCAGCCGCCGGCTGGACGAACAGCACCATCATGTAACAGGATACCGCCGCCATCTGGAAAGCGTTGCGCAGCCGCTGGGACGCCTTCACCCAGCGATCCCTCCTGCTCTCGTCCTTTGCCATTTGCTTCCCTCCTTTTCGTCATATTTGCAGCAAAGAGCCGCCTCGAAGCGACTGTTCTCAATCACTTCAAGGCGGCTCTCTGCCGTCAGGTCCAGTTTTGGACGATAACAGGATAGCACATCTGCACTCCCCTTGTCATCCGCACCGACCTTGCCAATTTTCTGCCATTTTTCTGCCGCAGAGTAGGACATCACCCCTCCAGCAGCGTCAAAAGCTCCAGCCAGGCATCCAGACAGCCGGCTGGGGCCGTCCACAGCCGGATGGATAAGATGTTGACCGCCTGTTGGCGGAGCCGGTAATAGTGCCGCTCCGAGATATCCAGCCGGTACAGGATATCCGTATGGCTGGGCTTGTCCGGCGTGATGAACGTCTGGAAGATGATGTTATACATCAGCTCCCCGTTGCCCGGCTTATGGCGCAGGACCGTCAGGGCCTCATTGATCCGGTCCAGCAGCAGGCGGGACTTCCGAATGCTGAGCAGGCGGTGCTCCAACTTCGCGTTCCCCAGCGCCACCTGCGTGTCCACTACGCTGAGCAGCGCGTCCAGATCCTTCAGCGGCTGATCCAGCTCCTGTGCGACTTCACTGGGGAAGCATTCCAAGGCCCAGACGATGTCCCGGTAGTGCTTGAGCATGACCTGGGTGTTATGGTACATATTCCGGCGAAGCTCCTGCTCCGCAAGCCGGGCTTTCGCATTGGGGATGTCCGGATCTCCCACGATCCCCCTGCGCTCCAGCAAGGCGCGCAGCTGCTCCTGGGGGATCGCACTATCCTGATTCGGCAGTTCACCACAGAGGGATGCCTTCAAATCTGCCATTTTCAATACCTCCATCATCCTGATCCGCAGGCCCGGCCCGTGGCAAGGTTCCGCGGAATAATTCAAAATTTGGCGTCGCTGGAGATATCCCTTGGCAGTCCTCCCTAACATACTCTAAAATCTTACACGGAGAAAAATACGCGCGCGTAATATAGCAGTCCTCAGATGCAACACGGCGCTCCTCTTGTTCCCGGGGCAGCACTGCACGACTGTACCAAGCGACCAGTTTGCAGATGCGAGCATGGTCGCTCTGCTGGTTTTCGTGCGTATTCCCGTCTTTTGTGCGTATTTCTCTCAAAATGCGCTCGACTTTGTCCTGGGACGGCAAGGTGAATTGTTCTCCAGTCGGATAGACTGCATTGAAGATGAGGCAGCCGAAAGCGCCTGGCAGCTTATACAGCGGGAAGGCATCCGCATGTTTTCTGAAAAAGCGCCAGACCTTCGTCTTTTCCCATCCCCAACGCCTGCCAAGGGATTCCAATGTCAAAACAGCGCCGTACTGCCCAAACTGAACAGCCGGCGCCGAGAAGGAAAACGCATTGCTGGGCTCCTGCCAAACTGTGTGGCACCAGAGGTCGAGCCATGCGTCTGCCTCAGCAAATTGATAATGCCGCTCTGCAAGCCTCTGTGTGACGTTTCTGGGCAGGCAGAGGAATCCATACCCCTCTGTCGCATAAACCGCCTCACGGCCCATACAGGGCTCGCCAGAGCATCTTACGACCCAATCTGTGACTTGATAGGTCAGTTTCTTTGTTTTTGTGTCCAGTGAGTAGGTAATATAACCGAGGTCAGCCAGAGTGTCCATATGTTCAAGGGCCTGCCGCCGACGTTTGATTGCCAGGATACTCTTCAGACCGACGATGCCGCCTGCCCAGCCCCCGGCACTCACTTTGTTGGTGTAACCGCAGTACCGGGCCTGCCCAGTCCTAAAGGCTGCACGGGAGGCCAATCGAGCCCAAGAGGCCATAATGCCCTTGCCGGGCGGAAGCTGATTGCGGGGTAGTTTGACCCATTGATATTTGAGCAGGCACTTCATCTCGCCGGCCTCCCTCCTGATAGATTGAAAAAAGCCCCGCTCCGTGCTACACTGGTAAACACGAAAGCGAGGCCTGATTGAAATGCTATATGCCTGTGATAATTGTCATTACCTGTTCCTTAGAACGTCTGAGGATACCTGCCCGGACTGCGGAAAGGCCATGATCCGGCCGGCAACTTCTGAAGAGCAGGAAGAATATAAAAATCGTGAGAAAGAAAATCTGTGGACAGAGGATTCAAATAGCTGCCGTGTGTAGCCGGTCATTTCACCCCCGCGCAATGGCTTCTAATTAAACCCATTTCATTTGTTGCACCGCCGTGTATAAAAATAACTGAAAAAGTATAAAAAAAGTGCCCGTAGCTCAACTGCCACGGGCACTTTCTCTTTTAGGAGGCTCTCTAAAAACTGGTGTAAAATCAGGTGTAAAAACGTGTTACTGCTGAATCCAACTGGTGTAAAACTGGTGTAAAACCGCTCTTTCAGGCTCGTGAAAAACCCGCAAACCCTTGCGCCGCAACGGGTCTTTAATCCAGTGGCTTCATCGTCGGGAAGAGGATGACCTCCCGGATGGTGTCGGAGTTGGTCAGCAGCATGACGCAGCGGTCGATGCCGATGCCGAGGCCTCCCGTGGGCGGCAGGCCGTACTCCAGGGCGTTGATATAGTCCTCGTCCATCATGCCGGCCTCGCTGTCGCCCTTGGCCCGCAGCTCCACCTGCTTCTGGAAGCGCTGCTTCTGGTCGATGGGGTCGTTGAGCTCGGAGAAGGCGTTGCCCATCTCGCTGCGGCAGATGAACAGCTCGAAGCGCTCGGTGAGGCGGGGGTCCTTGGGGGACCGCTTGGCCAGGGGGGACACGTCCACCGGGTGCATGGTGATGAAGGTGGGCTGCACCAGCTTCTCCTCCACCTTCTGGTCAAAGGTCTCATACAGGGCGTTGCCCCAGGTGGGGTCCGCCGTCTCCGGCAGCTCCACACCAATGGCCTTGGCGGCGGCCACCGCCTCCTCGTCAGAGGAGATGGCCATGAAGTCGATGCCGGTATACTGTTTCACGGCCTCATGCATGGTCAGGCGGGGCCAGCCGGGGGTCAGGTCGATCTGCTCCCCCTGCCACTCCAGCTGATAGGTGCCCAGGATCTTCTGGGCGGCGGAGGACAGCAGGTCCTCAAACAGGTCCATCATGCCGTTGAAGTCGGTATAGGCCTGGTACAGCTCCACGGTGGTGAACTCCGGGTTGTGCTTGGGATCCATGCCCTCGTTGCGGAAGATGCGGCCGATCTCATACACCCGCTCAAAGCCGCCCACGGTGAGCCGCTTCAGGTTCAGCTCGGTGGCGATGCGCATATACATGTCGATGTCCAGGGTGTTGTGGTGGGTGATGAAGGGCCGGGCCGTGGCGCCGCCGGAGATGGTGTTCAGCACCGGCGTCTCCACCTCCATATAGCCCCGCCCGTCCAGGAAGTCCCGGACGTGCTTGATGAACCTGGACCGGATGATAAAGTTGCGCTTCACCTCCGGGTTCACGATCAGGTCCACATACCGCTGGCGGTACCGCAGCTCCCGGTCCTGCAGACCGTGGAACTTCTCCGGCAGGGGCAGCAGCGCCTTGCTCAGCAGGGTGATGTTCTTGGCCCGGACGCTCATCTCGCCCCGCTGGGTGCGGAACACCTCGCCCTCGACGCCCACGATGTCGCCGATGTCGAACTTCTTGAACTTCTTGTAGACCGCCTCGTCCATCTCGTCCTGGCGGGCGTACAGCTGGATGCGGCCGTCCCGGTCCTGAAGGTCGCAGAAGCTGACCTTGCCCATGCCCCGCTTGCTCATCAGGCGGCCGGCCACCTTCACGGCCTTGCCCTCCATCTCGTCAAAGTGCTCCTTGATCTGGGCGGAGGTGGCATCCCAGTCGAACCGGGTCTCCTGGAAGGGATCCTCGCCCGCAGCCTGGAGGGCCGCCAGCTTCTCCCGCCGGACCCGGCGCTGCTCGCTGAGCTCCTGCTCCGGCTGCTGGGTCGTCTTCTGTTCAGACATGTCCGCTCTCCTTTACCGCTCGATCTTCTGCACCGTGTAGACGATGGCGCCGCTGGGGGCCTCTACGGTAACAGTGTCCCCCTCCTTGGCGCCGATCAGGGCCTTGCCGAAGGGAGACTCCTCGGAAATGATGCCGTTCATGGGATCAGACTCCTGGGAGCCCACGATCCGATAGGCAGGCATGGTGTTGCCGTTCTTGTCCGCCACCGTCACCTTGCAGCCGATGGTCACCACATTGGTGGGGGCGTTGCTCTCGTCCACGATCACCACATGCTGCAGGATCTCCTCCAGCTCGGCAATGCGGGAGTACAGCTTGCCCTGCTCATTCTTGGCCTCGTCGTACTCGCTGTTCTCGCTCAGGTCGCCGAAGCCGCGGGCCACCTTGATCTGCTCCGCCACTTCATCGGACCGGGTGGTCTTCAGATAGTTCAGTTCCTCCTGCAGCTCCTGGGCGCGGGCTGCGCTCATCTTGTACTCTCTTTCCATGTGGACTGTATCTCTCCTATCCTTCGGCAGGGCGGCATGGCCGCTCCTGCACATAATGATGCTATATTATCATAGAGTAGTATTATAGTGTGTCGATCCCCGAATGTCAAGCGCCGTCCTCCGCTCCCGGATAAAATTCCGGAGGCGGCGGCTCCGGCGGGCCTCATCCTCCCGCGGGGCTGCCCACCGTGATCTGCCCGGGCCGCAGGATGCCGCCCTCCACCATGGCCGCCAGCAGCTGCGGCCGGCTGCAGCCAGCGGGCATCTGGTCCTCCAGTGCCGGCGGCAGCAGCAGGGGCGGCAGCGCCGCCGTCTCGTCGTACAGGGGCAGGACCACCGGGTTTTTCCGCCGCAGGTCCGTCCGGGGGGCAAACAGGATCAGCACGTCAGCCTCCTCCAGCTGCGCCCGGGACGGGACGGTCAGCAGGGAGACGCCGTACTCCCGCCGCAGCTGATTCGCCAGGGCCTCGGCGCCGTAGGGCACATCCACCCATACATAGCGATGCCCCAGGGCCAGCTCCGTCACGGTCCGCACCAGCTCACCGGAGAGCTGGTCCCCCGCCACCGCCACCCGGGCGCTGCCAGAAAGGCCGCGGGCCGCCATGCCCGCCCGGGCCAGGTCCGCCGCCAGAGCACGCCGCAGGGGCACGGTGGCCACCGGCGTCACGCCACCCTTCTCCAGCTGCTCCCCATAGGTGAACGCCTCCGGCACTACCAGCCGGCCGGTGCCGGCCTTCCGCAGCCGTCTGGCGGCGGTCAGCACCCGCCGCCGCACCACAGCCTCCGGTGTCCGGGGGCCCTTTGCCACCGCCGTCCAGGCCACCCGCATGTGGAACAGGCTCCGCATCTCCACTGTCACGCTCTTTTGTCGAATTCCCCCGGCAGGCGGGGTCCAGGTCAGCACACCGATCATAAAATCACTCCCGCCCCATCCTACGGGGCGGGAGCGGTTTTTATGTTTCCATTAAGCGGAAGAAGAGAGGGTGTAACCCGTCAGATAGCCCATCTTGGGCTCCGCACCGTCGTTCAGGGGATTGATTCGGACGCCGTTTTCCGTCACCTCAAAGTGCAGATGCGGTCCGGTGGAGTTGCCGGTGGAGCCGGTGATGCCGATCACATCTCCCTGATTCACATACTGGCCCACTTCCGCCTTCCGGCTGGACATATGGGCGTACAGCGTGGTGTTTCCGCTGCCGTGGGAGATGACCACGTAGTTTCCATAGGAACTGCTGTACTGGGACACGATGACCGTACCCGACTTGGAGGCATAGATGGGACTGGTGTAGCCCACCCGGCCGATATCCGTGCCCTTGTGGTTGGTGGAGCCGATGCCGCCTGGAGACGCCCGGCCGCCCACGGTGGAGGTGATGTACCGGCTGTCCACCGGCCAGATGTACCCGCCGGGGTTGGACTCCGTGGACTGGCCGTTGGCCGCCTGCTGGGCCACCAGCTGGTCGCTGAGGCGCTGGGCCTCCGCCCACAGGGCGTCCTGCTCCGCCTCCAGATCCGCCAGGGCGGACTCTGTCTCGCTCTCGTTGGCGGACAGCTGCTGGATGACCGCATTGGCCTCACTGCGCTGGGTGTTCAGTTCGCTCTGCTTGCTGACCAGTTCCGCCTTGGCGGCCTCGCTCTCGGTCTTGCTGGTCTCCAGAGTGGTCTTCTTCTCCTCGATCTCCGTCTGCAGGGCCTTCAGATCGTCGATGATGCCCTGATCGTACTTCATGATCTCATTGATGGCGTCCAGACGCCCCAGCAGGTCCGTGAAGCTACTGGCCCGGAACAGCACTGCCCAGTAGCTGACCTCGTCCTGCTTCTCCATCTCCCGGACCCGGCTGCAGAACAGCTCGTACTGGGCCTCTTCCTGTTCCTCGGCCTCCGCCAATTCTGCCTCCGTCTGGGTGATGAGGGCGGTGTACTGGTCGATCTGCGCCTGTGTATTGGCGATCTGGGCCTCGGTATTGGCGATCTGCTGATCCAGCAGCTGCTTGCGGGCCACCGCCTGGCTCTTGTCATCTGCCAGCTCGTCCAGCTTTGCCTGGAGCTCTTCTTTCTCTGCGTCCAGGCTGTTGGCCTCGTCCTTCAGCTCGTTCACGTCTGCCCAGGTGACGGCCGCCGCCGGGGCCAGGCTGGCGCCTGTCATGGCCAGCACCAGTGCCGCTGCGAACACAGCGCGGCAGAGGCGGTGGAATCCCTTGCCTGTTCTTTTTTTCATCGCCTTCACCTCACACCTGCAGGAATTTCCGAATGGCGGAGAGGCTGCCTCCCACGCCGATGATGATGCCTGCCAGGGCGAATACCGCCGCCACCGGTGCCCACAGCTCCGAGAAGGGAAGCACCCGGATCAGCTGCAGCGTGTCATTGCTGTCCACGCCCCGGGCCACTGCCGCGTACAGCGCCCACTGGAGGAAGAACGCGATCACCGCGCCCAGCAGGCCCAGCATGAACCCCTCGTACACAAAGGGCCAGCGGATGAAGCCGTTGGTGGCGCCCACCATCCGCATGATGGCGATCTCCTCCCGCCGGTCAAAGGTGGTGAGCTTGATGGTGTTGGAGATGATGAACACCGATACCACGAACAAAATGGCGATCAGCGCCACGCACACCACCGTGGCCACGTTCCGCACGGTGACGAAGCCGCCGGCGATCTCCTCATAGTGGCTGACGTCGGAGATCCCGGTGAGGGCCTGCACCGCCTCCACGGTCTCGCTCTGCTCCTCCAGATCCACCAGCTTGATGGCGTACCGGTCCTCCAGGATCTCCGGGTCCAGGTCCTGAAACAGCTCCTCGTCCGGATACTGGGCCTTGAAGTCCTCCATGGCCTCTTCTTTTGAGATGAAGGTGACAGAGGCCACATTGGGTATGGCCTCCAGCCTGGACTGGAGGGCCCGGGCCTGGGCATCGGTGTAGCTGTCGTCCACATAGGCCAGGATCTCGTTTTCCTGCTCCAAATTTTTCAAAAGCTCATTGGCATTCACCGCCACCAGGGTAAAGGTCCCCATGATCAAAAGGCAGGCCACGGTGATGCCGATGGCGGCAAAGGACATGAACCCGTGGCTGAACATGTTGCTGAGGCCCTCGTGGAAAAAATAGCGGAAATCGTGATGTTTAGCCATGGATGCGTCCTCCCACATAGCCGCCCACGCTGTCGTTGATGACGTGGCCGGAATCGATGGTGACCACCCGCTTGCCGAAGCGGTCCACCAGATCCTTCTCGTGGGTCACCACCACCACGGTGGTGCCCAGCTCGTTGATCTTCACCAGCAGGCTCATCAGCTCCAGGGACCGCTCCGGGTCCAGGTTTCCGGTGGGCTCGTCGGCGATGATGGTATTGGGATTGTTCACCAGAGCCCGGGCAATGGCCACCCGCTGCTGCTCGCCGCCGGAGAGCTCCGTGGGATAACTGCCTGCCTTCTCCGCCAGGCCCACCAGCTCCAGCACATAGGGGATGCGCTTGCGGATCTCCTTGGGGCTGGCGCCCACGGCCCGCATGACGAAGGCCAGATTGTCATAGACCGTCTTTTTTTCGATCAGCCGGAAGTCCTGGAAAATGACCCCCAGAGTGCGGCGCATCAGGGGAATCTGCTTTTCCGAGATATTGCTGACGGAAAAGCCGTTGATCATGATGCGCCCGGCGCAGGGCTCCACCTCGCCGGTCAGCAGCTTGATGATGGTGGACTTTCCGGACCCGGAGGGGCCCACCAGAAACACGAACTCCCCGTCCTCAATGGTCAGGGAGATCCCCTTGATGGCGCGGGTCCCGTTATCGTATTCCATCTCGACGTCTTTTAATCGAATCATGTCTGTACCTCGTGATCCAGCAATACTTCTATCCTATACACGCCGGGCACAGGGAAATCGTTCCCCGCCAGTCGACATAATGTAAGAGCTTTTTTCATTATATCTGGTTTTCCGCCGCAATGCAACCGCCTTTTTGAAATCTTCCCCGGCTCATTCCAAATTCCGTCCTGCGCCGTGCTGTCTCCGCCGGGCACAGAAAAAGCCCCGGCCGGGCAATCCCGGCCGGGGCCTCTGGAACACGATGGATTCAGGAGTCGATCCCCCGGGAGGTCAGGTACTTCTTGACCATCAGGGCCACCTTGAAGGTGATGGCATCATCGAACTCCCGCAGGTCCAGACCCGTCAGCTTCTTGATCTTCTCCAGCCGGTACACCAGGGTGTTCCGGTGGACAAACAGCTTCCGGGCGGTCTCGGACACGTTCAGGTTGTTCTCAAAGAACTTGTGGATGGTGAACAGCGTCTCCTTGTCCAGGGCGTCGATGGGGTTCTTCTTGAAGACTTCCTGCAGGAACATCTCGCACAGCGTGGTGGGCAGCTGATAGATCAGCCGGCCGATGCCCAGGTTCTCGTAGTTGATGACGTACTTCTCCGTATCGAAGACCTTGCCCACCTCGATGGCGATCTGGGCCTCCTTATAGCTCTTGGCCAGGTCCCGCAGGTGGGTGGCCACCGTGCCGATGCCCACCACCACCGCGGGCTCACCGCCGGAGCGCAGTGCCTCCTCGATGGTGGAGGCGATCTTGTTCAGGTCCTTGATGCCGGTCCCCTCCGGCATCTGCCGGATCAGGACCACATCCCCCTCGCCGATGCTGAGGACAAAGTCGTTCTGCCGGTCCGGGAACAGGGACTGGATCACGTCCGTGGGGACGGACTCCCCCTTCTTCAGGGTGCGGACCACGAACACGCCCCGGGGCACGTCCGCGGTGACCCGCAGCTCCTTGGCCCGCACATAGATGTCCCCCAGCATGATGTTGTCGGAGATGATGTCCTTGATAAAGGACCCCCGGTCATGTTTTTCCTCATAATAGGCCTTGGCCGCGTTCAGCGCCACAGTCGCCATGGCGCAGACCGTCCGGCTGATCTCGTTGTCCCCGAAGGCAAAGGCTGCATAGTCAAACTGCGCGCCCCAGCCGTTCAGCGCCTTGAAGGTCTTGCCGTCCGATGCCACGATGGCGCCGCCGGCGGCATTGATGACCGGAACATGCTCCGCCCACCGCTGGCCGATCATCGCCAGTTCGCTGCAGGCGATCACGATGCCCTCGCCGTCAATGACACCCACCGTCCGGTCCGTATTTTCCTTGAGCTGCAGCACCACATTTTGAAAAATTCTTCCAGACATGGTCGTTCTCCTCCTCAAATATCACACGTGGGGGCGTTGTGCAAATTGTCAATGGCTATATTATATCGTCAAATTTGACAAAATGCAAGATGTTTTTTCTTTTTTCAACAAAAAACATCTGCCTTTTTTGGGCAACATTTGAGTTTTCTGCCCCGATTATCAGAAATTCCGCAGTTCCTCCAGCTCTGTTTCCGTCAAATATCGGTACTCTCCCGGGGCAAGGGCTGGATCTAGCGTCAAATTGCCCATTTTGACCCGCTTGAGGTAGCGGACCGGCGCACCCCTGGCCGCCAGCATCCGTTTCACCTGGTGGAATTTGCCCTCCCGGAGCGTCACCAGCGCCTCGCTGCCCGCGGGTCCGGCGGAGAGGACCTCCAGCCCCGCAGGCTGGCACACCAGCCCGTCTCCCAGGGTCATGCCCGCGGCAAAGGCCCTGGAATCCTCCTCGTCCAGCGTCCCGTCCGTACGGGCATAGTAGACCTTGTCCACATGGTGCCGGGGAGACAGCAGGTCATGGGCCAGGCCCCCCTCATTGGTCAGCAGCAGCAGGCCCTCGGTATCCTTATCCAGCCGGCCCACCGGAAACAGGCCCTGGCGCCGGAGCTCCGGCGCCAGCAGATCCAGCACGGTCTCCCCGCGGCCGTCCTCCGTGGCAGACAGCACCCCGGCGGGCTTGTGGAGCATCAGCCAGGTAAAACGGCGGTAGCACAGCCGCTCCCCGTTCACAAGGATCTCCGCGGACTCCGGGTCCACCTTGTCCTCCGGCGCCCGGGCGGGCACGCCGTCCACCAGGACCCGGCCCTGCCGGATCAGCTGCCGGACCTCCCGCCGGGAGTACCGGCCCCCTGCGGCGATGATCTTATCCAGCCGCGCTTTTTCCATATCGTTCCCTCCGCCTGCGATTTCTTCTGCTCTATCCTATCATAAATCCGGAAAAAAATGAATAGGAAGATGCAGGAGGGATTTGATATGCTGATCTGGACCGCACGGATTTCCAAAAAGACAAAGGCCGTACTGGCCGTGATCCTGGCCGGCATTCTGCTTGCTGCTGTGATCCTGCTGGCCGGGCGCTCCGGTGCAGGCGGCACGGCTTCGGAATGGCGGCTCGCCACCAACACGGACCGCGTCGCCTATCTGGAATCTCTGGGCTGGCAGGTGGAGGAGGAGCCGGTGGAGACGCTGCAGTTCCTGCTGCCGGAGAAGCTGGAGGAGCCCTATCTCACCTACAACGAACTGCAGGATTCCCAGGGCTTCGACCTCTCCGGCTGCTGTGGGAAGCAGGTGGCCCGCTACACCTATACCGTTATCAACTATCCCGGGCGGCCGGAGGGGGTGCAGGCCAATCTCTATGTCTGCGAGGAGCAGCCGGTGGCCGGCGACATCCTCTGCGCCGGAGCCGACGGGTTCCAGGACACTCTGGTCTATCCGGACCAGGAGGAATGAGCCCCTCCCGGACGCGGGGCCGCCGGCCGGAGCGAAAAAAAGGACTGCCGCAGTGCGGCAGTCCTTTTCGCTTATGAGAACGATCAGTCAGCGATGATGTCGGTGACAGCGCCGGAACCCACGGTACGGCCACCCTCACGGATAGCGAAACGCAGGCCCTTCTCAATGGCGATGGGGGTGATCAGCTCCACGCTCATCTCGACGTTATCGCCGGGCATGCACATCTCAGTGCCCTCGGGCAGAGTGATGACGCCGGTCACGTCGGTGGTGCGGAAGTAGAACTGAGGACGATAGTTGTTGAAGAAGGGGGTGTGACGGCCGCCCTCGTCCTTGGTCAGCACGTAGACCTGGCCCTTGAACTTGGTGTGGGGATGAATGGAGCCGGGCTTGGCCAGAACCTGGCCGCGCTCCACGCCGTTGCGGTCCACGCCGCGCAGCAGGGCGCCGATGTTGTCGCCGGCCTCAGCGTAGTCCAGCAGCTTGTGGA
>ERZ1643246.1341-NODE-1341-length-27067-cov-12.002888_pt1 | contig 27067 bp, 29 predicted proteins | sample MGYA00579265_ERZ1643246 | MGnify/ENA primary metagenome ERZ1643246 (study PRJEB29033, sample SAMEA4952261) | chicken gut metagenome | biome: Broiler Chicken; feature: Gastrointestinal Tract; material: Caecum | place: Ireland | collected 2018 | study: Broiler...
GGGGCTATTGCTCCGGGGAGTTTTTTATTGTCAATATTCCATTTTTACGATCGAGGATTACGGATCTGTCCTCTTCTGTGACTCCAATCTCCCGGATCATGTCTGCCGGGATTGAGACACGGTAGTTTTTCGTGTTTGCGCCGGAATGTCCGCCGGCTTTATTAATCATTATGTTGCGTTTTACTTGCATTATCTATCCTCCTGATATATAATTAAATTGTCGCAAACAGTGGATGCTCTGCTTGCGGAGGGGATAGCGACCCATCCCCTCACGGATTGAAATGGTAAGATTCATTGTAATCTAGTAGACGGCAGGGCAAACGCCCTGTCTTTTACTTTTCGGATTTTCCCGCGCTATAGCAGTCGTAAAAACGGTCTGTAAGTTCCGCAAGGTGTTTTGGGCTGAGTTCTGCTTTTAACTCTTCCGGGATCCATTTATAGCACTCCGAAAAAGTTGATTGCATACTTCCGACCTTTGATGCTCTCTTAACCATTTCAAGTTTATACATTTCTCCGAGTTCTTCCAGAGTGATATCACCGTCTTTGACGGCGCTTTTCCCGTCTGCTGTCAATATTGACATTGCTTCGTCTTTTCTGATTGTTCCGATTCCTTTAATATACATTTTTCTACCTCCTGTTACACGTAAGCTCTAACAAGCTCCTCGATATCTTTTGTTGATCCTTCCCAGTATTTTTCATGGCCGTTAAATTTAAGACCGTATGCTTTCAATGTCTCTTTGCATCCGTATGTTTCGCCCGATACGATTCCATCACCAAGATTGATAAGCACTTCGCATCCGCTGAGGTTAAAGTTAAAATATCTCTGCGCGATAACCGCAGCTGCTTTTACCATTGCTTTTGCTTCAGACCATGCTTTTTTCATTGCTTCGCTCATTGTGATCCAGAATCTTTCGGAAAGTTTTTTTGATCCTTTGTAAAGCGTCCATGCTCTTTTCATGATGTTTGATAAGTTGTATTTCTTCATTTCCGCGTCCTCCTTGTTTATTTCCTTTCTGTGATTATATAATAGCATACTGGACACCAGTAGTCAAGAGGAAAATGAAAGAAATTTAAAATTTAAAAATCCCGGAGCCATCAACTCTGGGGTGGGATATTGTATCATCTAGGGGCAAAAAGTGGGCAAAACGTATTTCGCTCACTTGCGTTGCGATGCGTTTTTACTATATAATATATGCGTATTTCCGTCGCATTACGTTTAAGTATGACTTTAATTATGTCTGTTATCCGCACTGGATTTGTTCTCGGGGATACCTGTAATTATGGTGTCCCCGTTTTTTGTAAATGCATATTATTGACAAGGAGGACGCTATGAACGATATCAACCAGATCACTCATATTGAGAGTGTTCGTCTCAGTGATGACGGTACGAGTGTGATTATTATCGACCAGACACAGCTTCCCAATCGGATGGAATATCTTACGCTGTCTACAGCCCAGGACATATGGGAAGCTATTTATCATTTAAAGGTCCGCGGCGCGCCGGCTATCGGCATCTGTGCGGGGTACGGGATCTACTGCCTTGCACTTCAGATTAAGGCCGGGGACTATAACGGTTTTCTGCGTGAATTCAGGAAGAATAAGGAGTATCTGGATTCCTCCCGGCCGACAGCTGTGAATCTGAGCTGGGCATTGAACCGGATGGAAAAGGTTGTGACAGGGAACGGTGATAAAGAGATAACTGAGATACTGAAACTTTTGAAAGAGGAATGTCTGAAAATCCATCAGGAGGATATTGAGATGTGCAGGGCGATATCAGAGTATGGGGTGTCTCTTTTAAAAGACGGCGACGGCGTCCTTACGCACTGTAACGCAGGACCGCTTGCAACATCCCGGTACGGAACCGGGCAGGGACCGCTGTTTCTAGGGAAAGAGAGAGGCATGAATTTCCGCGTATATGCAGATGAAACCCGGCCGCTTCTTCAGGGAGCCCGGCTTACTGCCTATGAGCTTCAAAAGGCGGGGATAGACGTTACTCTGATCTGTGATAATATGGCGAGTATCGTCATGAAAAACGGCTGGATCCAGGCGTGTCTGGTGGGATGTGACCGTGTGGCTGCAAACGGTGATACCGCCAATAAGATCGGGACGAGCGGCGTGGCTGTACTGGCAAAGTATTACGGAATCCCGTTTTATGTGCTGGGGCCGACTTCGACGGTCGATATGAAATGCAGGAGCGGCGATGATATTCACATCGAGCTGAGGAATCCGGAGGAGATAAAAGAAAAGTTCTACAGTGAACCTGTGGCTCTGAAAGAAGTGAAGTGCTATAATCCATCATTTGATGTGACTGACCACAGTCTGATTACAGCGATTGTGACTGAAAAAGGAATCTGTTACCCGCCGTATACAGAAAGTCTGGCAAAGCTGTTTTAGAGAAAATATTTTATTTTTTGCTTGCTGAATTCTGTGTTTTAGTATATACTACGTAAGGTGCTTAACAGGAGGTCAGAAATATGGTCGAGAAGAAGATTAAATTCATAACATCAGGTCAGTTGATGAGCTTTTGCGACACTTGTCAGAAGATGAAGTCAGATATTGATGTGACAGATATGTCCAACCGCAATTTCCGGATTGATGGAAAGTCGATTCTGGGACTGATGTCGATCAAGCTGGGGCTGCCGATGCGTCTGATTGTAGACGGAGAGGATGAAGATCTGGCAAACGAGTATTTCACAAAATATGAATTTGAATAAAGAAAAGAAGAGAGATGAGTCAAAAAAGGAGCATTCGCCGCTCAGAGCGGTGAGAATGCTCCTTTTTTGTATGTCTTAAGAAGGAAGAACGCCACCACAGCAGCACACAGTTCGCCGGCAGGGAATGCGATCCAGACCCCTGTGGGACCGAAAAAGTGTGAAAGGATGTAACTCAGGGGAATGGTGATCACAAACTGTCTCAGCAGGGAAATAATCAGAGAGTCCCGTCCGTTTCCCAGTGCTTCGAATGTCCCTGAATAGATTACGCCTACTGCGGAGATAAGGAATCCGAGACAGATGATGCGAAGTGCCGTCACTCCCGCATCCATAAGCTCAGCGTCTGCGTCAAACAGGGCGAAGATCTGTTCCGGAAGGATGAGGGAAAGCAGCGTGCCGAGCAGCATGATGGCAGCAGCGCAGGCAAGGCTGTAGCGGATCGTGCTGCGGACTCTTTTGTATTCGCCGGCGCCGTAATTGTATCCGACGACAGGGCGCATTCCCTGTACGATTCCGTTTGCCGGCATATAGATAAATGTCTGCAATTTAAAGTACACGCCAAGTACAGCTACGTACAGATCAGAAAATGCGGCCAGGATCCGGTTCAGGAGGCTGATCAGCACGGAGGGAAGCAGCATCATAATGGTGGATGGAATTCCCACGCTGTAGATCTGTCCGATGATCCTCCAGTCGGGTTTCATATATTTCATGCGAATACGCACTGCATAGGTCTTTCTGAGATATACAACTACATATAACAGAAAGGCGCAGATCTGCCCGATGACTGTGGCGATAGCTGCTCCGGCCACGCCCATTGCGGGAAAGCCGAGCAGTCCGAAGATCAGCACCGGGTCAAGGATGATATTGATCACGCATCCGACAATGAGCAGATACATGGTGATCTTCATCTTGCCGATACTCTGGAAGATCTTCTCGAATGCGAGCTGGAGCAGCGCGCCGAATGAAAGGCAGAGTACGATATAAGTATAATCACTGGCATCTTTCAGTATGGCCGGGTCATTTGTGAAAAGACTCAGAAACGGTCTGGTGATGAAGATCCCTGCAAGGACAAAGAGGAGGCAGTGAAAAAACGTCAGTATTACGCCCAACGTCGCTGCCCGGTCTGCCTTCTCCTGATCTCCGGAGCCGAGGTGGATCGATATGGCAGAGCTTATACCCACGCCGATCCCGACTCCGACAGAAACAATGGCATTCTGAAGCGGATAGGCCAGGGAGACCGCAGTCAGAGCATCTGTTCCCAGTCTTGATACATAGATGCTGTCTACTATATTATATAGAGACTGGATCAGCATGGACAGCATCATGGGTACGGACATTGAGATGAGCAGGGAGAAGACCGGTTTTGTCCGCATAAATGAATTTTCTTTTTCCATAATCAAACTCCTTTTAAAACAATAAAAAAAGCCATATGCCTGTTTGGATTCTGAAACAGGAAAACCATATGACTTCATAAAAAATATTCATTTTTGTGCAACGACAATAATAGCACAGAGGTGCTGATCAGTCAATGGAAAACTGAAAATAGTATGCAGTTCAACCGGCCCTGTGGCCGGACTGTTATAATATTCCAAGATGTTCCAACAGGATTTTGACGCCCAGCAGAATCAGAATGGCGCCTCCGGCAAATTCGGCTTTTGATTTATATTTTGTGCCGAATACATTTCCGATTTTTACACCGATGGCGGAGATAATAAAAGTAGTGACTCCGATAAATGAAACGGCTGCGATGATATGTACATCAAGAAAAGCAAAAGTAATGCCAACAGCGAGGGCGTCAATGCTGGTAGCTACTGCCAGCAGGAACATGGTTCTTATGTCCAGAGAATCATCCTCTTTTTCACAGTCGCCTGAACAGGCCTCCTTAATCATATTTGCGCCGATGATCCCCAGCAGGATGAATGCGATCCAGTGGTCAATGGCAGTGATCTTCTCCCGGAACTGGTAGCCCAGCAGGTAACCCAGAGCCGGCATCAGCGCCTGAAATCCGCCGAACCACAGGCCTACGATCCCGGCTTTTTTAATCGAGATCTTCGGCATGGCCAGACCTTTACAGACAGAGACGGCAAAGGCGTCCATAGATAATCCCACAGCTAGAATAAACAGTTCTAATAATCCCATTTTCTTTTCTCCTTAGTAGTCAGATTCGGGGAGCCTGCAGATTGTCCCCGTTAGTGGTTGCTTAATTGCAGGCATCGCTCAGCCCGCGCTATTCGCAAAGCCGCACTGACGTGCTAACTGCGCCGCTTCTTTGCTTATATACTGACGCCAGACGGCTGAGCTGCTGCATAAAAAAAGCAGGCACATACTGTACCTGTCACAAAAACATGTACAGCAAAAAACTGTACATGAGTCTCATTATTTAAGATAAGCCAGGTCCCGTAAAGACCAGTATGTTGACTTACCACGCAGGAATACGCCAATTACTCCCTCACGAACTGATAATATATTATCATCAGAGGATATTGATTGCAAGAAAAAAATCAGGGCGGGAGAGAAGTTTTATGTTTCACAGGATTGACATATTTTTTTGATAAACTTACACTGTTTATATTGATGAAGAGAAGGGACAGACTGTGTATATAAAAGGAGGAGACGGCAATGGAAAATATGAATATAAAGATACTTGTTGTTGACGATGAGAGCAGGATGCGAAAGCTCGTCAGGGATTTCCTTGTGCGTGACGGCTATACGGTGCTGGAGGCTGGGGACGGTATGGAAGCGATGGATATTTTCTATGAAGATAAGGATATCGCTCTGGTCATTCTTGATGTGATGATGCCGAAGATGGACGGATGGCAGGTGTGCCGGGAAATTCGGGAATCTTCGAAAGTACCGATCATTATGCTGACGGCACGTGCGGAGGAGCGGGACGAGCTGCAGGGATTTGAACTGGGAGTGGACGAATATATCTCCAAGCCGTTCAGTCCGAAGATTCTTGTGGCGAGGGTTAATGCGATATTGAGACGTACGCTGGGGAATACGGGCGGAGACGTTGTTGAGGCCGGAGGTATTGTGATGGATAAGGCGGCCCATATCGTGAAAATAGACGGAAAACCGGTGGAATTAAGTTATAAGGAATTCGAGCTCCTTGCCTATTTTATGGAGAATGAGGGAATCGCGCTTTCGAGAGAGAAGATTCTTAATAATGTATGGAACTATGACTATTTCGGAGATGCAAGGACGATCGATACCCATGTCAAGAAGCTGAGGAGCAAACTGGGAGACAAAGGAGAATACATCCGGACGATCTGGGGGATGGGTTATAAGTTTGAGGTGGATTCATGAAATATTCGATCAGGCGCCAGATGACGGCCATTTTCATCGGTCTGTTTGTATGCATACTGGGCGCCGTACTTATTATCAATAACGGATTCCTTGGAAGATATTATCTCTCGCATAAAGCGAAAGATCTGGTCCGGACATATTACGCCGTGGACGAAGTGCTCCAGGAGGGCAGTCTGACAGATCTGTCGGTGCTTAACGGCATTATAAGCCGGACAGAGCGGGGGAATATCGATATCGTTGTCACGGACAGCAGTGGAACAGCGGTGTTTTCCACGTTGGGAGAGAATGATCCGAGACTGAGTCAGATGATCAGCGATGTGGTCGGTCAGAATATCGATACAGACACTGTTCTGGAGAAGACTGATAATTTTACGATATACCGCTCGACAGCGGACAGCGATCTTAATAATGTGGAATATCTGAGAATGTGGGGGATATTCTCGGACGGATCATGGTTCGTAATGCAGAGTCCGCTGGCGAGTATCAGGGAGAGTGCGGCTCTGGCAAATCAGTTTCTGATCTATTTGGGGGCTGTAGGGATTGTTGTCGGCGGTTTGCTTGTGTGGCTTCTGTCACGGCGGATCACGCAGCCGCTGATGGAGCTGACACGCCTGTCACAGGAAATGGCAAATCTGAATTTTGATGCAAAGTATACAAGCGGAGGAGCGGATGAGATCGGCATCCTGGGAAGCAATTTCAACCGGATGTCAGAACAGCTGGAGAAGACGATCTCAGAGCTTAAGAGTGCAAATAACCAGCTGCAGAAAGATATCGAACAGAAAGAAAAGATGGAAGAGATGCGCAATGAATTTCTCGGAAATGTCTCTCATGAACTCAAGACGCCGATCGCACTGATACAGGGATATGCGGAAGGTCTCAAAGAAGGGGTGAATGACGATCCGGAAAGTCGGGAGTTCTACTGCGAAGTTATTATGGACGAGGCGGATAAGATGAACCGGATGGTGAAGAATCTGTTGACTCTGAACCAGCTGGAGTTTGGTTCGGACGAAGTGCAGTTCGAGCGGTTTGATATTGTGGGGCTTGTGAAGGGTGTAATTGCAAGCTGTGATATTCTGATCCGGCAGGCGGACGCTGTGGTAGATTTTATTGCAGATGAGAAACTTGATGTCTGGGCGGATGAATTTAAGACAGAGCAGGTATTCCGGAACTATCTGACAAACGCAATTCATCACGTGGAAAATGAGAAGAGGATCGAGGTGCGGATCAGGCGGGTTGACGACAAAGCCCACGTGACTGTCTTTAACAGCGGCAAACCGATCCCCGAGGAGGATATCCCGAAATTGTGGGATAAGTTCTATAAAGTGGATAAAGCGCATACAAGAGAATATGGCGGAAACGGTATAGGGCTTTCTATTGTAAAGGCGATCATGGAGTCGTTCCATCAGAAGTACGGGGTGCGCAATTTTGATAACGGAGTAGAATTCTGGTTCGAGCTCGACGCTAAAACAGAAAATACTTCTTTACATTAAAGTGAAAATGCGATAAAATGGTAACGTTATAGAGTGGTTTAAGGCATACGGCATGCCGGCTGTCAGCAGTGGGCATGGGTATGCCTTATATCATTCTGGGAATATTTTAAAATGAGAATGAGGAGGAAAACGCAGTGTATGACAAGATCTACAGCGCCATACAGTCAGTAGACAATTTTGTATGGGGATGGGGAATGATCGTGCTCCTTTTGGGAACACACATTTTCCTGACAATCAGGACAGGATTTATTCAGAGAAAGACGATCACAAAAGGGATTCCGCTTTCTGTTTCAAAAGAAGAGGGCGCGGACGGCGAGGTGAGCCAGTTCGGAGCACTGGCGACTGCGCTGGCTTCTACGATCGGAACAGGAAATATTATCGGCGTGGGAACGGCCATCGCTCTTGGAGGACCGGGTGCCGTATTATGGTGCTGGCTGACCGGTGTCTTCGGTATCGCGACAAAATATGCAGAGTCGCTGATCGCAGTCAAGTACCGTGTGAAAACTCCCGACGGACGTATGCAGGGAGGCGCTATGTATGCCCTTGAACGAGGCCTGAATATGAAATGGCTTGGTATGATCTTCGCTGTTTTTGCAGGATTCGCCTCCTTTGGTATCGGATGTGCCACTCAGGTAAATGCTATCGCGGAAGTCTGCAATACGAATCTTGGCATAGAGCCGTGGATCGTCGGCGTGGTTATTGCAGTACTGACAGCTTTTGTTATCTTCGGCGGCATCAAGAGTATCGCAAGTGTATGTGAGAAACTGGTTCCGTTTATGGCGCTGTTCTATGTGATCGGATGTATCATTATCCTGGGGATCAACCATGAATATATCATTCCTACGATCAGCACGATCTGCCAGCTCGCATTCGCAGATCAGGGTGCGATCGTCGGAGGTCTTGTCGGCGGCGGTCTCCGCTACGCGATCCAGTACGGAGTTGCCAGAGGACTTTTCTCTAATGAGTCCGGTATGGGTTCTGCTCCTATCGCGGCTGCGGCGGCAAGGACCAGAAATCCGGTCCGCCAGGCGCTGGTTTCTTCCACAGGAACATTCTGGGATACAGTTGTGGTCTGCCTGATGACAGGTCTCGTGCTTGTATCAACCATGCTGAAAAATCCGGAGCTTCTCGGAACAGTTGACAACGGCGGGCAGCTTACGACAATGGCATTTTCACAGATTCCGTATTTCGGACCGTTTATCCTTGTTGTCGGCATTATCACTTTTGCATATTCAACAATCCTCGGCTGGGCATATTACGGAGAGAGATGTGTGGAATATTTTGCGGGGAAATTCGGTCTGATCCCGTACAGAGTGCTTTACATAGCTGTCGCTCTGATCGCGCCTATATTGGCACTTGATCTTGTATGGCTGCTTGCGGATATACTGAATGCACTTATGGCGATCCCGAACCTGATCGCGGTTCTGCTGCTCTCACCGGTTATTGTGAAAGAAACGAAAAAATACGTAAATAATCTGGATGCAGTGGATGATACGCCGATCCCGGTGGTCAAGACCGGCATCGGAAACAGTGAAAAATAAGCCGTTATATTTTCGGAAACAGAAGCGGAGGAGAAAAGGATGATAGCGATCATTGACTATGATGCGGGTAACATAAAGAGTGTGGAAAAGGCGATGCTCTTTCTCGGCCAGGAGGTAAAAGTGACCGGAGATAAAGAGACGATCCTGTCAGCTGATAAGGTGATTTTGCCCGGTGTGGGCGCTTTCGGAGATGCGATGGCTACGATACGTGAAAGAGGACTGGAGAGCGTGATCCGACAGGTTACAGATCAGGGAACGCCCTTCCTCGGGATCTGTCTCGGACTGCAGCTACTCTTTGAGCGCAGCGATGAGGCTCCGGGCGTGGAGGGGCTTGGGATCCTGAAAGGAGAGATCCTGAAAATTCCGGAAACAGAAGGGATGAAGATCCCGCATATGGGATGGAACTCGCTTCATCTGGAGAATAACGGAAGGCTGTTCCGCGGAGTTGCAGAAGGCGCTTATGTTTACTTTGTTCACTCCTATTATCTGAAGGCGGCTGATGCGCGGATCGTGAAAGCATCCACGGATTACTGTACACATATTCATGCCTCTGTAGAGAAAGACAATGTGTTTGCGTGCCAGTTCCATCCGGAGAAGAGCAGTGACGTGGGCCTGCACATACTGAAAAATTTTGTGGAACTGTAGGAGGGAAACGATATGTTTACAAAGAGAATCATTCCCTGCCTTGATGTAAACGGGGGAAGAGTAGTAAAAGGAGTCAACTTCGTTGACCTTAAAGACGCGGGAGATCCGGTGGAGATCGCTAAAGCATATGATAAAGCCGGCGCAGACGAGCTTGTATTTCTGGATATAACAGCATCATCCGACAACCGGGGAACAGTCATCGATATGGTGCGTAAAGTGGCTGAATGTGTATTTATCCCGTTTACAGTGGGCGGCGGGATACGAACGGTGGATGATTTCCGTGCTATTTTAAGAGAAGGCGCGGATAAGATTTCGATCAATTCCTCAGCAATCAACACTCCTGAACTGGTCAGCGACGCGGCGGATAAATTTGGAAGCCAGTGCGTTGTTGTGGCAATTGACGCCAAGAAAAGAGAGGACGGATCCGGCTGGAATATTTACAAGAACGGTGGACGCATTGATGTGGGCATTGACGCGGTAGAGTGGGCGATGAAAGTAGAACGCCTTGGCGCGGGAGAAATCCTGCTCACCAGCATGGACTGCGACGGTACGAAAGCCGGTTATGATCTGGAGCTGACGCGCACAATCGCTGAAAATGTATCCATCCCGGTCATCGCTTCCGGCGGCGCAGGTACGTTGGAGCATTTTAAAGAAGCTCTGACAGTCGGAAAGGCGGATGCGGCGCTGGCGGCTTCCCTGTTCCACTATAAAGAACTGGAGATCCGGCAGGTGAAAGAATACCTTCAGAGTGAGGGAGTGCCGGTGAGACTGTGATCTCATCAGGCCGCCTCAATCAGATGGCTGAATAAATGAATTGCAAAGTGTCCATTGCAATGGTAAAATTAGTAACAGTTCTATGACTGAACTGTTACTAATTTTTATGTGGAAGAAATGATTCGAAATACCCGGATTATTTGACTGATCCGGAAAGAAAAGAGGAACGTGATTATGGCAGGCCTGAACGGAGACTGGTACGAAGCGCTGAAAGGGGAGTTTTCTAAACCCTACTACAAGAAGTTATTTGAAACGGTGAACAGGGAATACAGGACACATCTGATCTTCCCGCCGGCGGAGGACATCTTCAATGCTTTTCATCTGACGCCGCTGAAAGACGTAAAGGTAGTTATTCTGGGACAGGATCCGTATCACAATAACGGACAGGCGCACGGGCTGTGCTTCTCGGTGAAGAAAGGTGTGGATATTCCCCCGTCTCTTGTGAATATTTATCAGGAGCTCCACGATGATCTGGGCTGTACGATACCGAACCACGGCTGCCTGACAAAATGGGCGGAGCAGGGCGTGCTTATGCTGAACACAGTGCTTACGGTGCGTGCCCATCAGGCGAATTCCCACCGGGGAATCGGCTGGGAAGAATTTACCGATGCGGCTATCATGGCGCTGAACAGTCAGGACAGGCCGATTGTATTTATCCTGTGGGGAAGCCCGGCTCAGAGAAAGAAAGCGATGCTCAATAACCCGAAGCATCTGATCCTGACGGCGCCTCATCCGAGCCCACTGTCAGCCTTCCGCGGATTCTTCGGCAGCAGGCCGTTCAGCAAGACAAACGCCTTTCTGGAGAGCCACGGAATCGAGCCTATTGACTGGCAGATCGACTGACTTACAGAGAAAAGACTTGCAATTCACATCAAAGCGCGTTATAATTCATAACGTGCTGATGCAGATGTAGTTCATCGGTAGAATACCAGCTTCCCAAGCTGGGGAGGCGGGTTCGATTCCCGTCATCTGCTTAAAGAAAGCCGGAAACGTTGAGAATCAGCGTTTCCGGCTTTTGCATTATTCTTCGATCACTTGTATCTCAAGATAATCAAAATCAATGGAGTCCACAAAGTTATCCTGATAGAATCTTGCTTTTGCATGTCTTTTGAATTCAGCGATCGTGGAGTCCAGCCAGATCGGTTTGCTCAGATCAAACTGATAGCAGATCTCATCCAGAGCATTAAATATTTTGTGGGTACGCGTATCATCTGTCTCATCACAGATGACAGTATCTCTCAGCATTCTGTTATCCTTAAATTCTTTTCCCCATAAACGGAACATAATACACAGCTCCTTTCATAACTGCTATTCTAGCACAGCGAAGTCGAAAAGTCATTCGGAAAATCCAAAAGTGCAAGGTTGTGCGAGCCTGAGGTTTTTGCTATATTAATAAAAGAGTGGAAATGACAGGGAGTACAGAAACGGCGACAGGCGGAAAGGGGATACATATGAAGAAACTTCTGGACAGAATATTTATTGACGGACTGACCGGTATGGCCCAGGGGCTGTTTGCTACTCTGATCATAGGTACAATCATCCAGCAGATCGGAACATACTGCGGCGGAAATATCGGAAATCTGATATTCACTTTGGGAAAAGTGGCGGCAGGACTGACCGGCGCGGGTATCGGTGCAGGTGTGGCACGAAAACTGGATGCGGGGCATCTGGTCATCGTATCAGCTGCAGCAGTAGGAATGATCGGAGCATTCGCGGGAGATGTCATGTCAGGTGATATACTTTCGGGAGGAAACCTTGTACTCTCGGGGCCGGGCGAACCTCTCGGAGCATTTGTGGCGTCCTATATTGCGATTGAGATCGGTATACTGATCTCCGGAAAGACAAGACTGGATATTATTCTGACTCCGCTTGTATGTATCGGTGCGGGATCGGCAGTGGGTCTTCTGGCAGGTCCGCCGATTTCCGGATTTATGTCATGGCTTGGTTCACTGATCAACTGGGGTACGGAACAGCAGCCCCTAGTCATGGGGATTGTGGTATCGGTACTGATGGGAATGATTCTGACCCTGCCGATCAGTTCCGCGGCGTTGGGCGTGATCCTGAATCTCTCGGGGCTGGCGGCAGGTGCGGCGACCGTGGGATGCTGCTGCAATATGATCGGATTTGCAGTGGCCAGCTTTCGGGAAAATAAATTCAGCGGCCTGCTCTCTCAGGGAATCGGAACATCTATGCTGCAGGTCCCCAATATCGTGAGGCATCCACAGATATGGATCCCGCCGATCCTGTCCAGTGCAATACTGGGCCCGGTATCGACAATGGTATTCCATATGACGAACAATGCTACCGGATCCGGTATGGGAACGGCGGGGCTTGTAGGACCCCTGATGACATGGCAGGTGATGACGCAGTCAGAAGCAGAGATGATCGTGCTTGTGAAGATCATCCTGATCCAGTTCGTTCTCCCGGCTGTGATTACACTGCTTATATCTGAATTTATGAGAAAGAAAAAATGGATTCATTTCGGTGATATGAAACTGGAATAGTATACTGCTGACAATCTTAAAAATGAATTAAAAAAGAGTGAACTCGGTTAACAGAAAACACAAAATATGGTATACTTATAAGCAACAAAATAACCAATGGGGGCTATTCGTGATGAGAGGTGAACAACAGGTTGAGGCTGCACTCAAGAGCTACGAAGACGTCGACAGCTGGAAGACAGTTATTTTCCTTTATAATGCAGCTTTGAAAGAAGTGGGCACAAAGCTGGAGATCTTAAATGATGAGTTCCAGCACGTACATCAGTATAACCCGATCGAGCATATCAAAACCCGGATCAAGACGCCGGAGAGTATCGTCAAAAAGCTGAAGCGCTACGGATATGAGACTTCAATTGAAAATATGGTCAGATATATTAATGATATTGCAGGTGTAAGACTGATCTGTTCTTTTACGTCGGATATCTACCGCTTAGCCGAGATGATCGGAAATCAGAGCGATCTCAAGGTGCTCTCGATCAAAGATTACATAAAGAACCCGAAAGAGAGCGGTTATAAGAGCTATCATATGCTCGTGTCGGTTCCGATCTTTCTGTCGGACAGTGTAGTGGACACGAAAGTGGAAATCCAGATCCGGACGATTGCCATGGATTTCTGGGCAAGTCTGGAGCATAAGATCTATTATAAATTCGAAGGCAATGCTCCGGAATATATCAGCCGGGATCTGCGTGAATGTGCGAAGATGGTATCGGAACTGGATGAGAAAATGCTCTCGCTTAACGAGGCGATCCAGGAGTGCATCCTTCAGCAGGAAAACAGAGACAATATGGACGATGTGCTGGAAAATGTGATCGGAAACAGGAAAGAACAGCCCAAACTTCAGGCCAACGGAATCGAAGGTTAGAGCTGATGAAAAAGAATGTGCCAAGAGAATGGCCGGGAGATTAAATATCTCCCGGCCGTCTTATTATGTAGGATTACGCCTGCTTATTTTCATCGTCAGCCGCCACTTCCGTGATGGATTTGACCAGCCCTGCGATTCCCTGTATTTCTGAAGGGATGATGATCTTGGTGGCTTTGCCGTTGGCAGCTTTCTCGAATGCTTCGAGACTTCTGAGCGTCAGGACCGCGTTATCGGCTCCGGCTTCTTTTAAGAATCTCAGACCGTCGGCTGTAGCCTGCTGTACTTTCATGATAGCTTCCGCCTCACCTTCCGCCTCGCGGATCATCTTTTCTTTTTCTGCTTCCGCTTTCAGGATCGCTGCCTGTTTTGCGGCTTCCGCTTCGAGGATGACGGACTCTTTCTGGCCTTCAGCAACGAGGACGGTGGATTTCTTCTCACCTTCTGCGCGCAGGATAGCTTCACGTCTCTCACGTTCTGCCTTCATTTGTTTCTCCATCGCGTCTCGAATTGCAGTCGGCGGGATGATATTTTTGAGCTCTACGCGGTTTACTTTGATTCCCCACGGATCCGTCGCGCGGTCCAGTTCTGCGCGCATCTTCGTGTTGATCGTCTCGCGTGATGTGAGAGTCTCATCAAGTTCAAGGTCGCCGATGATATTCCTGAGAGTAGTTGCCGTCAGGTTTTCCAGCGCCACGATCGGGCTTGCCACTCCGTAGCAGAACATTTTCGGGTCGGTAATGACATAAAAGATTACAGTGTCGATCTGCATGGTTACGTTATCTTTTGTGATCACGGGCTGCGGCGGGAAGTCTACGACCTGTTCCTTCAGATCAATGCGTCTTGCCACGCGGTCAACGATCGGCAGCTTGAAGTGCAGGCCCGTGCTCCACGTTGTGAGATATGCTCCGAGGCGTTCAACAACGACTGCCTGTGCCTGATGTACGATTTTGACACATGAGATCAGGATAAGTACGATGATGACCAGTACGATCAGGAAAAGTATTGTTCCTATACCAATAAATGCTGCGTTCATGATGGATCCCCCTTATATTTTTCTACAATTAATTTTACGCCTGAAACAGCGATGACTTTTGCCAGCTCATCTTTTTCCAGTATATCATTGCTGCTCTGGGAGCGGACTGTCCATTCCTGTCCGTCCACAATGCTTTTGCCCGTCTGTTTCAGATTATCGACCCGCTCTGTGATCTTTATGATCTCTCCGATTTTACTCTCGTAGTTGGTTTTCAGGCGGTTCTGGTTGAGGTGTTTTGCAGCCCAGGGCCTTGTGAAGACCAAAAGTAAGACGGACACTGCGAGAAATACAATAAGCTGGATAATAAGACTGGCACCCAGCGTATTTGCCGCCATTGCTGCAAGAGAGCCTATGGCGAACCAGATCGTCGTCAGCCCGACCGTGAACAGCTCAATTATAAGCAGTACAATAAAGAGACCGAGCCAGATCAGATTCAGCGTAGACGGTGAAAGCACCAGAATATCAGATGCCATACAGTATCTCCTTTCTGAAAAAAATTTTATGTAAATTTAATACCCGTTGTATTGGGCAAAATCCACATCATAGTATCCTTCGCTCGGTGTGAAAACAGTATCGCCGTATTCTACTGATACCTCCGTGCCGTCAGGAATTACAACGTTTTTCACACTGGCATTTGTAAAGTCCTCTGTGGTGACGGTGAAATCCTGACTGTCTGCCCACAGATAGGAGGAAGTGCCGTCAGGATAAACAAGCGTAATGCTGGCATAACCGTTTCCGCCTTCTGAAATATCTATAGCGGAAATATCAAAGATCCCTTCCGGAATCTCTCCGTCCCCGGCTGTATAGGTGCCCTCTTCCACCGTAACAGATTCGGTGAGCGGATTTGCCGACGGCTCTTCTGTCAGAGGTTGTGCGTTATCTGTTGTAAAACGCAGGATAACATTGCTGTCAATCTCCAGCTCGGCTCCGTTATACAGACGGATATCATCGTCCTCTGTGACCTCATTGTATTCCTCGTCAGTTCCAAAATACACGGAGTGGAAGATGCTGTTTTCCTCATCCCGGATCTGAATGGACCCGGTTCCCTCCGCCAGCTCCGCCCGATAAACACCTTCGGGAATATGTACACCTACTTTATAGATGCCATTCCCCAGCAAGACTTCGTAAGGATCTCCTTCGGCAGGAATTTCCCTGGTCACATAACTGTAAGGGTCATATGTATAATCATCAATGCTCCAGTCGTCAGAATAGGAATCCTCCAAGCTGTAAGAGTCGGATGAGTATGATCCGAAAATATCTTCGAACATTGTACTGCCCAGCTCTGTCAGCGCAGGAAGTGCTGCGAACAAGATAACGACTATGATAATAATCCATATAAGCCGGCTTTTTTGCTTCTGGTTCTGTCCCCTGGCTGCAGGGCTGTACGGTGTTCCGGCCGAAGACTGTCTGACCGTGGAGACTGTACTGCTCTGGCGTACTCTGCTCTTCGGCGGCACAGACGGGTCGGCTTTCTGCTTACGCGTGGACGAGACATCCCGGGAAACCGGTTCCATAGAAGGAGAACGCCCCTGCTTTGACACGGCATCCGAGCCTCTGGAAGCTTCTCTGTCGCAGATGGAATTATCCAGACCGCATAATGTACAGCGGTTATTGACCAGAGGACCTCCGCACAAGCTGCATTTTTTCCCTAGCATGATCCACCCCCTCTTTTTCTGTATTTATTGATGAAAAATAAATTTACTTTATTCTACCACAAGCATAGTATATTTTGAAGAAAATAATGAATAATGGCGAAAATTGTAAAAAATCCTTAAGATTTATCTACTCTTTATAAAATATGTTGAAGCAGTCGGAGATTTTCGTTATACTGTATATCTGAAGAAAAAGTTTATGAAAGCCAAAGGAAAAAGTGATGACGGATAAGGCAAGAAAAAAGGGGATTGAGATCGGCACAGGTCTTTTGCTCTATATTATTGCTTGGGCGGCCGTGTCATACTGGACAGTTCCGCCGGAGGGAGAGACAGTGCTGTTTCTGGCTGCATACGCGGTTCTGTCACTGAGTACATACTGGGAACAGATTAAAAAGATTCTCCGGAGACAGTTTCTGGATGAAAATCTGCTCATGATTATAGCTACGGCGGGTGCCTTTGCCATCGACAGACATAAAGAGGCGGTGGCGGCGATGCTGTTCTATCAGGTCTCAAAGTTTGTGGAGGAACTGTCTTTAGGCAGAACTAAGAAGTCGATTGCCGAATTTATTGATATCCGGCCCGAATATGCCAATCTGAAGCTGGAGAATACGGAGAAGATTGTTTCGCCGCATCAGCTGGAGCTCGGTCAGGTGATTGTTCTCAGACCGGGCGAAAAGATTCCGGTTGATTCGGTTGTGACGGCGGGAAACGGAACAGTCGATATGAAGGCGCTCACGGGAGAATCCCGGCCGAGGGCGGTAAAGACCGGAGACCGACTTTACAGCGGCTGTATCAATTTGAACGGTGTATTAGAAGCGAAAGTTGTCCGGCTGTACAATGACTCTGCAGCAGCAAAGGTTATGCGGCTTGTAGAGAACGCCAATGACAAGAAATCACAGAGCGTTCGTTTTGCGGATAAGTTTACAAAGTATTATACACCTATTGTTATTCTGATTGCTCTTCTCACTGTGATTCTTCCGCCGCTGATGTTTGCTGAGTCGAAGGTGGAGTGGATTTACCGGGGGCTTGTTCTTCTGGTGGCAGCCTGCCCCTGCGGTCTGATGGTATCCATACCGCTGGCGTTTCTCGGAGGCATCGGCGCTGCGTCAAAACAGGGAGTGCTGATAAAGAGCGGCGCATTTCTGGAGGATCTGACAGAAGTCGATACATTTGTATTTGATAAAACAGGCACACTGACAGAAGGCGTCTTCCATGTGCGTGAGATTGTTCCGTGGAAAATGGACAAAGATGCGCTGCTTGAGTTGGCGGCTCTGGCGGAATCCTATTCCAATCATCCCATTGCCCTGTCACTGCAGGAAGCATACGGCCGGAAGGCAGACACGGCGAGAGTGACGGATGTTGAAGAACAGCCCGGATACGGTGTCCGGGCAAAAGTGGACGGCAGAGACGTATGTGTGGGTAATACAAGACTTATGAACCGGCAGGGCGTTTCCTACCAGGCAGTACCGGATGCCGGTACAGTTGTCTATATAGTCGTAGACGGAAGATATGCGGGCTACATACTGATCTCGGATATTATCCGGCAGGACGCGGAAAAACTGATCCGCTGGTTGCATAAAAAAGATCTGGCAACGGTTATGCTCACCGGGGACAATGAACAGGTGGCTGAAGAGGTGGCATCAAAACTTCGAATTGAAAGTGTATATTCAGACCTGATGCCGGAGGATAAAGTATCACTGCTGGAAGAGTTCCGTGAGAACCAGATGGAAAGCGAAAAACTCGCTTTTGTGGGAGACGGCATTAATGATGCGCCGGTTCTGACGCTGGCGGATATCGGTATTGCGATGGGCGGCCTGGGTGCAGATGCGGCGCTGGAGGCAGCCGATATCATCCTGATGGAGGACGAGCCTTCCGGAATTATTAAGGCAATCCGGATAGCCAAAGCGACATTGAGATCAGTAAAGCAGAACATGATCTTTGCGATCGGCATGAAAGTGCTGCTGATTATTCTGGCGTTCTTCGGATTCGTCACAATGCAGAACGCGATCATTGCCGATATGGCGGTCATGTTGATCAATATATTAAATTCATTCTGGATGATGCAGTATCCGGAACGGGGAGTGTGAATGAAAATGAAGAAAAGATGGATAACAATGCTGGCTGCATCTGTGGTGGCAGCAGGTATGATCGGGGGCTGCGGCAGCCTTCAGAAATCGGGGGTTGACGCTCTCGAAAAGGGAGAATATGAAGAGGCGCTGGCTGACTTTCAGGAGATGACTGAGAGCGGCGGTGGTGACGCGGCGGAAGGATACCGGGGGCTTGGTATGACCTATTATGAGATGGAAGATTATGAAAATGCACTTGAGGCGTTTCGCAATGCAGCAGACAATGGTGCAGAGCAGACAATCCAGATGTATAATCTGATGGGAATCTGTGCAATGCAGACAGAAGATTATGAGTCGGCTCTTGAGTACATCCAGTCGGGTCTGGCGCTGACAAGCACATCTGACGGAGCGGACAAGGCGGATGCGGAGCTTGTACAGGAGATGAAGTATAATGAGATTATCTGTTATGAACAGCAGGCGGACTGGGAAAGTGCCAGGCAGAAAGTGACAGAGTATCTGGAGGACCATCCCGATGATGAGGCAGTACAGAAAGAAGCAGAGTTTTTAGAGACTCGTTAATGTATAAGAAGTGATAAAAGTACCGGGCAATTTTTCAAAAGTTGCCCGGTACTTTTGGAAGAATTGCCGGGACTTTCCGGGTGCCGGATACTTTGGGGAGAAAAGTGTAATATCATGAGTATAAGAGAAAAATATCAGATCACGGAATATTGTCACCATTTTCTCAGAGAATATATCCATGAAGGCGACCACTGTATTGATGCGACCTGCGGGAAAGGCTGTGATACAGAATTTTTGTGCCGCAGTGTCGGGAAAACCGGCAGGGTCTACGGATTTGACATTCAGAGAGAAGCAGTGGAGCAGACGCGGATACGCCTGGAACGGGCAGGCTGTGCAGACCAGGCGGTGCTGATCTGCGACGGTCACGAAAAGATGGCGGATTATGTAAAAGACCAGGCAGCGGTTATTATGTTTAACTTCGGCTATCTGCCGGGCGGAGACCACTCAGTTGCGACACGGTCCCGGACGAGCCTGAAGGCAGTGCAGGAGGGACTGGGCCTTCTGAAGACAGGCGGGGTTATGAGCCTGTGTATCTACAGCGGCGGTGACACGGGATATGAGGAGAAAAATACTCTTCTTGCTTACTTGAAAGGGCTGGATACAAAATACTGGCTGGTGATCGTCCACAGCTACTATAACAGGAGAAACGATCCGCCGCTGCCGGTGTTTGTGATCCGCCTTGCTTAGCAGTTTGGAAGTATAGATGAAAAGAAATTTTTATTTGCAGCCGGCTGGCGAAAAGGAGACAGATATATGCATGAGACAGAACATATCGAGGAAAAAGTAATACTGGTGGGAATTGCTACCGGAAATCCGGATCAGGCAGAGTGTTCCCTTGACGAGCTGGGCGAGCTTGCCAGGACTGCCGGCGCAGAAGTCGCGGGGCGGATGATCCAGGCGAGGGAGAGCGCTCATCCGGCGACATATGTCGGTAAAGGCAAACTGGAAGAGTTAAAAGATATGCTCTGGGAGACAGAGGCTGACGGGATCATCTGTGACGATGAACTGACCAGCGTCCAGCTCGGAAATCTGGAAGCGGAACTGTCCTGCAAGATCATCGACCGGACTCTTCTGATACTTGATATCTTTGCGGCTCGTGCTTTATCGGGTGAGGGAAAGATTCAGGTGGAGCTGGCTCAGCTGAGATACCGTGCTTCCCGTCTGACCGGACTTGGAAGGTCGCTCTCCCGTCTGGGCGGCGGAATCGGGACGAGGGGTCCGGGAGAGAAAAAGCTGGAGATGGACCGTCGTCTGATCCGGGAGAGAATCAGCAGACTGAAACGGGATCTCAGGGATGTAGAGAAACACCGTGAGCTGATCCGGTCACAGCGAAGGCAGTCGGGAATGAAAGTGGCTGCACTGGTCGGGTATACTTCCGCAGGTAAGAGCAGTATCGAAAATGCTCTGACAGACGCAGGGATTCTGGAAGATGCCATGCTGTTTTCTACGCTGGATACAACAACGCGGGCTCTGACGCTGGATAATACTCAGGAAATTCTGCTCACAGATACGGTAGGATTTATACGGAAACTTCCACACCATCTGGTGGAAGCATTTAAAAGTACGCTTGAGGAAACAAAGTATGCGGATATTATTATTCATGTAGTGGATGCATCGAATCCCCGGATGGATGAGCAGATGTACGTCGTGTATGACACGCTGCGCCAGCTTGGCGTGGAGGACCGCCCGGTTGTGACTCTCTTTAACAAACAGGACAGACTGGAACATCCGGGCAGACAGCGTGATTTTCAGGCGGATTATTCCATACCCACCTCGGCAAAGACCGGTCAGGGGTTGGAAGAACTCAAAAAGGCTCTTCTGGAAATTCTACGGAGAGACCAGATTTATATTGAGAGACTGTATGATTACTCAGAGGCGGGAAAGATCCAGCTGATACGCAGCCGGGGACAGCTCATCTCAGAAGAGTATGTTCCGGAAGGGATTCAGGTAAAAGCGTATGTTCCAAAAGATATATATGGGAGGCTCTGATTATGATCACAATAGACAAAGAAAAATGCATCGGATGCGGGCTGTGTGTGAAAGACTGCCCCGCGGGCAAGCTGAAACTTGAAGAAAAAAAGGCGGTATATACACCGGAGTGTATCGAGTGCGGACACTGTGTTGCTGTCTGTCCCCGGGCGGCGGTGACGATTCCTGAGTATGATATGGATGATGTCGAAGTGTACGATAAAAATGGATTTTCTATAGATCCGGATCGGTTCCTGCGTGCGGTAAAGTTCAGACGGAGTATCCGCTCTTACAGAGAGCAGCCGTTGGAAAAAGAGAAAATGGAGAAGATACTGCAGGCGGGCAGATATACCCCGACAGCGAAGAACAGCCAGTCCTGCCGATTTATTGTATTAAAGGAAGAACTGGAGGAGTTTAAGACACTTCTGTGGGAAGAGATTCCTGAACTGGCTGAGCGGATGAAGGGGGAAATGCCCCAATATGCAATGCTGTTTAAGTTCATGTACCGGCGCTGGAAGAAAGATCATGCTGCTGACCAGCTGTTTTTCAATGCTCCGTCCTGTATCATGGTCGTTTCAGACAATCCGCTGGACGGCGGACTTGCGGCGGCAAACATGGAGACTATGGCCGTGGCAGAGGGCGCGGGTGTCCTTTACAGCGGATATCTGCAGCGGATCATAGAGGCGTCCCCGAAACTGAAAGAATGGCTGGGCATCCCGGAGAGGCATCTTACATCCTGTATGCTTATCGGATATCCTGCAGTTACATATAAAAGAACAGCGCCAAGAAAAAAGGCAGATATCGTCTGGAGATAACTGCCTGAAATCATTTATATGCTGAAAAAGGGTATCCTGTATAACAAGCTGATATCAGAGAAACGGTTTTGACGGCGTCTCAGGATAGCTTCCCATAGATACCAGCAGCCTTAATCCGGTTTCTCGGGCTGTCAGAACCGCATTTTTTACAGCGGAAGCGTCGCCGGTTACTGCAACGATCACTTCGTTGGAATGGCTGGTGCCCTGATCCGGCGTCATATACCGGATCACTTCCACCGATGATAATAAAGCATCCGTGTCCGCCCCATCCCTTGGTGTCCCGGGGCAGTTCTATTGACACGACCTCCGTATTAGTTGATTTCACCGCTTCATCCACTGCATTGATCTGTCCGGCAGCTCCTGTGCGTGAGCTGATCAGTCCCAGACTTCTGTAAGGCTTCTTCAGCTGCATCTGCCCGAGAAGAGAAGCATCGATCCCGGGGATGACAAGCCCGATCGTATCGAGAACAGTCGTGCCCACAAACTCGGTCAGAGAACAGTCGGTGGGAATTTTTGTCAGATCATTTACATCTATCATTTATATACCTCCATCCAGTCCGATGATCTGTCCGGTCAGATAAGCCGGCGCCTCGGCCAGCATGAGCACTGCCTGAGCGGCTTCTCCGGGAGTGCCGTATCTTCCTGCCGGTATCTCGTCTTCCAGTGCGGTACGCTCTTCCGGAGTGAGCCTTGCGTTCATCTCCGTATCGATCACACCGCAGGCCAGCGCATTTACCTGTATATTGCTGGGCGCCAGTTCTTTCGCCAGTGCTTTTGTCAGACCGTGCAGACCTGATTTGGCTGCAGAATAGGCGACTTCACAGGATGCACCGTAAGTTCCCCACATGGATGAAATGTTGATGATCTTTCCGGCTTTGCGGGAAACCATGTAAGGGATCGCCGCCCTGCAGCAGTAGAAGGCAGAGGACAGATCCGTGTCAATTACGCACCGCCAGTCTTCATCGGTCATATCGCTTAACAATCCGAAATAAGCACATCCGGCATTGTTGACAAGTACGTCCAGCCCGCCGCACAATGAGGAAATCTTATCGAACATTGCACGTACATCGTCAGGGTTCCCTGCATCTCCGGGGAGCATAGTACAGGCGCCGCCGGATGCAAGGATCATGCTTTCGGTTTCTTTTAACTGGTCGAGAGAACTTCTGCAGTTTATAAATACATACCAGCCGTTTTTCGCAAAGGCAAGAGCACACGCACGGCCGATGCCTCTGGAAGAGCCGGTGATCAGAATATTTTTCCTTTCCATCTGGTCCTCCTGTCTGTTCCCCTTTTGGAAATAGTATACCACGTGCGCAGAAAAGGAAGCGGCGCTTTAGCGCCATTTACTTCTCAAGCCGTGGGTTGCCGGTATAATCCCTGCATAGCAGGGCAGGCCGACTATGTCGGTCTGGATTGCGCTTTGCGCAATCATTATACCACATTTTCATTGTACTTGCCCTCTCCTTGTGTTAAAATTTACATAATAACTGGCATACGGAAAAGAAATCATTCCTGCAGCAGTTCTGTCTGCGGGGTGAGCAGGTCTCTGCGGAGGGTAAGACATGATAGATGACGCGATGGAGTTTGCGACGAAGGCACACGAAGGACAGTTTCGGAAGGGGACAAGACGGCCCTATATCGTCCATCCCATCGAGGTGGCGGACATCGTGTCGACAATGACAAAGGACGAGGAAGTGATCTGTGCGGCTGTGCTTCATGATACGATCGAGGACTGCAGCGGAATCACATGGGATATCCTGAAACTCCGGTTTGGCGGAAGAGTCGCAGATATGGTGGCTCAGGAAAGCGAGGATAAATCCCTGAGCTGGGAAGAACGAAAAGGAGCCACGATACAGAGACTGAAAGATGCCCCCATAGAAGTGCAGATGATCGGGCTTGCGGACAAGCTTTCTAATATGCGTGATATTGACAGGGACTACCCGGTAATGGGAGACGAGCTGTGGCTGCGTTTCCGGATGCAGAGTAAATCCGCTCTCGCATGGTATTACAAAGGAATCCGCGATGTACTGGAGAAAAATTTTAAAGGGGTGGAAGCGTACGAGGAGTACTGCCTTCTGATTGAGAAGAATTTCGGACCGGAACCGGCACATACTGAGTGGATGAAAGGAGACAGACAGCAATGACGGGGATTACAAGAGTGATCTGTTTTGCAAATAATAAAGGAGGGAGCGGAAAGTCGACTACCTGTTCCAATGTAGGATACGGCCTGACACAGCTCGGGCGGAAAGTCCTGCTCATCGACGGGGATATGCAGCTGAATCTTTCCCTCTCTCTTTTTGATGAGGATACTGTGCTCGGATTCGCCCAGGGAGAGAAGAATCTCTATGAGGGGATCCGCCGGCAGGATGACCTGAAAGATTATATTGTCCACACAAGATATGAGAATCTTGACCTGATCCCGTCCTCTACACTGATGAGCTCCATTGAATATGAACTGTTTACCAAATGGCAGAGAGAATACATCCTGAAGAAAGGACTTAAGAGTATTCTGGAATCCGGAGCATATGATTATGTGCTGATCGATGCTCCGCCCACCCTTGGCGGATGGGTGATGAATATTCTCTGTGCGTCGGACGAGATCATCATTCCCGTAGAGGCGTCGCCGTGGGGGCTGTTCGGCCTGGGAAATATGTTTGAGTTTCTCGGGCAGGTAAAGGAGATCGCACCAGACCTGAAACTGGGCGGTATTGTGATCACGAAAGTAGATACAAGAAAGAACTATTTTAAACAGACACTGGAAACGCTCAAAGAGCTTGATGATGTAAAAGTATTTAATACATATATCCGTGTGGACAGCGGCGTGGAGTGGTCCCAGGACAACAACGCGCCGGTTATGGCATATAAGAAGAGCAGCCGAAGTGCGAAGGAATACATGGACCTGACGAAAGAGATTGATGCGGATGCATGAAGAATTGTTAAGAGAGCTTTCGGTGATCACGGACGAGGAACAGAAGATCCTTGACGGAAGAAAAGAGATTGACCAGCAGATATACACGGAAAAAAAGGATATGGTTATAGACAGCAGAAAGCTTCTCCAGAAGGGGAAGCTTATTCAGGTTCGCCCGCATACCAGATTCGTACATTTTCCGAAGCATACCCATAACTATATCGAAGTGATCTATATGTGCCAGGGGAGTACGAAGCACATCATTAATGGAAATGAAGTTGTACTGGAACAGGGAGACCTCCTGTTCCTCAACCAGAATGCGGTACAGGAGATCATGCCGGCGGGGAAGAACGATATTGCAGTGAATTTTATCCTTCTTCCGGAGTTCCTTGATACGGCGTTTTCCATGATGGGAGATGAGGAAAACCAGCTCAGGGACTTTCTTGTGGGTGCGCTTTCAGGCAGGGACGGCGAGACGTCCTGGATGTATTTTCATGTGGCGGATATCCTGCCCATCCAGAACCTGATCGAAAATATGGTGTGGACGATCTTTTATGATTCGTCCAATAAGAGAAGCTGCACCCAGATCACTATGGGGCTTCTTTTTCTTCAGCTTTTGAATTATATGGACAAGATGGAGACCGGCGGTTCCAGCTATGATTCAGAGATTACGGCTGCGGTTTTAAGCTATATCAATGAACATTACAAGAACGGGACACTCTCGGAGCTGGCCGGGCAGATGGGATATGATGTGTACTGGTTAAGCCGGGAGATCCGGCGCAGGACGGGAAAGACATATAAAGAGCTGCTTCAGGAGAAGAGGATGCAGCAGGCGGTATATCTTTTGACAAACAGTAAAATACCGGTAACGGACATTATTGAATCAGTGGGATATGACAATACGAGCTATTTTTACCGGAAGTTCAGGGAGAGGTACGGCATGAGTCCGAAAGAGTACAGAGGACAATTTGTACAAAATGTCTGAATTGATTTTGTGAAAAGTGCAAAAAAGAACCCTAAAATTAAGGATTGATTGCAAATGAGGACGCTATTTTATATAAATAGCGTCCTTTTTTTGGGCGCTTTTGACAATTATAATAAAAACTAGAGAAAAAGAGAAGGAGGCACTTACAGATGGAAAAGTATTATTTGGCCGTTGATATCGGTGCATCCAGCGGACGTCATATGCTCGCCAGCATGAAAGACGGAAAGATGCAGCTCGAGGAAGTGTATCGTTTCCCGAATGGAATGGACAATAAGAACGGAACGCTGTGCTGGGATGTAGAGCGTCTGATCACGGAGATCAAAAACGGTCTCAGAAAGTGTAAAGAGATCGGCAAGATCCCGGTTTCCATGGGCATCGATACATGGGGCGTTGATTATGTTCTGCTCGATAAGGGCGACAACATTCTGGGCGATACAGTGGGATACCGCGACAGCCGCACAGAGGGAATGGATGAGAAAGTATATGAAGTCATTCCCCAGGATGACCTGTATGCAAGAACCGGCATCCAGAAACAGATTTTCAACACGATCTATCAGCTTATGGCTGTAAAACAGTCCCATCCGGAATATCTGGAACAGGCGGAGACGATCCTGATGATCCCGGATTACTTCAACTTCCTGCTCACAGGTGTGAAGAAGAATGAGTACACGGAGGCTACGACAGGACAGTTGATCAGCCCGAAGACCAATGACTGGGATTATGAACTGATCGATATGCTGGGATATAACTCCAAAATGTTCCTGCCGGTGTCCATGCCGGGTACGGTAGTGGGAGATTTTACTGAGGAAGTACAGAAAGAGGTAGGATTTAACTGTACGGTCGTCCTGCCGGCAACGCACGACACAGGAAGCGCAGTGCTTGCAGTGCCGACAAACGATGACGATGCGGTATACATCAGCTCCGGTACATGGTCTCTGATGGGTATCGAGAGAAAAGAGGCTGACTGCTCCATGGAGAGCATGAAGGCAAACTTTACAAATGAAGGCGGATACGATCACAGATTCCGTTATCTGAAGAATATTATGGGATTGTGGATGATCCAGTCTGTGAAGAAAGAGTTTACTGAGGATCTGTCATTCGCGGAGATCTGCGAGATGGCTTCCAAAGAGACCATCTCCTCTATTGTAGACTGTAATGACGACTGTTTCCTTGCGCCGAAGAGCATGATCGAGGCTGTACAGAAGTTCTGCCGCGACACGAACCAGCAGGT
>ERZ1643246.1342-NODE-1342-length-27058-cov-5.028367_pt1 | contig 27058 bp, 19 predicted proteins | sample MGYA00579265_ERZ1643246 | MGnify/ENA primary metagenome ERZ1643246 (study PRJEB29033, sample SAMEA4952261) | chicken gut metagenome | biome: Broiler Chicken; feature: Gastrointestinal Tract; material: Caecum | place: Ireland | collected 2018 | study: Broiler...
CGATCTCTATGATCCCACCGATTGCCAGTCGCCTGTGCGCCGTGCGTATCAGGGCCGAATGCTTCTCACCATCCGCAGCCTGGGCGAGCCCGGCACCGCCGCGGTGACGGTGTCCGCCGAGAGCCTGCGCCCGCAGGCCGTCACCATTGAAGTGAAATAAGCGCCGTCCCCCTTGGGGCACGGCAGCGCAGAAAAAGAGGAGCTCTCCGCCCGGTGTGGGGAGCTCCTCTTCATTTGTTTATAAGGCGTTTGCCTTTTTGCTGGCGTCATCTCACGGCGTGAGCTGGCGCACGCTCTTGCCCTCCTGGATGGAGGTGGAGAGCGTCAGGGTGAGCGGCGTGCGGTTCTCGCCCGAAAGCTGGTCCAGCATGAGCCGCGCCGCCTGCAGACCGATCTCCTCGAGCGGCTGGCTCACGATGGTGAGCGGCGGGTTCGCCACGCGCGAGAGATCGAGGTTGTCGAAGCCGATGATCGAGAGTTCCTCCGGGATGCGCACACCGCGCTCGTTCAGCGCAATCAGCGCGCCGAGCGTCATTTCGTAGTTCGTCACAAACACGGCCGTCATCGATTTGTTTTCCTCCAGCAGGCGGCAGATCTGCCGGTATCCGCCCTGCACGGTGTAGTCGCTGTAGGCGATGAGATTTTCGCACGGCGCCACGCCGTATTCCTCGAGCGCTTCCCGGTAGCCCTTGAGGCGCAGCTGTGAGGTGAAGATATCCGTCGGCCCCACGATGATGCCGATCTGTCTGTGTCCCGCCTCGAGCAGGCGGCGCGTGGCGGTGCGGGCCGCACCCTCGTTGTCGCTCAGCACGCAGCTCACCCGGCCTGCGAGTGAGGCCAGCGGGCGGTCGAGCAGAAGCACCGGCAGCCCCTTTTCCAGCGCCGGTTCCAGATGTGTGCCGCCGGCGCCAATCGGCATGTTGATGAGCCCGTCCACCCGCTTTTCCAGGAGGAAGCGCACGGCGCGGCACTCGCGCTCCGGGTCGGAGCGGCAGTCGCACACCATCACGCTGTAGCCCTTCTCCTGCAGCACACCCTCCATCACGGAAATGATCTGCGTGATGAACAGGTTGCTCAGCTCCGGGATGACAACGCCCACAGTGCGGCTCCTGTTCGATTTGAGGCCGCGCGCGTACTCGTTCACATGGTAATCCAGCTTGCGGATGGCCTGCTCAATCGCCTGGCGGTTCTTTTCGCGCAGCGAGCCGCCGTTGAGATACTTCGAGATCGTTGCCAGGCTGAGTCCCGTTTCCCGCGCAATGTCCTTGATGGTGGATGCCATGCGGTTTCCTCCCTTCCGAAAAATAAAACGTTTTACATATTTCTAAGCATATCACAACCAGGGCCTTCTGTCAACGCGGAAAGGGACGGCGCGGCGCCCTGTGAAAAAAGCAGAGGGCAGACAAACCTTTTTTCTCGTTTCCCATGCGGCAAACGGGCCGCGTATTTTTCCGCCGCGGCTCTTGACAAGCCGTGGGGAATATGATAGTTTTTATAAAGTGAAACGTTTACTTTTCATTTGCTCCGCTGCGCCGCATGTTACGCGGCGGGCGGTCCGACGTTTTTTTGACTGGAGTGTGAAACTATGCCGCTCACGACAACAAGAAAAATGCTTCTGGATGCGCAGGCCGGCCATTACGCCGTCGGCGCGTTCAACGTGGAAAACATGGAGATGGCTCAGGCCATCATCGGCGCCGCAGAGGAACTGCGCGCCCCCGTCATCCTGCAGACGACGCCCTCCACCGTGCGCTATGCCGGGACGGGCCTCTACTGCGCGATGGTGGCCGAGCTCGCCCGCGAGGCTTCCGTGCCGGTGGCGATGCACCTCGATCACGGCGACAGCTTTGAGCTGTGCGTGCGCGCTCTGCGCGACGGCTACACCAGCGTCATGATCGACGGCAGCAAGCTGCCGCTGAAGGAGAACATTGCGCTCACGAAGCGCGTGGCCGACATGTGCAATGCCGCCGGTGTGCCGGTGGAGGGCGAGATCGGCCGCGTGGGCGGCAAGGAGGATGACCTGGAGGTGGAGAACGCCGGGTACACCATCCCGGAGGAAGCCGTCGAGTTTGAAAAGGAGAGCGGCCTGTTCAGCATGGCTGTCGGCGTGGGAACGGCCCACGGTTTCTACAAGGAGAAGCCGCAGCTCAACAAGGACCTGATCGTCACGCTGCGCGGCATGCTCACCGCTCCCATGGTGCTGCACGGCGCTTCCGGCCTTTCCGACGACGACGTGCGCGACTGCATCGCCCGCGGCATCTGCAAGGTGAACTTTGCCACGGAGCTGCGCGCCGCCTACACGGAAGGCGTCAAGGAGGTTCTGCGCGAAACCCCGAATGTGTTTGACCCGAAGGCATACGGCCGCGAAGCCCGCCGCCGCGTGACGGAGCTGGTGAAGAGCCGCATGCTCGTGTGCGGCTGCGACGGAAAGGCGTGAGTGTCCCATGCGCGACATTCTGCTCGGCGTAGACATCGGCACCTCTGCGTGCAAGGCGGCCGCCTTTGACGGCGAAGGCCGCGTGGTGGCGCAGGCCGCCGGAGCATACGACGTTTCCTGCCCGCACCCCGGCTGGGCGGAGCAGGACCCGGAGCAGTGGTGGGAAGCCGTCTGCCGCGCGATCCGGGAGGTGCTGGAGAAGGGAAAGATCGATCCCGCCCGCATCGCCGGCGTCGGCGTGGACGGCCAGAGCTGGAGCGCCATCGCCGTCGATCACGATGGCCGCGTTCTGTGCCCCACGCCCATCTGGTATGACACGCGCGCCGCGGCGCTGTGTGAGGAAATCAATCATTCGGTGGGGGAAGAGCGGCTCTTTGCCGTGAGCGGCAACCCGTTTTCCCCCTCCTACACCATGCCGAAGGTGATCTGGTACCGCCGCGAGCGGCCGCAGGTCTATGAAAACGCGTGGAAGATCCTGCAGTCGAACGGCTATCTCGTCTATCGGCTGACGGGCGCTGCCGTGCAGGACGAAAGCCAGGGCTACGGCTGGGCCTGCTATGAGATGGCAAAAAACCGCTGGGACACGGCGCTCTGCCGCGAGCTGGGCGTGCGGCCCGATCTCCTGCCGGAGATTGTGCCGTGCACGCGCGTGGTGGGCACGGTGACGGCGGAGGCGGCCGCTGCCTGCGGCCTTCAGGCCGGCACGCCCGTGGTAGCAGGCGGCCTGGACGCCGCCTGCGGCGCGCTCGGCGCCGGTGTGGTGCGCCCGGGTGAAACGCAGGAGCAGGGCGGCCAGGCCGGCGGCATGAGCATCTGCACCGCCGCGTGCCGCGCGGACCCCCGCCTCATCCTGAGCGCGCATGTCGCGCCCGGGCTGTGGCTGCTGCAGGGCGGCACGGTGGGCGGCAGCGGCGCGCTCAACTGGTTTGCGCGCGAGTTCGGCGCAGCCGAGCGGGCCGAGGCCGCCGAAAAGGGCGGCTCCGTCTTCACCCGGCTGGACAGCGAGGCCGAGGCCGTGCCGCCCGGCAGCGAAGGGCTTGTCTTCCTGCCGTATCTCGCGGGCGAACGCAGCCCCCTGTGGGATGTGGATGCGAAGGGCGTGTTCTACGGCGCCCGGTTCACCACCACGAGGGCGCATTTTGCCCGCGCCGTCATGGAAGGCGTGGCCTATTCGCTGCGGCACAACCTGGAGACGGCGCAGGAGGCCGGCGTGGAGGCCGGTGTGCTGCGCGCCATGGGCGGCGCGGCCAACAGCCGCCTCTGGACGCAGATCAAGGCGGACGTCACGGGCCGCCGCGTGGAGGTTCCCGCCTCGGACACGGCCACGGCCTTCGGCGCGGCGATTCTTGCGGGCGTCGGCGTCGGCCTTTACCGCGACTGCGCGGAAGCAGTGGACAAAACGGTGCACGTCACGCGTGTGCATGAGCCGAACCCGGCTGCAAAAGAGGCGTATGACGCCGGCTACCGCGTGTACCGCGAACTGTATGAAAGTTTGAGGGCTTTGATGAAAAAGGAGGCTCACTCATGAAAGCAGCAGTATTGCATGGAAATGAAGATCTCCGGTATGAAGACTATCCCACGCCGGAAACAAAACCCGGCACGGTCAAGGTGCACGTGCGCGCCACGGGCATCTGCGGAAGCGATGTGCCGCGTGTGCTGCACAACGGCGCACATTTTTACCCCATCGTGCTCGGCCATGAATTCTCCGGCGACGTGGTGGAGGTGGGCGAGGGCGTGACCTCGCTCAAGGTGGGCGACACCGTTTCCGGCGCGCCGATCCTCCCGTGCGGCAAGTGCGACGATTGCCAGCAGGGCCATTTTTCGCTCTGCAAGCACTACAGCTTCATCGGCAGCCGCGAGCAGGGCAGCTTTGCGGAATATGTGGTGATGCCCGCGCAGAACGCCGTGAAATACGATCCCTCCATCCCCTATGAGCAGGCCGCCATGTTCGAGCCCTCCACCGTTGCACTGCACGGCGTGCTCTGCAACGAATACAAGGGCGGCGGCTATGTGGCCGTGCTTGGCTGCGGCACCATCGGCATCTTCACGCTGCAGTGGGCGAAGATCTTCGGCAGCTGCAAGGCCGTTGTGTTCGACATCGACGAAGGCCGCCTGGCCCTGGCCAAGCGCATGGGTGCCGACGAGGTTGTGAACACGAAGGAGGAAGGCTTCCTCGAGAAGGCGATGGCCCTCACGAACGGCCATGGCTACGACTATGTGTTCGAGGCGGCCGGCAACCCGGCCACCATGCACATCGCGTTCGAGGTGGCCGCCAACAAGGCGCACGTCTGCTTCATCGGCACGCCGCACACCGACATTTCCTTCACCCCCGCGGAGTGGGAGAACCTCAACCGCAAGGAAATGCTCATGACGGGCAGCTGGATGAGCTACTCTGCGCCCTTCCCGGGCAAGGAGTGGGAGCTCACGGCGCACTATTTTGCCACCGGCCAGCTCAAGTTTGACCCCGCCTTCCTGTTCCGCCGCTTCCCGATGTCGCAGGCGGCGGAGGCATTCGCCCTCTTCCATCACCCGGAACAGGTGCACGGGAAAATCATGCTTGTGAATGAGTGAGGCGCGTCATGATTCTGACTGTCACACTCAATCCCTCTGTGGATAAACTTTATCTTGTGGACGAGATGCGCCCGTTTTCCGTGACGCGCGTCAAGGAAGTGGTGAACACGGCAGGCGGCAAGGGGCTCAACGTTTCGCGCGTGGCGTCCCTTGCGGGCGAGTCCGTCATCGCCATGGGCTTTGTGGGCGGCCACAACGGCGCATTGTTCCGCAGCCTGATCCAGGAATCGGGCATCCGTCCCGCCTTCACGGAGACATCGCGGGAGACGCGCTGCTGCGTCAATGTGCGCGATGCGAAAACAAACAGCAGCACGGAGTTTCTCGAGCCGGGCAATCCTGTTTCGGAAGAGGAATTTTCCCGCTTTTTTGAAGAATACCGCCGCGAGCTGGAGCATGCGGACGTCGTGACCATCTCCGGCAGCGCGCCGGCCGGCCTGCCGCAGGATGTGTATGTGCTGCTGATCGAGGAGGCCAATGCGCACGGCAAACCCGTTCTGCTCGACACGAGCGGCCCGCTGCTTCGTGCAGCCCTGCCTGCGCGGCCGTGTCTCGTGAAACCGAACGCGGAGGAGCTGCATCAGCTCACCGGAGCGGATACCTCCTCGCTGACTGCCTGTGCGGAGGCTGCGCGCCTGCTGCGCAAACAGGGCGCGCAGATTGTGGCCGTCTCCCTCGGAAAAGACGGCGTGCTTGTGTCCTCGGCGCAGGGTGTTTACCGCGGCATCACGCCGGATGTCCCTGTTGTCAACACCGTCGGCTGCGGCGACAGCATGGTGGCGGGGTTCGCCGTCTGCCTGTCCCGCGGGCTGCCGCTCACCGAAGGCATCCGCTATGCCGTGGCCGTCTCCACGGCAAACGCTCTCACGAAGGAGACGGGCTATTTCCGCCGCGAGGACCTGGACTGGATTCTGCCTCAGGTCTCTGTTGTCCCGATGCAGGCGCAGTAAAAAGCCGGCATCCGATTTTTTTGGGAAGGAAGGAATCAGAAAATGGAACAGATCGATCCGCGTCTCGTGCCGAAGCGCACGCTGAACAACGGCGAACAGATCCCCTGCATCGGCATGGGCACGTTCGGCTCCGACCACGTTTCTCCCGAGGAGGTTTCCGCCGCCGTGGCAGGGGCCATCCGCTGCGGCTACCGCCTGTTTGACTGCGCCTCCGTCTACGGCAACGAGGATCAGATTGGCCTCGTGCTGGAGGACGCCATGCGCGAGGGTGTGGTATCCCGCGAGGATCTCTTCATCGTTTCGAAGGTGTGGAACGATATGCACGGCAAGGGGGATGTGCTTCTCTCCTGCGCGCAGACGCTTAAGGACCTGCGCCTCGATTACCTGGATGCCTATTTCGTGCACTGGCCGTTTGCCAACTACCATGCCCCGGGGTGCGACGGCGATTCCCGCAACCCGGATTCCAAACCCTTCCGCGTGGAGGACTTCATGGCCACGTGGCGTCAGATGGAGCGCCTGCACGACATGGGCCTCGTGCGCAGCCTCGGCATGTCGAACATGACGATCCCGAAGCTCGAGGCGGTTCTGCCGCTGTGCCGCGTGAAGCCTGCCCTCATCGAGATGGAGCTGCACCCCAGCTTCCAGCAGCCGGAGCTGTTTGCGTACTGCGTGGAGCACGGCATCCAGCCCGTCGGGTTCTGCCCCATCGGCAGCCCGAACCGTCCTGAGCGCGACAAGACGCCGGACGACGTCAACGATCTTGAGATGCCGCAGCTGCGCGAGATTGCGAAGGCGCACAACATCCACCCGGCCGTTGTCTGCCTGAAGTGGGCCGTGCAGCGGGGCGCCATCCCGATCCCGTTCTCCGTGCACGAGAAGAACTACGTTTCCAACCTCCGCTGCGTCACCGAGGATCCGCTCACGGAAGAAGAGATGGAAACGCTGCGCGGGGCGGACCGCAACTGCCGCCTGATCAAGGGCCAGGTTTTCCTGTGGCCCGGCGCAGACGACTGGCGTCTCCTCTGGGATGAGGACGGCGTGATTGCACAGTAAGGAGGAATACAGCATGCTGAAAGGAATCCCCTCGATTCTCTCGCCCGAGCTGCTCAAAACGCTCATGGAGATGGGCCACGGCGATGAGCTGGTGCTGGCGGACGGCAATTTCCCGAAGTTTGCCCACCCGGCGAACGTCATCCGCCTCGACGGCCACGGCATCCCGGAAATCCTCGACGCGATCCTGCGCTTTTTCCCGCTCGATCCGTATGTGGAGCATCCCACCGTTTTCATGGCTGTCCTGCCGGACGATCCGTATAAGCCGGAGATCTGGCCGGTGTACCGTGAGATCGGCAAAAAATATGAGAAAGACGGCCTGCGCGAGGAGACGATCGATAAGTTCACCTTCTATGAGCGGGCCAAGAAGGCCTACGCTGTCGTCACCACGAGTGAGAGTGCGCTCTATGCCAACGTGATTCTGAAAAAAGGCGTCGTGAGCGGAACGGCGCGCAAAGGGGCCGGCTTCCGCGTGAGCGGAGGCCGGCCCCTTTTTGTTTTGTTTTAATGCGGGATACCAGGCGGGACTTGTCTTTTTGCCCTCCCTGCCGTATCATAAAAGGCAGGAGGGCGGCGCCGGTCTGATGGCGCCGCCGAGTTGAAAAGGAGGTCGCATTCCCATGAAAGCGTTTCTGGACGAGGATTTTCTTCTGCAGACGGAGACGGCCCGGCGGCTGTATCACGGCTGCGCCGCAGCTCTTCCCATCTATGACTACCATTGCCACCTGAACCCGCGGGAGATCGCGGAGGACCGCGTGTTCTCCGACATGGCGGAGCTCTGGCTGGGCGGGGACCACTACAAATGGCGTCTGCTGCGCGCCAACGGCGTGCCGGAGGAGGAGATCACCGGCAATGCGCCCGGGTTTGTGAAATTTCTCCGCTTCGCGCAGGTGCTGCCGCAGGCGGCCGGCAACCCGCTCTATCACTGGAGCCACCTGGAGCTGCAGCGCTATTTCGGCTATCACGGCGTGCTCAACGGCGACACGGCGGAGGAAGTCTGGAAGCTCTGCCAGGAAAAGCTGCCGTCGCTCAGCGTGAGGAAGCTCATCGTGGAGTCGAACGTCAAGGTTATCTGCACCACGGACGATCCCGCCGACGATCTGCGCTATCACCGCGCCATCCGCGAGGATGCATCCTTCCCCGTGCGCGTGTTGCCTGCCTGGCGTCCGGATCAGGCGGTCAACATTGAAAAGCCCGCGTTCCCCTCCTATGTGCAGAAGCTCGCCGCCGCCGCAGGCAGGGAGATCCACACGCTTTCCGATCTGCTGCAGGTGCTGGAAACGCGCCTTTCCTTCTTTGACGAGCAGGGCTGCCGTGTGAGCGATCACGGCCTCGACGCCATGCCGGCCGTGCGTGTCACCGAGCGCGAGGCTGCCGCTGCGTTCGAAAAGGCGCTGCGCGGCGAAGCGCTCTCCCAGGCGGAGCGCGACGGCTACAAGGGTTTCCTGCTGCGGTTCTTCGGCAGGGAGTACGCCGTGCGCGGCTGGGTAATGCAGATCCATTACGGCGCGCTGCGCAACGCATCCTCCCGCGGCTTTGATGCTCTCGGGCCGGACACGGGCTTTGACTGCATCCGCGGCGCCGACTGCAGCGCCGCCCTCGCCGCCTTCCTCGACGATCTCGACAGGGAGGGCAGGCTGCCCAGGACGATCCTCTATTCCCTCAACCCGAACGACAACAGTATGCTCGACGCGCTGGCAGGCTGCTTCCAGGAAGCGGGCGTGCGCGGCAAGGTGCAGCACGGCGCGGCCTGGTGGTTCAACGACACAAAGCAGGGCATGGAAGCGCAGCTCACCGGCCTGGCCTCCTCTTCGCTGCTCGGCACGTTCGTCGGCATGCTCACCGATTCGCGCAGCTTCCTCTCCTATGCGCGCCACGAGTATTTCCGCCGCATCCTCTGCAACCTGCTCGGCAGCTGGGCGGAGCAGGGAGAGCTGCCGGACGACACGGCCATGCTGGAATCGATCGTGCGCGGCGTCTGCTGCGAAAACGCCGTGTCCTATTTCGGCTTCTGAGCCTTTCTCCGGACACGGACACGTTCTCACGCTGGCCGGCAGGCCTCCACAAAGGCGGCAAAGAGGGCCGCGGCGCTCGCGTCGCAGTCTGTGAGAAGCTCCGGGTGCCACTGCACGCCGAGCACGAAGCGGCTTTCCGGCCGCCACACGGCCTCCGTCGTGCCGTCCGGCGCGGCGGCCGCCGCCCGCAGGGAGGGCGCCGTTTCCCGCACGGCCTGATGGTGCGTGCTGTTCACGGCCAATGTTTCCCGCCCTGTGATGTGGTAGAGCAGGGAAAAGCGGTCTACCTGCACGGTGTGCACCGTCATCTCAAACGGCGGCCGCTGGTTGTGGCAGAGCGGGGTGCCTGTCTGGCCCGGCAGGTCCTGCCACAGCGTGCCGCCCAGCCCCACGTTCAGGATCTGCACGCCGCGGCAGATGCCGAACACCGGCAGATCGCGGCACAGGGCAAACTCCAGCAGCGCCAGCTCCTGGCTGTCGCGCTGCTGCGCAATCGGGCCGCAGGCCGCCAGCACCTCCTCGCTGTAGAGCGCGGGGTGCGGGTCTTCCCCGCCGGAAAAGAGAAAGCCGCTGCACGCGCGCGCCGCTGCCAGCAGCGCCCCGCGCTTCATGGGGGGCAGCACCACGGGCGCGCCGCCCGCGCGTTCCACCGCCCGCACGCAGGGCAGGCGAAGCCGCAGCGCGTCCTCTGCCTGCAGAAGGGAAGCCGTGATGCCAATCAGGGGCCGTTCCATTGCGATCGCTCCTTTTCGTGCGCTGTGAAATGCCGCGCCGTTCCTGTTCCGCCGCTATGCTGGCGGCCGGCAGGAACGGCGCGGCTGTTCTTTTGCGATGTTTTTGGTATGCTATGCAGAGCGGATGGGTTTTATGCGCCGCGCGGCCGGCATAAAGCGCGCTGGGCCGGGCATACTAGCGCAAAAACCGGATGGGGAAGTGAACGCTTTGAACATGAGCAACAGGGCCCGTGTGCGGGCCGTCGTTTTTCTGGCAGCGCTGTTCGCCGTGCTGGCCGGCCTTGCCGTACAGGGCCGGCTTCAGGCGGCGGAAAGCAGCCGCAACCTGCAATACACCTACGATCGCGCCATGGGGGATCTGAACGACTGCGTTTCCTCCATGCAGACAACGCTGGAAAAAAGCCTGTATGCCAATACGGCGACCCAGCAGAACAGCCTTGCCGCGCGTATCCTCCGCGAGGCAAGCATGGCCAAGTCCTCGCTCTCCGTGTTGCCTGTTTCAGACGGCGCGCTGTTTGAGGCCAGCCGCTTCATCACGCAGGCGGGCGATTTTGCCATGAGCCTCTCGCGCCGCATTTCGGCCGGGCAGGAAATGACGCAGGAAGAGCACGAAACGCTCCAGCAGCTGGGCGAATACGCCGCGAAGCTGAGTGAAACCCTTTCGGCGGCCGATCCCGATTTCTCGGCGCCCTCCTCCTCGGAGTGGAAGGATACCGAGGATCTCTTCACAGATTACCCCACGCTGATCTATGACGGCCCGTTCTCCGATCACATCGCGCAGCGCGAGCCTGCCTTCCTTGCCGGAGAGGAAGAGATTGCCCAGGGGAATGCACAGAACGTGGCGGCCTCCTTCCTGGGCGTTTCAACCTCGGAGCTGACCCATGAGGGCGACACGGCCGGCACGCTTCCGGCGTATAATTTCACAGCCGGCACGAAGCGCGTCTCCGTTTCGCGCGCAGGCGGCCGCGTGATCTCCCTCATCGATTCGCGCGAGGTGGGGGAAGCGGTGCTCTCGAAGGAGGAGGCGTCCGAAGCTGCCCGGTCCTTTCTGGAAAGCCGCGGCCTTTCCCACATGACGGAGAGCTACTACGCCGTGAACGACGGCATCTGCACCATCAACTATGCCTATGAGGAGAACGGTGTGATCTGCTACCCCGATCTCGTCAAGATTTCCGTGGCGCTGGATAACGGCTCCATCGCGGAGTTCGATTCCTCCGGCTTCCTCATGAACCACCAGGCGCGCACGCTCGCCGCGCCGAAGCTTACGGCCGGGGAGGCGAGCGCCAGCATCAGCCCCTATCTCACGCCGGACGAGGGACGGCTTGCCCTCATCCCCACGGCAGGGCTCAACGAGGTGCTCACCTATGAGTATCTTTGCCAGGCGGAAAACGGGGAAGAGGTCCTCGTCTATCTGAATGCCGACACCGGCATGGAGGAGCAGATCCTGATCCTGCTCCGAAGTGACAACGGCGTGCTCACCCGCTGAACTCAGTAAAGCTCATGCTCCATGAGAACGCGGCCCGTCTTAAGGTATTCGTCCCGCAGGGCATGTGCGATGTGCGCGCGGCGGATTGGCCCGCCCTCCTCCGCCGCCAGGAAAGCGGCTGCGAGGGCAATGTTCTTGATGGAGCTGCCCGTCAGCTCAAACCGTTTGGCAAAGAAGTCGAGGCTCACATCGCGCGCCAGCGGGGCCTGCGGCGGGAACACGCTCCGCCACAGCCGTTTGCGCGTCTCTTCGCCGGGCATGGAGACCGGGATCATGAACTGGATGCGGCGCTTGAAGGCCTCATCGAAATTCTGCGCCACGTTTGTGGCCAGGATCGAGATGCCATGGAATTCCTCCATCCGCTGCAGCAGGTAAGCCGTCTCCGCGTTCGCGTAGCGATCCTTGCTGTCCTCCACCTCGGTGCGTTTGGCAAACAGGGCGTCCGCCTCGTCGAAAAACAGGATGGCGTTTGCCTCCCGCGCCGCGTCAAAGAGCTCCCCGAGCTTCTTTTCCGTCTCGCCGATGTATTTGTCCAGGATGCGGGAAAGATCGACGCGGTAGGCGTCCATCCCGAATTCGCGCGCCAGCACCTGCGCCGTCATCGTTTTCCCGGTGCCCGGCGGGCCGTAGAGCAGCACCGAGACGCCGCGCCCGTAGGGCAGCTTGGCGTCGAAGCCCCATTTTCCCTTCACCAGCCAGCGGTAGCGGATGCGCCCGCACAGCTTTTTGAGCAGCTCCATCGCCTCCGGCTCCAGCGCCAGGTCCTCCCAGGTGAAGGAGGAGCGCAGCGGCTGGGCCAGGGCCTCCATGCGGGGGCGGCACAGGGCGCGCACGCCGTGCGCCACGGCCTCGCGCGTGATGGCAGGCTCCTGCCGCGCAATGCACACCGTGCGCGCGGCCGCGAGCGCCTCCTCCATCTGCCCCGGGGTGAGCGAATAGATGCTGGCATACCAGGTGGCGTCGTCCTCCCCCTCAAGCGGGTAGCCGGCCGCGGCGGCGCATTGTTCCCAGAGCTGCTTCTGTTCCTCGATGGTAGCCTCCCGCAGGCTGATCTCGAGCTTTTCGGCGGGCACGGGCCGCTCGAGCCGCAGCGGGGCGCGCGCGCACAGCGCCGAGGCCGGCACGGCGTTCGCCGTCTCGCTGAGAATCCACGGCGGGAGCGTCTCCTCCCCCTGGGGCACGTGCGCGCCGCCCAGCCCGCACAGTGCCGGAATGGCGCCGGTGAAAAAGCAGAAGGCGAGCGCGCCGCTGAGCACCTCGCGCAGCGTGTCGCGTCGTCCTGCCAAAAGCACGCCGCAGTCGATGGAGAGCACCTGCCTGCCGATCTCCTTTGCCGCCAGGCGCAGGGCAAAGCGGCGGCCGGAACCGGGCGCGCCGTAAAGGAGCGCCATCCCGTGCGGGGCGTCCGGCCTTTCCGCATGGCCGGCGAGGAAACGCCGCAGCCGCTCCACCTCCTCGCCGTGGAGCAGCGGCTCCGGCCGCTGCAGCAAGGGCAGGAGCGCACAGGCGGCGCGCAGCTTTTCGGGCAGGCCCGGCAGCCCCCGCGCCGTGTGCAGCAGCGTGTCGCTCACCGTCAGCGGGGTGGCCAGCCGCAGCGTCCCCGTTTCCTTTTCCCGCTGAAGGGCAAAGCGGAGCAGCGCGGACTGCGGCGCCGCGGCATCGCGTGACTCCCGCTCGTCCGGCTCCTCCAGCAGGGCGCAGAGTTCAAGCGCCAGCCCGAAGCAGGCGCGCCGCCCGCTTGTCTCCCCCTGCAGGCGGACAAAGCGGTCTTCATAGCGGCGGTCCCATTCCGGGGCAAACGCGAGCAGAAGCATCAATCGTTCCAGCGGCGTGCGCGTGAGTTTGCGGAACAGGCCGCACACCGTGCCGCAGGGGGCAAGCGCTTCGCGGTCGAGCAGGCGGCAGAAAGCCGCATAGAGGCCCGTGTCCGGCTGCGGGCGGAAGGGAGAGCCGTCTTTCCCGGCGGCGGAGCGGTCCTGAAGGGTCAGCGCGTTCAGCAGGCAGTCCAGCAGGGAAAGCCACGATTCGCGCCATTCACGTTCGGAAGAAAAGGGTTGCATGTGCACGCCTCCTGTTGCGCCCTTCGGCACGCGGGGCTTGCGCCGCGGCGGCCCGGGCAGTATAATGAAAGAGGGAAACCGGATCACGGGAAGGAAAGGGGCGACGGCCGTGAAACAGATTCTGGACAGAATGATCGACGTGAAGAAAAGGCAGCGCGATCAGCAGCAGAAGCCGCCGGAATACGACGACGAGGTGGAGATCGAGATGGAGCTGCCGCGCCACATGCCGCTCAACACGGCGAAAAGCGTGTTCGATGAGGGCATGGAAAAGCGGTTCGGCGGCATCAACACCCAGTCCTCCGTGTTTGACCGCGGCGCCGTGTTCCGCACCAAAAAATAACCGCCTGAAACGAGCGGGAGACCCGGGCAACGGGTCTCCCGCTTTTTTTGTTTACAGCACCTCGTCGGCGTACGGTTCAAAGTCCGAGCGCGTGAACACCTTGCCCGTCTTCACGAACTCATAGCGGATGGCCTGCAGGTAGTGGCGCATGTGCACCTGCTTGCCGTCGCCGTCGGAGGCGGCGAGGAAAGCCGCGTTCAGGATGCAGTTCTTGATGTTGCCGCCCACGAACTCGAAACGGTCCGCCAGGAAGCGGAGGTCCACGTCGTCGGCCAGCGGCGTCCCCTTGGGGATCGTCGTCTTCCACAGGATGTAGCGCGTCTCCGGGTCCGGGAACTGGAATTCCACGATGAATTTCATGCGGCGGAAGAACGCGGGATCGATGTTGTGCTTGTAGTTGGTGGCAAGCACGGAAACACCGTCATACGCCTCCACCTCCTGCAGGAGCAGGGCCGTCTTGTTGTTGTTGCTGGCCTGGTTGCTGCCGCCGTCGTCGCTGCGCTTGGCAAAGAGCGTGTCGCATTCGTCGAAGAAGAGCACCACGTTGCACTTTTTCGCTTCGCGGAAGATCATGGAAATGCTTTTTTCCGTTTCGCCCACGTACTTGTCGATCACCTTCGAGAGATCCACGCGGTAGAGCTCCAGGTTCAGCGCGTTTGCCAGCACCTGCGCGCACATCGATTTGCCGGTGCCGGGCGCGCCGAACAGCAGCACGGAAAGCCCGCGGCCATAGGGGTATTTGCGGTTGTAATCCCACTGCTCATACACCTGCTTGCGGTAGCGCATCTGGTCGCAGGCGTGCTCGAGCGCCTCGCGCTGATCCTTCGACATCACGATGTCGTCCCACGTGTAGGTGGCCTTGATCTTCGTGGCCTTCTTCGTGAGCTCGTGGCTCATCTGGTTGTAGCACGACTGGAACAGGCAGGAGCGCACGATGTTGAGGTACTTCGCCATCGCGGAGAGCGACTTCGCCTGGCGCAGCGCGCTCTTGATCTTGCCCGGCGTGAAGAGGAACTTCGTGGCCATCTCCTGCAGATCCACGTCGTTGCAGAGCACATAGTCCTTCGCGTAATAGCGCCACACGTCCTCGCGCTCCTGGTTGTTCGGCGTGGGGATCTCGAGCTGCGTGAACTCGATCTGCGTCATCTCGCGCAGGGGCAGCTTGTCGCGGCTCACCGTGAAGGCGGTGATGCTGTGCTTGCCGAGCTTTTCGAAGGCCAGATCCATGTAGCCGAAGAATTTGTCCTTCTCCTCCTCGTGATATTCGAGATTGTCCAGGCAGCAGCACGCGCCGAGCAGGATGCACTCGCGGCACAGCGCCCACAGCGCCTTTTCCACAAAGCTGAAATCATACACGAAAAGCTTGCTGCCGTTCACCGAAACGCATGCAAGGCCGTGATCGGCGCAGAAATGGCGGATGGTGAACTTGCGCCCGGCGCCCTCGTCCCCGTAAAGAGAGAACAGGTGCGTGCCGTCGTCGTAGGAGATGTTGAGCGCGTCGAGCACCTCCCGGTTGGCGATGAACGGATTCAGCTCCTCCTTCCCGGTGAGCGTGGTGAAGAAGCGGTCATACGATTCGTCGATCCGCTCCGGGTGTTTGCCGAACAGGAAGTCGATGAGCCGCTTGTCGGGGGAGATCGGTGTCGAGAACGGCATGGCGTTGTCGATCTGCAGATCGATGACGGGCCGCAGCGTTTCCAGTGCGAGCGACATCTCGCCGTAGGCCGTCGTCATGGCAAAGGATTCGCCGAAATAGACGCGGGCGGCAGATTCGACGGTGGGCGTCGGCGAGGAGCCGTTCTGGTTCGTGATCTGGAAGATGGAAGCGTAATTTGTCTGCGTGGAGGACAGGATCGCGCAGGCAAAGCAGAAGAGCGTGAAGTCGTCCATGCCCAGCTTTTCGCACAGGGCGTGCAGCGGCAGCGGCGTCACGGCCGGGTCTGTCTTTTCCGCGCGGCTGCGCACATAGGCAAGCAGCTCCGCGATGGCGAGGGCGGGGGCCGGTTCCGGCTCCGGCTGGGGCGCAGGCTCCGCAAGGGATGCAAAGAGATCCGTCAGCCCGTCGTCTTCTTCCGGTTCCGGCGCGGTTTTTTCTTCCGCCATTTCCTGGCGCCCGGTGCGGGCCGCAAAATCGGCCAGGTGCTTTTCGCACAGGCTGTAGGCCGTGTCGATGTCCGGATAAAGGATGTTGCGGAAACTCCCGTCCTCGCGGGCAAAGAGCCCCATCAGGTCGCGGATGTAAGCGGAGAGCTGCAGATCGACGCACGAAAACAGATAATCGGTGTATTCGCCGTAGCTCGCAAACGGGAGCTCTCTCGTTTCGGGGGAAAAAGCGGCGGAAAGGTTCATCGGTCTCCTCCTTCCGGGTTCGGGTTGTAGTGAAACACATAACCGGCCCCGCGCACGGTGCGGATCAGGCCGGTGCGGTCCGCGTCAATTTTCTTTCTCAGGTTGGAGATATGCACCATCACGGTGCGCGTGTCGCCGCAGCTGTTCGTGTTCCACACATTTTCATACAGCTCGTCGTACAGCAGCAGCGTATCCGGGTGCCGGATCATGTAAAGCAGAAGATCGTTTTCGATTGAGGAAAGCGGCACGATCTCGCCGTCCTTGCGCACCTCGCGCATTTCCGTGTCCACCGTAAGGTTCCCGAATTCCAGGTGGTGCGGTTTTTCCTTCTTCCTCAGCTCGGCCTCATACATCTGCCGTTTGCGAAGGTTTGCCTGGATGCGGGCAATCAGCTCCTGCGGCTTGACGGGCTTCACCATGTAATCGTCCCCGCCGAGCTCAAGGGCGGAGATAATGCTCTCGCTGTCATCGAGACAGCTCAGAAAGAGGATCGGACACAGCCGGTCTTTTTCCCGGATCAAGGGGCATAGTTCGTTTCCCTTCCCATCCGGCAAAACAGAGTCGAGCAGCACCACCTGGTACTCCACGCGGTTGATCAGATCCGTTGCTTCGGCACAGCTTGCGGCAATATCGACCTCGTACCCGGCGTGCTTCAGGTAAAATCCGGTGATATTTGCCAGATCGCAGTCGTCTTCCACCAATAAAATGCGGTTCACAGGCTCCATGCCTCCTTTTTTCTCAGACCTTTGTCCAAAAAAGGAAATGGCTGCTTTTGGGGCGCATGATTCCCTGCGGAAAAGGCCGGGGAGCCGTGCGCCAACACACCGGAAGGCTCTGCACGGGAAGAAACTTTCGCAGCGGGTCATGCCGCGGGAAGCGCATCGCTGCCGGGGCTGGGAGATGCCGGTGCACGGGATCATCAGAAACTTATATAAAACTAATAAATATTCTATCACGCGCGTTTTTTTTCTGTCAAACAAAAGAGGAAAAAGTGGCGAGCCTTCCGTGGATTTCCCTGTCAGGCTCTCGCCGGGGCACATCGTTTCCATACTTTTCAGGCCGCAGGAACAGAAAAACGGGGTATTTTGTCATTTTGGATTGCGAAACAGGAGGGCCGCGTTTTATAATTGAAAAAGAAAGCCCAAAAGAAGCTCTTTTTTGAAACACAGAAGAATGGTGGCGATATTTGACATGGAGATCAAACGGATCGTTCCTGTTCTCACCCTGGGCGGCCTGGCGTGCGGGCTGCTTGCCGCTCTGATTCCCGGCCTGTCGTTTCCCGTCCGGTTTCTTCTTGCCGCGGCCGCGGCGGCGCTGATAATCGCCTCGGTGATGCTGAACAGCCGTGTGCAGGTGCGCGAGGAGGAAAAGCTGCGCGCCATGCAGCGCCGCCTGGAAGAGGCGGAAAGCCATGGCAGCGAGGCGGTGGCCCGCGTGCAGGAGGAAGCGGAAAAGCGCCGCGCGCAGTCGAAGGAAAAGCTCGCCGCGTTTTACAGCAAGACGGCCCACAGTCTGCGCATCCCAATCTCGGTCATCCAGGGCTATGCCGATCTGCTCGGAAGCGGCCTGATTCACGATGAAAACGTTAAGCGCGAATACCTCAGCAAAATCCGGGAGCGCACGGAGTATCTGACCACCGTGCTGGGTCAGCTTCTCGTGGAGGCCCGCGTGCAGGCAGACTTCAGCATCTCCGTGTGGGAGCGCTTCGATCTCATCGAGCTGCTGCGCCAGATCACGGGAGACATGCGGGAGGCTGCGCAGAAGCTGGGGATCGACATCCAGTTGATCACGGATGCCCCCCGGCTTCCGTTCGAGGGCGATCGCACGCGGCTGACACGCGCGTTTTACAACATCCTGGAAAACAGCCTCAAATACATGAACGCTGCGGGAAAAATCACCGTCACGGTGTCGCTCATGGAGGACAAGCAGGTGTTCCTTGCCTTCAAGGACGACGGCGCCGGCATGGACCGCGAGGAGGCGGAGCATGTCTTTGAGCTGAATTATCAGGGTTCAAACGGCGTTCACGGGAACGGCATGGGGCTGTATCTGGTTTACGTCACGGCGCTGGCGCACCACGGCACCGTGAGCGCCCGCAGCAGCCCGGGGAAGGGCATGTCGATTGTGTTCCTGCTCCCGCAGGAGCAGGGGGAAAAAGCAGACAGCGCATGAGGCGGGCAGCGCCGCCGGAGACCGGGCTCAAGGGAGCCCGGTCCTTTTTTTGCCGAAAAACGCCTGCCGCGGTTTTGTCTGCGTCAAAAAAAACGGCGGAAACTGTGCATTTTAGAAAATCTTTAGAAAAAAGAGGCCGATTTTATGATATGATACACTCAATGAGGGGGGAGGCATGCCCAAAATCTTCCTGCCCCCGCAAAACGGAAACAGAGCCGGGAAGCGGCGCTCCGCCGGGCGGAGAGTGGTGTCAACTATCTTGCTGTGAGGTGTATTGCATGGAAAACCGTCAGTTGCTGCCGTTTGAGCGTAACCGCTACTATGCCGGCAAGCTTTTAACCTCGGCCGATTTTCAGGCCGAGCAGAATTATTTCAACAACAAACGCCGTTTCCTGAACAATATGGCGCTCGGGGCCGGTGTCCTCTGCGGGCTGAGCGTTTACAGCCTGGACGATCTCTCCATCATGGTGGAATCCGGCGCTGCGCTGGACGGCCTCGGCCGTGAGATCGTCGTGGAAAATTCGGTGGTGCGGAAGCTTTCCGCCATCGAGGGCTTCGAATCCCTCACGAGCGATCGGGCGGCGCTCTGCCTGCGCTACCGCGAGGAAGCGGTGCACCCCGTCGTCACGCTGAACCGCACGGACCGCGACGAAGAATATGAGCTGAACCGCCTGCGCGAGGGCTGGGAGCTGTTTCTGGCCGACGCCGCAAGCCTGGAGGAACCGGCGGAGCCGGAGACGGAATTTTTCACGCGCGCCACTCTGTTTGAGGACCGCGATTACACCGTGTATGCGCTCATGCCTGCCACGGTGAGCGCCGGCAGCACGGTGAAGCTGCTGGTGCGCGTGCAGAAGCTTTCGGAAAAGAATAAAAAGCTTTCGCTCGACTGCACGCTGCAGGCCCCGGCCTTCCTTGCGGAGGGCGGCAGCCATGAGGTGCGCTTCTTTGCCGCCGATCTGGCGCTCTCGCAGGGCGAGACGTTCGACTGCACCGGCTGGCTCACGGCAGGGCAGCCCGCGGAGGAGGCCATGATCCTTGCAAAGCCGGAGGCTGTGCAGATCTCGATCGGCGGGGAACAGAAGACCGCTTCCGAGTCGTTTTTGCTGCGTACTGCCATCTCGCCCGATTCGCCCGAGAAAATCGTTGCCCGCGAGGTGGGCCGCGTCAGCCTGGAAGCGCGCACGCTGGCCCCTGCGCCCGATTACATCCGTCTGGCGGACATCACGCTCCAGCTCACGAAAAAGGCGTATCTCATCGAGCATGTCGAGGAGCGCGGCGTCAAGCACTATCTCCCGTCGCCTTCGACGGCGGAGCTCCGCCGCACGTATGAGGGCTGGTTCGGCCGTCCCGGCGCGGGCGAAGCATCGCGGGAACCCCGCCTGCCGCGCGAAATGGCGGGCAGCCTGGCGTTCCAGGAGCCGCTCTACGCCACCGGCACGTGCGAGATCCCGCTGGGCGACAGAGCCCGACGCGGCGAGATTTTCTATTCGAGTGAAATCATGCATGGCCTCGGCCCCGGCAACGTCTTTGTGCAGGTCGGCTTCGAGTATCTGGCGGAGGATGCGCGCCTTTCCGCCACGGCGAAAAACACCATCTACGGTGACGTCTCCCTCTTCGACCAGGAAAAACTCCCGATCCAGCCCGCACAGACGGCCGTCAAGGTCATGAACGACAGGGGCAGCTTTGTGGTGGCGGCGCGCCTGCTGAAGGAAACGTCCTATGTCATGCTGCTGCTGCGCTGGGTGGCGATCAAGACGCCGTCGGAGGAGGATCGCTCGCTCCTGCAGCGCATTTCCGACAAGAGCATCAGCCCCGTGCAGCCCACCATCCTGCTGGGCACGCGCGAGAGCTGCTATTTCAACGTCCGCTTCCGCAACATGGAGCCCTGCGGCCTCACGTATGAGCTCACGGACAAGGATTCGGGCGAGATCACGGCGGACGGCGTCTACACGGCTCCCGCACGGGAGGGCGTGTACGAGATCCGCATCAGCTGCGCCGACGCGCCGCTGATCTGCACATACGCCTATGCGATTGTGAAGAAGAAGGAACCGAAAGACGGCGATGAGGCCTGAGCGCATCCGGCGCAGGGGAGGTGAGGCGGCTTGGTGTATCATACGGATGGCATGATCCTGTCTCCCGTGCGGGAGGTGTTCCACGGGGAGGTCAACGACGTTCTCGTCTGCCAGGATCTCCGCTCGCCGGTGCGGGCGTGCTACACGCTCATTGCGGTGAAGGACCGCGTCACGGCGAAACGGCTGCTGGCCGTGCTGGAAAACGGCCGCCGCGAATCCGCCGGGGAGGAGCCGTATCTCCGTCTGTTTTCCGAAAACGACCGGCTCTGCCTGCTCTTTGAATACCGGGGGGAGCGCAGGCTGGATCGCTTTGCGGAAGGCCAGCTCACTGCCATGCGCGACCGGGAACACACCGCCGTCAATCTGGTGATGGCCTGTCTTTCCAGCCCGCTGCCGTTCCCGCTCCTGTTTCTCGCGCTGAGCGGGGGAAACACCCATCTCTCACAGGACGGCGGCGTCTACTTCACCTGTTATTTCGATCTGGCAAGGCTTGACGAGAGCATCGGCGAGCCGCAGTGCGTGGATCGCTGCGTGGAAGTCCTGCTCAGCCTGCTGCAGCGCAGTTCGCGCCGGCAGCTCAAGAGCTTCGAACTGCTCCGCAAGAAGGCAAAACGCGATGCTTACAACGCGTTCCCGGAGCTTTACCGGGACATCCGCATCACGGCGCTGCCGGACGAAAAGACCAGCCTGCGCCAGCGGATCAAGGGCGCCTGGCAGCGAAACCGGGACATGCTGTTCCGCGTGCTGCTCCGCGTCTGCGCGGTGGTGGCCGTGCTGGCACTGGTGATTCTGATCAGCCAGCTTATTTTCGGGGATTTCCCGCTGCTGCGGCTGTTCCAGAACACGTTTGAAACCATCGGCACAGAAGATTTGACGATAACCTGAGGGGAGGGAACTGCATGAAAAAGGCTGCTGCGGCTGTCGTGCTGCTCGGCATCCTCATCTGCGCGCTGTTCCTCCTTTCCTCTGCCGGTCTGCCGGAGCTTGACCGCGCGTCCCAAACGATGGCCGTGGACGAAACCGGCACCGTGCTCCTTGCGGAAAACCGCGGCGACAGCGCCTGGATTTACGGTGTGGACAGCGAGGGGACCGTTTCCTCTGCGTTCCGTCAGACAGGAGGCCGCGTAACGCTTCTCGCCTCCGGGGAAAGCGGCGTCTATTTTGTCCTGGTGCCCGCGTCGGAGTCCGGCTGGCAGCTCATGCGCCTGTCAGACGGGAGCGCCCAGGCAGTGCTGCAAAATCCGGTTGACCGGCCCGACCCGCCGGAGGCCGTTTCCGTCTCCGCCGAGTCGATCGATCTCACGTTCCGCAGCGGCGGCTCGATCTCCGTGCTGCGCCTGCCGATCGAAGCGGTTGGCGAGGGGGAAACGGCGGAGAGCAGCGAGCTTCTCTCCCTGATGGATCTCACGCTTTCCGGTGCAGAGACGCCCGTTTCCGCCGCCTTTGCGGAGGATCGATTGTTCTGCCTGCTGGAGGACGGCTCCGTCCTCTCCGTGCGGCCCGGCGAAAACGGCGCGAAGGAGCCGGTCGGCCTCGGCGGCTGCACCGTCCTCTCCGCTTCCCGCGGCTCCGTGTGGGCTTACCGCCAGGAGGCGGGCACGGCCTGCGGCAGCGCGGCCTCGCTTGGCGGCGGGGCGGGCGTTTTGCTTGACGGCAGCGCCGTCCTCTGCGGGGCGGCCGGCCCCTCCGGCGAGATGGCGGCTCTTTCCGCGGAGGACGGGGGCGCCAGGCTGATCCGCTCCTCCGGCGGGGAAGTCGAGCGCCAGAGCCTGAGCGTGCCGTTCCGCTTCCGGCTGATGTTCCAGTTCCCCGGCCTGCTGATCCTGCTGGCCGTCTATGTGCTGCTGGCGTTTGCCGTGCTGCTCACTATGCTCGTGTGCCGCAGGGCGCACCGGCTTGCGGCGCGCTTCACAGCCTGCTGCATCTGCACGGCGCTCTTCGCCGCGCTGGCGGCAGGCACCGTCTCCGCCGTCCTGTCGCGCGGGGAGGGGGAAACGGCGCTCGAAGCGCAGGCGCAGGCGGCCGCTCAGGTGCGCGCCGCTGCGCTCGGGGAACAGGATTTGCACGGTGCCCTCGCGGCGGAAGGCGACCGTTCCGCGCTGCGTCCGCTTCTGCTTCCGGCGGAAGTGACCTGCGGCGACGGCGAGCTGCAAATTTCCGCCGCTATCCTGTCCGCGGACGGCGCGCAGGTGCTGCTCTCCGCCGGGCAGGCGGCCGGTGCGCCGGCCGCGCAGGTGTCCGGCCTGCAGGTGCCGGAAGTCCCGGCCTCCGGTGAAACGGTGTCCTTCCGCGAGGGCAGCGCGATCTGCGCCGTCTCCGCCGTGCCGCTCGTGCGCTACGGGGAGACGGAGGGCCTGCTCGTCACGCGGGCGGAGCTCCGCGCGCCGGCCGAACCCTGGTTCCGCTTTTACGCCGTGCCGCTGCTGGCGGCCGCGGTTGTGTCCGTGCTGGCGGCGCTGCTCTCCTTCCTCATGATGCGCCCGCTGCGCCAGCTTGTGCGCCGGATGCGCTCCGTGTCGGAGGGCGGCCTCACGCTGGCGCCGGTCCACACGGCGGCGGATGAGATCGGGGACATGTGGCAGTCGCTGCGCGAGATGTCCGTCGCGCTCCGGATCAAGGATTACGAGACGAACGCGACTGTCCGCTCCTTCTACCGTTTCGTGCCCCGCGGCCTGGAGCAGCTTCTGGACCGAGCCTCCATCATGGAGACGAGTCTGGGCGACATGGCGAACGTTTCCGGCACGGTGGGGGTGCTCTCCATCCAGAACCGAGAGGAGATCCGGCTCAGCGTGGACGACGGCAGCTACATGGCCTTCCTGAACGACAGCTACGCCGTGATTGACCGGCAGCTCGCGTCGGCCGGGGGCCTGTTCCTCTCGAGCGGCTTCCACCCGGGCGGCATGGAATTCCTGTTCCGCGGCTCGCCGGATCAGGGCCTCGCGTTCGCGCTGGGCCTGCAGGGCGAAATGACGGCGCAGGAGCAGGAGCACACGCCTGACTTCTTCCTCCTGCTGCACGGCGCCTCGTTCCTCTATGGCCTCGTCGGCTCGGAAGAGCGCACGTTCCCGCTGCTCTCCTCCTCCGAGATCGCCTTTTTGCAGACGCTTCCCGCAAAATTCCGCGGCACCGGCGTTTCCGTGGCCGCCACGGAGGCCACGCTCAAATCATTTGACAGGCCGTGTGCCGCGCGCTACATCGGCTTTGTCTCGTCCGACGACGGGAAATATACATATAAACTGTATCAGATTCTCGAAGGCTGCTCCGATCTCGAAAAGGCGCTCTGCCTTTCCTATGACGAGAAGTTCCAGAAGGGAATCAGCCTGTTCTGTCAGGATGACTTTTATCTCGCGCGGAACCTGTTTTCCGCCATTCTCAAGAGCAACCCGAACGACGGCATCGCCCGCTGGTATCTGTTTGCGTGTGAACACTTCTTCCACAAGACCGATCCGGACGGCATCACATACAGCCTGTTCGGCGTAGAGGAATAACGGACCGCGGCGCACGGCCGCCGGATTTTCAGGGAAAGGCAGGTGAAGAGACATGCTCCGTCTGTTCAACACGCTTCTCGGCGTGGTGAAAGCAAAGATGATGGCGCTGTGGACGAAGATCCGCCTGTGGACGAGCCGCTCCTATTGGGAGACAAAGGGCGTCAACACGTTCCGGCAGTTCTTTTCCAGGCTGCTCAACGTCAAGCCGCGCAGCCAGAGCGACTATTACCCGGTGCTCCGCTGGCTGGTCAGCAAGCGGCTGGCCTTTGCGCTGGTGATTGTTCTCGGCCTGCTGAGCGTGTTCTACATCCTGTTCTTCTCGCCGGTGAGCGCCATGCTCTCCGCCTCCAGCCCGTCGCTTCCCTCGTTCCGCTACAATGCCCTTCCGCTGAAATTCTACAGCGGGAACGTGCAGATCACGGCGGCCGACGGCCACGTGGCCTACGAGGGGACGGTGGGGGACGGCGTGGCCCAGGGCCAGGGCGTCCTCTACCGGGCAGACGGCAGCGTCGTGTACAGCGGCGCGTTTGAGAACAGCAAATACAACGGCTCCGGCAGCCTGTTTTATCAGGACGGCGTGCTCCGATACGAGGGCGAATTCGAGGACAATCTCTTCAACGGCCAGGGTTCCCTTTACCGCCAGAGCGGCGTGCTGGAATACCAGGGCGGCTTCCTCAGGGGCCTCAAGTCGGGTGCCGGCACGCTCTACAACAGCGGCGGCAACGCCATTTTCGCCGGCAATTTCCTCTCCGACCGGCCGCTCTTCAGCGAGCTTCTCGGCAAGACGACGGCCGAGGCCGCTTCCATGTACACCGGCGACACAACCGTGTACAACGCCTCCGGTGAAAACAGTGTGTCCCTCGACGAGATCGGCGTCGTCTACACGGCGAACGACGGCTCCAACTCGCTTGATGCGGAGTGGACCATCGGGGAGATTGTGGTGGAGGAGTCCTCCTTCCCCACAACGGACGCCCTCCTGACCGGCATCAACGAGCTCACCGCCTATTTTGGCGAGCCGGTCTATTTCGGTTACACGTGGCCCACGCTGAGCGAGGCTGTGGCGATCCGCCGCCTGAGTGAGGCGGGGAGCGGCGGCTTCCCGGACATCGAGATGGAGATGACCGCGGGCTTCGACGACGTCTACAGCGTGACCTCCTACGATAAGAATTACGAGCTTTACATTTATGTCTATCAGGCGGACGGCCTGCTCTACACCTTCTACTGCGACAGCAGCACGTCCGATTTTTCGTTCTATTCCGTTTCTCTGAGCGCGGAGGAATCGTCCGCACAGGCGGACAGCGCTTCCTCGGCCGCTTCGCAGGAAGGAGGAGAGGAATGAAGAAGGGAAGGCGGGTGTTTGCCCGCATCATGACGGCTGTGTTCTGCTGCGCCATGCTCCTGGCGTTCGCGGCCCTCCCTCCGGCGGAGGCCGCCTCCTCCAAGACACTGCAGCTTTCCCAGGCACAGAACATGGCCCTCTCGAACAACGAGGAGATCAACAAGACCTATAACCAGATCCTGCTCAAACAGATCCAGTACACCGAAGCCGTGGACGGCATCAGGGCCAAGGTGAAAAACCTCAAGAGCTTCCGCTGGACGCCGCTGCTCAGCTTCAAATTTCCCGAGCAGCTCGACATGAGCGAGGAATATGACCTCAACGTGAAGCCGCTGAACCTGCAGACGGAGATCGACGTGCTCCGCCACCAGATGGCCACGCAGGAGTACAGCGAGCTTGCGGCGCTGAACAAATCGTTCCTCACCGCGTATGTCAATCAGGAGAAGGCAGCCTTCACCGAGGAGCGGCTCGCAGCCGCGCAGGCAGAGCTTGAGCGGAACCAGGCGCGCCTCTCCACCGGGGAAGCGACGCAGAGCGATGTGGACACGATGCAGAGCTCCGTGGACACGCTCACGAGCGACCTTGCGCAGCAGAAGCGCAACCTGCAGACTTCCCTGCAGGAGCTGAGCGATCTCATTCACATCGATGTCAGTTCCGGCTACACGCTGGCCAATCCCCTTGTGGACGCCGAGATCCCGCGCGGGGATCTGGAGGAAATTATCGATTCCGCGATGAGCGACAGCCAGACGATCTATGAGGCAAAGATGGCCGTCTCCACGGCCCAGGTCAACCTCGATTCCTATGAATCGCTCATGCGGAACCAGTACGGCTCCAAAATGAACGGGATCAACAGCTTTCTCACGCAGGTGCGCAACGGCGAATCGGTGGATTACGCCGCCTTCCAGATCAAATACGATGAAATGCTCGATTCCTTTGACGCGCCGTGGGAGGGCAGCATCCGCATTCTCTTCTTCAGCTTCACGAAGGAATGGTTCAAGGGTGAGCTGAGCGGCACGCGATACATTGAAAACGACCTCTACGCACTGCTCACCGCCTGCAAGGAGTACGAGACGGCGAACTCCGATCTCGAATCGGCGCAGAAGACGCTCGAAGATGAGATTCGCACCGCCTATGAGTCGATCGTCACGGCGCGCAACGCTTATCTGCAGCTCGCGGAGACGACGGAGACGGCGCGCGAGGATCTGGAACGCCTCTCCTCGCTCAACCAGCTCGGCAAAGCCGAGTACAGCGAGGTCAAGACGAAGCAGGAGGAATACCAGAGCCTTCAGCTCGATCTCATCGACGCGCTCGCGTCCTACAATGAGCTGCTCTACGATCTCGACGCCACCACATGCGGCGCCATCAGCCCCTATCTTTCCGGCACGTCCCTCTCCACGGACACCGGAACCGGCGGCGACAGCTACGTGATCGACGACGCGACGACGCCCCACTATTACATCTACACCGACATTTCGGATCTTGTGTTCGTGTTCGGCCTGGAAATCCCGGAAACGTTCGAACCGGCCATCACCGAGTTTGAAATCTGGTACAACGGCACGCAGATCGGCGAGCGCACCCCGGCGGACGAACAGCTCCGCCACCTGGCGCTCGATTACCAGGAGACGAGCATGCTCACCGTCCGCCTCTACGGCGAGGACGGCTTCCTGTGCGAGTGTGAGATCGACACTACCGTCCCGCGGGACGTGCTGCCCGTGCAGCAGGAGGAAGAGCCCGTGGAAACGGCAGAGCCGCAGGAGATCGGCACCTATCAAATCACGACCTCCTCGCTCGGTTCCGTGAGCACGAGCACGCTTGAACTCACGCTCGACAGCTCCGTGGGCGCAGCCTACTACACGCTGCAGAGCGAGAACGGCACGAGCCTCTACACCGATGAGCCCGTTTCCGTGGACGAACCGTTCACCTACCTGACGCTGCTGGTCGGCAGCCTGGACAAGGTGAGCCTGGAGCTGTATGACAGCAGCCGCAATTCCCTCGGCACGGCCACAT
>ERZ1643246.1343-NODE-1343-length-27051-cov-8.674581_pt1 | contig 27051 bp, 37 predicted proteins | sample MGYA00579265_ERZ1643246 | MGnify/ENA primary metagenome ERZ1643246 (study PRJEB29033, sample SAMEA4952261) | chicken gut metagenome | biome: Broiler Chicken; feature: Gastrointestinal Tract; material: Caecum | place: Ireland | collected 2018 | study: Broiler...
AAGAGGATTTGAGCAAGGTTGAGTATGTGAGGACAAAAAGAGCGACGGATGTATTCTTCCATACGGCGTGTATGGGGAAAGTGTGGAGGTGAATGTAGTTGTTTACAGGAATAAGTTTGGATCAGGCGTTAAGGTACTGGAAAGATGGGAAAGAGGTAATTGTACTGGATCGAACAGTGAAGTCTCCGTCTGGTGGGTATGAGACATATTCTTTTGATGAATTGTTTCGGAACCTGGAGTTGCTGGCAGATGTGCCGGCGGTGGAGAACCCGGAGTTTAATCAGGCGGTTGCGGAAATGGTCCAGGGCGGGTCCAAACAGAAGCAGGACAAGCCTTCCGGGAAGGAAAGCATTACCCCCCCTCAGAGCGGCCGGAGGTAAGTGATATGCCTCTGGCCGGAAAGACAAAAAAAGAAGCTGCCCTGGAGCTGGCGGCAAAGGGAATGAAGGCGCCGGACATCGCCAGGAAGATCGGAGCAAAGTACAGTACGGTGTACAACTGGCTGAATCCGAAAAAGTGCAGACCGAAGAAAAAATCAAAGATGGATTATGGGAGCTATAGGAATCCGGACGCTCGTCCCGGATGGAACGCCGACAGGAAGAAGTGCAAGACATGCAAGTTCCGCCCCGCCAGCGCTCTGAAATCCAATGGCGCCGGATGTGACTATTGCGACCTGGTTGGGCATAGCAGAGGATGCGCTGTAGAGGACTGTGACAGATATGAGAAGGGAAACCGGATCGAGAGAAAACTGGTTATGCATGATTCCGGCTATAAGTCAAAAATATAGCCGGAAATGGCTGTAAACCAGAACAAACGAAAGGAGAGCGGAGATGGATACAGAAACGATGATCAGAAATCTGAAAAAAGTTGAAGACGATCACAAGGGCGATAAGGTATTTACTGGTCAGCTTAATATAGCTGATATGGCGCACGATGTCAGATTGCGGCTTGAAGAGCTGAAACCATACGAGGACACCGGCCTCACCCCGGACCAGATCCGGGAGCTGGCGGAGCGGGATACGGCGAAAGCCCCGGAAGAGATTCAGGACGCATACGGTGACACAAGACTGATCTGCCCGAACTGCAGGAACTCAGTGATCAATTATTTTAATCGGAGCCGACCGCCGCAGTTCTGCATGATCTGCGGACAGCACTTGAAGTGGGAGGAATGACATGAAGATATTTGAAGATGAAAAGACTGACAGATTTGGAAACTATCCAAGCATGTGGATAAAAGGCAAGGATGCAAACCCGCAGAAAATACATGAAGAACTGTACAGGAGATACGGCGGGCAGGGGTACAAATTTGCAATAGTATTTGACTGTTCCGCAGACGAGTGGGAGGATCCGGAGAAAGAAACGCCAGTATACTTTTTTGATACCATACTGGACGAACTAATCTCCTATTGCGGACCGGAAGAAGTAAGAAGGAGGTTGGATGAACTGACATGCAGGAATTAGAGAAGATTCTGGAAGAAATAAACGAAGAGATTAAATCAAGTATTGCGTTTTCGAGTGTGTTTACAGATGGATTGTGCAGAGCAAGAAATATCATCCGCAAGCACATGAATGACGGCTGGATTCCGGTGGGGGAGCGGTTGCCGGAAGAACCGAAAGAGAATCCGGAATTCGAAGGGAAGAAAATCGAGCTATATCTTGTGACTGTGAAGGGAACAAAGTATCCGTTCAGGGCGTTCTGGAATGGAAAACAGTTCACGGATGGATGGAGCGTTTTGGATGTCATCGCCTGGCATCCTCTTCCGGAGACATACCAGGCGGAAAGGAGAGGAAAATGAAATACATAGAAAAATTAAAAGAGGATCATCCGGAATGTGTATCAGATGAATTTTGCTGCGGCTGCGACGGATGCCCGCAGGATTATGGATATGAACCGAGCAGCGACGAATGCCCTAAAGGACTTGAGCGTTTGAGCATCGAAGAAGGGTGCCGCAAATGCTGGGAAAGGGAGATGCCGGAAGAAAAAAATCCGAGCTGGATAGAAAAAATGCTGAGAAAATTCGACAGGAGGGAATGATATGAGACTGATTGATGCTGACAGGCTCGAAGAAGAAATAAACAGCCTCAGATGCACATTAATAGGACTGAGAGCTGGGAAAGGTGTTCTTGCCCGCGCCGCTGACGAATATCAGAAGAGCATATTGCAGATTATAGAAGATCAACCGACAGATTTTGACAAAGAAAAGGTGATCAAAGAACTTAAAAGATGCAGTGTATATCAATTTCAGGGCAAGTTGTCAGACGGGAGAATATGCCATTTTTCCGACGTGATTAATATCGTCGAGAAAGGTGGGATCGAATGAAGCGTAGCACAGACAACCGCCGGAGTCCAGCGGAAATCAGGGTTGACCTCCAGCGCCATTATGGAGGGATGGCGGAGCACACGGCAGATCCCCAGGCTGCCGAGCGGTTTCACCGAAAGCCGTACAAACTTCCGCCGAAAAAATCGACAGAAGCGAGAAAGGATGAAAGATATGACAGTAAGAGAAGTATTAGACGCTGACTGGACAGTGGACCATATAGAGATTACGGTGCGAGATATGGAGACGTCGAGATGGCTGGAGCGCTATCTCATCGGAGAGAACCTGATGAGAAGCAAATGGCAGAGACTTGTCAGGAAGACAAAAGCAGGGGATCTGTACATAGACAACGGCATGAGGTATCTGTATATCAACAACATTATCCAGCACAAGCATCTCCCGAAACAGCCGCGGGGGACAGAGGGAAATGTCGGGGTAGTGCTCAAAAACATACCGGCTCAGCTGCTGGATTTGAAAATAGAGTATATGAGTCCGGACGGCCTCGGAAGTTCAGACGATATGCACGGATATAGTTTTGATTGCTATGTCCCGATGTGGTTCGGAATACCGGGAGAGCATGACTCAAAAGAAAATTAATAAGGGCGGCAGGCATATAAGGAGGACATAGATGGAGACATGGGAAGAAAACGAATTGAAAAAAGAGTATTTGAACGGATACAAATACGCTCGGATGCGGGCGAAAAGAGTTGCGGAGCAGATTCAGCAGCTACGGCTTGACACAATGTTCCCGTGTCTCCAGGGAGATGGGATGCCGCGAGGGACCAACCAGTCAGACCTCTCAAATTACATAGAGCGGCATGACGAGCTGATGGAAGAGCTTGAAAAAGAGGAGCTGGACGCGATTGCGCAGTACACAGATATACACAGGGCAATCAAACGGATGAAGAACGAGGAAGAAAAAGAAATTCTCGAGAGGAAATATCTGATGCAGCAATCGTGGGAAATTATAGCGGGAGAATTAGGAGTAAGCAGGAGGACGGCTATCAGGATACATGGAAGTGCACTGAAAAATTTTAAAATCCCGAAAGTTGGCACTCCATGTCACCTTTAAATGTGCTATTGTTATAGCATGAATAAATGAAACAGAGGGCAGCAGGCAATTAGTCAGCTGCCCTCTGTTTTTACTACAATGCAGACAAAGGAGGGGATCGGGATGGCAAAGGAGTTCGCTAAATCCTTCTACAATTCGAAGACATGGAAGCGATGCAGGGAATCATACATTGCATACAGGAGAGCTGTAGATGGAGGACTTTGCGAGAGCTGTCACGAAGCACCTGGGTACATCGTGCATCACAAGATAGAGCTAACGCCAGACAACATAAACGATCCCGACATCGCATTAGGATTCGGGAATCTCAAATATGATTGTCACGTATGCCATCAAAAAGAGAATGCAGACGATGGACCAGCAGGACTCACTGATTATGAGTTCACTCCGGACGGGGATCTGCGCGTACTCCCCCCCTAAAAATAAAAATGATTTTGACAACTGACGACCAGGCGTCCACCTACATGTAATACGCGGGGAAATTACGCGAGGGGGTGTAGGTAAAAGAGAAAAACCATATATTTTCGGATAATGAATTTAGACGAAGAAAGAAGGAGATGGATTGAATTACGAGGGGAAAAGTAAAGATGAAATAATCAAAGCGGAAAAAAGAAAACTTGCAGGAATCTACACAAGACTCGATAAAAAAACAAAAAAATCTGTGGATTCTCTGGTTGATGAGGCGGCTTTTATGGCCGCCTCTCTCTATGAGCTGAGAAAAATCATAGACGAGAAGGGATACACAGAAGAGTACCAGAATGGGGCAAACCAGAAAGGGGTAAAAAAATGCTCCGAGGTCGAAATATACAATACGATGATAAAAAATTATGCAGCCATCGTGAAGCAACTTACGGATCTGATACCGAAAGAGCCTGCTAAAAGCGCGCAGAACGTGAGCGATGGATTCGAGGACTTCATCAATGAGAGAGATGATTAGATACCCGCTGGACTACAACCCGATTCTGGAATACTGGGAGAAGATCGAGAACGGAGAAGAAACTGTAAGCAACAAAATATATCGAACATATAAAAAGCTCGTAAATGACATAAAGAATCCGGGAGAATATTTTTATTCTCCGAAACGGGGGAATCATATCCTAGAGTTCGCAGAGAACTACTGCAGGCATTCGAAAGGAAAGTTCGGCGGAAAGCCTGTAAGGCTGGAACTGTGGGAAAAGGCGCATTTGGCAGCCATATTCGGATTTGTCGATATCGAGGGAAACAGAAAATACAGAGAGTCGATCCTGATTGTAGGAAAGAAGAACGGAAAGTCGCTCCTGGCTTCGATTGTAGGACTGTATATGCTGGTGGCCGACGGAGAACCGGGACCGGAGGTGTATGCTGTTGCCACGAAAAAGGACCAGAGCAGGATTATCTGGCTGGAATCGAAGCGAATGACAAAGAAATCACCGTCGCTCCTAAAACGAATCAAACCATTGGTAGGAGAGCTTGATTCTGACTTTAACGATGGAGTATTCAAGCCGCTTGCGTCAGACAGCGACACATTGGATGGACTGAACGTGCACTGCGTGCTTATGGACGAAATCCATCAGTGGAAACAGGGAAAAGCCCTGTTCGACATCATGGCGGACGGCGTGTCTGCGAGAGAGCAGCCGCTTGTATATATTACATCGACGGCTGGGACGATCAGGGAAGATATCTACGATCAGAAGTACGATGAGGCGGAAATGGTCATAAACGGATATGACGATCCAGAAGGGTACAAAGATGAACATTTCATTGCGTTCATCTACGAATTAGATAATCGCAGGGAGTGGACAGAGGAGCGATGTTGGAAAAAGGCGAATCCGGGGCTCGGGACGATTAAAAACAGGCGAACGCTCAAAGACAAGGTTGAAAAAGCGAAGAAGAATCCGCTTTTAGTGAAAAATCTGATATGCAAAGAGTTCAATATCCGAGAGACGTCATCCGAGGCTTGGCTGACATTCGAACAGGCGAATAATACAGAGACATTTGACTTGAAGAAGCTGAAGCCGCGGTACGGAGTCGGCGGAGTAGACTTATCATCGACGACAGACCTGACGGCGGCGAAAGTATTATTCAAGGCGCCGAACGACGAACGGATCTATGTGCTGTCAATGTACTGGATACCGGAAGACCTGGTAGAAAAACGGATCGCGGAGGACAAGATACCGTATGATATATGGATTGAAAAAGGTTATGTACGGACATGCAGGGGAAACAAGATTTCGTACAGAGACGTAAAAGCGTGGTTTGTGGAGATCCAGGAGCAGCACGACATCTATCTGAGCATGATCGGATACGATTCATGGAGCGCGGTATACTTCGTGGAAGATATGATGGAGTATTTCGGGAAGACAACCATGATACCGGTGATACAAGGAAAGAAAACATTATCACAGCCGATGAAATGTCTCGGAGCGGATCTCGAGAATAACCTGATTGTCTACAACAATAATCCGGTTGATAAATGGTGCTTGTGCAATACCGCGGTGGATATTGACAAAAACGACAATATCCAGCCGATCAAAACCAGCAAGCCCAGGCGGAGGATCGATGGGACCGCCGCCCTCCTGGATGCTTATGTAGTGCTACAGAATAACATAAACGAATACATGTCACTGATTTAGCGCCGCTAGGCGTTATTTTTATGCAATGGAGGAGAAAAATGAAACCATTTTGGAAGAGGGAACCGACAAAAAACCAGACGGATAAGCCCAAAGAAAAAAGCATACTGAAAATGATAACTACTGTAGGGGAATTTTATTATTCGTGGAACGGGAAGTTATACGAAAGCGATATTGTCCGCGCATGCATCCGCCCAAAGGTGAAGGCGATCGGGAAACTCGTAGGAAAACACATCAGGGACGATCCAAAAGGCGGGCTGACCGTGAATCCGGATGCGAATATCCGATTTCTGCTGTCTGAGCCGAATCCCTACATGACAGGGCAGCAGATGCAGGAAAAAATAGCGAATCAGCTCTGCTTGAATAACAACGCCTTCATCCTGATTGTCAGAGATGAGAATGGGAAGGCGATCCAGCTCTATCCGATACCCTGCGTATCGGCAGAAGCAAAATACAACGATACGGGGGAATTGTTTCTAAGGTTTCTGTACAGGAACGGGAAAAGCGGGGTGTTTCGCTATTCCGATATTATCCATTTGAGGCAGGATTATAATGACGATGATATTTTCGGAGAAAGTCCCGCCCCGGCGCTGGCAGGCATGATGGACGTGATCGGGACAATTGACCAGGGAATCGTAAAAGCGATCAAGAACAGCGGGATAGTGAGATGGCTGCTGAAATTTACGCAGTCTCTGCGTGATGAAGACATAAAAGCTAATGTACAGAAGTTCGTTGACAACTATCTGGCCGTAGAGACGGACACATTCGGGGCGGCAGGAGTTGATGCAAAAGCTGACGTACAGAGGATCGAGCCGAAGGACTACGTGCCGAACGCAGCACAGACGGACCGCACGATCGAAAGAATCAATTCATTCTTCAATACAAACAAAAAAATCGTACAAAGCGATTACACGGAGGATGAATGGACGGCATACTACGAGTCTGAGATTGAACCAGTGGTGGTGCAGATGCACCAGACATACACAGTGGGAATTTTTACAAGAAAAGAGAGAGGGTTCGGAAACCGGATCGTATTTGAAGCGAACAATCTCCAGTGTGCCAGCCTGACGACAAAATTAGCGTTCCAGGCAATGGTGGACCGCGGAGCGATGACACCAAACGAATGGAGGGAGACAATGAATATGGCTCCTGTGCCCGGCGGAGATCAGCCGATCCGGCGTCTCGACACCCAGGTTGTGAACATGGTGGAAGAAATACTCGGGAAAATGGACAAGGACAACTATATCGTAATGGCTGGGTTAATAACAAAACTACTGGATCAGATGAGGGGAGGTGAAGGCGATGAAGAGAAGAATAGACATCCGCGGGGTGATGATACCTAATGACTATAAATTATATTACGACTTTTTCGGGATGGACAGCACCTGCCCGAACGATGTGCAAAAAGTGATCGATGCAGCACAGATGGGAGACGAGATCGAGGTATACATTAATTCCGGAGGCGGAGTGATCGACGTTGGATCCGAGATCTATACATTACTCCGGGGCGCGGAAAACGTAAAGATCTATGTTACCGGAGAAGCGTGCAGCGCAGCATCAATTGCGGCAATGGCAGGATACTGTGAGATGGCGCCTACAGCATTAATGATGGTACATTGTGTATCAACTGGGGCACGAGGAAATCACAGTGCATTAGAGCACACGGCAGAAGTTTTGAGAACGGCAGACAGAGCGCTCAGCTCTGCTTATATCGCAAAAACAGGTATGAGCGAAGAGGAAGCGCTCGAAATGATGGAAAAGGAAACCTGGCTGACGGCAGAACAGGCGAAGGAAAGAGGTCTGATCGATGCGGTAATGTTTGAAGAAGAGGAAAAATTGCCGCTGACTGCGGGCCCAATGTTTGAACTGCCAACGGAAGAAGCAATGGAACGGATCAGGGCATTAAGAGGAGAGACAGGCGCACCGGAAACGGGAAAACCTGTTTTTTTATTACAGCAGAAACTGAATCTTTTGAAATTGAAAGGAGAAATGAGATGAACAAGAAACAGTACGAAGCAATGCGGAAGGGATTAATGGATGAAGCACAGGCGCTTATCGATCAGGGAGAAGTAGAAAAAGCGCAGGCAAAAATGAAAGAGATAGAGGATCTCGACAATAAGTGGGACGCAATCGCGCAGGCACAGGCAAATTTTGACGCGCTGAACAAAGAGCCTGCACAGGCGAATCCGTTCGGATCGGATGGAGAATCCGCAAACTTTGGCGCATATACAGGCGTAGGCGCAAATCTTGGTACGGACAACGAGATCATAAAGGCATGGGAAAGCGATAACTATAAATACGCATGGGCCAAAGACCTGATGAAACTGCCGATGAACGTTGCAGAAAAAGAAGCATTCCGCATGGTAAACGAGGCATATACACACACAACCGGGAATACAGGCATTGTAATCCCGAAGACTGTAACGGCTGGAATATGGGAAATGGCCGGAGAGATGTACCCTTACTTTGAGGATATATCAAAAACCTATGTAAACGGTGTACTCTCAATGATCCAGGAAGGGTCGTCCAGCGATGCGGGATGGTACGAAGAGGACACCGCGACAGATGACGGAAAGGAAACGCTCAAGGAGTACACGCTCAGCGGCTGTGAACTTTCAAGAGCAATCACGGTTTCCTGGAAACTTCGCGAAATGGCAATTGATGATTTTATCCCCTACATCCAGAGAAAAATGGCGAAAAAAATGGGCGCAGCCGCAGGATACGGCGCGACGCATGGAAAAGGGAGCACCGCGGTGCCGGGGAAGCCGGAACCTACTGGAGTAGTGACGGCGCTTCTGGCAGAAGCGAGCACGCCGCAGGTGGTTGAGTACGCGAACGGGACGGAACCGACGTGGAAAGACGTTACGACTGCGAGAGGAAAAATCAAGAGCGGATATGGCGGCGGACTGAAACTGTATGCAAATTCAGCGACGATCTGGAACAAGGTTGCAAATATCACGGACAAAAACGGGCGTGCGATCTTTATCCCCGATCCTACGACGGGGGGATACAGAGTCCTGGGAATGGAAGTGAAAGAAGATGACTCAATGCAGGACGGCGAAATCCTGATGTCGAATGCGGCGGAAGGATACCACATGAATGTGAATAAAGAAATGTCGATGACTACAGAAGAGCACGCCAAAGACAGAAAAACCGATTATTGCGGATACGCCATCATGGACGGAAATGCGCTGACGACAAAGGCCCATGCACTGCTGAAAGAAGCGGAAGCGGGAAAATGATCGGCTCTGACATCATGACAATACCGGCGGCAGGTCAGAGCCTGCATGGAAAGTCCGTTGGGGACATGATCGGAAACGACGTAAAAGTTGAGGCGAGCGGAAAAGTAAGAGGAACATTCCATTACGTTACGGGATACACCGGATTCAACGAAGGAAATGCAGAGGAGCAGAAAGGTTATTATTTTCCGTTCACACTTACGAAAAAGGGAACCAAAATGACGATAAAAAAGAACGGCGCAGATGCGAAAAAGGACATTGCCTGGGAGGCGGATAATGTACTGAGAGTGACGGCGACGGATACATTCGAGATTATCGTAGATGGGAAAAGCGTAGTTAAATTCACATTTGCGGAAGCAATTTTTGAGAAAGGTGCTTGACGGAGGTATTTGAATGCAGTCAGAAGACATTGACATTGTAGAAAAAATAAAAAAAAGAATACGGGCAAAGTCGGAAACTGCAAACGAGGAAGTGAAGGATCTGATCAATGCCTGCAAAAAGGAATTAGAGATGAAAGGCGTACATGGAGATGAAACAGATTCGATGTACTACCAGGCGATAGTGCTATACTGCAAGGCACATTACGGATACGACGAAGATTCGGAGCGGTTTGAAAAGGCTTACAACTCGCTCCGAGACTCTATGTACCTGTCCGGAAATTATGAAAAGAAAGAAGGCGGAGAAAATTGACACGATAAGGCTGATATGGGAAGAGATTGGAAAAGACGAGGACGGATTTGAAAAGAATGAGGAAGTATCGATTGATGCATTCTGCAAAGAAAAATCTGTAACGCGGATGGAAGCGTACGAATCGATGCGGGCGGGAGTGTCAGTACAGGCTGTTTTTGAGATAAGGCAGGAAGATTGGGAAGAAACGCGGCATATCGTAAACGGCAAACCAGAATATGCGAGAAAGGCAGAGCATGACGGATGTAGATACGATATCGTGAGAACCTACAAGACTGGAAAGGCGAAGATCGAGGTGATCTGTGGATAATGGGATTTAGGTCTATGGATTTTGACGACTTTGCGAGAGAGCTCGAAGCGCTTGGAAACGTGGATGATTATGCGCCAGAAATGCTGCAAACTGCCGCACCAGTGCTGCAGAAGGCGCTGAAAGGCAGAGTGGCAAAAGAGGCAGACAGGGGATACGCGACAGGAGACCTGGAAGGAGCGATAGCAGCGCATAAGCCGGGAAAAAACGGATATGGACACTATGTAATGGTGACGGCGGACGGAGTAGACCGGAAGGGCGTGAGAAATAATGAAAAACTTGCATACTTGAATTATGGAACCACAAAGCAGCAGGCGCGCCCGGTGATAGCGAAGGCGATAGATGAAGCTGAGCCGGAGTGCCTGAAAGTGATGCAGGAGAAATTTGACGAGGTGACAGGGTCATGAATGTGAACCAGAAAATCGAAAACGCACTGTCGGAAATCGTATCCGGGAAAATATGGCCGCTGAAATGCCCATACGATTCCCCGGAGGACACATATATTGTCTATAATCCAGAGTTGGAAGAACCGGGATATCACGCGGACGACGAGGATCAGGACTGGGTGCATTATATGCAGGTCCATCTATTCACAAGAGGAAACTACATAGATATGCGGCGGAAAATCCGGAGCGCTTTGAGAGCGGCAGGGTTTGAGATGACAGGGATCGAAACAATGTATGAAAAAGATACAGGATACAACCACCTGTGCTTTGAATGCTGGATAGAAGAGGATGATACAGAATGGCATACATAGGGCTGGCGAGACCGGTGATCGCGAGATATTCGGAAGCGGGAGGCGAAGTACGGTATTCGGACGGTATTCGATACGGGAAAGCAATAAAGATACAGATCGACCCGCACTACGAGGACGTGAGCGACTATAACGACATCAACGATACGGACGATGACCAGGAATTTGTCTATGCAGACATCTCCCTGAACACGGACGAAACTCCGGAAGAAGCGGAAGAGATGATGTTCGGGCATGAAGCATCAGGAGGGACTGTGGTATCGAGAGATACAGACCGGTCAGGATATGTCGGTGTAGGAATACGGGTGCGGTCCGTTATCCGGGGAAGGGTGAGATACACTGCGCTATGGATACACAAGGCGAAATTCCAGGATGGAAGCGGGGATCATGAAACAAAAGGCGATTCCATCGATTACAAAACTCCGGAAATAGACGGAAAAGCCGTTCCGGATATCGATGGGAAATGGAGAACAAAGAAAACTTTTGACACAGCAGAAGAGGCGGATGCGTGGATTGATGCAGCCGCGGGAATAGAAAGTGAGGTATAAACATGGCATATGTAGGACTTAGGAAGCCGATCATTGGAGAATGGATCGGAAATAAAACATACGGGGACCCGCTCGCGTTTGGAAAGGCGATCGGGCTGCAGGTAACGCCCAGTTACGCAGAGGGATCACTGAACGCGGACGACGAACAGGCGGAGTATGACAAAGAATTTAACTATGCAGAAACGACGCTGAATACAAGTACGATCCCGATCAAGGCGCATGAAATCATGTTCGGACATACGATCGACGAGGAAAGTAAAAATGTGAAGTACAACAAGGACGACCAGGCGAAATATATCGGACAGGGATGGGTGTCTGTGGAGAAAGTAGACGGCAAGCGCTCGTTTGTTGGGAATTTCCTCTACAAGGCAAAATATTCAGAGCCTGCGGAGGATTACAGCACAAAAGGAGATTCGATCGAATACAAGACACCGTCGATTTCGGGAAGGGCTACCACGGACGATGACGGAGACTGGAAGGAATCGCAGAGCTTTGATACCGTAGCGGAAGCTCTGAACTGGATCTACAGCATGTTCGGGAAAGAGATGGGGACCCTCAAGGTAACCAGCGCAGCAAGCGCAACGGCAACAGGAAAAACAAAGATCACTGTCACAGAAACAGTCGGAGAAGAAAATAAGCGCTATTATAAGACGGGAAAGAATGCGGCCATCCCGGCATACAACGATGTGTGCGATGCGTCAAGGGGCTGGACGGAATGGAACGGGACAGAAGAGATCACCGCAAAGACCGGAGACAAGATCATTATCGTAGAAGTTACGACAGACGGGAACTTTGCGAGAGCCGCAGGAGAAGCGACTGTTACGGCGAAAGATTCGTAAAGGAGAGGAAAAATGTTTGAAAAGCTGAATCATATCGAACTGTCAGGGGAAAGCTATCCGATCAAGTGCGACCTGCTTGTGCTGGAAAAGATCCAGGATGAGTACGGAGACCTTTCGGACTTTGAGAACAAGATGACCGGATTCGTTCCGGACATAGATGAATACGGAGAATATGTCCGGAACGAAGAAGGGCTGCTCGTAGGGAAGAGGAAGACGCCGGAAATCAAGATCCTGAGAAAGATGCTGATCTGGATGATCGAAGAAGGAATGGAGATCGAGGGAGAGAAGAACGAGTTAAGCGAAAAGGAAATCATGCGGAAAGCAGACATGTCTCCGGGAGAACTCGGCCAGATCCTCCATGAAGAGTTTAACAGATGCTTCCAGAGAAAAAACGGGCAGACCACGCAGGGGAACCCGAAGGAGACGGAGAATCCGAAAGAATAAACTTTGCGTGGATTGTATTCGTGGGAATGGAGATCGGATACCGGGAACAGGAGATCGCACACATGTACCTGGGGAAATGGTGCGACCTCTTCGAGGAATACAAAAAGATGCATAATATCCGGATGCAGAGAATGATATTTACAGAAAAGAAAGTGCAGTCTTTGATGGATTTATAACGTCCCTTGTGGTATGATATAAATACGGAGGGAGCGATATGGAGAAAGCAAAGATTTACGCCAGGGCGATCTGGAAAGTATCAGAATTTTATATAAAACGGCATCCGTATTTGAGCGTATGGCTGGGCGTGTGGTTCGCGGGATGCATCTGGAACGCGTTTAAGGCGGGGGATGCACGATGGTGCGCATTGTTCCTGGCAGTTACCATTTTGACATGGATATTGCATCTGATTTATGTATTCCTCGATGAGTTCGCAAGCCCCTGGGCGAAATCAAAGCGAATCCGGAGGAAGATCGAGACAAGAGAAAAGTTAATTGAATACTTAAAAAATGAGTTATAGATACCGTCTGAAGAGGACGGTATTTTTATGGAATCAATATCAAGAAAAGGAGTCTGGCAGCAGGCTCCTTTTATTTTGGAAGAAGGCAGGTGAGGGCATGGCGAACAAAAAAATCGGTGCATATATTACGCTGGATGGAGAGAAACAGTTCAGGTCAGCGGTAACAGCGTGCAACAAGAGCCTGGCAACGATGAAATCAGAGATGAAACTCGTCGAAGCGCAGACGGCCGGCAGCGCGAATACCTTGGAAGCACTGGAGAAAAAGCACGATATCCTGTCAAAAACGGTAGACGAACAGGTAAAAAAGCAGGAGGCGCTGGGGGAAGGGCTGAAGCATGCGAAAGAGGATTTTGAACGGGTAGGAAATCAGCTGGAATCCTATAGGAAGAAACTCGACGATGCAAAAAGCGCGCTGGAAGAGATGAAGAACTCATCTGAGACGACGGAAGACGCGCTGAATGACCAGTATGCACAGGTAGAACAGCTCGAGAAAATTGTATCAAAGGGAGAAGAAACCTATCAGAGGGCAGGAAACCGCGTCCAGGAATGGCAGAAGCAGCTGAACAATGCAGAGGCACAGACGATCCGGGCAACAAAAGCGCTTAACGAGAACGCGACGTACATGCGGGAGGCGGAAAGCGCTGCGGATGGATGCGCAAAAAGCATTGATGAATTTGGAAAACAGACGAACCATCTCGCAGATGAAATAACAAGCACGGGAAATATCATCAGGGTGAATCTGACAAATACAGTTGTGGATGCAGCGAAATCCCTCGGAGGAGACCTGTTCAGAACGGCAGTGCAGGGAACTCTCGAGCTGCAGGATGCACAAAACCAGCTCCAGGCAAGCACCGGGCAGACAAGAGAAGAGACCGCAGCATACAATGCAGAAATGCAGAAGATGTACAAAGCTGGATATGAGGAATCGATCACCGGCGTCGCGCACGCAATGGCTCTCGTAAAGCAGTATACGAATGAGACAGATCCTTCGAAGATACGAGAGATGGCAGAGAACGGAGCCGCCCTGCAGGATACATTCGACATGGACCTGAGCGAATCGATCCGAGGAGCGGATGCGCTCATGGAGAACATGGGACTGACCGCAGAAGAGGCATTTGACTACATTGCAAAAGGAGCGCAAAACGGGTTAAACAAATCCGGAGAGCTGACGGACAACCTGGCTGAATACAGCCAGCTGTGGGGGCAGGCGGGATTCTCGGCAGAAGAGATGTTTTCAATCCTGCAGAACGGTCTGGACTCGGGCGCATACAATCTGGACAAAGTCAATGATTATGTAAAAGAGTTCGGGATCAGCCTTTCTGACGGAAGAATAGAAGAAAATATCAATGCATTTTCGGGAGAAACGCAGAATCTGTTCCATCAATGGAAGAATGGAGAGGCTACCACTAAGCAGGTATTCCAGTCTGTGATATCAGATCTGTCCAACATGGAGAACCAGCAGCAGGCTCTTACGATCGCGAGCAACACATGGAGCTCGTTGGGAGAAGATAACGCGATGAAGGTGATCACGTCATTAAACAACGTGAACACAACGTACAAAGATGTCCACGGGACAATGGAAAGCATCAAGGATATCAAGTACGACAGCGTTACAAATCAGTGGAAAGTACTCGGAAGGACATTCCAGACCGATGTTGCGACTCCAATGTTAAAAGATTTTCTCCCGGTTGCAGAAAAAGGAATAGAGCTTCTGGCAGACAACATTGAAGTAGTTTCTGCGGTTGCGGGAACCGCAGGAACCGCGATCGGCACCATGTTTGTCGTGAAAAAAAGCAAAGAACTGATAAACGACCTGAAGGACACGGCAAAAGGAATCGGATCGGTAATCACGCAGGTAACAGTGCACACAACGGCGACAGCGGCACAGACAGCCGCGACGACCAGCGCGACAGCGGCGCAGACCGGTCTAAACGCCGCGATGTCCGCAAACCCGATCGGGCTCGTGGTGACCGGAATCACTACATTAGTAACCGTTGCGGCAATGTTCTCATCCGCAGTGGATGATACGAAAACGAAGACAGAAGAGCTGGAAGAGGAAGCGGACGCACTAAGAGAAAAGGTGACAACTGCCGCGGAAGAACTTGGGGAGTCCACGTCGAAAATAGAAACGTCCCTGTCGGAGGTAGGGGCGAAAGGGAAGGTCGCAGAAGGGCTCGTATCAGAACTCGGAGAACTGGAAGCGCAGACGAGCAGAACCGCAGAACAGCAGGCGAGGATGCAGTCCATAGTAACGCAGCTGAATACGATATTTCCGGAGATGGCGCTGTCCATTGACGACACAAACGGAAAGCTCAGCATGAGCAGGGATGAAATGGAGAGCTACATCGATACTGCGATCGAGATGCAGAAAATCCAGGCAGTGCAGGAAAAGATGTCAGAGAGCGTGGAGAAGCTCGTTGACGCTGAGATTGCACAGGCAGAGGCAAGCCAGAAGGTAAGCGACGCAGAGAGCCAGCTCAAGGACATCCAGGAGCAAAGAGCCGAGATAACTGCACAGATGGAGGAAAACTCCAGGATTGCAGAAGAGGCAGAACACGCGTATGCGGAAGCTCTGAAAGAAGGAAAAGAGAATGCGGATGAGCAGTATGAGGCGGCACTAAAGCAGATCGAAACAACAACCGAGTATAACGGCGAGGTAATGAGCCTGTCGGAAGCCCTGCAGAAGATGGCGGAAGACGAGACTGCACTGAACGAAGTGCACGGGGAGTATAAAGACTCCCTGAATGAGGCGAATGACGCGATTGACAGAGCAAATGAGGCGATGGCGCCATATACGGAATACCTGAACGGGATGACGGAAGCGACGCAGGGGAACACGGATGCACTGGCACAGAACACAGCGGAGAAAGAACGTGCTGCGGAGCAGGCGCAGGCGAGCATCGAAAGCGCCGGACAGGAGCTGGAAGCATACCAGAGCATGTCTTCGGCGCAGCAGGACCTTGCGGTGAATATCACCAATTCCGTGCTAACCATGCAGGAAAATGTACAGAGCGCCCTGGAATCGCAGATGAATATGTTTGAGGAGTTTGACGGAGGTGTACAGTTATCGACGTCCACTCTGCTCGCAAATATGCAGAGCCAGATTGATGGCGTTACAGCATGGGAACAGAACCTGTCTACCTTGGCGGACCGCGGAATTAACCAGGGGCTCCTGCAGAAGCTCGCAGAAATGGGACCATCAGCCGCAGGATATGTACAGACGTTTGTTAATATGTCGGATGCGGAGCTACAGAAGGCTAACGACCTATGGGGGCAGAGCATCGATATACAGAACATGACAAATGACTGGGGGCAGCAGCTATTAACGTCAGGAGCGGCGAACATTGCAGGCGGAATGGAAGGGCTGAACTCTGTAATGCGTGACAGCGGAGCAAACACTGTGATGGGGCTCGTGCAGGGAATGCAGGCAGCGCAGAAACAGGCGGAGGCTGCGGGAAGTGACCTGGGAGTCAAAACGGTTGAGTCGATTAATACAGGGCTCGGATGCCACTCACCGTCTACAAAGACGACAGCATCCGGAAGGAATGTAGATCAGGGGCTTGCAAACGGAATAAACACGGGGCAGACGGTTGTTAAGGCGGCTGCAAAAACAGTGTCTGACGCCGCTGTGAATACGGTCAGCAACAGCCTGAGAAAAGAACGATTTGAAAATTACGGAAGAAATGTCACCGCAGGTCTGACAACCGGAATACTCGCGGGAAGATCCAGCGTTATTACGGCTGTAACGAAAGTCGCGACAGACGCAATAACGGCGGCGAAAAATACCCTCGAAATACATTCGCCGTCACATGTATTCAGGGGAATGGGAAATAATTCGATGGATTCCTACGCGCTGGGCGTTACAGAAAAAGAATCGATAGTAAAGAAAGCGGTAACCTCTGCAGTGAATTTTAAGGAGACGAGCGGAAGTATTAAAACACAACGAGGAAATGCTTTTGCAACAGCAGAAAATTACAATATGCTTAAGACAATCATGAAGGATGCGTTGAGCGGGCTGAGCCTTAATGCATATGTAGATGGCAGATTATTAACAAGAGAGTTGTCGAGACTGGGGGTGGCTTTTAGTGTTGGTGTATAAATGCGGGAGCACAGAAGAAGAGATTAACCTCAGCAGCGAGCACATCAAAGGAAGGATCAAAAAAGCCGGATTCCACAATTTTGAGTGGAAACCGGAAGAAAGGGAGCTGACGATCGGCACAGAAGTAACGGGATTTACAAGAGGTTCTCAGGAGTACGACCTGATACTGGATTTTATCGGAAGCAAAAAGGAGCGGGCTGAGAACGCAAACGCTCTTTTCGAGATGATGGAAAGGGATGTTTTAAACAAGACGCCGGGAAAAATATACCTGAATGGATATTATATTGTATGCTATATAATCGGAGCGGAATCGGGAGGACGGGACGACCGGACAAGAGCTGTGCAGAAAGAACTGAAGATTCTCGCACCGCAGCCGTTCTGGACGGCGGAAACACTATACAGTTTTCAAAATTATGGGACGTCAAGCTCTAATAATAAAAAATATCCGTGGAAATATCCATACAGATACGCCAACGGGATGAATAATGCATACATCATAAATCCGCATTTCTCGGATGCGAACTTTCTGCTTACGATATACGGACCGGTAACAAACCCGCAGGTAAATATCGGAGGCGTCCCACATCTTGTAAATACCATCCTGGAAGAAGGAGAAAGGCTGGAAATTGACAGCAAGTCGGAGACAGTAACGAAGATCATGTTAAATGGAGAAAGTTCAAATGCGTTCCATAACAGGGAAAAGGGAAAGAGAATATTCTCCAGGATTCCGCCCGGAAGACAGGAGATATCATGGACAGGAAAATTTGCATTTGACCTGACTATATATGAAGAAAGGAGCGAATTGAAGTGGATCGGGTAGAAGCTTCACTGCAGGGAGAGAAAAAACGGCTGGAAAGCATCGGCGGAGATCTCTATCAGGGGGCTATGAAAGCCCCGATCCCAAAGACAGAGAGCGCAGTCTATCCGGTAACGGTGACTGCCACCGGAGACAACGGCGAGCAGACAAAAGAGATCCGGGACCTTCTGGTGCAGGGCGCCGGGATCTTCCCGCTTAAATTTATCGTATCAAAACCTACTGGGGAAGAACTAGGGTATATCAAAGAGGATGCTGAGATCGATCTCGACCTTGGAGACACAAACGATTTCGAGATGCGGATGGACCAGAACACATGGGAAAAAGAGTGGTACTGGTACGGGAACCGCATCTTTATCCCACAGACAGAATACGGTGGGATCATCGACGATCTGGAAGTGATCACATCGACCAGAGAGATCGTCCTGAGAGGTCTTACCTGGCGTGGGCTGCTGATGAAGAAAGTAGTTGAGCCGCCGGATGGAGAGGATCACCTGACGGTAAGTGGAGACCTGAATGACGTACTAAGAGACCTGATCGGAGACCGTTTCGGCGGTCTCTTTTCTGTTTCGGACGCAGAAGCTGGCGAGACGGTGTCGGGATGGCAGGTGGACCGGTACGTGACACTGTATGATGCGATCACAAAACTGCTTGACTCGAAGGGATACCGCATGCAGATCGCTTATGTGGAGCCAGAGGGGTTGGAATATGGTTACGTCACAATGCAGGCTGTCCCGGTCACAGACTACTCGGAAGACCTGGAATACTCTCGGGAAGGCAAGGTGAATTTTGGAATCCGGGAATACCGCGGAGGAATCAATCATCTCGTATGTGTTGGAGAAGGGCAGAACGAGGAAAGAGCAGTGCTTCATCTCTATGTACAGGAAGATGGAAGCATCGGGAAAACGCAGTATTATACTGGCCTGGATGAGCGCGCAGCAGTATATGAGTATTCCAGCGCGGATCTTGAAAAGCTGGAAGAATACGGGACAAAGCGGCTGAAAGACCTGCAGAACTACAAGAGCATTGATGTGACAGTAGATGATGTGGATCTGGAGATCGGGGACATCGTAGGCGGATATGAGGAAATAACAGGCACCCGTCTGCAGAAGCCGGTAACAAGAAAAATCATTAGTATGAAAAAAGGAAAAATCGCAATAGATTATGAAGTGAAAGGGGATGACTGACATGGCAGGACTGAAAGGACTTACAATCAACACCGCGCCGGAAGCGGAACCGCATATATATGCTGAAGATGACGCAGCAATCTATCAGGCAATCTGTGGAGCGGACGGAGTTTTCCAGATCGGGCAGCAGTGCGAAAGCCAGGTGATCAGCAACAACAAAGTCCGTGTAAAAGATGGAGTGATTATCGTTGGAGGACATTTCGCAAGAATCCCTTATGGGGATTATATTGATTTCGAGATCGCGAATGGTCAGACGGGCAAAAAAAGGAACGACATCTTAATTGCCAAATTCGTAACAACAGGATCCGGAGGAATAGACACGTTTACGGGAGAGGTTAAGCAGGGGGCAGCAGCGACGGGAGAGGCGACGGATCCGGCGCTTACACAGAACGATCTCTACCAGGGCGGAAAGATAAGAGAGATGCCGCTCTATAGAGTCAAGCTTGATGGCCTGAGTATTACAGAAGTCGAGCCGATGTTCGACCTGATCCCGACGATCCCTACGCTAAATTCATATTTGTCCGATTTATCGGAAAAATCGATGGAATACTACAACTCTGGATTAGACCATTGTATTCGTTTTCCGGACAAAAAAATCCAGGTATGCTTCGGCACAATGTCTGCAACTGTGGCGCTTTCTGCAAATGGAAGCGGAGCAACCGGAACCGCAAGACCGAATAAAACATTCCTGAAACCGTTTTCCGCTCTTGCGAGCTTGATTCTTGACAACGCAAGCGATGATTGGATGTGGGTAGTAAACAAAGTAGCAAGCAATACCGCGATAGAAACAGTAACGCTTGGATATTTTCAGCCCTATACAAGCAGGCAGTTTTACCTAAACTACATTGCATTTGGGGCATACACAGAATAATGAAAGGAAAGATGAAATGGCAATAAAAACAGTCGATCTGTACGTGAATGGACAGTCCTATAATATCCCGCTTGTAAGCACGGGAACATACAGAAAGCAGATAACGGCTCCGAATAAATCGAGCTGGAATGAAACGGACCACAAGTATGCCATGCAGCTCAAGGTCGAGGATGTAGCGGGAAATGTAACAACTATCGATAAAAACCATGAAACATTCGGAGAAAAAATGATGCTCCGCGTGCTTGAGGATACGCCGCCAGTGATCACAATTACCTCTCCTGCTCAGTCAGCATACCTGGGGAGTAATGCCGTGAAGGTAGAGGCTAATATAACTGATACAGAGTCAGGAGTAGATCCGGACAGCATCACAATACAAATTGATTCTGGAGCCGTGATATCGTCTGGGATCACAAAGACTCCGATCACAAATGGGTATAAGTGCAGCTATACCGCGACCGTGCAGGATGGTCAGCACACAGTCAGAATCAATGCATCAGACAATGACGGAAACGAGGCGGTTGAAAAGACGGCGTCCTTTACGGTTGACACGGTGGCGCCGGAGCTGAATGTGACATATCCGCCGGAGACTCTGATCACGAACAAGCAGACGATTACCGTGACAGGTAAAACAGATACGGACTGCTCTGTAAATATCAAACTGAACAATCAGGATCAGGGACCGATATCGATGAGTGGAACAGGAGAATTTTCGAAGAGCATCACCCTCAAGAAGGGCAGCAATGTGATTGTAATCACGTCTACCGACAGAGCGGGAAAAAGCTCGACTGTGCAGCGAGAAGTACAGTATGATCCGGACGCTCCTGTAGTGGTAAGCATTGAGCTTAGTCCGAATCCTGTTGGAGCGGGGGAAACATTTACGATCACGGTAGAAGCGACGGACGACTAGAAAGGGGGACGCCGGATTTGCTATATATAACGGACGTCCGGATAGAACCGAATCCGGTGGGAACCGAGGGAGACCTTACGGTAGAGGTCGAAATCAAAGAAGTATTTAAAAACGCGAAACGATACGGAGGAAAGTATCCGTATCGATATGCCGGCATAATGGCGGCGGAAGGTCGGAAGTATCCATATAAATATCCGAAAAAGTAGGAGGTAGGCATGAAAAAACTTGTATTTAATGACAGCCGATGGATCGAGATTCAGGATGCGACGGAGGCGGAAGGAATCCTGCACGTCAGGATCATCCTGACGACTTCGGAACAGTTAAAAGCTGTATTTGGGGATCCGTTCGCAACACAGAAAATGACATGCTTTGACAATCAGCAGCAGTCAGCGGTATATGAAAATTATACAATCCTGAATTATATCAAAGAGTATACGGGCGGAATCTTTGAGGTAGAAATGATCCAGGAAAACAAAGACGCTGAAACCAGGCTGAGAGCTCTGGAAAGCAAAGCAAAGTCCCAGGCGGAGGACATTGAGCAGATCAAGAAAGACATCGAAGGAGGCGGAACGGGCGTAGACCAGGCGCTTATTACCGCTTCTGTTGTCGTAGCCCGCGCGAATGCGCAGGCTCTTCCGGATGTGCAGGCACTGGAAGCAAAAGTCTTGTATGATACATTTGATGATCTTGTAAAAGCGAAATATACTGCTGAGAAACAGGGATTCAAGTTCAGGGACGGCGATGACCTGTATAAAACCGCACAGGACAATGTGGCGTTCCAGGCACAGTACCGTCCGGGACAGGGAACCGAAAGCCTGTACACGCACATTGACGAGGCTCACGCGGGGACACAGGAGGACCCGGTCCCGGCAAAAGCAAACATGGAGTACGAGTATGGGAAGTACTATTCGGAGGGGGACGCAATCTATATCTGCAAGCGTGGCGGCGTAGAAGACCCTGAGAGCATGTATGGACAGAAAGTGACACTGCAGTACCTTCCGTCCGCACTGATAGGGCAGTACTTTGAGCAGGTAGTATAAGTGAGGTGATCAAATGGAAATCAGAGCAAGACCGTAACAGGTCTTATTTTTATGCATAAATTATATGGAGGTACGAACCCATGTACATAAGCATCGGTACAATTATCACTGTGGGCAGCCTGATCGGTGCGCTGGGTGTGATCGGCGGAGTGCTGATCGCGGCGTACAAATTTTTCAGGAAGCCGGCAGAGTTGGAGCAGAGGATCGAGAAAATCCGCAAGACGCATGAGGAAGATATCCGTAAGATCAATGAGGAACAGTGCCTCATTACATACGGGCTCCTTGCCTGCCTGAAAGGACTGAAAGAGCAAGGCTGTAATGGTCCTGTAACGGATGGAATCAACAGAATCGAAAAGCACCTGAACAAACAGGCGCATGATATGGAGGAATGACTATGAGTATGGAAGTTTTAATGCAGTATGTAACGTTGGCTTTGATCGTCATCGGCGCCCTGGCTTTCCTTGTGAGCGTAATCACACAGGTTATTAAGGAGATGCCTTGGATCAGTAAGATCCAGACCAATGCTGTGGCGCTGGTAATATCATTGATCCTCTGCCCGCTGGCAGTGGTAATATTGTGTATCTGGCTCGGCATTACAATTGTGTGGTATTACATTATCGGAGCTGTGATCGCCGCTTTTATTGTGTATCTCGTGGCGACTGGAGGATGGGAAAAGGTGTCAGAGATGTGGAACCGGACGAAATACAAGAATAAAACAGAGTAAATCAGGGGACGGGAAACCGTCCTCTTTTGTTGCGACGTCGCAACGACGAAAGGAAGGAGAAAACTATTATGGCAAAAAAAGTAATCGATGTAAGTCATCATAACGGAACAATCGACTGGGAAAGCGTAAAGGCATCAGGGATCGACGGAGCAATTATCCGCTGCGGATTCGGGAGTGACATCGCTTCACAGGACGACACACAGTGGGAGAGAAACGCGGACGAGTGCACGCGGCTTGGAATCCCGTTTGGCGTCTATCTGTATTCTTATGCCACAACTGACAGCATGGCAAAATCCGAAGCCCAGCATGTACTTCGGCTGATCAAAGGGTACAAGCTTTCTTATCCGGTATATTATGATCTTGAAGAGAACGGAACGGAGTCCGGCGCGGCAGAAAGAGCAAGAATCTTCTGCGAGGCAATCGAAGCCGCGGGGTATTGGGCTGGAGTCTACGCAAACAAGAACTGGTGGGACAACTATCTCACTGGCCTGACCGAATATACTCGCTGGGTTGCGCGGTACAACAGCACGCTTGGAATGGATAACGTGGATATGTGGCAGTACACATCTGATGGATCTGTTACAGGAATATCAGGTAGAGTGGACATGAACCATTGCTACAGAGATTTCCCGAAAGAGATTACGGGATCTTCGGGCGGATCAGGAGGAACTGGGACTCCGTCAGGAGGAGCGAGCTCTGGCTCCGCATACACCGGGAACTCAATTGTAGATTACCTGAAGAGTATCGGGCAGGATTCCAGCTTTGCAAACCGCAAAAAACTCGCTGACCAGTACGGAATTTCCAACTACTCAGGAACAGCCGCACAGAACACACAGCTCCTCAACCTCATGAGAGGTGGTGCTGGATCAGGCAGTTCATCCGGGTACACTGGAAATTCTCTGGTAGATTATCTGAAGAGTGTCGGCAAAGACAGCTCATTCACAGCCCGGCGGCAGTATGCCGATCAGTACGGTATCGCCAACTACTCCGGCACAGCTGCGCAGAATACACAGCTCCTCAACCTTATGAGGGGCGGAAGCGCTCCTGCGGCATCGAGTTATTATCCGGTATTTTCAAGTTCCTCCATCGTAGATGGACTTAAATCAATCGGCGTAGATAGCTCATACTCAAACAGAGCGAGAATCGCAGCGGCAAACGGAATCGCCAACTACTCCGGAACGGCAGCGCAGAACAACACCCTTTGCTCACTTGCAAAACAGGGGAGGCTTAAAAAGGCATAAAATAATACCCCGGGGCATCCGCTCCGGGGTGGGATATTGTATCATCTTAGGGGGCACAAAAGGGGCAAAAAGTATTTTATACGGTTGTGTCATATTGCATTCGTACTATATAATATGGGCGAATTTACGTTATATTTTGCTTTCTGGCTTCTTCCAGAGTGTTCCTCGGAGTCACTGAACGGATTCCCGGAAGTGCTTGAAAACCAAGCGTTTCCGGGTCTTTTTATGTCTATATCCCAGAAAATGGGGCACAAAAGGGGCAAATTATAAAATCTTTATCTCTCGGATCTGATTTTGTTCCTTCTCTTTAAGTTTCTTCGTTACATGCAAATAGATTTCTTTTGTCACCTTGCTATCAGAATGCCCCAGCCTCCTGGATATGGTATCAATGTCAATACCTTGTTCCATCAGCAGGGATGCGTGGGTGTGTCTGAGGATATGAGGTGTAATGTCGCGCCCAATCAGCCGGATCGCGTTTTCCTGGAAGTATTTGCGGTATGTATAGTATTTTATATGCTCCCCGTCCTGGTCTGTCATGAACAAGGGCGAGGAGAGCCCTGTGGCTATCTGTTGGGACAGCATGGCTGCCTTTACGTGCCTGATCACGCTCAGAAGTTCATCCTGCATATACACGTCTCTGGAAGACTCTTCTGTTTTAGGAGTAGTCTCCAGTTTATTATTCGCGTCGTAAGTTGCCCGCACGTGGATTACGCGGTTCTTCGTGTCCACGTCTTCTCGCTTCAGCGCAGCGAGTTCTCCGAATCTTAATCCAGAGAGAACGAGGATCTTTGTGACTGGCTTCCAGATCGGGTGAGTCATGCCCTGGAGAAGTGCGGCTACCTCTTCAGCTTCGAGAAACTTATCCTCGATTTTAGATCGATGCGATTCTGTTTTGAATCTCTCAACCTTATCCAGATATGATATATCTCCGACATAATCATGCGTGTATCCCCATCGAAGAATCGATTTCAGCCGCTTCAGGAGCTCATTTTTTTGATCCGGTGTTTTATCCAGTGCGATTATTGTCTCGCGGATATAGTTTGCCGTAAGGGCATCAATGCGGCTTCCTGAGCCAAATGTCTTTTTGACTGACTCGCCGAAAAAATAATTGCGGCGATATGTTGATGGCTTCACTGTCCTTTTCTGCTCCGCTCGGTATTTTTCTATCAGCTCCGCTAGCGTAATTGTTTCTGGCTGCGGATCCATAGCCTGCCTGATCTTCTCTGCAAGGACGCTCTGAGCCTGTTTCTTGGCTTGTGCGGTATTTTTATCCAATACCACGGAGACACGCCTGTATTTGCCCGTCAGAGGGTCTGTGTAGCGTTCGATGTACTTATACTTGTCTTGCTTTGTTTTCTCTACCCACATAGCATCATCTCCTTTAAATTAGGGTATAAAAATAACAGCCAGCGAGAACGTGTGTTTCGCTTGCGTGGCTGCCCCGAAGATGATACAATATTCTTGGTCAAAGTATCACACATCTTCGGGTGTGTATTTCCGCTCTGGTGTTGGCTCACCGGGGCGGATTTTTTTACTGTATTGCTTCTAAATCTTTATCAATCTGTAACAGGTTTTCATGCGTAGCATCATCGAGTACGCTTTCGACATCCCTATATACATATTTTATGGCCTGACACACATCTGTCCCGAGAGTGGAGCGCGGATCCGTATCATCATATTTGTAATCGAGGAGATAGCCGTACCACATATACTTTTCCATCTCCTCAGGACCATTGTAAAAATTGTGATCCGCCTCACGGATAGCATTTATAATTTCATCGGCCTGTTCATCAGTCATTTTCGATGCATTCAATTCGGCTGTTTTCGCAATCTGGTCTATCATCTCACTGCTTTTTTGTTCTGCCGTAAATTCGGGTCGACTCAAATAATCGGATACTTTTATTTCTTCATCAGATGATGCTGGAGTACTATCCGCAACTATGTTAGAGGCATTAGCATCTTCCGAATTATCAGGCGTTGTTCCAGTCAGATTATGTATCACACCTGATATAATACCAATGGCAAGAAAAGCCGCAATTACAACTAAGATAATTTTTCCCTTTTTCATATTTCCTCACTTTCCCCAAGAAAACACCACAATAAATATATGTTATCACAAAAGTGTAATAACTAAAAATCATACAACCATTTTAAATGCTGCCGTTGCAATATACGTTCGTTTTCATCGTAATGTCCGCCTAAATATGGATGCTCTTTCGGAGCTGGCGGAAGAGTACATATTTTACAATGACTTTCCACTGAATTGTATAGTACTCTGCCACAGAAGCAGCAGTTCTGCCTGCTCCATACAAAGCATTTCTGATCCTTATTGTAGAAGTGTACGTACATCTCTTTGTCAACTGTGGACATCTTATATACAATCACATTCCGATGCCAACGCCGGTAATCTATAAAGGCGTTGTCAGCGGCCTCGAAAGACATATCGAATAATCTTGCCACGTCATTCGCGTTTTTGCATCGTGAGTAATGAATCGCCATCCGCGGAGCTAGTATGTGACTGGCAAAAGCGTTAGCCTCTTTCTCATTCTGATCAGAAGCTCTTGTGTGATTAAGGACGTGATGCCCAAGCTCGTGCATCAGTGAAAAACGAATACGACCACGCGGACGATCAGGGTTGTACGCTATGATCTTCGCTGCGCCTGCGCGAAAAGCATCTTCAGAGTATTCCATGCAAAGGGAATATAACTCGGAATTTTTTTCAAGAAGCTCCTTATATGTAATGACGCGGTATCCATAATGCTTGAGCAAGGATCCGCAATCTATCGGGAACGAATGCACATCACATTTCCGAAACACTTCAATGGTTGCCATAACTA
>ERZ1643246.1344-NODE-1344-length-27040-cov-9.217565_pt1 | contig 27040 bp, 24 predicted proteins | sample MGYA00579265_ERZ1643246 | MGnify/ENA primary metagenome ERZ1643246 (study PRJEB29033, sample SAMEA4952261) | chicken gut metagenome | biome: Broiler Chicken; feature: Gastrointestinal Tract; material: Caecum | place: Ireland | collected 2018 | study: Broiler...
GAAAAAATCTAATCTAAAATTAAATCCGAGTTGTCAAGCAAGGTATTTATTCTAAGGCAACACCGCACAAAAAAGTAAGCGTGCTACAGCCCGACGTGATATAATAAAAACATGGATAAACAGATGACAATGTCTGCGCTTAGTGATGAGCTGGCGCAGGTACGGACAAAGAAGAAAGAATTTCTAGCCCAGATCGAGCGGATCGTCCCGTGGAAGGAATGGCTTACGCTGATCCAGCCGTGCTATTACAAAGGAGAGCGCGGCAATAAACCCTATCCACTGGAGACCATGCTGCGGTTGTATCTGCTGCAAAATCTGTATGACCTGAGCGACGAAGCAACAGCGGCAGAAGCAATCGACAGCCGTGCGTTTTCGGATTTCTGTGGCGTTGATTCAAGCAACCAGGTGCCGAATGGGGATACCATTGGTCGTTTCCGGAACCTGCTGGTGAAAAACGGATTGCAGGAGAAGCTGTTCACGCAGGTCGTGGCTGCACTGACGGAACAGGGTCTTATCCTGAAAAAGGGAACGATTGTTGATTCCACCATCATTTCCGCGCCCTCTTCCACCAAGAACAAGGAGAAGAAGCGGGATCCGGATGCACATCAGGTCAAGAAGGGCAACACATGGCACTTTGGCTATAAAGCCCATGTTGGGGTGGATAAGGACAGCGGACTGGTACACACAGTGGAGGCGACACCAGCCAATGTCCATGATGTGACGCAGACTTCATCCCTGCTGACCGGTGAGGAAGATGTCGTTTACGGCGACAGCGGCTATCTCGGCGCCGGCAAGCGTGAGGACGCAATCGTTCGGAATAAATCCGGCCGCAAAATCAAATACAAAATCAACCGTCGTCCATCCCAGCTAAAGAAACTGAGTAAAAGCGGCCAGTACGCGGCCAAGAAAGCGGAACACGCAAAATCTTCTGTCCGTGCGAAGGTGGAGCACGTATTTGGTGTCGTCAAAAAACAACTGCGGTTTCGGAAAACGCGATACCGAGGGCTCGAAAAGCAGCGAGCCAAATTCAATATTATATTCGCGTTAGCGAATCTGCTTCTGGCTGACAGGCCCTGCCTGGCGGCTTGAATCTGTATGCCTTCTGCGAGAATTCTAAACACAAACCGTTCTGCCAAAAGCTATGTGCTGGCAGGACGGTTCTTTTTGCCTTATTATGCGGTGTTGCCCTAAAAAAGCAGAAAAACCCCATAAGCCATTGACACCGCCTGTAAGCTACGTTCATGGCCAACGTATTGAGAGATGCTTCGTTTTGGGACTTTCCATCCATCTTGCAGTAAATGAGAGTCAAACCGAATCTGCGCTTGAAATTCCCGAGCCGTCCTTCCACCGCATTGCGGTCACAGCTGTCCAGATACGTCTAGCACCACTGCTTTGCTGCGCTGCTATCCTTTTTCACCCTAAGGCTGATCCGCTCAGTCAAATCCAAGCTTCTGGTAATGGCTGCGATTGAGTCTGGTAGATGCAATCCGCTAGCACTGCCTCCAGATAGACACCAAGCTGCCGGTAATACGTAGATATATTCTTACGGCAAGTTTCCCCTCCGTCAATTCTATGCGTACCCACATCTCTAGATAGGCAATCCTGTCCAGCGTGAATCTCCTGATATTTTGGGGCACTTGCCCTACCAAAAAAAACGAAAATTACAATAAACAGATACATCATTCTATTCTCCCTATGTATTTTTTCAAATAATTAGTTATAAAGCTTTTATTGTTTGATAGACTAACCTCCTATACTTGGGTTTTGTCGAATTTAGTTGAATTTTTGCCATCTGCCATTCATACTGATTGCAAACCGAATCACCAGAATGGGGGATGAAAAATGCAAGAAAAAATACAATGGATGAATTACTATCTCGAATATTGTAAAAAGCAAAAAAATCTAAACGATAAGACGATAAAAGCCTACCGAATAGATTTGAAACAATTTATTAATTTTTTAGAAGCGAAAGGGTTAGAAATTTCAACCCAAAGCATACGCGCTTTCGTCATGTTCCTGCACGATAGCTACCAAGTGCGGAGTATTAAACGGAAAATTGCTTCTATTAAGGCATGGAGCAGCTTCCTGTTGGAAACCCAGCTCATCATGGATGATCCGTTCTACCACTGTCATATTAAAATCAGACAGCCAACCCTTCTGCCTCGGACAATTCCGCTGCGCGTGATTGAAGCTGTTTTGAAAGAAGTGCACGAAGCGACTCGTCAAGCGAATACAATAGTCGGTAAACGTCAGGCGTGGCGCGAAGCTGCAGTACTCGAATTGCTGTTTGCAACTGGGATGCGAGTCTCCGAGGTATGTGGTTTACAAGCTGACGACGTAGATTTGTTGGAGAGATGTGTCCGCATTTATGGAAAGGGCTCGAAAGAACGGATGATCCAACTAGAGAATGCCGAGGTATTAAGTACGCTAGACATCTACAAGCAGCTTGAACCTTCACAGCCCGGAGAGCCTTTTTTCAAAAACCGCTTAAATCATCCTTTGTCTGATCAATCCGTGCGCCTAATTGTATGTAAATATGCTAAGAAAACAGGCTATACAGCGCATATTACCCCCCATATGTTTCGACATTCTTTCGCCACATTATTGTTGGAAGCCGATGTTGACATCCGATATATACAAAAATTTTTGGGCCACAGTTCCATTTCTACAACCCAGATTTACACATTCGTAGCAGCGGCAAAGCAACGTGATATTCTTGCATCCCGGCATCCGCGGAATAAGTTTTCTTTTCAATAATAAAACGCTTGCAGTTAGCGGTTCAATCGCTAGGTGCAAGCGTTTTTAATAAAGGATAATCTCAAATTATCTTATATTTAGTGCAAAAATACTTATCAAATTTACTAATTCTATAAAAGTGTTTATACATTTTTAGTCGGGGGGAAGTAATTGTGCAGAATGATTCCTTAGAAAAGAAATCTTTAGACATATGGGAAGATGTTTTGAAAAAAACTGTCAAAAGCAATTTGCTGACAAAGGCATCTACAGTCCCTCAGAAAGAAGAGGCATATGATGTTCAGATATTTGAATTGTTAGTGGCAGAATCTTTAAATTTGCGGGATCGACATACCCGTTGGGAAGTCACACGGGCCAGTCATGACTCAGGTGTTGACCTGTTGGGCACAGATATATCATTATATACGACGCCTTTTACTACAACCCAGTATAGACTTTTGTCTATTGGGCAGGTAAAGCGAAGCAAGCGTAGCTATCGGTACGAAGATTTCAGAACTGATATTCGAAAAGCTCGAGGATACTGGATTAATAGTGATCTTTTTCATGGAAATTCTCCAAAGCAATTTCTTTTTATTCTGAGTACTGAGGGAAAAAATGGTGTCAAGGTGCTTCGAAATCATCTAGAGAAAGACCTTGTTCGCAATACAGACATTCAACTGAAAAATGACCAACTGGCTCATGTGCAACTCATCGACGCGGCATATATCATTAAAAGCTGGAAACTCGACTTGGGATATTATGAAGGAATATTAGAAGATGCACTTACATCAGAGCAATTAACTTGTTTTCATGAATATGTATCCGAACTGGACTGTTCTTGGCTATCTGTATCTATACAGGCTCCGGAATCTGGAGGAATCGGTGAACCAATTACATACTCACTGTTCATAGAATCGCCTCTTAACGAGTTAACCCTTACCTTATATGCCAAGTGGATTCCGCCTGAGCAGGGCAATATCCAACTTCTCCATCCCCTACGTATGATAAATCCCCATGTACTAGGGACTACGATACATGTTAGGGAGCGAGCAGAAATCCAGATTATGCTACGAAGTATGCACCCCGGCCAATGTGATTTCGGACGGGTGGAGTTGTATTCCAGCGAACGGGTATTAATCGCTTCAGCCCCCCTTAAATCATTGAATATTTGTGAAGGATTTTGTCCGGTATATTTCGAACTACCGAATCGCAATATTCTTTATCACCTTAAAGAAATTGTTTATGATCGGTCTCCCGCTTTCATTCCTATTTCCATAAGTGGCTGTGGGGGTATTGGAAAATCAAGTTTGGTTAGTGAAGTAATGGTAACTGCAGCTGCAGAGGGATATTTCCCTTGCGATTTGGTACAACCCAAGGATCTGCTTCACCCACGACTTCTCTTGCAGAGGCTGTTTACGGAACTCGTTCGACCATATATCCCTCAGAACACATTTTTACCAGATATTCCGCTTCAAATCGAGCGCTATCTAGGAAGTAACTATCGTACGGAGTGGGAAACCGCCATCCACTCATTTTTTGATGGTACAGACCAAGAGATTAATATAGAATTCTTAGCAGAGTGTCTAGTCTCGCTTATTCTGGTAGCATCACATGAGGGACCGATTTTTCTATGGATGAGTAATATGCACTGGGCCTCCAAAGAGACCTTCAATATTCTTCATATTGTTGTTGATGAACTGGAGTCGAATCAAGAACTTCTTGGAAATCGTGTTTTATGGATATTTGAAGGCAGAAGTGGAGAGGTTTTATCTTATGATCAGCAGGCTTATTATCCTGTAGATTGGGAACGCTTCTTGACCAACAATTTGGTACAGCCTTATTTGCTCTCCGCTTGGGTTTTAGAAGATTGCCGAAGTTTTTTACACCAGTTATTTATAGAACCCGAAGGAAATGGGCGGCTTTATGCACAGTATTGTGACCAATTATTGAAATATGCCTGCGGCAATCCAATGCTAATTTTGGAACTTGTCCGCTCCCAACTGGAGCATGATATCCTACAGCTGGATACCGAGCATGGATCTCGTCTAAAGATTAATCGGTTTTCTTTAGGAGACGCTAGGTGGTCAGATTCTGTTGCGGATACAATTGATCGAAGAATTCATTTTTACCGCGAAAAATGCAGTGATTTTATTGATTTCTGTGTTATATTGGCTGCTTTAGACGATTCTATCCCATCTTTGTTGTCAGAGCAGTTGATGAAGCGCTTACATACTGAATGTGTTGGAATAGATGCGCTAGTATTTCAGAGCAATTTTTTGGTGCGGGAGGCACAAGAGTATCACTTCTTTCATGAACATTATCTTACCTCTTTTCGGCTACAACAACTAAGAAATAAAGATTTGCTTATTGAGTGCCTAACATATTATAAACGTCTGTCATCTCAAACGCCACGTGACCAATACGCTGAGATTAAACTACGTTTATTGGACGACAATGCTGACCTAGCAAATTTACGACGGAAAATTATTTCGATATTGCGGGATAATATTCCTCAAAATATTGAACAATCTCTTTATAAATTACTGCTTCAATTGCCTCTTTTAAAAGAAAACGGAGACATTTCCCAGAGTATGGCGCTTTTTCAGCTTTGTGAATCTTATGTAAGAGCGGGAAGTTGGAAATCGGGACAGGAGTGTCTGGAACAGTTATTAGCACTGCCGATTGATAATAATGCAGAAGAACTTCTGATCCATGTAAAGGCATATCAGGAACTATCGAATATCTTGGCAGATCGCCTTTTATTTGAACAGGCAATCCAGAAAGCAGAAGAAGGGCTTGAACTAACGGAAATGTCCTTGTTCTGTCCGACGACAAAGTTATCGGATGTGCAGTGCATCAGCCTACATGTCCAGCGCGAAAAGCTTTTAGCGCGTCTTGCCGTATGCCATTGGTTTGCTGGGAATCCAGCACAGGGTCTTACGATTCAAAAAAAATGCTATGAATTAGCGGTGTCGCGAGGCGATGAATATTCTGCTGGGCATGTGCTCTATGAGATTGGAACATTGCTGCTCCATTTTAATATAGATATCGGAATTGAAATCATGGAAATTGTACTTGCGCAGTGTGAAGCAATTCCCGTCTTAGAGCAGTATGAACGAACACTTATTGAAACGCAACTACTGATCGGAAAACTTATGTACGCAGTGAAGCAACAAGATTACACTGCTCTACAACATATAAGGTTGGAGTGTCGTCGTTTGTTGGAGCTTGGGCGGAATTCTCCTCACTCGTATGAACGTTTTCTCTGTTTGACCATACGCGGTATTTGTAACTTCCTATTGGAGAAGGACAAAAAAAAGGCGCAGGATTCCTTTTATGAAAGCCTGCGCTGCGCTATCGAAAGTGATATGCCCAATCTAGAGTGGAAAGCAATGTTCCATATTGCTCAATTATGTGTACTTGAAGGCAATGCTGAGTCCGAAATCTTTATAAAAGAAGCAAAACGTCAGGTGGAGAATGCTTTAGCTATAAACCCATGTATGGAAAGGGATTTGACTAAGATGTTTCAGCCAGTTATCGAACATCTGAACTTGCTTTCCTCTCGCAAGGAACTATGCAATGCTTATCCAGATACAACGACATTGATCTCTGTGTCAGCAGAAGGCTGCTTATTTGTTATTATGAATTAGCTGTGACATATGTGCGGACGCATTCTATCAAACAATCTCCAACGTAATCAATTTCTTCTTTTGTATGCGCATCACTAAAAATAATATAACCCTTGGAAAAAATATTGTGATGTGCCAAAAATTCCATCATATAAATTCGGAAAGGATCCTGAAGGAAATCTGTACCGGGGGTAAAAATGCTAAAGCAACCTGCTGAACCAGAAAGCTCTAATCGGTGTTCAGAGGAATGATTCGTTAGAATATCAGAAAGTCGCTTCAAAAGTTTATCGGTCTGAGGCTTCCAACTAGGCCATACCTTCACTTGATCTAACAGATCTTCACAAGCCAGTGCGGCTGCCAAGGAAAGATGGCTTCCAGCGTGCGCGTTACTGATTTTCAATTGCTCCATGACTAAAATATTTTCCTGCTCTCCAAGGGCGACCGCAAGAGGCAAGCCATTGGTCATGCCCTTGGAGAGACAAAGATAGTCGGGACGAAGAGAATATCTTAATGTGGCTCCGCCTTTTGCAAAGCGATAACCAGATGTCACCTCATCAAAAATACTGAAAACCCCTTGTTTGTGGCATGCATCAAGTATGCGTGTCAAATCTTCTGGGGCATAATTCGCCGGACAGAGTACCACCGCAGCCAGATGACTCCCTTCTGAGCAAATCTTGTCAAGTAGCTCCGGTACCCCGCCATAGCAGGATATATGGTGAAGCGATATTTCATCTGGAATGCCTAAAACCCTAGGAGAGCAATGATAGTAGGTTGGACTGGCCCAATCTAGCCAGCCGTGATATTCACAGGATATGGTGGTTAATCGTCCGCTTAAATAGCGGGCAGCCCGCACACAGGAATATACTGCATCGGCACCATTCGTAAAGAATTTTACTCCTTGATACCAAGGGAAGCGATTGAGCAGTCGCTCTGCCAACTCATATTCTAATGTGGACGGAATCGAAAAATGCACCCCTTTTTGGAGCTGCGCAATAATAGCGTTATCAATTTCCTTCTTGCAATGACCCCATATCACTGTGCCCATAGCCATCTCGCAGTCCAGCCACTGATTCCCGTCAACATCCCAAAAATGACTTTGGTTGGCACGCTGTGCATAAAAAGGGCTCTTTCCATAAATAAGTCTGTTAGGACTTTTCGCCAATGTACTAGCACCTGCTGGAATTACATCTTTGCACATTTCCCAAAAGGCAACACTCTTTGATAAGCAAACTGATTCCTGTTCCATAGTAAAGAAACCTCCTATCGTATTTTTCGTCCTGGCCAAAATCCATACTGAAGTTGAGAGAAAAATAGGGCGTTTCCATATAAATCAATTATGACATCTTTTTGTCCGTTTTGCTGACGAATCGACCACCAGTAATGGTTATCCAGCAGTTGAACCATCTGATCGCATAAAAAAAGTAGTGGGGTGGTGCTCCAAATCCTTCCGCTATCCATAGCTTCAGGAAGCCAAATGGTATCATGAGATGAGTGTATATAAGCAGACGTTTCCCAACTATCAATGCAGATTCCATCGTATTGATTTAAGAAATTTTTGATTCTGTTCGCATCATCTTTTCCCTCGCAAAAGTCGATGGCGCTATATGAAACGTCAGAAATATTTAACTGTGAAAGACGAAACTGGATAAAATCCGTCAAGTCTTCTTTGACATTTACTCCGTGTTTCATCCAAAATCGTCCTAGATTACTCTTGCGATTAAACTCTCGAAAATTTCCATTACTTTTTTCCCAGTGGAAAAGACGGATAGATGGAACCGTAATGATTTTATATCCCAATTCACGAATACGAAACTGATAATCTAAATCTTCATATCCATTGAAAAAATGCTTATCTAATAGACCCACTTCTTTAATCACGGTTTGGCGAATGCAACAGAAAGCAAAAATAGTTGCCTGTACTTCAAACGCTCCTATTTTCTCCAATATATCATTTGGTGAGTTCAAATACAAGTGCCTTCCGCATGTTCCACAATATGTAAGACCACAACATTGTACGCCCCCAGTCTGAGGATATAGTAGAAGTCCACCAACTGCGGCAACTGTGTCTTCTTTAAAATAAGGAATTATCTCATCCTGCCAAGTTCCTTGTAGAATGGTATCAGAGTCAAGAAATACCACATATTCGCAATTTGTATCAATGATTTTGAGAGCAGAGTTGATTGCCGCGACCGAACCCAAACTGGTGTGATTTTCTAAGATGGACACCCGTGCCGGCACCTTGAAAAATGCTGCTTTCTGCTGAAACTTTTGCAGTATTTCTTGTACCACGTTTCCGGAACCATCATTGATAAAAATAATATTACTTTCCTGTGTCAGGGTGTGCTCAAGTGAGTCAAGAAAAAGTCTTAAAATTTCTATCGTTTGAAAAATAGGAACGATAATGTTGAATTTTGCCATATTTACCTCCATAGTTCTAACGTCTACTGTAAGGGTTGTTCTAAGTTCTCTTTAAACAGAACATGGTGAAACAGTCCATTATGTCGATTCCAATCGATCAATATATCTCGCCAAGATACGAAATTTCCCTTTTGCGGCAACACCTCTATGTCATCTAGGTTTAATGCAAATCGCAAATGCACTGCAAATTCTGCGGATTGGAAATCAGACCCGGCCTTTTAATAGGCTGCAAGAATCTGATGGGCTGAATAACTCTATTTTGTGTTGAAAGTTTGGCTAACCGATCCATTGTAATGGCGGTATTTTAGCAAGAGAGCCGGAAAGTTTTATGGTAAAAGAAAAAGTGCTTTATAGGCACCAGGGCATATAATCTTCCGTATAGGGATATTTTTCGTTATAGCGTATCTGCTGTGTTTTCAGGAGCGTTGTCTGCAGAACAGACGCAAAATGCGACAGACTGATCTTCCCAATAATGTAATTTTAATATATTGATCACCTTTATCAGTCTTTTGGTAGCCCAAGGCAACTGCGCTTTCATCCGCTAAAAAGATATCAGATCCGCAGATAAAATTGTTGGATGCTCTTTTATAAAATCTATCTGGCGCTGAAAACGAAAAGGCATATTAATATCATCAGCATGCATGCAAAAGATAAAATTGCCTTCTGCACGTTCTAAGCCTTGATTTAGCGCATAGGCTATTCCACGATGCTGGTTGTTTCGAATAATAGTGATTCATGCATCTTGGTAGGATTTGAGAATTGCAGGCTGTTATCCATCGATCTATCAACAATAGAAATAAATTAAAAATCCGAATATGCATGAGATAAAATACTTTTAATCGTTGCAGCAAAATGCTTTTCTTCATTGTATATGCACATTGTTACGCTAGTTTTAGATATTTTACATTCCTCCCAACTATTAGTAGGTAACTGCACTAAATATAAGATAATTTGAGATTATCCTTCGTCATATGTCATCATTATACTCTACTTTTCAAATTATTACAATATTTTCCCAATAGGATCCCCCAGCATAGCCAGGGGCTTGATATGCGGACAAAGCCCTCTGTTGCTAGCCACGCCTAAAGGGGTTAGTACGATCTGACACTTGCAAAAGAATATTGCTTGCTACCCGTAAACGGGTCAATGTATTCCTTTGCAGCACTGTTATGGCTTATTTAGAGAAGCTATAACTTCATTATAAACATCGATTCCCATTCCAATTCTATGGTCGCCAAGACACGCCGGCCTGTTTTGCCATGCTCATTTTTGTAAAATCATATTTTTGAGATTTTTATGCTTGTAGGTCTTGACAGCTCTTGGCAGGTTTAACAGATGCCTCGCCACTTTGGATTTTTTATGTATTCAATTTGATTTTACAATTTACGCTGACAAAAATCACCGTATTTTTGCAGAATGCTTTCGTAGCCGCTTTCAAAAAAGGCAGTTCATCAGAAAACTTCAATAACCCATCTCTCATAATAATTTAGTAAAAACCACTTGTTTTGTCATATATGTACGGAATAAGTTGTGGAATCGCGCAAATTACAGTCTGAATGTATTATGGTACTCCCATCAGTCATCGGTAAAGGCATGAGTTCCACAAAAAGTGATAAGATTTTTATTGAGGACATATAGGGTTTCGAAGTAGCCACCAATATCATTAGCAATTTCTTGTCCGGCTTGATGCTATCCCCCGGGTCGGTGCGGATGTAGATGTTGTCCATCATCCAGCGGAGGACGGAGTACCCACCGTGAACAATGCATTCCTCCAGAACCAGCTTTATCAGCTCCTTGGTGGATAGAGATATATCCTTAAAGCCCTGCCCAAAAGGAACCACTGCGAAGTCCATGCCCTCCAAATTTTGCACCATGTGTACGGCGTCCCAGCGGTTGAAGGCAAACCGTTTCCTTCTCAGTACAGTGCCTATCCCGGTGTCTGCCGCAAAACAGAAACAAGGTATTTGTAAACGGATTCAAATGGAACTATTGCTGCACCAAGGATGCCAGGCCGTCTATCCCACGACGCAATCCGTATAGCCAAAAGCGATGAACACTTTATCTGTGCCAGAAAGATCATTCAGCATGATTTTAAGATCTACAACACGGTTTCCACAGTGTGCATGTCTGCGCCGTTGAAAATATTCGCTTCTGTACCGCCGATCCGAGCCATAACAACCACATGCCCGGAGCATACTGGTATGACTTCGGCAAACTGAACTTCCGGCTGTGCCTTTGCCACTTCAAGCAGTCGTCTCTGTCATTTGTAATATGTTTGCTCGCAGATGCCGTTTGCCCTGCACCATGCTTTTACATGCTGCCCGCTGTATCTACAAGCCGAAACTCGCTCTGCCTACAGCGCCAGCTTGCTCTGGATATTCCTTGCCTGTAGCGCACTGCTCACGCCCCCTCCGCATCTCAGATAGTTTACGCTGCTCACGGATACTTTCCACGACCATGCAGGAGTCTTTATCTCAGTACAAGCCGCCGTGAGAATTTACGCTTATCTTTATTCTAACAAATTCCTATTTACTGTAGATTGTTTTATGTATTATGTATTCAATTTTATCTTTCAATCTACAGTTATAAGCAATATGGGTGCGCTCCTTGTGGTAACGCACCCATATTACTAGGATGGATTGTCTGCCAATTTACAACAATGTAAATTGGCATTCTTTTTGCTCAGAAATCAGAGTTCGTAGTAATAGCTTATTCTGAGTTTGCCGCCGGGATAAACACCTGTCTGATCTGCATCAATACGGAACTGCCAGTCTCCGTTGGCGGCAAATAAAACGGAATACGGATTTCTAAAATCATAATCAATCTGTACGTCGAACTTAGGACTGTTTGAACGCCAACTCGAAACGCCAGGGGTCTTTATATAAAAGTATCCGCCTTCATAGGGCCAGCCTGCTCCACTGGCACTATAATACACAGAATCAATGTACCCATCACCACCTGTAGGGGTGTCTAACGAAAAACTCCAAGTATACGATTTGCCCGCCGTAAAGTAAGTAGACGGAATCTGGGCAGTGATCGACGTGTACTGAAATTTGGGATCGCCCACAGCAATATAGTAGTCTTCCTGAACCGTACTCATATTAGGACTATACACTACTAGATAGTATGTATGTCCAGCAGCAAAATTAATTTTTACGCTAACGACATCCAGAGAAAGGTCATCCGGCTTAAATGTTCCAAGATCTCTTCCATCATATAGCAACTGCTGAGTTTCACCATCAAGAATCTTAAAACGGCAATTTCCAGTTTTAGTTGTAAGCGTGACATCTTCTGTGCCAGTAGCAGTGAATTTGTAATAGTGTCCAACATCACTTAGATAACTGTGGCTGGAGTATTCGGTCAAATATTCACTGGTTTCGTGTATCGAATCATAGTGCGGCAAATCAATGCTATTGTCGGGGCCTTCAAAAAAATACTGTCTTTCGGAATCGGAGCCATAAATAACCTTAAAACCGGCATCGCCATCCACATACTCATTATCAATAGCACTTACCTGAACAGTATAGGTGTAGTTTCCAGTAATTCCATCCGGTTTTGTCAATGCGGTGGATGTTCGAACATACTGCATTCCGCTTCCAGCATAGCAACTACACGTGCCACAGGTTTCACCATTCTGATCAAGCACTGTGACCTTCACGCCACTTGTACCTGTACGCATTGCGCCAACATAGTATGTACTTACGGCAGAGTAATCCACCGTAATTTGATAGGTTTCCACATCCGTTGCTGCGGTTAAAGCCCCCTCAATTGTCTGTACATCAGCCCTAGTAACAATATCAAATGTAACAGAGTAGATGTCAGACATACCACCATAACGGTCTACAATTGCAAACACAAACGGATGTACTCCAGGTTGTAAGATTTGAATGGCATACCCCGCATATGTACCATAGGTTTCGTCCACCAGCTTCTGTACATATCCAGAAGGAATAGAGCTTTCAAACACCAACTCAATGGGGCCACCTTCAGGATCGTAGCAAATGTCGGTATTATTCCAGCGTGTGGCAATAAAGAAAATTGTATCAGTTGTGTATTTGCCATCTCGCATTGATTCAGGGTTCAATACCAGAAGCTCTGGAGTTCCTACGGGTACCTGATTTTCAGGCAAAGCAGTAGGATCGGCATTCTCAGCTGATCCGCTATCTAGAGCAACTTCATTACTTGCCTTCGTGATAGCAGCAGGTACTTCGATGGCTTTGGAAAAGTCCACATTGCTGAAAGAAATAGTTGACTCGCCTTCCTCCAAGTTCACAGTCGGCATTTCGTTCATAGTTTCACTCTGAACAGAAATGTCGCCCAAGGAAATCACACTGTTTTCAGCAACTTCGTCGTCAGCCGCAGCAGCATTCAGCGAAACAGTGGAAAGCAGTATTCCCAAGCAAAGAAGCATCGACGAAAACCGCTTTATCATACTTTATAACTCCTCTCAAATTTCTAATTGATCCTGTATTAAATTTTGAAATCCATACTACCAGGCGAGATAGGGAACCTCTCAAAATACCGTTTGGGATAGACCTGCAAGTTGGATAAAAATTTATTCAGCAAGCTGGCCTCTTTGGTATCTTTGTTGGAGAAAGATAGCAATTCTGAAAGATTGCTAAGATCTTCTTTTGAATGGTTAAAGGTAATATCCGTGCTAAGCCGATGTTCCACGCCATCCTCATCTGTGTAAGAAACCCATGTTTGTGCTTTTAAGGGATCTTTGGGGTCAAACTCATCAGTGGTGTAATCCGTTACTGTTTTATTACCATTCTGATCCTCCACAGTAAATGAAGAAAATTTGACGGTGGTGTTATAAGCGTCTCCGCCCTTTTCATAAAACCACTTAAAATTTTCCGGGGGCGCTACATCAGGATCAATAATATAGTGATAGTCGGATACAACAAACGGATCACCACTCAGTGCAGTATTGAAATTGTATAGGTTGGTTTTGCCCTGAGCTAGATAGTCGGGAACCTCAAAAGTAGAACCATGTTCCTGTGCTACATTTTCCGCACCTGCTGTAATGGCAGAAATTGCTGCCTCGCTTGCATAGTAGTAGTCAGAATTATAATAGCTCCAGTTTCGTTGAACATTCATATCTCCGGTTATATACTGCTCACCCTCAGCATTGTTACGCTCAACCGCAGCCGACAGAATTTTTTGCCGGAATGTGTTGTAAAAATCTGTCGCAATTTCCTTCTGCATATCGGTTAGCGGGCCAGAGGTATTTTCCATAGAGCCAAAAAGCCTATCCTTTAACAGGCTTTCATATTCTGACTGCAATTCCTGTTCAGAAATTGTCCCATCCAGAAAGCGATTGATACAATCATCTATGGGATTGGTCTGCCCTGCCCGATCCCCCTCCAGATAGGATCTTGCCACCTCCCCCAATTCTGTAGATGTGTATGTGGATCTTACTGAGACAAATGAATCCACATTAACTGTGTCTTTTGAAACCTTCTTAATATCCCTTGAGGCATCCAGAAAGGTTCCGTAGTCAGTTTTTACAAATGGATAATTAGATGTATTTATTCCATTCATTTTTCCTCTCCTTGCTAATATCAGAAACCATTACTCACATATTATTTCTGTATAAACCCAAAATGCGGATGTGGTTATGCCATGCTTGGATCAGAAATTATTGTCTGAGTTTCAGAATCTGTTCCGCTCCATGCAGTAAAGGTCATATTCAGCCGATAAGATTTGCCTGATGTAACACTGTAGGTAGTATCTACTTCGGCAAAATCTCTGTACTCAACTGCACTAAAAGTTTTAACAGTATTCCAGAATAGCAAGCCCTTCTCCTGAAGTTCAACTGTGACCTTGCACTTTGTGGTGATGGCCACATAGCCGTCCATACGAGCCGTAATCATTGCTTTGCCGTTGGAGATTTTGAATTCATAATCAATATTAGAAATATACTCCATAAGCGGCATAACAGAAGAACTCGCACTGCTTACATCAACATCAGCAGCTTTGGCCTGTGGAATAGGGAGGGCTGACAGGCAGGCAGCTAAACATAGAACCGCAATAGCCATTCTTTTTTTCGTAGACATACAAACACCTCCTTTCTTTGTCCCCATAAATAATTACGAAAGATGAGGTGTAGATAGGGACACCTAGTTAGAAAAAATTTCTATTTTTTCCGCTATTAACTTTAAGTCATCGAGGTCAGGGGTTCCAAATAGCTTGTACACCATATCATCGTTAATCCAGATAATGGTGCTTTGCCCATTTTTGGTATTGAAAAATGCTTCAAAACCATTGATTGTTCCAACTTCATAATCCGAATCTTCTGTATCCATAATAGCGTTATATTGACCATCTGCTACTATGCTTTGTGTAAGCTGGAAAAAACTATTTCTCCCGTTTTCATAGCGAATAAAACGACGGCCTGTCGAGGTAATCCTATTTTCTGTTTCTATCATCCCTTCTGGAATATAACCGAAACTGATTTCCGGCAGGGCAAAGTCGGCTATATTCGCTTCGGGCTGATTAGAATAAAAAGTGAATTGTGTAAATTTGTCAAAGACTTGAATAACAAATTCAACTACCTTTGCTCGATAAGCATCCACCGTCATAAGCCCACCAAATGTAACAATAGCAACTGCCAATACCGCAGCTACGGACTGCTTCATATATCGAAGAATTTTGTTTGTTTTAGAGGAACGGCGTTGCTCTTTGATGAGCTTCTGCATTTTTCGATTAAAAGACTTTGAGTATGAAACAGTCGGAAGTTCCTCCTGAGAAGGAAGGGTACTGAGCCAAATATTACGAGCCTCTGCTGCGTGAGCAAATAGCAGTTCATCCGTAATTTTCATACAGTCACCTCTCTTGTTCCTCTAAAATTAGTTGTAATCTCTTCTTGGCTCGTTGAATACTCTTATGCACATTTGATAGGGACATGGACATGATTTGTGTTATTTCTGTTTCGGAAAAGCCATTATCATACCGAAGCAGTAATAATTCACGATACCTTGCGGGAAGTTTAGCTATTGCTAAAGCAAGGCTCGATTGAATTTCGATATTTTCTATGTTATCGGTAGAAACTATGCCAATATCTTCATCGTCTATTGGGATAAATTGAAGTCTTTTTCTCCGACGCCAAATGTCTATTGCAACCCTCTCAACAATAATAACGGTTAAGTTCCTTGTTTTGGGACACTTCGAGTCTTCAATTTGACCAATAATTTTAATTATTTTTAGAAATGCCTCATGTACCGCATCTTCAGAATCATGCTGGTCATGCAAAATTCTGTTGGCTATGTAGAACATTAAGTCACGATACTCCAGATAGATCTGTTCAAACTTTGACTTCTCCTCTGGAGTTTCAAGCATTTGTAAGTAGATAATCATGCGAACTCCCATCCAATTTTTTCTTTTTTCTATCATACCATATCATACAATCATTCAGCAATCACACATATTGAATAACATTATGAATAACTTTAGGTTACCTATTCTCTAAACATAAGTTATTTTTTGGCACTATCCATTACTCTGAATCGCCGTTTACCTTCCACAAACCAACGGTATTGTGTAAACGCTAAAATAAAAGGAGCCATTTGGCTGGGTTTCGCTGATGAATAATTGAGCCACCCAAAGAAGTCTTCTATAAGAATCGCATACTATAATGGGGGGCAAATAAAAGTGGTTATCACAGTGGAAATTTACAAACAGATTCGCAAGATGTGCCTACAGGGCAAAAGTCAGCGGCAGATCGCCGCATCCCTGCAGATTTCCCGGAATACCGTCAAGAGGTATTGTGACGGTGGCAATGTGCCCTAGGAGCATAAAAACTACAGCTGGGAAGCCTCCGTTCTGACAGAGGATGTGAAGGCTTTCGTCCAACACTGCTTGGAAGAAGATACCCACAGCCCCAAGAAACAGCACCATACCGCAAAACGTATCATGTACAATCTGGCTGCCCATCATGCGCCAGAGGTCGCTCTGCTGATTCATCAAGCAGGGCTCATCTGTTGTATTTTCCGCCATACAGCCCGGATTTGGATCCAATTAAAAAACTATGGTCATAGGTCAAGGCTTACCTGCGCAAGTGCAGAGCTTTGACCTTTGATGCCTTGAAAAGATTTTTACAGGAGGCCTTCGATACCATTTCTTCTTCTTTTTACCAATGATGAACGACACAGAATTTACACCTTGCTCACCACTAACAGGCGGCAAGTTTAATATAATCAACAACGGCAGCAAGCATCACTGCTTGCTGCCGTTGTCGATTGTGACCGCAAATACGTTCCTGACAATGTGTATGGTTCGTACCTGCGCGTTATGGTGGAGCCGAGGGGAGTTGAACCCCTGTCCGAAAGCACATTCACCGTGACTTCTCCGGGCGCAGTTTGTCTTTTTGCATTCCCTCCATGACACGCCGGCAAACAGGCTGGTCACTTCAGTAGAGTCATGTTACATGACGGGGGCAACTCTTACCCCGTACACGTTCACCACTAATCGACGCCGGGTCTCAAAGCCGTGGTCCTCTCTGAGCCGACGGGCTAAGCCTTAATTAGGCAGCCTGAAGAGTATAATCGTTGTTGTTTAATTTATAAACAGTTGGAGCTTTTTACGCAGATCCCCACTGCGGCCCGCTATCCCGGCTTCAACGCCCCCGTCGAACCCGTTACGGCCCCATTTCGGGTGCATCCATCGGATGCGAAAAAATCAACGATTTCGTTCCTTCATCGCGCGGTCCATCTCCCGCTTGGCATCACGTGCCGCAATGCTGTCGCGTTTGTCATGCAGTTTTTTACCCTTGCACAGACCAAGCTCGATTTTGACACGCGAATTTTTGAAATAAACCGAAAGCGGAATGAGTGAATAGCCGTCCTGCTTAGTCTTGCCAAACAGATTTGCGATCTCTTTTTTGTGCATCAGCAGACGCCGCACGCGCAGCGGGTCCTTATTGAAGATATTTCCCTTTTCATACGGAGAAATATGCATTCCGCGCACAAAAAGTTCGCCATCTTTAAAGGTGCAGTAGGAATCCTTCAGATTGATCTGCCCCTGCCGAATGGACTTGACCTCCGTACCGGCCAGTTCAATGCCCGCTTCGTATTTTTCCTCGACAAAGTAGTCATGCCATGCTTTTTTGTTGGCCGTGACCTGTTTGGTGCCTTGCTTGGACACTGCGCCCATGGCAATCCCTCCTTTTCGTGGCTCTGTTTATCATATCATGCAATACGGCGTTTGTAAAGACACAAGAATGTTACAAATTGTGACCAAAACAGCGCTGCCGCTCAAAAGAGCGGCAGATCGCCTGTAATTGGATCGACTTTTTCGGGCAGCGCAGGCTCGAATGCAAGACAGGTGTAGGTCGGCTGACCGTGAAACTCCGTGAGGCCATTATCGCAGATCAGCGCGGACAAAATTCCCACTTCCTTGGCCTTGCGGTCAATCGCAAGCAATTCTTCTTCCGAATCGACATACACGCACACCTTGGCCACGCCGCGCGAAAACCACTCACTGAGCGGTGTGGCAGACTGTGTACTCCCCGTCAACATCACACCGGTTTCATCCGCCCGAATCTGCCCCAGCCGGTTTTCCCGTTCCAACGCAGCCAGCACGGCCGTGACGCAAGCATGTCCTGCCTGCGCCGCAATCTTACCTTTGCGCATTTTCAGATCCCGCCGCATCACAATCATCTGCTTGGGTTTATCCATTCCTGCGCCTCCCCTGCTTATTCCACCTTATTGGTCAGCTTGCCGATGCCTTCAATCTCGCAGGTGACAACGTCGCCCTTCTTGAGGAACTTCGGCGGTGTAAAGCCCATGCCGACGCCCGCGGGCGTGCCGGTCGCAATGATGGTGCCTGCCTTGAGCGTCATGCCCTGAGACAGCTCGGCAATGATCTCCGCCACAGAATGCAGCAGATGGTCGGTGTTGCTGTTCTGACGCGGTTCGTCATTGACCGTGGACGAAATATCCAGCGCCGGCGGATAGGCAATCTCATCCGCCGTGACGATACACGGCCCCATCGGGGTAAAGCCGTCGAGCGACTTGCCGAAATACCACTGATTATGCGCAGTCTGCAAATTGCGGGCGGAAACATCATTGACGATGGTATAGCCGAAAATGTGGCCGGGCGCTTCGGACACGCTGACATTCTTGCAGTCCTTGCCGATGACAACACCCAATTCCGCTTCATAGTCCAGACTGTCTACCAGACCTTCATACGCCGGGATCGGGTCACCGCAGCCGGACGCTTCGCACACGCGCTTGCTGAAGTACACCGCTTTTTTGCGGTTGACGAGAAACGCATCCTCGTGAAAACGCGCGGACTCAACCGCGTGATCGGCATAATTGATGCCAAGGCAGATCACGTCCTGCGCCGGATACGGGATAGGGGCACGCAGACGCACGCTATCCAGTCGCAGCGCCGCACCCTCGGTCGCCTGCTCCACATCCGACAGACGCACCATCTGTGCAGGGGAAATGCGGCGAATCAGCTCAGTCATATCAGAAAACGACAGGCCGAACGCCTCGAGCGGCCAGATCAGTCCCGGCCAGCCTTTATAACCGATACCGATGCGATCGACGCCGTCATTGTTTTGATACGTATATAATTTCATACATTGGTCACGCTCCTATTGATGTTTGCCAATTTTTATGATAGCACAAATTGCACAAAAATCAAAGCATCTATTTGAACCTTTCCACAAAATATGTTATGCTTGAAGCAACGCAAAAGCCAACACAACGTTTTATTCTTTCACATCACACTTGTAAGATTGGAGGAACCGCCATGACCGGAACCTGTGAGGATTGCGCGTATAGCGTATACGACGACACGCTGGACGAATATGTCTGTGAAGCCTATCTCGACGAGGACGAATATTACCGCCTGACGCAAAGCAACGGACCTTGTCCCTACTACCGCTCTGGCGACGATTACGAGCTGGTGCGCCACCAAAACTAAGGAGAGAGTATCATGACTGAACGAGAAAAAGCAGCCGCGGGGCTTCTGTATGACGCCAATTACGACCCAGAACTGATACAAGCCCGCGCGATCGCCAAAGACCTTTGTATGGACTACAACCAGTTACGCAGTGCACAGAAAGAGGAACGTCTCGCGCTGCTGCGCACATTGCTGGCCGTCTGCGACGAGGATACCTACATTGAACCGCCGTTTTTCGTCGATTACGGCAGCAACATTCGCGTAGGAAAAGCATTTTACGCCAATCACAATCTGGTTATACTGGACGGCGCACCCGTCACCTTTGGCGATCATGTGTTCATCGGTCCAAACTGCTGCTTTTCCACAGCCGGACACCCGCTCGACATCGAGCAGCGAAATGCCGGTTTGGAATATGCCAAGCCGATCACGGTCGGCAACAATGTGTGGATTGGCATGGGCGTACAGGTAGTGCCGGGCGTCACAATTGGCGATAATGTCGTCATCGGCGCAGGCAGCGTGGTGACCAAGGATATCCCTGCCGGTGTTCTGGCCGTTGGTGTGCCCTGCCGCCCTGTGCGGGAAATCGCACAAAAGCCGCGCCGCGTTATTCTATAAAAAAACACAAAAAACCTCTGCCGCTTGGCAGAGGTTTTCGTTTTGCTTATGACACCGCCTCGACGGTCTCAACGCCGTTTTCGCGGTAGGTGTACACGGTAAATCCGCTGTACGTCCATACGCCGTCCTCTCCCTCACCCATGCAGCTGGGCGAATAGGTCTTGGAGCTGGGCGAGCCGAGCGCGCCCTCCAGCGCAGAGGCAGACGAACCGATGTAACCAGATGCCTGCGAAGCGGTCGGCTTGGCCGGTTCCGGTTCCGGCTCAGGCTGCGGTGCGGGAGCCGGAGTGGATTCCGGCTTGCTGGTCGAAGTACTGCCGGACGAGCTGCCCGACGAAGGCTTGCTGGTCGTGCTGCCACTCGAAGAAGTCGAACCAGACGACGAACTGCCGCTCGACTGCGGTTTGCTGGTCGAACTGCTGCCCGTGCTCGTGCCGGACGAAGTGCTGCCCGTCTGCGGTTTGGACTGCGCCGTGCTATCCGAAGTCTGACTGTCGGCAGCGGCATCCTTGTCCGCTTCAGCCTTGTCCTCTTCGCGGGTTTCATCCTCGGTCTTGTCCGTGTTTTGCTCATCCTTTACCGCGTCAACGGTCTCATTTTCCTGTTTATCCTCGGCTGCGGTATCCTGATTGCTGCCGCAGGCTGCCAGACTGCCGCACAGAATCAGCGCCAGCAGCAGGGCTGTCATTTTCTTTTTCATATCTTGTCCTCCCAATTATTTCTGGTTGTCTCTGATTTATTCGACGGATTCCGCCTCTTGGTTGTTCCCCAAATCCGGCGGATATTTGAGCAAATTTTCAAGGTTGCGCTCAACGATCTCAACGATCACTGTGTCGCCCGCCTGCACCTGCGTGAGTGGATAGGGCATCTGGCGTGTGATAACCGCTTCGCGGAAGTCCGCAGCCAAAAAGGGGTGTAACGCATTACCGAACGAATCACGGCACAGAATCAAACGACCGTTCTGCGCATGCTCGCTTGTGGTTTGGATCAAAATATCCTCGGCTGTACGCGGCGGCGTGACATAGGAAAAATCGATTTCGTACTGCTGCTGCGCTTCCAGTTTACTCCCCTTGGGATACAGCATTTCATACAAATCGCCACGGTGGGTGTTCTCGGTCGTGTAAGGTGCGCCCCCAAACGCCGTATAGGGCAAGCCGAGCGTCTGCATCAGGAAGTCATGCGCAAGTGCGGCACCGCGGTTGGTCCAGTGCGAATCGGTGCGCAGATAGAGCGTTTCGTCCTGCTCGGACAAAAAAGTGAACAAATCTGCGTAATTCACCCCATATTCCTGCAAATACGGTTTAACTAATTCGTAATTGCCCGGGGAATCGCTTTGCAGATAGCGTGCGGGCATATGTTCGGGATAAAGCGAGTTCTTATTGGGCGCAATGGTGAACAAAAAGCGCGCGCCGCGAGCCTCACAATAAGCCTGCATATCCGCAACCGTCTGCGCAATCTGCTGCGCCTGCTCGTCGGTCAGCGTAGCATGATTCTGATAATCGTCCAGTGTTTGAGCGTAGTACAGCCAGCCGTCCGAGCCGTAAATCACATCCTCCGCCGGAGAAGTGGCCAGCAGCGTAGTCTGCAAGGCGGCGTTTGCCGCAACCATTTCCTGCCGCAGCGCAAAGTGGTCAGCGATATAATCGGTCACCTGATCGAGCACCGCGGTGTTCCAACTGCCATCCTCGTTGTGCAGCGTGGGCTTGGGTGACAGGCGCTCATTGGCGGCCGCCTGCGTCGGCGGCAGGAACAGCATACCCGCCGAGGGCAGCAGACAGAGCAGCACGAAGGCTGCGGTAAAAATTCTATATTTCATGGCAGCCTCCTTTAAAACTGGAAATAGATAAAGGGGTTGAACGTGCCAGCCGAAAGGTTCAGCATGCACAGCACCAACAGTGCCATTGCGCCTGCCAGCGTGATCGATTCATTTTTCGGCTGCAACCGCTTTGCGGTCGGAACGCTGAGCACAAGCGCTAAAACCAGCGTCAGTAAGAATGCAGGTGTAAATAATGAACATACGGTCACTGTTCCTGTCCAGCCTAAACCAACGCCGGTGAACATCGCAGCAAACATGGCTCCCGCCTGCGCAAGCGATTCCGCACGAAACAGTGTAAAGCCAAGCACGACCACCAGCACGGTATAGACATGGCCGACTACTCTGCCCCGGAGCCGCTCCTTTGGCACGACGCCGCTGTCCTCCAGCACAGAGAACAGGCCATGCCACAGGCCCCACAGCACAAACGTCCAGTTTGCGCCGTGCCACAGGCCGGTCGTAAAGAACACAATCACACGATTGATCCAGGTGCGCACCCTGCCCTTGCGGTTGCCGCCCAGCGGGATATACAGATAATCCCGAAACCATGTGGAAAGCGAGATATGCCAACGCCGCCAAAACTCTTGAATGGTGGTGGAAGCGTATGGGTAATCGAAATTCTCGAGGAAATGAAAGCCAAACATGCGGCCCATGCCGATCGCCATATCGCTGTAACCGGAAAAGTCAAAGTAGATTTGTAAGGTGTAGCAGATTGCGCCCGTCCACGCAGCGAACATACCGATTTCGCCCGCAGGCAACGCGAACACTGCGTCCGCCATCTGTCCCATTGCGTTGGAGATCAGTAGCTTTTTGGACAAACCGCAGATAAACCGCCGAATGCCCAGCGCAGTCTCGCGCGGCGTGGTCTGCCGCTGGTCGATCTCTTTTTCGATGTCATGGTATTTAACAATCGGTCCCGCGATCAGCTGCGGGAAGAAAGAAATATACAGCAGCACCTTGATAAACGACCGCGAGACAACCGAACGATCCCGATACACGTCGATCACATAGGAAAGCCCCTGAAACGTGAAGAACGAAATACCGATCGGCAGCGCAATACCGGTCAGCGGCAGCGACGTTCCAAACCAACCATTCACCGTACCAATCGCAAAATCCGCATACTTAAACACCGCCAGCAAACCAATGCCACCCGCTACCGCAATTGACACCCCCAGTTTGGGATGCTTTCCCGCTGCGAACAGGCCGCACACATAGTTGAGCACGACGCTCAGCAGCAGCAACGGCAGATAGACCGGCTGCCCGAACGAGTAAAAGATCAGGCTCGCCACAAGCAGCAGGATGTTTTTTGCCCGAATGCCGCGTAGCAGGCGGTCGAGCACGAACACGACCGGCAGAAAGATGAACAGAAAAATTGCCGAACTGAAAACCATGTTGATTTTTCCTTTTTTCTCTTTATTATGCCTGCCCGCCCTCTGTTTTACTCTCGCGCACATAGTTTGCAATCGCAATACCGCCGCTGACCAGCACCAGCGCGCTCAGATTGCGCAGCGTCAAAATCTGCTCACCCAGCACGATCGCGGAAATCAGCGCGCCGAATACCGGAATCAAAAAGCAGAACAAGCTGACCTTGCCCACCGGGAATTTGCCCAGCAGCGCCGTCCAGATCGTAAACGCTGCGGCAGACAGCACCACCATATACGCCAGCAGCAGCACTCCGACCGGCGTGACCGCCCCAAGCTGGCCTCCGCCCAGCAAACCGACCACCAGCAGGAAGACTCCACCCAGAAGCAGCTGCCAACCGGTCAGCAGCATCGGGTCGCGTCCCGGTGTATAGATGCGGGAAACCAGTGCACCTGCACCGGCCGACACCGCTGACAACAGCACTAAACCGTCGCCGTGCAGGTTAAAGCCGTTCAGTCCGCCCAGCCCGAGCACCAGCACACCCGCAAAGCCGCACAGACAACCGAGCACCTTCTGCCGGTTCATCTTATCGTTCTGCAAAAACAGATGCGCCAAGATGAGCGCAAAAAAGGTCTGCGTGCCGGACAGCACCGCTCCTTTGGTGCCCGTCGTCCCGGACAGGCCAATGTAATAGCACACATATTGGATCATGCTCTGGAACAGACAGATCCAAAAAATCGGTTTCCACTCGCTGCGCACCGGAACGATACGGTGTCCCTTGATCCGCGCTACCAGCAGCACCAGCAGCCCCGCCAAAGCAAACCGCCAGCCCGCAAAGTACAGCTGGGAGAACGGTGCATCCGACGCAATGGCAAACAACTCATATCCTTTTTTGATGCAGGGGGCTGCACTGCCCCACAGCGCGGTACACAAGACCGCAGGCATATATAACCGACGAAATACTCCTGTTTTTTGTTCCTTCATTTGCTCTTCCCCTTTTTCTGACGTGAAGCCAGTATAGCATTTTTCCCGTCCCCCCGCAAGTAAGGGACTTTTATCGGACACTTCCTCTGGTATTCTATGACCATAGGAGGTGAACGGCATGATTTACAGTTGTCAGACCAAATGCTGCCACTATATTTTTCTCGGCAGCGAACAACAGCGCGCCTGCCCTGACTGCGGCAAACCGCAAATCCGTCCTGCAACCGCAGCGGAACGTGCCGAGTTCTTCCACCGGCACACTGCCGCCCTTGTCCGACGCCGCCGCTCCGGCTGAGCGCACAGCAAAAGACCTTCCGAACCACTCCGGAAGGTCTTTTACATGCCGTTTTCATTTGTCATTTCATTTTTGACTCCTCAGGGCAGCCACATCAGCCACCGTAATGATTTCACATTACTTGGCGGTGTGACGCGCCTTGCGAGACATCGACTTGACGCGGTTCTGGTCCAGATCCAGCATACGTGCTGCGACCAGGTCATTGAAGAAACCCTTCATCATGATTTCGTCACGCTCCTTTTCGTGTAATGTTTCTGAGATCGTTTTCCTGATCTCTGCTATTATAATACACGCAGCGCGGCGAAAAAACAAGCGGCATGTTTTATGAATATCAAACAACTATCGACGTTTATTTTTATGCACTTTTACCTACGCTTGTTAACATTTTGTACATATTTTGCAGAAGTTAATTAGAAGTTTTCAACAACTTAACCTTTTCCATATTCTTTAGCGAGTTCTGCAAAAAGCGGCAGCGCACGCCGAATGGTTTCGGTCTGCACGCAATAGGAAATACGCATATGGCCCGGTGCACCAAAGTCTGCGCCCGGCACAACCAGCAAATCATATTTCTTCGCGCGCTCGCAGAACGCACGGTCATCCGGCTCAAGTGTCTGCGGAAACAGATAAAACGCACCCGCAGGCTTGACGCAGGCATATCCCATTTGGGTCAAACCCTCATAAAGCAGATCACGGTTGGTCTGATAGACCGAAATATCCCCTGTCTGTCCCACGCAGCGCGCCACCACACGCTGGAACAAGCTGGGTGCGCATACATAGCCCAGTGCACGGCCCGCGCCGCACACAGCCGCATACAGGTCCGCGCTGTCGGCCGCCTGCGGCGGCACCAACACATAGCCGATACGCTCGCCCGGCAGCGAAAGTGACTTGGAATAAGAATAGCAAACAATGGTGTCGTCATAGTAGTTCGGCACAAATGGCACCTGTACCCCATCATATACGATCTCGCGGTAGGGTTCATCCGACACCAGATAGATCGGGTGCCCATACTGCTTTTCTTTTTCACGCAAAAGTGCAGCCAGCTGCCCCACCGTCTGTTCGGAATAGACCGCGCCCGAGGGGTTATTCGGAGAATTGACGACAACCGCCTTGGTATGCTCGTTCAGCGCCTGTTCCAGCGCGTCAAAGTCGATCTGAAAATCCGCGATGGACGGCGGCACAATCACACATTTCGCCCCTGCCCCGCGCTCAATGAACATGATATATTCCGGAAAATACGGTGCAAGAATGACGAATTCATCCCCCGGACAGGCAATTGCCTTGAACGCACAGGACAGCGCCGCTGCCGCACCCGCGGTCAGATACAGGCTGTCGCCCGTGTACGACGTACCAAAGCGACGGTTGAGATCATCCGCCAGCGCTTTGCGCACATCCGCCGCGCCCTGCGCAGAGGTGTAGCCATGCAGCGCGACTGGGTCTCCCGCGGCCTCGGCCAAAATTGCCTGCCGCACCGCGTCCGGTGCAGGCACATTCGGATTGCCGATTGAAAAATCAAACACGTTTTCCCGGCCGACCACCGCCGCGCGCTGGTTGCCGTATTCAAAAAGCTCGCGGATGGTGGAACGGTTGTTCCCCAGCGCGGCCATCTGCTGATTGAGCATATAAATCCCGCTCCTTTCTTATGGAATTTATTATAGCACAGTGCAAAAGTACGTGCAAGACAAAGCCCGCCGCACAGCCAATGTGCAGCGGGCATTTGCATTTATTCAAACTTGATCTGCTTTTCAGGCAAGTCCTCATCGGTCAGCAGCGCCCCGATTGACGGGATGCTGCGGCAACGGTAGCGGCCGTTGTCCGATAATCCGGCCTCCTCCATACGGCAGGCGCGTGTAATCGTGTGCTTGCCGCGCAGCACCATAGCCTGTACGCCCTGCGTCGAACGGCTGGCCTTGATATCCAGCATGTTCGCACGGAAGGTCAGCGCGCGGTTAGCAGTCGAGAACATGGTGATCTCGGTTTCTTCATCGACCGGATGGAAGAACGCCACCGCAGGCGACTTGGCCGAGTACGCGCCGGTCAGTCGGCGGCGATTGGTCTTGGTCTCAAAGCTTTCGAGCGAAAAGCGTGCAGCCTTACCGTTCTGGAACACGATAACCATATTGCCCTTGTAATCGCCCGGCAGCATGGCATAGACTGGTGTCTCTCCCTCGTCCATCCCCAGTTTACCGGCAAGATAATCGCCCAACACGGACGCTTTACAGTCCTCAAAGTCATAAAGGTGCGCCTTGTAGGCTTGCTGCATATTGGTGAAGAACACTATTTCGG
>ERZ1643246.1345-NODE-1345-length-27038-cov-74.243153_pt1 | contig 27038 bp, 27 predicted proteins | sample MGYA00579265_ERZ1643246 | MGnify/ENA primary metagenome ERZ1643246 (study PRJEB29033, sample SAMEA4952261) | chicken gut metagenome | biome: Broiler Chicken; feature: Gastrointestinal Tract; material: Caecum | place: Ireland | collected 2018 | study: Broiler...
TTTGCTTCAGCGCAAAATCTTAGTATACGTTCCTCTATACCTGGTTCTTTAAGTAGAGGATTTTCGCTTCTATCTGGGGGAATTTCTGTTCTATCTGGTACATTTTCATCATCAACTGGCGCATACACCTTTGTCTCTAACCGTTCAAAAAATAAAACATCTTCAGTCTATTTTATCAATTTCTTTTATAGTATCACACCTCCCTTCAGAAAGATATCAAAATCAAAAACCTCCCAGAACAAATGTCCTGAGAGGTCATGCAGCGCCTTGCGGCGTTCTGAATCGTATATAATTGTATCCGATTATCGTTTGGAGAACTGCGGCGCGCGACGAGCGGCTTTGAGGCCGTATTTCTTACGCTCTTTCATTCTCGGGTCACGGGTCAGGAATCCGGCTGCCTTCAGGGTCGGACGGTACTCAGCGTCTGCCTGCAGCAGGGCACGGGAGATTCCATGGCGGATAGCTCCGGCCTGGCCGGTAAATCCGCCGCCACGTACATTTACCATTACGTCGAACTTGTCAACGGTATCGGTGGCGTTCAGCGGCTGACGAACGATTACCTTCAGGGTCTCAAGACCGAAGTACTCGTCAATGTCTCTTTTATTGATGGTAATCTTGCCGGTTCCGGGCATCAGATATACTCTTGCGATAGATTTTTTTCTTCTTCCAGTTCCATAATATCTTGCAGTAGCCAATGTCTCTTACCTCCTCATTCAAAATGTTAATACTTCCGGTTTCTGAGCGGCATGGGGATGCTCAGCGCCGGCGTATACGTGAAGCTTGGTCAACATTGCTCTTCCCAGCGGTCCCTTGGGAAGCATTCCCTTGACTGCCAGTTCAATGACTCTCTCAGGCTTCTTAGCCAGAAGCTCTCTTAAAGTCGTCTTTTTCATTCCGCCTACATACTCGGAATGTCTGTAGTAGATCTTCTGATCCAGCTTCTTGCCGGTCACTTTGATCTTTTCAGCATTCACAACGATTACATAATCGCCGGTATCTACATGAGGAGTAAACTCAGGTTTGTTTTTTCCTCTCAGAACTTTCGCCACTTCCGAAGCCAGACGTCCCAGAGTACAATCCGTGGCATCAACTACATACCATTTCTTCTCGATCTTATCCGGATTAGCCATAAATGTATTCATGGATAGAACCTCCTGTAAAATTAACAAATAATGTGATGTAATCCGGGTCTTTCACCCGTTCCCCGCAGTCCCGCCACTGTCCGTATGGCCTCCTGCAGTCTCAAACATCTTCACCGGGGCTTTGGCTTGGATGTTCCTTTTTCAGGGCACATTTCCGGCGCCGTCCTCTGTATTTGGGAGATACAAAAACGAACCGTCTGATCTTGTGCCACACTGAGTTATTATATTATACGCTTCCGTGTGTGTCAACCATTTTCTGCAGATTTTCCCACTCCGGATAGCGGATTTCCAGCAGGGTCAGGCCGCAGGCTCTGGCTGTGGCTCCCGCCAGGCTCCGGTCCTTTTTTTCCAGGATTTCCAGGATTCTCTCCGGCGGATAGTCCCCCTTGCCGATCTCCATGAGCGTTCCCACAATGATCCGCACCATGTTGTAGAGGAAGCCGTTGCCGGTGATCCGGAAATGGATCATATCCTCCTCTTTCCACAGCTTTGTCTCGTAAATGGTCCGCTCCGTATTTTCCGCTGTAAGATGTGAAGAAGCGAAGCCGCGGAAATCGTGGGTACCGAAAAGATACCGGGCGCCCCGCTGCATCTTTTCCAGATCCAGCGCTCCGTACCAGAACAGGCTGTCCGTCCTTCTCAGAGGATCCGGAAAGGTACGGTTCAAAATCTTATATTCATAGGTTTTAACGGTACTTGTAAACCGGGGATGAAAGTCCGGGGATACCTCCTCGGACTTCTGGATCCGGATATCTTCCGGCAGATATGTGTTCAGCGCAAAGGCGATCCTGGAGGCGGGCATCCTGGATTCTGTATCGAAGACAGCCACATTGCCTCTGGCGTGGACGCCGGTGTCTGTGCGGCTGGCGCCGATGGTGCGGATCTCTGTCCCGAACATTTCTGTCAGTCCCCGATTCAGCACTTCCTGCACTGTGATCCCGTTGGGCTGCACCTGCCATCCGCAGTAAGCGGTGCCGTCATAAGCTACGGTCAGCTTGATTCTTCTCATAGCGCCTCCTACCATCCCAGCAGAATCCTGAGCACAATGGCCGCTGCCAGATAAACTCCCAGGATTCCGTAAGCGATGCCGTCTCTTTTCCGATACCGCAGAGGCTTCATCTGGGTTCTGCCCTCTCCGCCGTGGTAGCATCTGGCTTCCATGGCCAGGGCCAGATCGTTGGCCCGGCGGAAAGCAGACACAAACAGCGGCACCAGAAGGGGCACCATAGCCTTTACCTTCTTGATCAGATTCCCGCTCTCAAAATCCGCTCCCCTGGCCATCTGCGCCTTCATGATCTTATCCGTCTCCTCCAGCAGGATGGGAATAAATCTCAGGGCGATGGACATCATCATAGCGATCTCATGGACAGGCACATGGATCTTCTTCAGCGGCCGCATAAGGTTCTCCAGCGCGTCTGTCAGTTTTGTGGGCGTTGTGGTCAGCGTCATCAGAGACGCTCCCAGGATCAGAAAGACCAGCCGGACTCCCATCTTGCCGGCCAGGATCAGTCCCTCCGTTGTCACCCGCAGGATCCCCCAGCGCCACAGTACATGGCCCGGTGTCAGGAGAACGTTAAAGATCATGGTGATCAGCAGCAGCACTACGATCGCCTTTAAGCCCCGGACCATAAAGGAAAAGGGGACTCTGGAAAGCAGGATCATGGCGATCAGAAACGCGGATCCCAGAAGATATCCCCAGCTGTCAAAGACAAACAGGGATACAATATATACAATGGTGCCTATGAATTTTACTCTCGGGTCCAGTCTGTGCAGAATCGATTCCGCCGGATAGTACTGGCCTATTGTAATATCTCTTATCATCTTTTCTCCGTCCTATCTGCCCAGCGCCTTCAGGATGGAATCTCTGGCTTCCTCCACGGTCATGGCCGCTGTATCCACAGGAAGCCCCCTCTCAGCCAGTGCATGCATGATATACGTCATCTGGGGCGCCGCAAGTCCGATTTTTTCCAGTTCCTTGTAATGGGAGAATACTTCCCGGGGCGTGCCGTCATATTTTTTCTTTCCGTGATACATAACGATCAGCCGCTCCACATACCGGGCCACATCCTCCATGCTGTGGGATACCAGGATCACCGTGATCCCCCGGGTGTCATGAAGGAAACGGACCTGTTCCAGGATTTCATCCCGCCCTTTCGGGTCAAGTCCCGCGGTGGGCTCATCCAGCACGATCACATCCGGATTCATGGCCAGCACTCCGGCGATGGCCACTCTGCGTTTCTGACCGCCCGACAGATCAAAAGGAGATTTTTCAAAAAGTTCCTCGGGAATACCGGTCTGCAGCAGGGCTTCCGCCGCCCTCTCCCGGCACTCTTCCGGGGACAGACCCTGGTTTTTTGGTCCGAAGCACACATCTCCCAGAACAGTCGTCTCAAAGAGCTGATGCTCCGGATACTGAAATACCAGCCCTACATGGAAACGAAGCTGCCGGATCGGATAGCCTTCCGCCCAGATATCCTCCCCGTTGTAGAGGACCCGGCCGGAAGTAGGCCGCATCAGGCCGTCCAAATGCTGGATCAGTGTGGATTTTCCGCTGCCCGTGTGGCCGATGATCCCCACGAACTGGCCCTGGGGGATCTCCAGCGACACATGATCCAGAGCGTTCATCTCAAAAGCCGTACCCGGGCTGTAGGTATAAGTAACATCTTCTAATTGAATCGACATATCTCATCCACCAGTTCTTCTATCGTCAGGATGCCCTCCGGAATAGGAAGGCCTTTTTTTCTCAGTTCATAAGCCAGCAGCGTCACCTGGGGCACATCCAGCCGCAGCTCTTTTAATTTTTCCACCTGTGAAAAAATTTCCCTGGGTGTTCCCTGCATCACCAGCCGCCCCTCATCCATGACAAATACTTTGTCGGAATAGATGACTTCTTCCATGTAGTGGGTGATGAGGATCACCGTGACCCCCTCCGCCTGGTTCAGTTCCCGGACAGCCTTCAGCACTTCCTTCCGGCCGTTAGGATCCAGCATAGCCGTGGGCTCGTCCAGAATGATGCATTTGGGCCGCATAGCCATGACTCCGGCAATGGCTACCCGCTGCTTCTGTCCGCCCGACAGCTTGTTGGGGGACTGTTTCCGGTAGGCCACCATGCCCGTGGCCTCCAGGCTCTCGTCTACCCTCCGCCAGATCTCATCTGTGGGAACACCCAGATTTTCCGGGCCGAATCCCACGTCCTCCTCTACCACGTTGGCAATGATCTGGTTATCGGGATTCTGGAATACCATGCCGGCTTCCTGGCGGATCTTCCAGATGTCGTCATCCTCCGCCGTATCCATGTGATCCACCCACATGGTTCCCTCTGTAGGCACCAGCAGAGCGTTCATGTGCTTTGCGAGCGTAGATTTACCGCTGCCGTTGTGGCCCAGCACCGTGATAAACTGGCCTGCCTGGATATCCAGATCCACGTCCTCCACGGCGTGGACTACCTCCGGCTCTTTTCCCTCTTCTTCATATTCATAATAGTCATATCCCAGCTTCCTCGCCTTGATAATGCCCATGTTACTCCTCTTCCTTCATCAGCCGCTCCGCCAGTTCCCAGATTTCCTCCCTGCCCTGCCGGGTAGACGCGGAAAAGGGGATGATCACCGTATCTTTCTCCGCCTCCAGGGTCTCCCGGATCAGCTTTAACTGTTTCTGGATCTGGCTTCTTTTAATTTTATCCAGTTTCGTGGCGATGATCGCCGGACGGTAGCCCTGATCCAGAATCCAGTGATACATCAGCCGGTCGTTGGCCGAGGGAGCGTGGCGGATATCGATGAGCAGAAATACTCCCTTCAGATTTTTGGAGGTATGCAGATACCGCTCGATCATCTTTCCCCACTGGGCCTTGATTTCCTCCGGAGCGGAGGCGTAGCCGTATCCCGGAAGATCCACCAGATACAGTTCCTCGTTGACCTGGTAAAAATTGATGGTCCTGGTCTTTCCCGGCTGAGAGCTGGTGCGGGCCAGAGCCTTGCGGTTCACCAGCCCGTTGATCAGAGAAGATTTACCCACATTGGATTTTCCGGCAAAGGCGATTTCCGGCCTGCCGGTATCCGGAAGCCTGCTGCTCACTCCGCATACAATATCCAGGGATACCTGTCTGATAACCATGCGCTCCTCCTATCTTTCTTCTGTCCCGGGGACCAGGGCGGTGTTCAGCACCTCTTCCATCTGTTCCACGAAAAGAATCTCCAGTCCTTCTGTGATCTCCTGATCCATTTCCTGCACATCCGGCTTGTTTTTCGCCGGAACCAGCACTGTGCGGATTCCCGCCTTTTTGGCCGCCAGCAGTTTTTCCTTCAGACCGCCGATGGGAAGCACCCGGCCTCTCAGGGTGATTTCTCCGGTCATCGCCACATCGGCCCGGACCGGCACCTTTGTAATGGCAGAGATCATGGCAGTCGCCATGGTGATGCCCGCCGACGGGCCGTCCTTGGGAACAGCCCCCTCCGGAATATGGATATGTATATCGTGCTTCTTGAAAAATTCTTCTTTAACGCCGTATTTTTTCGCCACAGAACGGATATAGCTGATGCCGGCTTCCGCCGACTCCTTCATCACGTCTCCCAGCTGGCCGGTAAGGCGGAATCCGCCACGGCCCGGCATCACATTGACTTCGATCTGCAGTGTATCCCCGCCCACGCTGGTCCAGGCCAGACCGCGGACGATGCCCACCTCCGGCTCCGGATTTTTCATCTGGAAGGTGTAGCGCTTTCTGCCCAGATACTCCTCCAGGTTTTTCAGGGTCACATTGATCTTTTCCTCATGTTTTTCCAGAATCTTCAGCGCCGCTCTCCGGCAGATCTGACCGATCTTTCTCTCCAGGCTGCGGACGCCTGCCTCCTTGGTGTAGCCGCTGATGATCTCCGCCAGCGCCTTGTCAGAGATGGTCAGCTGCTCCGGTTTCAGACCTCCCGCCTTCAGCTGCTTGGGGATCAGGTGTTCTTTTGCTATGTGCATCTTCTCATTTTCCGTATAACTGCTGATCTCGATGAGTTCCATACGGTCCAGCAGAGGGCGGGGAATAGTCTGCACATCGTTGGCGGTGGCAATAAACAGCACCTCCGACAGATCAATGGGAATTTCCACATAATGGTCGGTAAATTTATTGTTCTGCTCTGCGTCCAGCACTTCCAGCAGCGCCGACGCCGTATCGCCTTTATAGTCGCTGCTGACCTTGTCGATCTCATCCAGCAGCATCAGCGGATTTTTGACCCCCGCCTGCCGGAGGCTCTGCGCGATCCGGCCGGGCATAGCGCCTACGTATGTGCGGCGGTGTCCCCGGATCTCCGCCTCATCCCGGACACCTCCCAGGCAGATGCGGATATATTTTTTATTCAGAGCCTTGGCCACAGACCGGGCGATCGAAGTCTTTCCTGTTCCGGGCGGGCCCACCAGACAGAGAATAGGGCTGTCGCCCTTCTTAGTCAGAGTCCGCACGGCCAGATATTCCAGAATTCTCTCCTTCACCTTTTCCAGCCCGTAGTGATCCGCTTCCAGGATTCCTCTGGCTTTGGAAAGATCCTTGTTGTCCCGGGACATTTTATCCCATGGAAGGCCCAGCAGAACTTCCAGGTATCCCCGGACCACAGCCCCCTCGGAGGGGTTGTTGGCCACGCTCTGCAGCCGCTTGATCTCCTCCCGGATGCGCTCCTTCACTTCCTTGGATGCCTGCAGCTTCTCCGCCTTCTTTTTAAACTCCTCGATTTCCGTCTGGGAATTATCCTCTCCCAGCTCCTCCCGGATCAGCTTCAGCTGTTCCCGGAGAATGTATTCCTTCTGGTTTTTATCGATCCTGGCCTTGATCTGGCTTTGGAGTTCTTCCCGGATCTTAAGGATTTCCACTTCGTTTCCTATAATAACGCTCAGCGCCTCGCAGCGGTCACGGATCTCCAGGGCATCCAGCACCTTCTGCCGCTGCTCATAGGTCATGGGAAGGTTGATGGCGATCTGATCTACCAGCTTTTCCACATCACTGATCTCCAGGATCTGCATCATCAATTCCTTGCTGATTTTCTGGCTTTCCTGGCAGTAGACAGCGAATAGCTCCTTTAAATTTCTGCTCATAGCCTCCGCCTCATTCTCTGTCAGCGGCTGCTCTGATTCTTTTTCGTAGGGTACGACCTCCGCCTCCAGAAAATCCGTTCTCGGCTCAAAGCTTACCAGTTCCGCCCTCTCCAGTCCCTCAACCAGAACTCTCAAGACTCCCTTGGGCAGCTTCACCACCTGTTTCACTGAGGCGATCGTTCCCACCTTATACACATCCTCCAGGCCGGGTTCCTCTTTTTCCGGATCCTTCTGTGTCACCAGAAAAATTTTCTGATCATGGAGCATGGCCTCCTCCACAGCCCTGACCGATCTGACCCGGCTGATATCAAAATGCACGATCATATCCGGCAGGATGGAGGTGCCCCTGAGGGCCACCGCAGGAAGCAAAATAATCAGGTCACTCATGTATTCTCACTCCTCACGCGGTCTCCGGCCGTCCGGCCCGGCTGGATCTGGTCCTGGCCCGCCTGGGAATGGGGGCCGGTTCTCCATGCACCAGCATGGGGGGCTCTTTGCCTTCCACCGCTTCCTTTGTAATATGGCATTCTTTAATGGTACTGTCAGACGGAGATTCAAACATCACGTCCATCATGGCTTTTTCCATAATAGCCCGCAGGCCTCTGGCTCCCGTTTTCCGCTCCAGGGATTCTCTGGCGATCTCGCGGAGCGCTTCATCGTCAAAGCTTAAGCTGACTCCGTCCAGTTCAAAAATTTTCTTATACTGTTTTACCAGGGAATTTTTCGGCTCTTTCAGGATCTGCACCAGGGCGTCCTCATCCAGGGCGTCCAGAGAGACCACTACCGGCACACGGCCGATAAACTCCGGGATCATGCCGAATTTTACAAAATCTTCCGGCATCACCTGGCGGAGCAGTTCGCCTACATTCTGATTGACCCGCAGTCCCAGATCAGCGTTGAAGCCGATGGCTTTGGTATCTTTTCTCGTCTCGATGATCTTGTCCAGCCCTTCAAACGCGCCGCCGCAGATAAACAGGATATTTGTGGTGTCGATCTGCAGAAATTCCTGGTGGGGATGCTTTCTGCCGCCCTGGGGCGGAACGCTGGCCACCGTTCCCTCCAGGATCTTCAGCAGAGCCTGCTGTACCCCTTCTCCGGAAACATCTCTGGTAATGGACGCATTTTCTGACTTGCGGGTGATCTTATCGATCTCATCAATATAAATGATCCCGTGTTCCGCCCGCTCCATATCGTAATCTGCCGCCTGGATCAGCTTCAGCAGGATATTTTCCACATCCTCGCCCACATAGCCTGCTTCTGTCAGCGCCGTCGCGTCCGCGATGGCAAAGGGAACGTTCAGAAGCTTCGCAAGGGTCTGAGCCAGCAGGGTCTTTCCGGAACCTGTAGGACCCAGCATCAGGATATTGCTCTTCTGCAGCTCCACATCGGAATTTTCTCCCGCCAGCACTCTTTTGTAATGATTATAAACTGCCACAGACAGTACTTTTTTCGCCTCGTCCTGTCCGATCACATATTCGTCCAGAAATTCTTTGATCTCTCTGGGTTTCATCAGATTGATCTCGCCGCTGTCCTCCTGATTCTCGCTGGCAAATTCCTCTTCCATAATTTCAGAACAGATGCCGATGCACTCATCGCAGATATAGACCCCGTCGGGCCCGGCGATCAGCTTTCTCACCTGATCCTCCGTCTTTCCGCAGAAAGAGCATCTGATTCTGGGCTCGCTGCCTTTTATAGCCATTTTAATATCAATTCCTTTCTCTCTTTCTTAGCCGGCTGTCCCGGCTTTCCGGCGGAGCGAAATGAACGGCAGATCACAGCCGCCCATTGAGTAAAAAGGTGTCTCAAAAGCAAAGCCAAGCCTTCTCCGTGCTTTTGAAACACCTTCATCCACCCGTTACCGTTTCGTAATTACGTTATCAATCAGACCATATGCCTTTGCTTCTTCCGCAGACATATAGTTATCCCTCTCTGTATCGATCTCGATCTGCTCCAGGGGCTGCCCTGTATTCGCAGCCAGGATCTCATTCAGCTTTTTCTTTGTGCGCAGGATGTGCTCTGCCACGATCTTGATCTCTGTAGCCTGGCCCTGGGCACCGCCGGAAGGCTGATGGATCATGATCTCCGCGTTGGGGAGAGCCATTCTCTTGCCCTTTGCTCCGCCGGAAAGCAGAAATGCTCCCATGCTGGCCGCCATGCCGATACAGATCGTAGAGACATCGCATTTGATGTACTGCATGGTATCATAGATCGCCATTCCTGCCGTGACGGATCCCCCCGGACTGTTGATGTAGAGATGGATGTCCTTTCCCGGATCCTCAGATTCCAGGAACAACAGCTGCGCCACGATCAGGCTGGCTGAGACATCGTTGACCTCTTCTCCCAGAAAAATAATCCTGTCCTTCAAAAGCCGGGAATAAATATCATAGCTTCTCTCGCCCCGGCTGGTCTGCTCAATGACATAAGGTACTAAACTCATTTTCACAGCCTCCGTTTTCTATAACCTGTCTGAGGATTATTCTGCTGCCTTATCCTCTTCCTTCTCTTCTGTCTCTACCGCGTTGTCCGCCAGGAAGGTTACCGCCTCCTGAACAGCCAGGTCTTCTCTCATCTGTTTTTTCTCAGCGTCGCCCAGCAGTTCTTTCAGCTTGTCAGCCTCCATGTTGTACATTTTGGCCATCTTCTGGATCTCTTCCTCCAGGCGCTCATCGGAAACCTGAATATTCTCTGTCTCCGCTACCTTTTCCAGCACCAGACGGGTCTGGATCTGCTTCAGGGCCTGGGGCTTCATCTGCTCCTGCAGAGCTGCCGCGGTCTGTCCTGTGTACTGCATATACTGCTCCATGGACATACCCTGAGCGCTGAGTCTTCTGGCAAAGTTGTCTACCATCTGGGCTGCCTGGGTATTCAGCATAGCATCCGGGATTTCCATCTGCGCATTGGCCACAGCCTTATCCACAGCGGCATTCTCTTTTTCCCTCTTTGCCTCTTCTTCTTTCTTCTTCTGCAGATCCTGGCGGATATCTGCTTTATACTCTTCCAGAGTATCAAACTCGGAAACATCTTTCGCGAAATCATCGTCCAGTTCCGGCAGTTCTTTTGTCTCGATTTTGTGAACTGTACATTTAAATACAGCCGCTTTTCCCTTCAGCTCCTCGGAATTGTAATCCTCCGGGAAGGTAACATGGACATCTACCACATCGTCCACTTTTGCGCCTACCAGCTGATCCTCAAATCCGGGAATAAAGGTGCCGGAGCCCAGAGTCAGCGGATAATCCTTTCCGCTTCCGCCCTGGAAGGCCTCTCCGTCTACACTGCCTTCAAAGTCGATGGTAACGATGTCGCCGTTCTCCGCTCCTCTGTCTTCCACGGAGATTGTTCTGGAATTCTTCTCCTGCTCTTTTTTCAGGGCAGCTTCTACTTCTTCCTCTGTCACTTCCGTGTTGGATTTCGGAACAGCCACTCCCTTGTACTCGCCCAGAGTTACCTCCGGCTTCACAGCCACCTCGGCGGTGAAGATGAAGGATTTGCCCTTTTCAATCTGCTCTACATGGATCTCCGGCTGGGAAACGATATCCAGCCCGCTTTCCCGGGCAGCCTCGGAATAGGCCTGGGGGATCAGAGCATTGGCGGCATCCTCATAGAACACGCCTGCTCCGTACATCTTTTCAATCATGGCTCTCGGAACTTTTCCTTTACGGAACCCGGGAATGCTGATATTTTTTTTCTGCTTCAGATACGCGCTCTGCAGCGCTTTCTCCAGCTCCTCGGCGGAAACCTCGATGGTAAGTTTCGCCATGTTCTTTTCCAAGTTTTCAACTTGAACGCTCATTGTAAATCTTCCTCCTTTATATATAGAAAGTATTTTCTCTCATAAGGACATAGTTCGCCCGTTACAGCCATTAGAGAAGTATAGCATAAACTATTTTAAAACGCAAGACGAACTGAAAGATTCCTGTCAGCATTCCCCGCCAGCTTATGCTTCCACGCAGATCAGCCTGCGTATACGATCTGTTCTTTGATCTCCAGCGCTTTGTCCTGTCCGTCCAGCAGGCGCACCAGTTCCAGGCCAAAATCGATGGCCGCTCCTACTCCCTTGGCAGTGGTAATGTTTCCATCGCTGACTGTGGGAACGTTCTGGACATCGGCTCCTGTCAGCTTATCTTCCATTCCGGGATAGCACACAGCCTTTCTCCCCTGCAGGAAGCCCAGTTCTCCCAGCACCGTGGGCGCGGCGCAGATTGCCGCGATCCGTCTGCCCTCCTGATATTTCTCCTTCAGCATGGATGTAAGGGCCTCGCACTGTCCCAGGTGCAGCGTGCCCGGCATTCCGCCCGGAAGCAGGAATACATCTCCGTCCTTTCCGTCTATATTCTCCAGCAGTTCATCTGCTGCCAGACGGATTCCGTTGGCCCCTGTAACAATCTCCTTTCCCGTAATCGATACGGTGCACACTGTATGTCCCGCCCGGCGCAGAATATCCACCGGGGTCATAGCTTCTACTTCTTCACAGCCGTCCGCCAGAAATACATAAATTTTTGCCATTTTTATACCTCCTACTACTGTGCTCATAATCCGGCTTCGCGGAAAACGCGCCGGAAATTTTCACTTTACAGCCCATAGTATACAACATTTTTTCCGCTTTTCCAATATAAACTATCGGTCCTGTGAAGTTTCCCTGCGCAAAATCCTGTTCCGGTGGACAATCCCGCGTTTTCTGTGCTAAAATACAGGTAAAGCAGGAAGCATCTGTGTCTGCTCCCGGCTGATCATCGTTAAAAGGGGGGGATTTCCCATGGAGATCGAACGAAAATATCTGATCCATAAACTCCCGGAAGATCTGAAACAATATCCCTGTCTCCGGATTGAACAGGGATACCTGAACACAGCGCCTGTGGTGCGCATCCGCAGGCAGGACGACACATTTTATCTCACATACAAAGGCAGCGGCATGATGGTGCGCGAGGAATACAACCTGCCCCTGACAGAGCAGGCCTACCTTCATCTGCGGAACAAAATCGACGGGATTCTGCTCTCCAAGACCAGATACCTGATTCCTCTTAAGGACAATCTGACCGCAGAACTGGATGTATTTGATCCGCCTTACCAGGGGCTTTTCCTGGCGGAAGTAGAGTTTCCCGACCGGCAGTCCGCGGAGCAGTTCGTGCCCCCGGAATGGTTTGGGGAAGATGTAACCTTTTCCTCTAAATATCACAACAGTACTCTGAGCGTTCCCTCATCTGCCCTCTGATTTTCAGGTTCCGACAAATTGCAACAAAGTGTTTTGCTATTGATTGATGCTGGATTGTTTATTTTTTCCTGGTTTACGTTTAAACTGAAAATATACAGTTTCCATATGTGCAAGGAGAGAATATTATGAATTATTCACATCTCAACGAGTTGCGGCTGTTAGGCCTGACCATTGCCTATTACCGCCGTGCCAAGGGCATGACACAGGCAGAACTGGCGGAGGCAGTCCACATCAGCCGCACTCATATGAGCAATATCGAAGCTCCCAACAGCAGGACTTCCATCTCACTGAACCGGCTGTTCGATATCGCGGACGCTTTAGATATACAGGTAAAAGATTTACTGGATTTTCAGGGCAAGGACCTATAAATAAGCAATAAATAATCCCCTTGGAATCGAGCATTTTACTGCATTTTCCAAGGGGATTTTATAGCCTTAATCTCTATTTTTTAACAATTCTTGTTCAATTTTTATCCTGGCTTCTGGTGCCTGCCGATCCATTTTTTCCGGAAAGCCAAACATGGAAACACAAGCAATGTTATCCCCTCCGGCTTTGGGCGCGTCCTGACGCAGCTGCCTGTGGGCGAAATCCATTTCCCGCAGAGTTTCAAAAATAGTATCAAAATCAACATCTCCCTCACCCATAGCAAGATGCTGATGTACTGTCACATCCGCTTTGCCCCGTCCATTCAGCCAGGGCGGATTTGTTATATACCGGCAATCCAACGTCTGATTAAAAGTATCAGCAAAAAGCACATGTGTCAATTCTTCTCCAGCATACTTCAGCATGGTACGGACATCTCCTTTCCCCTGATCGTAAAAGAATCCGTGGGGCGCAGAATACACATATCCCAGATATGGTGAGCGAAAGGATTTTACCATATCGCAGGTTTCATTATTATATTCACAAAAATCATAGGGATGCGATTGAATTTCTACCCGTATTTGTTCTTTTTCAAAAATAGGCAATAACTCTTCCATAGAGCGAAACCACATTCCATTACAAATTTCCTGCTGATTGGGATCTCCAGAAAGTTCCGTATTAATCACATGAACCCCCATATCTACCGCAATCTCTATCATTCGCTTCCAATTGGATACAGCAAACTTCCGTTGTTCTTCCGTAGGTCCAGACCAGCGGTAGACTACGATAAAAGAAGAAATTTCAACTCCAGTCTCTCTTAACGCCTTCCGATACTCCGATTCGCATTCTTTTGAAAAAAGCGGATGTTTGTAAAAAGGATTGATTCTTGGGTGCGGAGACTGTTCAATATATTTATATCCCCAGTCAGCCACCTGATGAACCATCCGATTAATATCCATTTGTTTTGCCAGAACATCCACATCAAACGCTATTTTCATTTTCTTCCTCCCTACTGCTTGTTTATTCTCCGATCACATCCGCGATCAGCTGATCTACATTGGTTGCATCCATTTCATACAATTCGATATTTGATCGCTCCGGCACATCTTCTCCCACATATACTGACTGAGCGATTTCTCCGCAAAGCGTACCGATAGACGGCCAGTAACAGAACACTGCGGCATCAATCGTTCCATCCTTAATCAGCTGCGCGTCTTCCTCACTTCCGACATAACTCACAACCGTTACTTCGTCACTGAGGCCATTTTGAGCCAATGCCTCCACAACGCCTTGAGCCATAATATTATCCATTGCGACAATGCAGTCCATTTCCGTTCCATAAGCCGTGATCCAGTCCTCTGTCACCTGCATAGCTGTTTCCGCACTGGATTCACCAGTCTGAACAGAGATAATCTCAAGATCTTCCCTCTGCGCAACAGCAGACTCAAAGCCATCCTGCCGTTTTGTGGTCACCTCTCTTCCCGGCATACAGGTCAAAAGGCAGATTTTGGAGTTTTCAGGAAGATTTTCTGCACACCATTGTCCCTGAACAGCGCCGAAATCCGTTTCGTCAAATCCTGCAAACTTCCACTCTCCTCCAGAAGCTTCTGTTCCCACCATGAAGACCGGAACATTTTCCGCATTGCACATCTCCACGACCGTAGTATTTGCTTCTGTATCCACACCGACAATAAAAACCATGTCCACCCCTCTGGTAAGAAAAGTTTCTACATTTGTGGACTGTGTTTCCACGTCCGAAGCGGAATCCGCAGTCAGGACTTCCACCGGAGTTCCCACTGCTTCCGCAAACGCATCGCTTTCCACGTATTCCTGGAACAGCAGCATAGCCGGATAGGTATTGGGATCCGAATTATCCAGGTTTGCAAATCCAACCCTGAACACCTGCGTTCCGGCACTGTTGGAAGAACCAGATTCTGAGCCGGAATCCCCGGGAAGAGTAAACAGGGAACATCCGCTCATGACTGAAGCACTGATCAGCATAGCTGACACTATTAAAATCGAAACTGCTTTTTTTCTCATATTCTTCCCTCCAATCAGGATATTTTCTGCGCTCTTCTTACCTGCGCGTCGATAATTACCGCAATCGCAATAATCGCCCCTTTGACAATCTGCTGATAGTAAGAAGAAATATTTAAAAGAGTCATAATATTTAAGAGTACTCCTACAAATAACGCTCCGACCACTACTCCATATACTTTTCCAATGCCGCCATTCATGGATGTGCCGCCGATAATCGCTGCTGTAATTGCGTCAAATTCGTACTCTTCTCCTGCGCTGGGCTGGCCGGAATTCATACGGCTGGCCAAAATCACACCGGAAAGTCCGGCAGCGGCGCCCGCAAAGATAAACGCCCGGATTTTTATACTTTTTACGTTGATTCCGGATGCCTTAGCAGCTTCTACATTTCCGCCGACCGCATATACATACCGCCCGAATGGCCTGAAATGCATCAGCAGCACATACAGAATTAATACAATTACCATAATAAGAATCGGCACCGGAATCACTCTCAAAAACATTCCCTGACCCAGCATTTTAAAACTATTATCCATTCCGGAAACAGGTTTCGCGTCAGTCAGAACATATACCGCGCCTCTGCCTATAAACTGTGTAGCCAGTGTCATAATAAAAGAAGGGATTCCACAAGTTGTCACAACCCAGCCGTTTACAAGCCCAAAGGCCGCCCCGATAACGATCCCGACCAGCAGAGCGACTGCCAGACTGCCGGTACTGATCATTGCCATACAGGAAACCACACTGGAAAATCCCAGCACAGATCCCGGGGACAGGTCTACTTCTCCGGTAATCAGGAGCATCTGCGCTCCGAACGCAACAATCATCACCGTAGCATTCTGCCGGATAATATTGCTGATATTCCTTCCGGTCATAAAGGAATCACTTAAAATTGTAGAAATAATTACTGCCGCGATTAAAATAATAAAGATACCATACTTGCTGTAAATGTCCGCAAAACTAATCTTCTTTTTCTCATTCATCTTTAAACCCCTCCACAGCAAGCCTCATAATCGCAGCCTGCGTTGCTTCCTTTCTCGTTAGTTCACCGGTTACTTTTCCCTGAGACATAATTACGATCCTGTCGCTCATCCCAAGAATTTCCGGCATTTCGGAAGAGATCATCACAATCGCCACACCCTGTTTTGCCAGTCTGCACATCAGACGATAGATTTCATACTTAGCTCCCACATCGATTCCTCTGGTCGGCTCATCCAAAATAAGTACCTTTGGACTTTTCAGCAGCCATTTGGCAAGCACGACTTTCTGCTGATTTCCGCCCGAAAGAGATGCTACAGGCGCTTCCGGAGAAGAAATTTTGATTGACATCAGATCTATCATCTTCTGCATTTCAGTTTTTTCTTTTTTGAAATTTAAAAATCCAACTCTACCGCAAACGCTTTTCAGAGAGGATAAAGTAATGTTTTCACGGATCGGCCGGCAGAGAACAACTCCTTCCTTTTTTCTGTCTTCACTGGCCATTAAAACCCCGGCCTCAATTGCTTCCATTACGTTCTTGAATTTAACCTTTTTTCCCTCAAGAAGCACCTCGCCATCCATAGGATCCAGGCCAAACACTCCGCGGAACAGTTCGCTCCGCCCGGCTCCCACAAGCCCGGCAAATCCTACGATTTCTCCTGCATGTATTTTAAAATTCACATTTTTAAAACGGTTCCCGCTCACATTATTAAGTTCCATTACCACATTGCCAGTCTCCGCTTCTTCTTTTGGAAACTGATCTTTGATCTCGCGTCCTACCATTTTGGTAATAATACCGTTCTTATCTATTTCCTCCACACTGCAGTGATGAATCCACTGTCCATCTCTCAGGATTGTCACCTCATCGCAGATTTCCATTATTTCATCCATTTTATGGGAGATGTAAATAATGCCGGCACCCCGAGCCTGGAGTTTCCGTATATTCTCAAACAGAATATGTACTTCATTTTCTGTAATAGAAGAAGTCGGCTCGTCCATAATCACTACGGAAGCATCCCGGGAAATTGCCTTTACAATCTCAATCAAGGCTATATCCGAAACCGTTAAAGTCCTCATCAGCGCTTTTGGATTATAATTCAATCCGAAATCCTTCAGCAGGTACTCCGCGTTTTTCCAAAGGCTTTTCCAGTCCACATTTCCGGTTCTGGTTTTCGGTTCCCGTCCCAGGAAAATATTTTCCGCTATAGTAAGATCCGGTACCGGGCTTAACTCCTGATGAATCGTAGCAATCCCCATATCCAGCATCGCTCTTGGATTCTGGGGAATAATTTTTTTGCCTTTGTAGATAATCTCCCCCTCATCCATTTTATAAATACCATTAATAATTTTAATAAGAGTAGATTTTCCCGCTCCGTTCTCGCCGCATATCGCATGGACACTTCCAGGCCTCAATTTTAATTTAACTTTATCAAGAGCTTTGACTCCCGGAAACGACTTGGAAATATCCCGTAATTCCAGTAAATATCCCTGTGTTTTCTTTTTCTCCATCATCTTCTCCTATTATGAGCCGCATAGTTTCCGCTACTTATTGGCTGATCGTCTGCCGCAGCGCCGCAATAGATGTTTGAAGTCCAGCCTCTGTACTCATGGTAAGATCTTCCATTTCAAGGGAAACATATCCGTTGTACCCCATCATGCGAACCACCGAGAAGAATTCTTTCCACCACTGCAGATCCTTTCCGCATCCCACAGCCACATAATTCCAGGTTCTTTCTGACGAATCTTCAACCGGAAGATTTTCCAGCAATCCGTCCACCTCCGCAAGCCCCCGTTCAATCCTGGCATCTTTTCCATGAATATAATATATTTTATTGCCCAGAGCCCTGGCTGCCGCAATGGGGTCCGCACCCTGAATCATAAGATGAGAAGGATCCAGATTCATTCCAATCATATCTGAATATTCCGATCCCACCGCCTCGCACAGCCGTTTCAGGCTGCGTACATTATAGACAAGCTGGCAGGGGAATTCTTCTATCGCAATGCGCTGTACTCCCTGTTCTCTGGCGAAGGCCGCGTATTTATTCCACCACTTTGCTGCAGTGTCCCACTGATATCTGACGGCATCTTTCATATAATTGACACCGTTAAACTCCGGCCAGGACACGGTGGAAGTAATCCAGTTCGGTGTTTGATCACCGGGCGCGCCTGCAGGAAGCCCCGACATGGTGACAATTGTTTTAACTCCCAGCAGCCCCGCGAGAACTGCTGTATCATAAATGGTTTTACTGTGAGTTCTCCCCATTGGGGTGTCAATCAGGGGATTTCCGGAACAATTCAGTGCGGAAATCTTTAAGCCTCTTTTATCAATTTCATCCTTCAGCTTTGATAATTCTTCCGGATTTTGTATAAGCCTTTCGGCCGATGGGACAAAAAAGCATCCGCCCCATCCCCCGGTAGTCAGTTCTACCGCGGGGATCCCATAAGAGACCACTTTGTCCAGCATTTCCGTCAACGGCATCTTTCCAAAAACATCCGTACAAATAGACAGCTGCATAGTTATATCCCTTCTTTCTGTATTATCTGATTATTTTTTATAAAGTTCAGGCATCTCATCATAATAAACAGGCACAACAGTCTGTGTATCTCTGGCCTTGGAGGCCGCCGCAGCCGCTACCTGGCAGCAGTACCCATCCCAGGCATCCGGTCCATCCACCCGGTCTGCCTTTACCCCATTGATCCAAGCCTGAATTTCCTCGTTATACGCATCCGCGAATCTCTGGAAACAGTCTGTATACATAGCCCGGCCTTTTCTGGCCGCGGCATTGACAGAAATGTAGTTCGGTTCAGGCATATTTAACACAGCTCCGTCACATACAATTTCACATTTTATATCATAGTCGTTGTGGTTGTTCACAAAAGATTCCACGTCAATGCGCACACCGGATTTGGTTGTCAAAATCATAATCTGCGGGTCATGAAGCTCCTTCGGTCCGTTGTTGGTGCTTTTTCCGTAGCGGACCTCAGCTGTGACGTAATCCTCTCCCAGCAGCCATCGAAGTACATCAATCTCATGAACCAGGGAATTTTCAACTGCCATACTGTTGTCCCAGTCTTCCGGCACCGATGGGTTCCTATGAGCACAGTGCAGCAGAAGCGCCTCCCCATATTCTCCGCTTTCCAGAGCTGCTTTTAACTGCCGGTAACCATAATCATATCTGCGCATAAAACCAACCTGCACATATTTTTTTCCGGCCTTCACTTCCTCTTCTACAATGCGTCTGCAGGCATCCGCCTTGGGCGCCAGCGGTTTTTCACAGAAAATATATTTTCCGGCCCTGATGGATGCCAGAACACATTCCTCATGATATGAATCTGCAGTCGTGCAGATTACCGCATCAATTTCAGGATCATGGATCAGGTCTGTAAATCTTTCATATCCCTTCAAACCGTATTTTTCCGCCACAGACATTCCAAAGGCACTGGCCGGATCCGCGCAGGCTGTAACTTTTCCTCCCTGCAGCCGGCTATTAATGCGTTCAATATGCGTTCTTCCAATTCCACCGGTTCCAATCAGTCCAATTCTCAATTCCTGCATTATATTGTCTCCCTTCTTCTTACTCTTCTACCCGGATCGGATAGCTGCAATATTTTTTATACGTATCAAAAATTGCCACAATATTCTCCGGAGGACAATCCGACTGTATGTTATGCCCGCAGGCAAACAAATATCCGCCGCCGGGAGCGAAGTCCCGGATTTTCTGTTTTACATCCGCGATAACAGCATCCGCAGGTCCCGCGAATTTACCCTGGTTATCAAGTCCTCCATGCAGCACCAGTTTTCCATAGGTCATCTCCTTAATTTTTTTACTGTCCTGCATGCCGAAAGCATTTGCCTGCACAGGCTGGATAATATCTACTCCCGCGTCATGAAGAGAATCGAAGGCCCAGGATACAGATCCGCAGCTATGATACGCAACCTTTCCATCACAATACTTCCGCATGGAATCAATCACTCGTTTGATCCTGGGCTGCACTCTTTTTTCAAACTGTTCCGGATGGATCAGAGGGCCGTTCTGTGTGCCCCAGTCATCCCCAAGCCACATGATATCCACATACTCTCCGACCTCCTTGAGCATAGTCTCATACCATGCGCACCACCAGTCGGCAGCCATATCCAGAAGGTAATCTGCAAACTCCTCATCCGCCGCGAAATCTGCCATAAAATTCTGCATTCCCCTCCATTCCCAGGCCTGATAAAATACGGATCCATGCTCTCCGATTACAATTGCCTTATCCGTATTTTCATGAAGCCACTTCGCTCTTTCTCTCATGCCCTTAAATCTGGCCGGATCAGTAGGATCCGATGGTTTAAAAGCTTTCAAATCATCAATCGTATCCGCCTTTTCCAACGGATTTTTTACAAAATCAAAATATTCTCCCATCTGTTTGAAGTAGACTCCATTTGGATCATAAAAGCCTCCATTTTCATCTATCTGCAATTTCCAATTACTGGGGTCATTGGTCAGCAGGCAGCGAGTATCCACGCCAAAATAGTCCAGTACGTAGTCACTGACCAGCGCCAGCCCTTGCTTAATATCTCGTATCACAATCTCTTCTTCCGGCGCCCCTATGTATTTCAGAAGTCTTCTGTAAGCGTCAGCCTGAATCCCTGTGACCGCATTATTTCCCCAATCAATGGGAATCCGATCTGCCTCCTGAAAATTTAACGCTTTTAAAACTCTTTCTCTTGATGTCATTTTTATGTGCCTCCTGTTTTTTCTAAATTATTTATGTTACCGTAAGTTTAACATCATCCTCTTGAAAACCAGCATGAATTTTCACCTAAAAAGTAGCACAATTTAATTTTTTATTATAAAATATACCTAATCCATAAATAAGAAAGGATGCCCCGCGGATGATTCCTTACATTGAATTTCCATTTAAAAATACTTATATCGCCTCAGAATCAGCAGAATACACAAAAGTGACTGTTATTCAGGAACATGCGCATTCTTTTTTGGAATTAGTTCTGGTTTCAAAGGGCGCATGCATTCACTGTTTTCGGAATATCGAAATGCCTCTGTTTGCGGGAGATGTATTTATCATTCCTCCTGACCAGCCGCACAGCTACAGGCTTACTGCCAGGACTAAGTTTTTTAACTGTTATTTCTATCCGGATCATCTTGGCACACACTGGTTTCAAATGATTTATGACGCCCTGCAGAACTGGAATTTCACTCCAAAAATACCGCACCTGGACAGGCAGACAGAACTTTTATCCAATCTCAACTCAAAAAGCGATCAGCCAAACGCTGTTACCGCTCAGACAAAAGCGGCCATTCAGGGGGTTATCCATCTCACACCCTCAGCCGCGAATTACGTAGAATCTCTGCTGCTTCAAATTGAGAACGAACAGCAGAATCAGGAGTTTGCTTCCGAATCTATGAAACTGTGTGCGCTTCTTTCTATTCTTATTACCATTAACCGGACAAGAAGTCAGCAGGTTTCCTGTTCCCCAGAGTATATTGCCAGGAGTGCCTCTCATACGGAACTGATTCATAATGCTTTGCTTTATATCGACCAACACTATTCCGATGAAATCGATTTAAAAAAACTGGCTCATGATTCTTCGCTTTCGGAAAGCTATTTCCGTACCATATTTAAAAATGTCACTGGTATGCCGCCTTTGGAGTATATTACAAGACTTCGGATCATAAAGGCATTGAAATTGATTCAAAGAGATGGCATGACCATTCGGCAGGCTGCCGAATGTGTAGGGATTTATGACCCGAATTATTTTACAAGATTGTTTAAAAAAATCATGGGGCATTCCCCAAAGTATTTCAAAAAAATCTGAAGTACTCCTTCAGTTATACAAAAACTCCTCTTGAGATTCATGGCAAGACACATATTTTCTCAAGAGGAGTTCAATTTACATTTCTCTGGCCTTTCTCACACAGGCCCGGGACGCTTCAATCACCGCGCTGCGGAATCCTTTTTCCTCCAGCACTCTTACGGCTTCCATGGTAGTTCCTCCCGGAGAGCACACCATATCCTTCAGTTCTCCCGGATGTTTTCCTGTCTCCAGCACCATCTTCGCGCTTCCCAGCACCGACTGTGCCGCAAACTCATAGGCCATGGCCCGGGGCATTCCGTCTGCCACCGCCGCGTCCGCCATGGCTTCGATGAACAGAAATACATAAGCCGGGGAACTGCCGCTGGCTCCTACCACTATGTCGATCATATGCTCCGGAACCACCTCTGTTTTTCCGAAACTGCTGAAAATCCGGACAACTGCCTCAAGTTCCTCTTCCGTCACAAAAGAGTTGGGGCACAGCGCCGTCATGCCCTCTCCCACCAGGGCCGGGGTGTTCGGCATCGTCCTCACCAGCTTTGTCGGCCGGCCGAAGGTGGAATCCAGCCACTGGAGAGTTTTCCCAGGGGCCAGCGTCACCACAATGGTCTCCGGCCGGACATGTTCCGCGATCTCTTCGATCACTTCCTCCATATAGACCGGCTTCACCGCCAGAATCAGCACATCCGCAAAGGCGGCCGCCTCCGCGTTATTCCGCGCTGCCCTGATTCCCAGTTCGTCCCGGATCTTTTTTCTGGTAGCCTCCGTTTTTGCGGAAGCCATAAGGTCCTCCGACGGGACCAGATTCTGTTTGCGGATTCCGCCGATCATGGCCCGGGCCATATTTCCGCATCCGATAAATCCTATTTTCATATGTCGATTCTTCCTCCCGCTGTAAATTCAGCTCCCGCCGGCCTTAAAAAACCGGCGGCGCTGATTGTATTATAGGATTCTTTCCCGGGTTTCGCAAGGCTTCAGGACAGGGTTCACCTATTTACCAAAAAACAAGTGCGGTACCAGAGAAGGAACATATAGACCGTCCAGATTTTTCTGCTGCAGTCCTCTCTCCCTCTGTAATGGCGTTCCAGCAGTCCCAGGATCTCCTCCCGCCTGAAAAAACGTCCTGCCTCCGGATCGGAAAATTCCTTTCTTACCGCCCGATAATATTTTTCCTCCCGCAGCCAGACCCGTATGGGAACCGGAAAGCCCAGCTTCGGCTTTCTGGCCGCCGCCCGGGGCAGATGCCGCTCCGCCGCGGTCCGCATGGCATATTTTGTAGTCTCCCCTGTTACCTTCCATTTTTTCGGTATCACGGCTGCCGCCCGAAACACCTCCGGGTCAAGAAAGGGCACCCGCAGTTCCAGGGAATTCGCCATGCTCATCCGGTCCGCTTTCAGCAGGATATCTCCCACCATCCAGAGATGAAGATCCAGATACTGCATTCTGGTGACGGGGTCCAGGCCGGCTGTTTTTCTGTAGTAAGGACGGCAGATCCGGCAGGGATCCCGGGCCAGATCCGGGTTCCTTAAAATCTTTCTTTTTTCCCGAAGGCTGAACATAGATGCGTTTCCGATAAAAGTTTCCTCCAGAGGCTTTCCCGCCCGGATCAGAAAGTCTCGTCCCGGCAGATCCGGCAGCCTTTCCGCTCCGCTGCCCAGGATTCTGCGCAGCCAGGCAGGCACGATTTTCTGATAGGCAAAATTAGAATCCGGCATGTGATAGATCCGGTAGCCTCCGAACAATTCATCCGCCCCTTCCCCGGAAAGCACTACCTTTACCTGCCGGCTGGCCAGTTCCGACACGAAATAAAGGGCCACGCAGGCAGGATCCGCCAAAGGCTGGTCCATATAGTAAAGCACTTCAGGCAGGACTTCAAAAAATTCTTCTGGGGAAATCAGCCTGGCAGTGTGCTGCAGTTTCTTTTCTTCAGCCTCCTTCGCGGCCCAGTCGATTTCATTGTAGTTTCCCGCCTCCCCGAAGCCTACCGTAAAGGCTTTCTGTCCGGAAAAGTAAGAGGCCGCCCAGCTGGAATCCACGCCGCTGGACAGAAAACATCCCACCTCCACATCACTGATCCGATGGACTTTTACGGAATCCTCGAAGGCAGCCTCGATCCTGTCCGCCGCTTCCTGCAGACTCAGATTCTCATCCGGGCAGAATCTCGGCTCCCAATAGCGCCGGAGATGGACGGTTCCGTTCCTGTATGTCAGGCAGTGGGCCGGCGGCAGCGTTTTGATCCCCCGGTAAAAGGTCTCCGGCGGCACCGGATACTGAAAAGACAGATAATTTTCCAGGCTTCTCTCATTCAGCCGCTTCTGAAAGCCCTGAAAGCACAGCAGGCTTTTTATTTCCGATCCGTAGACAAAGTGTCCGTTCCATATCATATAGTGCAGCGGCTTAATTCCGAAAAAATCTCTGGCCAGAAACAGTTCCTGCCTGGTCCTGTCATAAATTGCGAAGGCAAACATTCCCCGCAGCCGCCGGAGCATTTTTTCTCCCCACTCCTCGTAGGCGTGGACCAGTACCTCGGAATCCGATCTCGTATAAAAAAAATGGCCGCGGGAAAGCAGCTTCTCCCGCAGTTCTCTGTAATTGTAAATTTCCCCGTTAAAGGTTAATACCAGCGTTTTATCCTCGTTATATACAGGCTGGTCCCCGGCTTCCAGATCAATGATGGCCAGCCTTCTGAATCCCATATGGATGCCCGGCTCTTCAAAATATCCGCTGCTGTCCGGTCCCCGGTGAGCGATCTGGTCCGTCATCCTTCTGATCTGCCCGCTGCCGCGGCCGGCGTATTTTGTATAACCGCAAATTCCACACATAAGCTGTTGTCCTCCGGACCTTCTGAATTTCTGATACAAGCTTAGTATATGAAATTGCGGCTGTCAAATACATCCCGCCGCAAAAAAACTGATTTTTTTCTGTCAGACCTTTGCCCAATCCGGCAGTCCGGCCGTCAGCAAAATTGTTTTTCCTGTAAACGGCTGTACAAACCGAAGCTTCCACGCGTGCAGCAAAGCCCCATCTCCCTGCGGATCCCGGCCGTAAAGCGGATCTTTTTGCAGGGGGCATCCTATATGCGCCATATGGACCCGGATCTGATGGGTCCTGCCCTGTTCCAGGGTCAGCAAAAGAAGGGATCTTTTCTGCAGATGTTCCTCCCAGGTCTTTAAGATCCGGTAATGGGTCCTGGCCGGCCGGCCAGACTCCGCCACCTGCATCCTCATAAGGTCTCCCGGAACCTTCCCGATGGGAGCGTCCACAGTGCCCTCCTGCTTCAGAGGACAGCCTGACACCAGGGCCAGATAGATTTTTTCCATTTGTCCTGTTTCTCTCTGCCGGGCCAAAGCCGCCGCGCTCTCCCGGTTCTTCGCAAAAAGCAGGACCCCGGAAGTATCTTTATCCAGCCGGCCGGCCAGACGGACGCAGCCTTTCTCCCCTCTGGATTTTAAATAAGCCGCCGCCTGATTGGCCACAGTATCCCTATAATGTCCGTGAGAAGGATGGCAGACCGCACCGGCCGGTTTTTCCACCGCCAGAAGGTCCGGATCTTCATAAAGAATCTTCAGACGGCTCCTGCCCCGGCAGGGCTCTACCCTCCCCGGGCCTGTATCTCTCAGGCCTTCCTCCAATCGGATCTCCAAAAGGTCTCCGGCTTTTAATTCAGCAGTTGTCCTCTGCCTCCGGCCGTTGACCCGGATCCCGTCTTCCCGGAATTTCAGGCGGCTGATCTGCTTTGGAGCAAACCCCATCCGGCTTTTCAGAAAAGCCCCTACAGTCATGCCATCCTCTCCCCGGCCGATCCGTTTCGCGATTGTCCGGCTCATAGCGGCAGTTCTCCCGGCAGCTCTTTATATCTCATCTCTGACCACCCTTTCATTTACAGACATCACATAGTCCTGGACCCGTTTCAGATCCGGCTCCTCCGGAAGAAACGTATGGGCGTCCGCGTACTCCATCCGCCTTTTATATTCACTGACTATTTCATAAAATTCTTCCCGAAAACTTCCGTCCCGTTTCTGATAGTCTCCCCTGAGGATCCCGTTCAGCAGGTCCTGTTCTTTTTCCCGTCCGGCGATCACCCGGCCTGTCTCCAGGATATCGACTCCTGTCATCAGCACTCTCACCAGGCGCTCCGCGCATCTGTTAAGGCGGCTGCAGTCCCCGGTCCGTCCTCCGGGCCCAGGAAGGTCAACCTGAAACAGCAGGTTCTGCAGCTGCCGAAGCTGTATCTGAGCATACCCCTCATAAACGGAAGTCACTCTTTTCGAGAGAAATAACCCCGCATTTTGGATCAATTCCTGTCCGATTCCGCCAAGATACAGATAGTTCTCCGGCCGCAGGCCCAGCAGTTCCAGGGCATCCGGGTTCGCGCCCAGCAGCAGGCGGACAGCCTTATTGAAGCTGTAGATCACCGTGTCTGTTCCCTGATCTTCGTACTGCTCAAACCGGGTCAGCCCGATCAAATCCGATTTCCGGCTTAATGCCACCCCCCGGACCGCCGGACTGCCGTCCTCCTGCCGCGCCCCGGATCCGCTGCTTTCCGCCACGCCCAGCAGGATCACATATCTTCCCAGATGAAGATTTGTTCCGATAAACGCATATTCCTGTCCCCTTAAAATTTCTGAGTAATCCATAACTCCCCCGTTTTCCGTGTTTTTGTCTGATTATACCCTCTTCCCGCCTTTCAGGCAATCCCCGGCGGACCTTTTTTTCTTGATCTGCATATGATAGATATGTAGAAAACAGGAGGTCTGTTATGGCAAAAAAAATCTGCGCGCTGTTCTGCGCCGCCGTCTTAAGCTGCGGAATTCTGGCTGGCTGCGGTGAAACGGATCCAAATGACATCTCTTCCCAATCTTCTGCCTCGTCCGGCGGCGGAGCATCGGAAGAACAGCTTACCCCCGTTACTCTCAATGAAGTAGCGCATTCTATCTTTTACGCGCCCATGTACGCGGCTATAGAGGAGGGCTATTTTGAGGAAGAGGGCATTGATCTGACCCTTGTCAACGGTTTCGGAGCCGACAAAGTGCTTACGGCTCTGATCTCCGGGGAAGCGGATATCGGATTTATGGGCCCTGAATCTTCTGTGTACGCCTACCTGGAAGGCGCCAACGATGTCGTAGTAAACTTTGCCCAGCTGACTCAGCGGGCAGGAAATTTCCTGGTAGCCCGGGAGCCGGAGGATGATTTTCAATGGGAGGACTTGAAGGGGAAATACGTGCTGGGCGGCCGGAAAGGCGGAATGCCCCAGATGGTGTTTGAGTATGTACTGAAACAAAACGGCATTGATCCGGCCGCTGATCTTAAAATCAATCAGAGCATAGACTTTGGATCCACCGCGGCAGCCTTCTCCGGCGGACAGGGAGATTACACCGTTGTGTATGGTGAGTTACTGCACTATTAGATAAGGAAAGCTTTTCTGTTT
>ERZ1643246.1348-NODE-1348-length-26997-cov-13.930703_pt1 | contig 26997 bp, 33 predicted proteins | sample MGYA00579265_ERZ1643246 | MGnify/ENA primary metagenome ERZ1643246 (study PRJEB29033, sample SAMEA4952261) | chicken gut metagenome | biome: Broiler Chicken; feature: Gastrointestinal Tract; material: Caecum | place: Ireland | collected 2018 | study: Broiler...
CCGCAATGGTCAGCCCATCGTTTCCCGTGGGACGGATGGCCGTATAGATTTCCGTAATATCGGACGTTTTCCGGATGCCGTCCACGTCTTTGCCGTACCGCAGTATTTGATCTGTCCGGTTCGTGCCAATACCCTGTACTGTATCGCTGTGCTCTTGGTAGACATTCATAACGATGCCGGCCAGAGAATAATTTTGGTTCAGCTGTGCCACGAACTCAATCTCCGCATCAAACACCGTAGCCAGCGAATACAGCCTTGCCAGCATAGATTCTGTGCCTGTCCACTCATAGGTGATAGACTTATCGGACACTTCGTTGTTTCCCAGCGTTATGATGTGCTCCGGATCAAATTCATTCAGGTACTCCGCAAATGTCATAGTTTCTGTGGCGGAAAACGCTTCCTTGTCCTCGTTCAGCAGCTCAAACAGCAGTCCAAACGCCTGGACAGTTACCGTGTATTCATCCCTTTCCACCGTCATAATGTTTAGGTAGTAGGATTTATTCCGGTATTCAAACGCGATTTTGTTGCCCTCAATAAGGTACTGGCTGTCGCTATGTTCGGCGGATGCAGTAAATGTATAGGTGTACGCTGACCCTTTCAGGTATTCGGTCAGTGTATCATCATAATAATGCAGTGCTTTCGGCAGCCGGTTATCCAAAAATGTCAAGATATTGTCGTATGCGTCCAGCACTGCAATCCGTACATATTCGATGATCATAAATACGCCTCCCTGATCTTTGCTACGATTGACGGCGGTGGGTTACTAAACGATGAATAGTAAAACTCAACCGCTGTATGCCCCGGCGGAACAGTGAAATACTGGCTGCCTATGATTTCATCCCCCTGTGACGGGATTCCATTCACCGTGACCCTGCCGGCCTCTCCGTCCACCTCAATGACGCTCCCGGCCGGGTACCGGTTGGGGATGTCGATGGTGTACCGGACGTTGTTTTTCTGAAAAAACAGGTATTTGAAATACAGCCGTGTAATCAGCTGGTTCCCGCTCCCGTACTGCCCCAGGAAAATGGTCACAGAATGCGCTTCGGCGTTGGCCGCCTCTGGCACCCTGTAGCTGTATTTCCCGGCAAAATAAAACTCAAATACTTCGCCGGTTTTCTGAATGTACAACTGTCCGCCGTCCTTTGTTGTCGGCCCCTGGTTGGATGGTTCAAACTGTACCCGGCCCACTTCTTTTCCCTGCACCTGAAATACCGCATAGGCCGTGTTGGAATTGGTGGCTGCTTTCAGCAGGTGAATGGATGCCAGATGGTTCCCGGCTGTGTCACCTATGACAAATTCAGCCAGTCCGGTCTGCTGCACCAGACCAGTCTCAAACCATACCTTGGTCTGGCAGTAGAAATTCCGGGCTGAATCGCTCCCACTTGCGTCATCCGGCAGTACCTGATATTTGGACGCTCCGTGCCAGGACGATCCGCTCCCTTGATTGGACAGGTACAGCCATTGTTCGCCCTCCGCCGTGGTAGTCCCCCAACTTCCGTTCATGGGGAAATCCTCAGTCAAAATTCCCTGCCCGTTTGTCATGGCGTTAAATTCCGTAGGCGCGTCATACCGAAACAGCTCCTCAGACATCTCTCCGGTCGTTCCATCCACCTCCTGAATATTTCCCAGCTGGATAGCGCCGTACTGTGATACGATGCCGATAAAACCGTTTTCATGGTTGTTCGTGATTTCATAGCTTACCGGCACATCATCTACACCGCCGTTATAGATATCCGCCGTCAAAATCCCGTTCTGTATGGTGGCGGTGAACTCTTTTTCTTCTACTGCATGCGCCAGCCCGTCTGGGATAATCCACGTGATGGTACCTCCGCCGTTATCGCAGATCTGGTCATAATCCAGCGTGCCGGACGGGATGGCCATGTAATACCTGTCAGGCTGGCTCCCGAATATCAGGCGCTTTGGCTCGTTAACATTCAGGATTTTTTCCAGCGCATCGTATTTATCTTTCAGGCCGTGCTGCATCAAAAAAGGCATCGGGATGGTTTTGGCTCCAAACTTTGTGTATTGGAACTCTCCCCCATCCATGATGCCGTTGTAATCCACAATTGATGGCTGCCAGTCCGCCCCGATGTACGGGGTAAACCCTACCAGCACATTTATATAGTTGTTCAGTTCAACCCCATTAAATGTCACGGAATAGCTCATGTTTTCACCCCGTTTACCCAGTTTTTAATCTTTGTATCCTGCTGCTGTTTTGTGGTAACATAGGGCGCAACGCCATATCCTATGGGCCTGCCGTCCATATAATTTTGCGTTACCACCGGCCGTTTGCTCATATTGTCCAAAATATCCATGTACCGTTTATCCCGGTCGCTGACCTGCTGCATTCCAGACTTCACGGCGGAATACACCACAGAATAGATCTCATCCACGTTTTGGTACTGCAATGCCATAACCGCATTGACATGCTGTTGCTGGAAATCCAGAATCCGTGACACCTCTCTTTTCAGGTCAATGTCTTCCATTCCCAGCAAAAACCCCTCGGAGGTATATTCGCCAATCTCTCGGAATACTTTTGACGGGGAATTGATATCCAGCGTAGACCGTGCCGCATCAATTGCCGCCTGCGCCATGCTGGTGGATGCGTTAATAACAGCCGATCTTCCTGCGGATATTCCATTCGCAAAACCTTCCGCAAGGTTTAGAGCTACGCTCTGAAAATCAGATACGCTTACTGCCCGCAGGCCAAACAGTGCTTCTCTGGCAATTTCCTGCCCGGCAGCCCGTACTGCCGTAGCGTTTTCACGGATACCGTTGTAAAACCCTTCGGACACCCATTGACCTTCCTGCGTTGTAACGTGGGACGGCGACCCGAATTGGAATAAATTATTCAGTGAATCCAGTACGCCCTGCCCAAGTTCATCAGCGGCAGCCGTGGCCTGATCTGCGGCAATCCGGATTCCGTCAGCAAACCCCTGCGTTACATCTCCGCCGGCGCTGTTCATGGCGCTTTTCCATCTGGCAGACAGCTCCATAAAATCTAACTCGCCGCCGGCGGCAATCTCTCCAACGCCTTGTTTTAGCTCTTCTCCCCAGCCAGAGGTCATGGACTGGATATCGATAGATTCCTCCCACAGGCTATTAGCCTGCGCCAGCTGTTCTGTGGTCATCTGGTTAAACGCAGCCACATACTCAGCGCCCTCTGGTCCCATATTCGCCAGGTATTGCAGCAGTCCTTCGTTGATGGTTACATCTGTACGGTTTGCCAGATCGGCCAGATTTTCTCCCCAGCTGTTAAATGCATCCATCTGTGTCTGCATAGACTGCAAAACCGTGTCGGCAGTGATGCCCATTTCTTCGTCAATGGCTCCAAACCAATCCAGCTGTGACTGCACCGCATTGGATATGGACTCCTGAATTTCCGTCATGGAATTTACGATGCTGACCATCCTGTCACGGGTAGCCGCATCTAAATTGCTGAATGCGGCAATCTCCGCCCCTATGGATGCGGACGCCATATCTGTTGCGGTCGCATTTTCCTGCTGTGCGGTGGTATTTGCTTCTGTCGATGATGTGACCGTTTCTATCGCCGTATTTATCAGGTTTAGTCTCTCTTGCAGGTTCATGCCAGCGCTCTCGGCATTTACCATATTCAGGACTTGTTCTTGCTGTTCTTCGTTCAGATATTCCAGCTTATCTGCGACATCATCAAATCCCAGATTTTCAAATTGTGCGCCAAGCGTCTGCGTTGACCCAGTCAAATCTTTTATGAACGGAGCAACCTCGTTAAGCAGCTCCAGAAAATCTGCAAGAAATTCCACAAGGTCAGTCAGGACCGGCCCGGCCGTCTGTCCTAAATCCGCAAGCGCTCCTTGCAGATCATCGGAAGCCTGATTGTAGTCCATCATGTCCTTGTTATTTTCCTGCCACTGACGGCCTAAGTCTGTCAGTCCGTAATCCGCAAGCTTTTGGATAATTTTATTAGCTCTGTCTGTTGCGCTTTCTGTGTTGGCAAGCTCCGCATTAAACGACTCTTCTTCTCCGGCCGTCCAGTTCAAAACATCGGCCAGCGTTCCGGTTACTTCGCCAACTCTGGCTGTTTCTGTAATGGATTCCGCCAGCCCATCAATCGGGATAGAATCACCATAGGCCGCCCATGATCCTATGGCACCGTCTATCAAATCATTTAATTGTTCCTGCTCCAATCCAAGGGCTTGCAAATTGGATGTGGTGGTTGCCGCCGTTTGGGTATCTCCAAGAACGCCGATCAGTTTGTCATAGGACTGCGCCGTCTGCTCTGCGGAATATCCCATTCTTTCACTGGATGTTTCCAGAGACGCCATAATCCGGCGGTATTCCAGCGATTCTTCATACAGGTCTTTCATCCCGCCGACAATGCTCTGAATTCCGTCAGCAATTACATTGCCGCCAATAACATCCCCTAACCTGGAAAACGTACTATCCAGATCATCCGCAGAATCCGCCGCATCATCCAGACTGTTGTCCAGCTCATCCGCCGCATTGGCAACGCTTCTCATGGCTGACCTGCTCTGTTTTAACTCAGCGGATGCACTGCTCAATTCCCGCCCCAGCTGTTCCGCTTCGTCCGATGCGTCTCCAAATTCCAGCACGGCATTCTGGTACGCAGTGCGCAGACGTTTAACTTCCGCCTCCTGCTCTTCGATCTGACGGGTCAGATCATCAAAAGCGCTGGTTTCCATCGCGGAGTTGATATCATCCAGCTGCCGCTGCATTCGATTAAGCGTAGTAGTCGCTTCATTGACGGCCTGCTGCCACTTCTGGGTTTTAGTATCCGCATCTCCGTATTTATTAGCTGACTCAGCCAGCCCTTTCTGCAGCATTTCAAGCCTTTGAGTCTGTGTCTGAATCTGCTTTGTCAGCACCTCTGACTGCTGTGTCAATTTTTCCTGGCTCTGATCATTCGCATTGAATGACGATGTTACAGATTTCATTTCAGAATCCAGGGTCTTGCACTGCTGGACGATATTATTTAACTGCTTCCGAAAATCGGCTTCTCCGTCAATGCCAATTCTTGGCCCAATATTTACTGCCATTACTTCAACTCCATAATATCGTCATAACTCAATGTGATCTTTTGCTGTGCTCCGTTTGATATGGCCTTCCACGCTACCATATCCTGAACCTCCCCGGGGAATGAAATCATGGTTTCCTCGCGATTCATCCCCACGGACAGGCCGGCATAGAGAAACCACCCGGCTGTTATTTTGACCGGGTGGCGCTTTCCTTTTTTTTTGGTTCAGGTTTCACCTCAACCTCTGACTTGTTTCCTTCTTTCATAGCGGCCGAAAGGGCCTTGATTGCCGGAGTGAGCTCTCTTGGAAGTATCAGGGCTTCCAGATCTTCCGCTGCCGGGATGGGAATACCTTCGTATTCTTCTCCCCGCATTCTGGCCAGCGCTCTCTCCCGGTGGTCTCCGGCTACCATCATGATGTGGATCATATCCATATTGGACAGCTTTTCACTGCCAATCACATCCTTGATCTTATCCAGACCGCCCGCTTTATCGGCTACCATCTTCTGCGCCTCAACGGTGTATGCAATCGGATATTCAACGCCGTTTACTGTTATCTTCATTCATCGTCCCCCTGCGCGGATGCCGGTGCGGAATTCTGCAAGGACATTGCGTCCACGATATTAAAATACTTTTTGATTACCGCCTCTGCGTCCGCTTCCGTCTCGCATCCCTCTTCCGTGATGATTTTCCAGTTGCTCGCTGTGGTATCGTCCCGCAAAATAGTGGCGGACAGCTCCTGGGTCTGCCAGTCAATTGTATCCTCCTGCGTAGCGGCGGAATCTGACGGAATCGCAAAGCGCACCTTCGGGTGGATGACCGGGTAGAACGATGTAACGCCATTCATCATGGTGCGGCGGATATAGGCAAACCCAACATAGGGTGGATCCATAACGCCGCCGTATCCCTGCAGCTGTACAGATTCGGACGTTGCCACTTCAAAACTCGTAGGCGCAGGCAGCCCTAAAATCAAAGTGGCAGCATCGTTATTCAATCCGTCAACTGTTACTGTTCCGGTTGCGGTAGTAAACTGCGCCGCCGCTGTTTCCGCTATGATATTGTCAGCATAAAAATTATTGTCATCTCCGGCATCAACTTCCACCGTGACATTTACGCCCCGGCCCAGAGCCATACCGTTTGTGTATGCATTGGACGCCGCTCCGGGAGAGGTCCCGTATTTGGCCACATAGGGCTTCGAAAATCCAGTTGTAACCATATAAATTTCTCCTTATTCCATTATTTTTTGAACTTCTTCATCAATGATTTTTTCACAGGCTTTTAACGCTTCTGCTCTGGCTGCATTTACTGCCGGTCGCACAAACGGCTGTTTATCGCGGACGGACGAGCCGCTTTCCAGCGCACGGGCAATCAGGACATTTGGTTGACCCTTCGGATACTTTCGTGTCTTCACGCTGTTGTATCCATCAAAACCGATCTTGACGTTTTGGTATCCGTTGTCGTCTTCCAGGCTGGAAATTCCCAGACCATTCAGCAACCCCTGTTTTTCGCTGTAGGTCAGTTTTGCCTTTCGCTGTTCCTTCCAGGCAGCCAGCCCCTCAGTGTCAGGCTCGGCGTGTATACCTTCCAGATTGCTGCGGATCTTGTCAGCGACAATGCGGGCCATTTCATAAACCGCCTTGCCGCAAATCTCGCCGCTCCGGCTGCCGAGTGTGGCTATCCGGGACGCATAATTTTCCAGCTGTTTCCCCCAGATAAATTTCGCCATAATCAACCTCCGATCTGGAAAACCCATTCAAAATGGACAAGGCCGGTATACCCCGATGATGGTGTTCCGGCCTCGGTCTCGTATTGGATTGAATTTAGGTACCAGTCTATGGTGGTTGTCCCTGCCAACTCATCCAGGGCGGTTTCTATCTTGTCCTTCAGCGGATCATTTGCATCCCCGGTGTACAGGTCAATCGTCCCTTCCGCAGCTTTTTCAGCGTGCCGCCCTCCGGCTTTAAAATCGTTTGCGCCGTCCTGCGCATACACAATGTATGGCAGTGCATACCCGGGAGGCGGAGCCGTTTTTCTGACGTTAGCCCCCGTTGATACCAGGGCCGCTTTGATCTGTTCCAGTCCCATGCTCTCCTCCTTCTATCGGATCAATCCGCTGCAGTGTCAGGTCTGTGGCCGGCAGGCTGTCATCGTTTAATATCTGTTGTGCCTGTAGTACCACGTAGTCCCCGGATATCCCGGAGTCCACAAACGACTGCACCCGGCACACATCAGACGGCCGGATCATACCGCACCGCTGTATTTCCAGCAGCAGATCCGCCTGACTGTCATTCGATTTTGCTTCATAAAATCTGCTGATACCTACAGTTTTTTCCGCAAAATAACTCTGAAAGATCTGGATATCATAAACCACATGCGGCATCTCTCCGTTCTCTGCAATGTCATGCCCTCGCAGAATTGTGACAATTCCGGCGTCAAGTACCATCTGCACCCCTCCCGAATATTCTGTTGTTTAACGCCCAGCGGAGCATCCGAGGCATCGGTTCATCCGTGGCCCGTTTCCGGAAGAGGTATGCGGCATACATCACGATCAGGTTGGAATCCTCTACTGTATACGGATCAGTGAGCGTCACACCCTCCCGGGCGATCAGCTGCACCGCCGTATCAATCAAAAATTCCAGCTGATTTTGCCGTGTGGAATCCAGTGTGAGCAGATCAAGATTCGCCTGTAAAATCTGCAATAGCTCACTCTTTTTCATCTATCATCCCTCGCTTGCGGTTACAGTAATAGGAGCCGTCGAATCATCATCAAACGTTACTGTCCCGCCTGTTACGACACCGCCTGTAGTTACAAGAGCAATTGCTTTCACTCCTTTTCCTGCAGGCCCCTGGGGTCCTTCCGGACCCGTTTCACCCTGCGGTCCAGTTGCTCCAGTGCCCCCGGTTGGTCCTTCCGGGCCTTGCGGACCTACCTGCTCATTCTGGACACCCTGCTCTAACTTATTGAGTTTTTCTGCGGTGATCAGGTCGCCATCGTTCCAATTGGTTGGTGTGTATGCCATGCTCATTCACTTCCTTTCCCTACAATCGCCTTACCGATTTCCCCCGAACCGACCAGGCCGGTTTCGGCCGGGGGTGTTATTCCCCCGACCGTGTTACATTGACCGTGTATACTCTTACTGCATTGCCCTGCTTCACCTGTACGGTCAGCGGATGGGCGGTGCTATCGGCCAGCCAGGTCACGGTGCCGCCGTTGCGCACGTTTTTGCCATCGTAGGTGATAGCGATCTGCGCTCCCGGCTGGGACGGAGTGGCTTCGATCTTGTCAGATGCGTTGGTGGCCGCCGAAATGGTATAGCTGTAGGTAGTCGCTTTAAATGTCAGGCTTTCAGATCCAACAGACAGATCCGTCAGCTGCGCATCATTTGCGGTATCAGCAGCAAAATCCATGACCGTGGTCGGGGATGTGTTGTTGATATTGATTGCCACAAATGCGCCCGGGATAATCGGCATACCGTCCGCCCTCTCTTTACCACGGAATACAGTGTTGTCCTGGATAAACTGCACCTCGGTGGACAGATCCAGAGACATTGCTCCACGCTGTACCCACAGATACAGATAACCATATCCGCCGATGATATCTCCGTCCGGAATAAACTCCAGGATATCCACATCGCCGGTGATAATCGGCAGCGTACCGTATAGGTTGGCTACGATATCGCCGGTTGCGGTAAATGTGATCAGCTTCGCTCTCAGGGCCGCATAAGTCTTGCTGTTCATGGCCCAAAACAGGTTCCCTCTGGAGTAGGTGGTATATGTATTTCCAACAGCCTCCATCAGTTCAGCCCAGAACTGCGCTCCAGTCAGAGACGTTCCATTGATGGTGACCACATTGGATGTATGCAGGTCTTCCCATGCGGGTGCGTTGGCCGGGTATCCATCCGGGGCGGCGGTCTGTGCCAGCCTGGTCACAATGCCAAGCGGCATGTTTGCGGATGCGCCCTTGCCGTACAGGATAGCTTTATCTTTTGCCAGGCCGATGGACTCAGAAATCATTTCGATAATCCAGGACGCCAGATCAATGTCTGTATCTTCCAGCAGGGAATTGCATACCGGCACGTAACCAGCTACCTTGTAGCCATCTGCCACAATTTGGTTGAAATTGAAGGACAGCTCATTGATAGCCCCGCACATTTCCGTCCATACCGCTTCCGGCACGGTTCCTGCAATCGTCTGTCTGGCTTCGCCGCGCACATTTCTTACCTGGACACGGTTCACCAACTTAGAATACCGGTACATATTCTCGGAAATCAGTTCCAGGAATACGACCGGTATCATCAGATCAGCGCCGCTTACGGCCCTCTTGTTTTTCATCATTTCCCGCACACGGGTCAAGAATTCTTTGACATCCTCTCGCTGCAGCATTGCCATTTTGTCATTGTAGGGAATCGCATCAAATGCCCTCATGTGCTTCGGCAGACTCCGAATGTTCATTGCTTTAAAATCCATTGCTCTTGTCCTTTCTACTTTTTTTTCGGTTCTTACTACAGGCTCCGCCGGCGGGGCTTTTTCCACCTCGGTCAGCTCATCCTCCAGGTCAGAAATTTCCGTTTCCAGTCCGGACTTTTCGGCATCGTGCGCGGCCTTTTCGGTTTCATACTTTTCCACCTCTTTCTGCACCGCCGCCTGTTCCTCATCCGTGGACGCTTCCTCGATTGCCTTTTCCAGTTCTGCCTCCCTGGTCGCAAGCTCCGCATCCTTCTGGCGGAGGGCTTCCAGTTCGGACTTTTTCTTGTCGATCTTGCTTCTCAGCATGATTGCTCTCAGTGCCATTAATTTGCTCCTTTCAGGCGCGTTTTCATTGACTCGCGCCATTCATTTATTTTTCTGTTTCTTGCCTCTTCGTACCTTGCCTTTGCGTCTTCCAGGCTCTCTTTATTTCGGGCCGTGATGCTTGTCTGCCCGTAGGCTGGGAACGTACATGGGGATACCTCAAACAGGTCTATATCCGTCAGGCGTGTACGGTAGGTGCCATCCTCATCCCAGCTCTCTTCCATCCCACGGATGTCAAACCCAAAGCTGCAGCCTCGCACATCCCCACGGGCTACCCGGGCAAATGCATTCTTTGCATCCTGGTCTTCCTCGTTGATTTCGACAGGGCCGTGCAGGCCACGCTCGTCTTCCGACAGATACGCTGTTCGGTTCTCTGTGCTTCCCAGGACGATATTTGTATCATGGTTCCACAGTACCTTCACATCTCGGTTCTCCCGCAGCGTCCTGGAAAACGCCCCAGGAGCAATCTCTTCAATCCACCCGGGCCATACCTCATAGGGCTGATTAAAAACAGCGAAATATCCATCCAGATACCGCTTGCCGTCTTCTTCACGGGTTTGGAATTTTTCCAGATTAATCACTCGATGTTCCACTATTCTCACCTCCGTTCTGTATCAATTTTTTCTGGTCCCCGATCATGCCAACCGGTATGTAGTTCTCCAGGATCACCAACTCATCCAGGTCCCCCATCGGCGGCAGCCCGATCCAATTCCTTACTTCGTTTCCGGTCATGATTCCCCGCACATACTGGTTATCCGCAATCTCCGCAAGGTCCTTAAGCTCATAGCTGTACAGCGACCGTGGGTTAAACCGGAAAAATAAAGCAGGGTCTAACAAAATCTTTTTTGTCAGCTCCTGTTCGATCATCTGGGCCAGCGGCATAATCCGTGACGATATAAAATTGTTCCATTCTTCTCTTCTAAAATCTCCAACTCCCAGTACAAATGCCGGCACACCCAATATGGATGCCACTGTCTTTTTATCCAGCTGTACCATATCGGACAGTGCCAGATCAGACAGAGACAGCGGCTTTACTTGCTCAACATCCATCTGTTCCATCGGAATTATCCACGGTTCTCCGGCCGAGGATGTTTTTACATAGTTCTGTAAAATTTCCCGCCTCCCATCAACGGACGAAAGGTTATCATTAATCGAATCTACCTTAACAATCAGAGAAGGTTTCCACTGTGAGGACATAAACCCTTTTTCCGTTGCAGCTGCCTGTTTTAAATTATCCGCCACATCTTTCAGCGGTATCCGATACCCTTCGCCTTTCCAGGGATATAGGCTGTTCTGGCCGATCCGGAAATGCAGTACATCATCCGGGCTGTACATGGCCCCGTTGATCTCCACCTGATAGTCCCATATCCCATCCGGCACCAGCGTAGTCATTGATGGCGGCACCGGCCGCAGCTCCTCCAGATATCCACGGCGGAAGTATGGATATACAATCGCATTTCCATCCCCCTCCAGAAACAGTGTCCGGACGATCCACTGTATCAACATTGACCGGGTCATGTTTTTATTCGGCTCAATGTCGATTTTTCGGCTCAAACCATCCACAACCCTTACGTCCCCGCTGTCGGTATTTCTCATCAGGTGTATAGTCATGCTTCCAATCAGACGTGCGATTGTGTCCACTCCGGATATGATCTCCGGGTTATAGGCCAGGTTCGTATACCCTGGGCAGGATAAAATATCATAGGCATCTGTTTCGCACAGCCATCCGACCGTCGTGGTAGGTCTTACCGTTTTCGTAGTAGGCTCCGCACGTGTCTTATTCTTTTTCTTTCCCATTATCTTCAAACCACCTTTCATATCTGCTTTGGTTTTCTGTTGCTGCCAACATTCTGCAGCACCCAAAAACGGAGCAGTCAAAAAGGTCTATCCTTTCAACTCCTCCGTCTCCATCAATTTTTTCATACTGGATCATATCATCTGTTTTTTCTATGGCCCTGACATTCTGGACGCAATACTCGTAGGCCTCCGAATGCAGGTAGTAAAATTTCTGGTTTTTTACCATGTATTCAATCCGGCGGAATCCCTCTGATTTGACATAATAATATTGGGGTTGATCCACAACCCGGAACCCAGCTTTTCGCATCTTTGAAAAGAATTCCCGTCCGAATTTCTTGTCAAAACCCACCTGATTAATCCTAAACCCCATAGCTTTCATATCCTGAAACCACTTAACTACGTCGTCATATAACACCGTTTTAGTGTTTGACATAGTCAGCCATCCCTTCTCCTCCCACCAGAATAGCGGGATATGGTCTACTTCCGCCTTTTCCACGGCCGCCACACGGGGGAAGAATCCGTGGGTAATGCAGATATCCACCCCGTTGTAGTTGGTATACAGACAAGCTGCCGTCAAGTCATGCATCTTTGACAGATCCGCTCCTCCGTACCACTTCACCGGCAGCCGGGCCAGGTCTTTCATCGTCCAGATGTATTTTTTATCGGATGTCTGGAATTCCTCAATATCAAAGTAAGCCCGGAGGCTATTCGTAAAGACATTCAGAGTTTTGTTAAAATACTCCATCCGCAGCTGCGGCTCGTTCCTTGCCTGCGCGGCATCCTCCAGGAGGCTCTGCATCGTTACCGTCACTCCCAGGGATGGCTGCGACATTTCCAGCAATTCCGGATCGTCAAATTCTACAATCTCTCCCTTGCAGTTTAAAAAGTTCCCTTCTTCATCCTGGTCTGCCCGGCAGATGAAAATAAAATAAGAGTCATAGGCCGGATCCTTTATGGTTCCGTCCAGGACGGCATGCAGGGTTTTGACGCGGTTTGCCAGGAATCCGTCCGGGATGTCCCCGGCGGTAGAAATGCCGATCAGCAGCTTGTTCCGATATGCGCTCATGGCTTTTTTCATCAGGATGTATTTTTTTGCCCCTGCCCGTTTCCAGCTGTGGAGCTCGTCCAGTATCAGGCAGTTGCAGTTCAGGGAGTCAAGCCGGTCTTCCTGGTTCGCGATTGCGAATATCTTCGCAGTCCCGCATCCGTAGTCGATGTATAGGCTGTGTTCCTGATTGTTGTCCCGCACCCGCAGTTTCTTGCAGTCCTTTCGCTTTTCTGAAATGTTTTCATTCAAAAACGCAAAGGACTCCCGCGTCTGTTTCAGAGAGTTTGCCACGATGTAGGTTTCGGATCCGGAAGCGCAGTCCATGACGCTTTTCGCCTCCACCAATGCGGCGGCAAAAGAAGTCTTCCCCTGCTTTCGTGGTAAAAAAATAAGCGCCTCTGTAAAGCGCCTGATTTTTGTCCCTGGCCAGAAAAACCCGAACAAATTTACGACTGAAAAGATCTGCCAGTCCGTCAAGATCATCAGCCGTCCCCTCATGGGGCGGCCCTCAATGTCTTCCCCTTTTACATTTTTCACGCAGGTCTCAATGTAGTCTATAGCAAAATCAAAATCCTCCTGCCGAAATTCCAGGTCCTCCCGCTTCAGATCATCCAGAAATCTCTGGCAGGCCAGAATCCGGTCTATGTTCGCCTTCTGCCTCCGCTCCGTAATATCCTTCGCGTACTGCAGCGCCCTGGAAAAGTTTGGGGAGTCAATCCTGCTTAGATCCATCTTATCCAGTGCCCCGCTTCTGCATCAAGGTGGCAAACGCGGAGGGCTGGTCATTTGGCTTCTCGGTTTCCGGCTCACAGCTTTTCGGGCTCAGTTTCAGCTTGTCGCTGTACGTCCCGATATCTTTTCGTAGGTTCTCCAGACTGACAAGGACAGGATTTTTCTTTCCTCCGCTTCGCTCGGTGGGAACCACCACCTGAAATCCAGAGGACTCAAATTCCCGGGACAGATAATTGTACTGGTAGACCATATCGGCGTAGATCTCAATGACCTGACGATACTGTGGGCGGTAAGTTCCCAGTTCCTTCATGGCCTTAATCGTTTTGTCTATAATTGTCTTTCTCTGTGGGATCCTACGCTCTGTTTTTTCTGCCATTTTCTCAAAATCACCTGCCTTTCATGGGAATTTATTTTCAAAATCCCGCGCATTTGGAAAAAGTTACCCCCGCCAGTAGGCAAGGAAGAGTATTTCTAATCGTCAGGGTGGGGGGATACTACATCACCCTGCGTACAAATGTTTATTGTTAATGATCTGCCAGACGGAATATTTATCGTAAGCGTGTCCGGAAATGGAAATGATTCAGGCGCATCAGGAGCAGGAGTTCGTTGATAAACTTCTTTCTCTAATTCTGCGATATGCTTTCTGCACTCCTCGTTCTCTTCCGCCAGCTTCTCAATGATATCCTCCGTTGCCGTAATACCCAGCACATTCATCCGTTTAAATGTGGCAGTTAATAATTGTCCTCTTGTCATTCCTGATATCCTCCTTGCTATTTGTATCTTCCCCGGTTTCTCTTTGCTGCTTTCTCCGGGTGCAGGCGGTTATGGCACGCAACACAGAGACTTTCTAAGTTGCTGTCTATATACGCCAGTTCGGGATACTCATCCACATGCTGGATGTGATGTACCACCTGCGCCGGCCGCATCTTTCCATACCGTTTGCACAACACGCACATGTACCCGTCACGTTTCATGATATGCGCAGCCTTCCGTTTCCATTTTTTAGAATTGTAATTAAATTCCATACTGTCGCCCGTTATCACACACAATGGCGCCACCATGCAAATACACAGCAGCGCCATAAATGAAAGGAGGGTAAATGAAAAAAGAGTGCCATCGAGAGCGATTTTTATCTATCGCTTTCCAGCTTATATGCTAACATATTTTTAGCGAACATTACCGAACATTTCTGAAATTCATATTTCCAGATATCGATTATGCCGCATCCGGCAACTGTCTTCTGTGTACGGGATCTTCTTTTTTGGAAATCTATCATTCATGTTCAACGCCACCTGTGCCCATGTCATATCATCCAGATAATACATCCGAAACATCTGCCGCAGGTCGCTCTTAGGAATGGCTGCTATGTAATTATCCACCGCATTGACAGCCTCCTGTAGCTCTTCGTCCAAAATCCCAAGCTTTGCTATTCTCTTTTTCAACATGGCTTCTATGGCCTCATATTCCGGCACGGGGAAGCCGGTGATCTTGATCGATCCGATGGTTCCGTCCTTCCGGGTTCCTTTTACTGTGTCCGTGACAATACCATCCTCCTGGATTCGATACAGCCGGCACTTGTCCTGGTCAATCCGCTCTCTGAGGTCTTTAATTTCTTCTCGCAGTTCGCAGTATTGCACTAGAGCATCCTTCAGTGGCTTCCCCAGCATTATCTTCTCCACTCCTTTCCGGTCTTTTTGTCCCGCAATCCTGTGATTTCCAGGCCCAGAACACCGGCAGCCGCTTGCAACATTTTATATACGTTATGTATATGTGACGGCATTTTCATGGCCTCCTTTATGGCCGCTCCAGCTGTCGGATCAGGATATCCCTCTTTGTTCCTGTACATTCAGTTCTCCTTTATGGCCAGCATCCCACTCTTCTTTGTCCCAGTATTTCCCTGATTTCGATCCCTTGATTATTATTGCGATTCCATCGCCCTGCACCCTCTCATAGGCATCTATAACAGTCCGCTCCATCATCGGCTTAAAATCTCTTAATATTTTGCACGTTTTACTCACATAATCGCTGATGGTATGGATTTTGAAAACGATCTGCTCGACCCTCCTTAAATAATCCCATACTCCAGCATCGAGAGACTCTATAATATCGGCATACCTCTTTATTTTCCTTAGACTACTTCTTTTTGACCTTTCGAAGAACTTGTGATAGTCTTCGGAAATTCCGTCCATCAAAGCATTGCATAACGCTTTGTTGCCAACAAATACGTAACTGCTTGAACTGCCAATATGCAAAATCGTATCTTCGTCCATTTCCGCAACTGCTTCGCTTAATTTTAAACCCACTAAATTTTTCATACCTTCTCCTTACTTTAAATACGGCCTGCGCCTTTTTGTGCCTTTCGGAGCAAACACACCTGTTTCCCTGCATTCTCCCGGCCTGCACGGCCTTCGATGGCTCTCATACAATATGTAAATACACACAATTCCCGCGCATAATGTTGCCCCTTTTGATGTCGCTGATGCGCTTGAGTATTTACAATACCGGCAATCATTCCTCTTTATTTTTCCTATTTCTGATTCTTTGACTTTCCTCCAGGGTTTCATATCATTCCCGCCCTTCTGGCCGGTACGGCTCCGGAAGAGGACACCATGCAATCGCACGGATTTTAAAACATTGCCACATATCATCATCCCAACGGTAAAAACATGGTGCGTCATCTGATTCTTCTGCGTGCCCGTACCACATTTCAGACCATATACAACCGCCTGTATCAGTGATAATATATCTCTCCGCAGTATTTTCTTCCGGCAGCCGCTCCTCTACCGGGATCCAGCCGTCATTCATGTGCTTGCGGATTATATTCCCCGCTTCTAAAAGTCCTTCTCTCTTTTTCCCCATGCTCCCTGATATTTTGATGTCGATCTCTTCCAAAATCTTCTCTAATTCCTGCATGTCAGTCCTCCCTTTTCAGCCGTTGTCCACACTCCGGGCAGAAATTATCTTCCATCCGTCCAATATGAAGTCCGCATGATGGGCATTTAAGCCAATACCTGCTTAATTTTTCTGGTGCCTTCGCCGTATCCCGCTCTCGCAGCGCATTGATCTCATCCGGCGTCAGGCCGGTATCCTCATACTCAGATAGCCTATTCAGGCATTCTGCCAGGTTCCACCGACTGATATTCCGGAAATTGCTAGTTCCTCTCCACGCGAAACCTTTCACTGTTAATCTTTCCATCACCATACCTCCTCCAGCTCTTCAGCCTCTTCATCCGTGATTTCCCGCCGGTTTCCGTCCCCGCAGTCAATCAGCCAACCTTTATCCGTTCTTCCCAACACATGGCACATCCGGTAGGCCCGGTGTGGCCCGACCTTGCGCCAGCGCTTATATCGCGCTCCGATTTTTAACATATTCCGCTCCCTTCCTTATGCTGTCCGGAATTACCTCCGGATAATCGAATATATTCATCTGGTTCTTATCCCTCAGCCGCTCCAGGCTCCTTCTCCGCTCTCTGTACTCATTGTACTTCCGACGATATTCATAGCTTTTCCCGAAGATATTCCATGCCGCTTTTACCACGTTCGGCTCATACGGCTTTATTTTCTCCAGATCCTCAACCGCTTTGTAGGAAATGGGGCAGCCGCAGCACCCTGTCCGCGTCAGACCATAGACCTCATAGGCATCCGAATACCTGATATGGTAGTGCTCCTTGTACCACTCTTTATCCTTGTCCGACACATAATACAGGGGCCGCAGCCTGTACTGGCCGCTGGCGGTTTCTGTGAAACACATGCTGGAGCTGTCTTTCCGAGGGACGGACCGCATACCACCCTCATCCCGCCGCTCTCCGGTGATGATCATTTCGTATCCCTTTTGGACGCTGTGGGCTATCTGTTTTTTACAGTAGTCACAGCATTTTGCGCTGATTTTAAAATCCGGCGGATACTCTCCGATGAAATCCCTCATGTATTTTGAGGAGTTTATCACCAGTTGGATATTGGGCCGCGGATCGCCGGCTGCATTACAACAGCATAGAAAATTGATCAGGCTTTCGCATCTGGGATACCGCTCCTTTAATTCCTTCCGCTTCGCGGCTTTATCTTCAGCATGGTCATATTCATCCGCAATAGACAACGGCACACCTTTTTTCTGCCACTCTTCCAAGCCTCCGGACATGATTTTTGAAATGAATGGGACACCGTATTTCCGTGTAGCCTGTATGATATTGATTTTTGGCCTGCGCTCTGTTATCTCCACGCCATACTTGGCCGCCGTATTCTTCACATGGTCCCTGGTGGCCCGCATTTCCAGACCTGTGTTAAAAAACACATATTTGATCGGCGGAAGGTCAAACGCTGCCCTGGTTCTCTCTATGATATCAATCATGATGTCGCTGTCCGCCCCGCCTGAGTAGGAGCAGATCGCCTTCGGATGCTCCCGCAGCCTTTTGGCTATAATGCTCTGGATTGCCATAAACTTCGCAGGGGCGTCAAAATCCGCATAATCCGGACGCTCTGTGTATACCCTGCTTTTATATACTTCTTTGCTCACTTTTTATCGCCTTCCTCTGATGTACTCATTTCCGCTCCATCCTTTCCAAAATCACAGCCGCAGATCATTGACATCAATCCCCGTCTCTTCAAGGATCGTGTCGTGCAGATCCTGGACACTGATATACCCGCGTTTATACGAATCCATGAGATCACTCATCTTCCAGATCCACCGGCTCATCCGGGCATTTCCGTATCCGAACTCATCCCGCAGAGCCATAGCACCCAGCAGCAGGAACGCCTTGAACGACGCGCTGATCAGCTGATCTGCGTCCCGCCGGTTCTGCACCATTGGCCGGATCTGCTTATTGTTGTAATATTTCTGCTGTCTCATGATCCACCTCTTTTCTGTACTCTCTCCAGCTCATCCACAACCTGGATCACCATCCCACATACAAAATCTGTCTCCCCATACTGCCTGGACAGTTCCATGGATTCTTTTGCCGCCTTTTCCAGATCTCCGTCCTGCAGGTGCTTCCGAAAAAATCTCCAAAGATCTGTCAGAAAGCGGTAATACTGCATCGTGTCCATCATAGTAACTCCGTAACCCGGATATAGATCCCTGGGATCTCGGCCCAGAACTTTTCTGTAATCTCCCGGGCCACCTGGGCGTCATCCTTCCAGAATCCAACGGTTGTCATACAGTCCTTGAGCATCTTCTGCAGATTATCCGTGTCTGGTCGACTGGTCCGGTATGTCCCATCCGGATGGCTGCCGGCGGGGAAGCACCAGGTTGTCACAAGCTCCAGCGCCCCCCGCATCTGTTCCGGGGGCCTGTACTTTGCCAGATGCCCTACCAGTTTCTGCCGTGCCCGCTTCAGTTCCGGCGGCTCATAAAAAACCGGCTTGCCATTCACCACCCGTACCTGTTTTTCCTGATGGGTACAAGTGGGTGGATCCATCGCCATAAAAAATTCAATCCTCATTCGCTTTACCTCTTTAAAGTTCAAAAGTCGCTTCTCTTTCTGTTCTGCCTCCTGTCACGGGGAGGGGGGAAGGGAGACGGGGCCGGGCAGCCTTAGGCCCGTCCCTCTCCTACCCCCGTGACGACGCGTAGCGGAGGGGGAAATTTTACCCCTTTAGGGGTAGTGTCTTCCCCTCCGCATGGGGAAGACTGAATTTCAGTGTTCCCCTCCTTCTTCCAACCCGTGAGGGGAAGTCTTATTTTCAGTCTTTCCATCCTTATTCTCCACAGAGGGGAAGTCTTAACTTTCAGTGTTCCCCTCCTTCTGCTTTTCTGCTCTTTTCCGGACAATTCCATTTTCAATCTCATATCCTCCATGCTCCAGGATCCGATCACGGGCTGTTCTTTTTGACACTCCCAAGTAATCTGCCACATCGTCCACAGATGGGTTATCTCCAAAATTGCTGCCCTCAAGAGCCGCCTCTACCGCTCGTCTGCGCTCTGCTTTCCGATCTTTTGCGTTCTTTTTGTTACTTTCTGCGCCCTTTTTCCAGGGCGGGAGCTCCGCATCCGGCTGAATATCCTTCAGGCTTCCCACCTTGTCTACCTTATGGATCGGATAGCTGAACCACAGGTTCACCGGGTCAAACTTCGGGAATTCCCGGAGCGTCCCTTCTATCCGCCAGGCTGAGAGATTCCTGATGCGGTTCCGGGCCGCTTCCACCTGCGCCTGCAAGGTCTTGAACTGCCACCTGTCCAGCTTATTTTCGCAGTAATTCAGCATCACATTGCTGTTCAGCAGGTCGTCCTGGGACAGATCGTCCTGCCATTTGAAATGGGCATCCAAATACATCCTGCAGGCCGCGCAGGTCGCTTTATTTTCTTCCTGTTTCATCAATGCGTCCGTTGTTTCCAGCTCGATCAGATCCAGTAGCGCATCCGGATCCCGGGCAAATACGCCGGAGCCAGAAGCCCGGTCCATGGATTTCTTCGCGCCCTGGCTGCCCTTGCTGTGATGGTGGCAGTAGATCACCGCGCATCCCAGCTCCGTACAGACCTTATCAAACTGGTTGCAGAAATTCGCCATCTGATCCGCGCTGTTCTCGTCGCCGGTGATGACCTTATAGATCGGATCGATCACAATGGCGATATAGTCCTTTTTTGCTGCTCTCCGGATCAGTTTCGGCGCCAGCTTGTCCATAGGCACGGACCGGCCGCGGAGGTTCCAGATATCAATATTCCGCAGGTTCTCCGGCCGCCATCCCAGAGCTTCATATACATCTCGGAAGCGGTGCAGGCAGCTTGCCCGATCCAGTTCCAGGTTGACATACATCACCCGCCCTTTCGTACAGGGCCAGGAGAGCCATTTCCGCCCCTCTGCGATAGCTATACACAATTCAATCTGCAGGAAGGATTTTCCTGCCTTGCTGGGGCCGGCCAGGAGCATCTTGTGCCCCTGGCGCAGCACACCGTCTATCAGGCAAGGGGACAGCTCCGGCAGATGGTCCCAGACGCTCTCCAAGCCTTCCGGATCCGGCAGATCATCATTGACGCTTTCGATCCACTCCTGCCATTCGTTCCAGGATTCTTTTCCGATATTCGTATCCACCAGAAACTGCTTCCTGCCGGATCGTTCCACACCAGGCATCCGTGACAGTCTGGAGGGGTTCCGGTTCTGCGTATCTACCTTGATACCGTTCTTCTGGCAGACATCGTATAGATAGTCTACCCGTTTCCGGTATTCGGCGTAATCCGCTGCATCAATCCGGACGATCGCGTGCAGGCTCTTCCGGCCGGAATGTACCAGCGCCGCAATCGGCAGCTCCAGCTCACGTAGGATGGCGTTCTGCTTTTCAATTTCCATGCCGTCGGATTCCACCAGGGCATATCGGAAATCTGATACGTTTTCATTCCGGACGCCCTTTCCATCCAGCGGATTGAAGCGGATCCAGGCGCCGCCTTCCGGGTCATAATCCCCAATTACGGAACCGATATCCCCGCCGCATTTTGACAGCGCTTCGATCAGCTGGCCGGCGGTACGGTCCCAGCTCCCACGGTCCTGCGGCACATATTTTCCCTTTTCGTTTTTCCAGCTTTTAACTACATATCCGACATTTTCCCCAGGTTCAAACAGAGTTTCCAAATACCGGATCAACTGGCCGGCGGGATCCCAGTGCCTGGGCTCCTGCACCTCCTGGCCTTCGATCCAGTTTTTATCTACCACAACCCGGTCGCTGTCCGTTTGGATAGTGTCATCCCAGTCCAGCTCATGGCCCCGCTCCGGTACCCATCCGGCATCCATAGCCATCTGCACCAGGGTCCCGCCGGTTACGGGGCTGGCATTTCCCCGGAAGGTGCTCCATTTCCGCTCACACTCTCCTTTGTGGTACCGGTGCGGATCCCGATGGCTCCAGGCATCCCAGTCCGCAGCCGTATACCCCTCCTGCTTCAGGGCCATGCCGACGTTTACCCATTCCTGGTACTCCAAGTCTGCAGGATCTATGTAGTTTAAAATCTCCAGGAGATCCGTTCTTTGTTCCATACTTATGCTCCTTTATACTCCTGCGGTACAATATCCGCCGGCACCCGCCATCCATTGGCGGCGATCCGGTCGATCAGCTTCCGGGCTGTATCAAACTGCCAGGTACCCACATGCTGGAATCCCCGGCCTTCTAGGAACCGGATCTGTTTCGGGGTCGTCAGCCCTTCCTGGCGGCGCTTATCCAGCCGTTCCAGGAGTTTGGACGCTTTCCCGGCGTTGTCAATCTGGTCCGGAAGGATACCCAGTTTTTCCAGGGTCTGCTTCTGTCGGTCAGACGGCGGTGCCATTTCCCATCCGAACGCCGGCACATACCCCGACAGATCTTCAGCCTGGATAGACATTTCAAACTGCAGCGGATCCACCAGTTTTTTCTTCCGGCGCTTCATCTCTGCCAACTGCTTGGCAAGCGCTTCTTCTCGCTGGGCCACTACATCTTCAGCAGCCGTTTTTTCCGCCTCTTCGATATCTACAGGGCATCCGGCTTCTTCTTCCAGGTTTTCGGTCATTTTCTGCGCTACTTCTTCGTTTTCGCAGATCAGGGATGCTGGATGGCATAGTTCATGGCGCTCTGTATGCCACAGGAAATCCAACAGCAGTAGGTGATCCTTTCCGGCGGCCAGTCTGGTCCCTCGTCCCACCATCTGGCAGTACAGACTCCTGATTTTGGTCGGCCGCAGCACCACGATACAGTCCACCGACGGGCAATCCCAACCCTCCGTCAGCAGCATGCTGTTGCAAAGGACGTTATACCGGCCCGCTTCAAAGTCCTGCAGGATATCCGCCCGGTCCGGACTCTTCCCGTTGACTTCGGCTGCCTGGAATCCATGTTCCTGCAGGATGCCGCAGAACTTCTGGCTGGTCTTGACAAGCGGGAGGAATACTACGGTCTTTTTCTCCCGGCAGTATTTTCCCATTTCTTCCGCAATCCCCTCCAGATACGGATCCAGTGCCGTCCCGATATCTCCGGCCTTGAAATCCCCGGCCTGTACACCCACACCGCTCATGTCAATCTTCAGGGGGATGGTCAGGGCTTTAATCGGGGACAGGTATCCTTCCCGGATTGCCTTCGGCAGCGTATACTCATAGGCCAGAGATTCAAAATACTGCCCCAGGTTCCGCATGTCTCCCCGATCCGGCGTCGCGGTCACTCCTAGGACATGGGCTGCCGGGAAATGATCCAAAACCCGCTGGTAGCTATCGGAAATACAGTGATGCGCTTCATCAATGATAATCGTATTGAAATAATCGGCCGGGAACTGACCCAGCCGTTTTTCTCTCATCAGGGTCTGGACTGACCCGACTACAATCCGAAACCAGCCCCCCTGGCAGGACTGCTCTGCTTTTTCCACTGCACAGCCAAGTCCTGTGGATTTCTGGATTTTATCCGCGGCCTGCTCCAGCAGTTCTCCGCGGTGTGCCAGTATCAGAACCCGGTCACCCTTCCGGACGCAATCCTCTGTGACCTTGGCAAATACGATGGTTTTGCCGCAGCCAGTAGGAAGGACCAGCAGCGTTTTCTGTACGCCGCTGTCCCACTGCTCAAAGATGGCTTCCCTGGCTTCTTCCTGATAAGGTCTCAGTTCCATGATCAGAATCTCCCCGGTTCAAATTTCTTCGGCTTTTTCGGATACAGCTTGTCGATGTGGTTATAGATTCTAGACGGATCCTTTGTATCCGGATCCTGTTTCACCCGGCAGCGCCCGGTCAGCCCGGGAAGCGCCTGCCAGTTCATTCGCAGCGGTTCCCCTTCCTTTTTCAGTCCTACGCTGCGGAACAGTTCCGACAGTTTCCATTCCAGTTTTGAATGGAGGAGAAAGTTCTCTCGGATCGTTACATCCCGATCCCGGTCATGGATGGTAAAATAGACAGTCGCCATGTTACAGGGAGGGAGTTTTCCTTCCCCTTTCGATCTTCCGCGCTCAAATGTTTCAATGGTAAAATCATAGTCCCCGGCCGGAACCGGCTCAAAATTCTTTCCGTCATCTTGAATGGTATCGCACCAGTCCAGCTCTATTCCCAGTTCTTCGCTCATCTCATTTATTCCTCCTTAAAATGGTATTTCCTGTTTTTCTTTCATTTCCTTGATCGCTGCGTATACCTGATCCCAGGACGCTACCAGCAAACCATCCACAATGCCGGGATTCACTGTGTCGTATTCCCAAATTGGCGTGCCAGATGGCACATATCCTTTCGCTTCCACCACATTTTCCAGGTCCCACTGCGACACATGATTGGCAACCATCAGATCCCGGAGGGATTTGGGCACCCGCGGATCAATCTGTATATCAGATGTATCCGGTTCTGGCAGGTTCATACTCATCTGCTCTCCAGATTCAGCAGGAGCAGGTTCCTTTGGTGCCGGCGCCGCCTGAGGCTTCGGACGCTCCGTGGTACTTTTGTCCGGCACGGATACAGTCTGCTGTTTTGCCGGCTGTGCCTTTTCCGGTGCAGGTTTTGCGTCTTCTGGCGCAGCTGTTTCCTCGATAACTCCGGAAATAGAACTGTATTCAAACGGCAGTTCGTCCGACAGCCCATACCGGTTTTTGGCATCCCAGCAGCTGTGGTGGGTCGTATAAATGACCCGCCTGCCTCCCTGGGCTTTGTTCTTCCCGTCCACCTTGATCACATGGGTCTTGTAGTTGGCAAACAGTACCATGTCCGCCCATTCTTTTACCATCGGGGATACATTCTTGCTGAGCTTCATCTCCCACCGATCGTAGGCCCCCATCTCATCCGGCTGCTCAAATTTCCGCATCTTTGCATGAGCCGTCAGGACTACATTGACTTTCTTCTGTTCCACCAATTCTGTCAGCAAGTTCAGGAGTCGGCCAAATTCCTCCTGCAGAAATACATAACCCTTTCCATATCCAAAGTCCTCAATGCCTGACTTCTGGTATTTACCGCAGACAGCCGCGGAGCAGAGCTGTTCCGCCCAGTCCGCTGTATCAATCACCAGCGTCTTGCATGCGGATGGATTCTGCATGATATACCGCACTTCCTCCAGCAGCATGCTCCAACTGGTGGGCGCCGGCAGCCTGGAAATATCCATGTTGTTCGTGCTGCCCTCCGTATCAATGAACACCGGATCCGGAAACTGGCTGGCAAATGTAGACTTGCCGATACCCTCCGGCCCGTAGATTACAACTTTCTTCGCACAGGGGATCTTCCCTCTGGTTATTTCCATCAAAATACACCCGCCTTCCATTCTTTCTTCGGCTCTTCCGGCTTTTCTGCGCCGGCTACATACCCGTCCTCAATGATGATGCTGCACTCGTCCCCGGTGCTGACCCGGGTGGCGATTGCCTGAAGCCCTTCTGCTTCCAGCCACTCTCCGAACTCCTGCAGCGTATCCAGATCCATCTGCTCCAGCTTGTCCAGCAGGACAAAACCGCATTCCGGGTTCAGTTTCCGGACAATGGCGGTGGAAACTTTCAGACGGTCAGACCCAGACATGTTATCCCATTTCTGCCCTTTGTAGATCAGCTCCCCGTCCCGGACAGACATCTCCGGAAGCGGCAGCTCTGCGGAATTAAGCAGCGCCGCCTTCTCATCCCGCACTTTCTCCAGTTGGTCCGTCAGTCCCTGGTATTGTTTCCGGTACTCCCGGGCGTCATCTTCCGCTTTTTCCTTGTCCAGGTTGGCGCGAACCTTCCGGTTGATTTCTTCGATGTTTGCGATATTATTTTCCAGTTCCGCGGTAGATTCATCCTGCAGATCTTTTATGTTCAGAGACGCAACCCGTAAGGATTCCCTGGCTTCTTCCAACTGCTTTCTTTTAAGTTTTAACTGATATTCTATGGATTCTATTTCCTGGGACAGGGATTCTACACTCTGGCGGTATTTGCCTTCCTGTTCCCGTTTCCGCTGGTTTTCCCCATTCCGCGCAAGGATCTCCTGCTGCTGCCGGATCAGATCAGACGGTGATACCAGATCTTTTGGGGCTTCCGGGAAATACGGCTGTTCCTTCGCATATTTTTCCTTCTGATCCGCGATCCGACCAATCGCCTGTCGTTCATTATATAGCTCTGTTTCCTCCTGGTTCATGGCAGTCAACTGTTCTCCGACACCAATGATCTGCAGCAGTGTCTTTGCCTTCTCCTTCCCGGAACTTTCCATGAACTTCGGAAGGTTTAGGGCCAGCTTTTCCACGAAACTGTCCAGAAGCTGCTGGCCGGCCTTCTGGCCGGATGGGTCAGTGACTTTCAAAGCACTGTTCTTGCCTTTTCGCTCCACTACCAGACCGTTGTTCATGACGATCTTCAGGTTTGGCGGGATCACGGATCCTTCCCGGGTCGCTTCTGACGGACGGAAGGTCTCACCGCCCAGGGCCCAGGCAATCGAATCCAGGACAGAGGTTTTCCCCTGGTTATTCTTCCCGCCGATGATGGTGAGACCGTTTGCAGTAGGCTCCAGCTTTACAGCCCTGATCCGCTTGACGTTCTCAATTTCCAGTTTGTTTATTTTCATTGACATCTTGACTTTTCCTCCATTTTCGCCTTATACTAAGGCTGTGATAAACTATTTTTGCCCATTGGCCTCCTCGGGTTACCGCCCGAGGGGTCATCTTTTTCCCTGCAGCACCAGCGTGGCGGCCAGCAGCGGAATCGCCGCTACGCCAAACACAAGGCTTGTCTCCGTCATACCCAGGCACGCCACCCCCGCTACGCCGGTGGCGATCATCATCACTCTGGCCAGCATTCTTCTGTCACGCCGGCAGCACCGGGATACGTTCCGGGCATTGGCTGCCCGGACAGCGGCCGCAATCGTATGTACATCCTGCATATTATTCACCTCCGCTCTGGTTGTCTTCAACGATTTTCACTTTGCACCCGAATTTCTCGCTGAGAATCTCCAGAGCCTCAGAAATCAGAATTTCTTTCTTTTCATCCACCCAGAGCAGTTTCCCCCGCTGTTCAAGAATATTCTTGATCCCGCCTGTAACCTCCGGATTTACATCACAAACATCCCGTATATCCCATTTGCTGTCTCCCGGGTAACTCAAATCATCGTTGTAATCCGAAATTCTCATATATCCATTACTGCGCATCAGGCTGTCACCATTAACCAGAAATATTTCACCGTTGATTTTCACGGTCATTCCGTTCTTAAGGTCTTGCTTTGTGAACTCCATTTCAGAACCTTCTACTTTTTTATATACTTCTTCAAAACAATATGGAAAAAAGTCCCATGTTCTAAATCCCACTACGCCACCGTCAGATACCTCGGCAACTGGTATTATTGCCCCACAGTATTTTTTCATTGACTTTACTATTGAGAATCCGTTCACGGTTATGTCTCCGTCACTGCCCAGACCATACTGATCCTCCATATCCTTCCATCTTCGGATCTTTACCTTGTCTCCGATTTCCGGTACCGGCAGCAAGTCTTCTGTGCGGAATACCCAGTCGAAATCCAGGGGGCTTCTACATCCATAAAGGGTCACACGCGTTCCATTTTCAAACTCTTCCAACGATTCGATTACTTGTACAGTGCCCATGTAATGATCCATTTTCCCCTCATTATTCCATCTTAATGGACGTTTAGACCTCGACTTTACTATTACCTTTTCTCCGACTTTAAACTTATGCATTACATACCTCCTACACACGGGATGCCGCCCCGCTGAATTGCCCTGTTTTCCATCTGCTGTTCCCGATCCA
>ERZ1643246.1349-NODE-1349-length-26982-cov-7.679244_pt1 | contig 26982 bp, 23 predicted proteins | sample MGYA00579265_ERZ1643246 | MGnify/ENA primary metagenome ERZ1643246 (study PRJEB29033, sample SAMEA4952261) | chicken gut metagenome | biome: Broiler Chicken; feature: Gastrointestinal Tract; material: Caecum | place: Ireland | collected 2018 | study: Broiler...
GGACTTTTAAAATGGCTTTATTTGAATCATATGAAAGACGAATTGATAAAATCAATGCTGTATTAAACAGCTACGGAATCGCTTCTATTGAGGAAGCAGAAAAAATCACAAAAGACGCAGGTCTTGATGTTTACAATCAGGTAAAAGGCATCCAGCCGATCTGCTTCGAAAACGCATGCTGGGCATACACAGTAGGTGCTGCCATCGCAATCAAAAAAGGATGTAAAAGAGCGGCAGACGCAGCAGCAGCAATCGGAGAAGGACTTCAGGCTTTCTGTATTCCGGGATCAGTAGCAGATCAGAGAAAAGTAGGTCTGGGACATGGTAACCTTGGAAAGATGCTTCTGGAAGAGACAACAGACTGCTTCTGCTTCCTTGCAGGACACGAATCCTTCGCAGCAGCAGAAGGTGCCATCGGTATCGCAGAGAAAGCAAACAAAGTACGTCAGAAACCACTTCGTGTTATCCTGAACGGACTTGGAAAAGACGCTGCAAAGATCATTTCCAGAATCAACGGCTTCACCTATGTACAGACAGAGTATGACTACTACACAGGAGAACTCAAAGAAGTTTCCCGTACTTCCTACTCTGATGGACTTCGTTCCAAAGTAAACTGCTACGGAGCAAACGATGTTCGTGAAGGTGTTGCAATCATGTGGAAAGAGGGCGTAGACGTTTCCATCACAGGTAACTCCACAAACCCGACACGTTTCCAGCATCCGGTTGCAGGTACATACAAGAAAGAGTGTGTAGATGCAGGAAAGAAATACTTCTCCGTTGCATCCGGCGGTGGTACAGGACGTACACTTCACCCGGACAACATGGCAGCAGGACCGGCTTCCTACGGTATGACAGATACAATGGGACGTATGCATTCTGACGCTCAGTTTGCAGGATCCTCTTCTGTACCGGCTCACGTAGAAATGATGGGTCTCATCGGAATGGGTAACAACCCGATGGTTGGTGCGACTGTAGCAGTAGCAGTTGCTGTAGAAGAAGCTGCTAAAGAAGGCAAATTCTAAGAAATCATTTATGAGAAAAAGTGGTGGCATTGAAGTAACGATCAATGCCACCTTTTTTTGCCTAAATCAGCGAGGCTATTGTAAAGCTTAAATCTCCATATATTCCCACGGTTACAGGCTGATCGAAAGGAATCATGACAGGAGCAGAATCTTCGTCTATCGGTCAGCTTATAGAGCTGTCCGTTGATTCGTTCTGCACGTTCTCCATCCGGAAGATTCCAGTAATCATCTGATGTATAGCGTTTTTTTGGTAAAGGCATAGTGTCACATCCTTTCTAAAAGCTCTTATTTGTTCAAGCTGTTTAGATATATTATATAAAAGAACACAATGAATATCAGACTTTTTGAAGCCCTTTCGTTTGGCTTAAAATCTCTCAGTACTATTGCAATTAAAAAAAATTACAATAAAATAGACTTAGTAAGAAAAGTAAAAGGGGTGATCAATATGGAGACTTTTCATGAAACATCTATGGATGTTTATTTTATCCGGCATGGTCAGACTGATTATTCTCTGAAAGATCAAAAAATTTATCAGGAAAAGTTATAAGTTTTCGGAGATATTTGTAAGTATCTATAAGTAACTTGTACCGCATCCCAGGCGGTTTGTGTTATAATATGGAAAGTGATTGCTTTTGCAAGAAATGATACGACAGAAAATGAGGAGGTTTAGCAACATGAAGTACGATTTTACATCCATTATGGACCGGCGGGGAAAAGACGCCATCGCTGTTGATCTTCCGGGAAATGCTCCGGCAGGGGGCTTTGTGCCGGGAGGACCGAAGGAAGGATTTGACCTGATCCCGATGTGGGTGGCAGACATGAACTTCCCGACGGCTCCATCGATTGTAGAAGAAGTAAAGAAGCGTCTGGAGCATCCGGCATTTGGATACTTTAATGCATCTGATGCATATTTTGATGCGATTATCAACTGGCACAAAGACCGCAAGGGAGTGCAGGATCTGAAACCGGAGCATATCGGATATGAGAACGGAGTACTTGGGGGACTCGTTTCCACACTTAGTGCCTTTGCTTCTCCGGGAGATCCGGTACTTTTGCACAGCCCGACTTACGTCGGATTTACAAACAGTATCGGAAGCGCCGGATACCGGATCGTTCACAGCCCGCTGAAGCTGGATGAACAGGGAACATGGCGGATGGACTACGAAGATATGGACAGAAAAATCAAGGAAAACAAGATCCATGTGGCAGTCTTCTGTAATCCGCACAATCCGACCGGAAGAGTATGGGAGCCGGAAGAGATCAGAAAAGCCATGGAAGTTTATAAGGCAAATGATTGTCTTGTAATTGCCGATGAGATCTGGTCCGATCTGATTTTAGATGGTTATCATCATACGCCGACCCAGTCTGTGAGCGAGGACGCGAAAAATCGTACCGTTGCCCTTTATGCGCCGAGCAAGACCTTCAATCTGGCGGGACTGATCGGAAGCTACCATGTGATCTATAATTCTTATATCCATGATCGTGTTCTGGCTGCGAGCAGCAAATGTCATTACAATTCCATGAATGTGCTTTCCATGCATGCGCTGATTGGGGCATACAGCAAGGAAGGAAAAGAATGGGTAGAAGAGCTCTGCCATGTTCTTTCCGGAAATGTGGAGTATGGATATCAGTATATTCAGGATCATTTTGAAGGAGTGAAGCTTTCCAGACCACAGGGAACATATATGCTGTTCCTGGACTGTGAAGAGTGGTGTAAAAAGCATGGAAAGACGATGGATGAGCTTCTGAAAGCAGGATGGGATGTCGGAGTTGCATGGCAGGATGGACGTCCGTTCCATGGAGAGTATGCGATCCGCATGAATCTTGCGCTTCCGCTTTCCAGGGTGCAGGAAGCGTTCCGCCGGCTGGATGAATATGTATTTTAATAGATAAAAGGAATCAAAAGGGAGACAGTCCAAGACTGGTCTCTCTTTTTAATGCCATTTTGACCGGAGTATGATATAATCAGCTCATGACAGCAGTTGTTTTTTGGAATGAGAGCTGTTGCATTACAAAAGAGAAAAGAGGGTGGAACCTGTGACAGAAGAGGAAAAGAGGAGGCAGGAGGAAGCCAGAAGGAGACGGATCCGAAAAGCAAAGAGGCGGAAAAAGCTGATCTGGAGGCGTAGAATTTTAATCGGATGTATGGTACTGGTCCTTCTGTTGATTTTTGGATTGATCTTTTCGATTCGTTCCTGCCAGCAACGGGCGGTGGAAACGAAGGCGGAAGCCAAGGCCAAAAAGGAAGCTCTTGCAAAGGAAAGGGAAGAGGAGAAACGGATTCAAGAGGAGCATACACTTCATATGGTAGCGGTTGGAGATCATTTTTATCACAGTACGGTGATAGAGGATGGTCAACAGGAGAGCGGGGAATGGAACTATGATTATATCTATCAGCATGTAAAAGAACAGATCGAAACGGCTGATCTGGCGGTTGTCAACCAGGAGACTCCGATTGTGAGCAGTCATGATGATACAAGCGGATATCCGACATTTGGAATGCCAAAGGAGGGCGGTCAGGCACTTGCCGATCTGGGATTTGATGTCATTACAATGGCAACGAATCATTCCTATGATAAGGGAAAAGAAGGAATTCTGGAGTCGCTTGCTTTCTGGAATTCCCAGGAAGCGCCTCCGACGGTCCTTGGCATTCATGGCAGTGCAGAGGACCAGCAGGCAGACCGGGTACAGATTGTTGAGAAAAAAGCCTTCAAAATCGCAATGATGAATTATACGACATTGATCAATGTAGGCACGCCGATTCCGGCGGAGGAATCCTACGTAGTTGATCTTTATGATGAGGAGACCGTGAAGGAAGATGTGGAAAAAGCAAAAGCAGAGGCAGATCTGGTGATTGTATTTCTGCACACCGGCGTAGAAGATGAAAATGAGACGGATGAAGCCACAAAAGAGAGAATTGCATATCTTGCAGAGCTTGGTGTAGATGTGGTGATCGGTACACATCCGCATGTGATCAGACCTTTTGGGACAGTGGACCGTCCGGATGGAAAGCAGATGCTGGTATATTATTCTCTTGGAAATTTCGTTTCCGGACAGCAGGAGATCTCACAGCTCCTGGAAGGCATGGCGGATATTACTTTTGTAAAAAATCCGGATACTGGCGAGATTGTCATTGAGACATGTTCCATGGAGCCGCTTATCATGCATTATGAATCCGGACAGCAGGGGTATGCGGTATATCCTCTGGAACAGTATACCGAGGAGCTGGCGGCAAAGCATGGAGTGCATCAGAAGACGGAGGAGACGTTTGATCTGGAGAGTATACAGGCATATTTTGAGCCATATCTGAAAGAACAGCAGTTTGGAACCATAGAGTGATCGGACAGGAAGAGAGCGTGAGGAGAAAAGCGGAATATGGAGGTGGGACGTTTATGGAACAATTATCATTATTTGACGACAGGGAGCGGACAGCACCGCTTGCCTCCAGACTCCGTCCATCTACTTTGGATGAATTTGTGGGGCAGGAGCATCTGGTTGGAAAGGGCAAGATCCTGCGGCAGCTGATAGAACGGGATCAGATTTCTTCGATGATTTTCTGGGGACCGCCGGGAGTTGGAAAGACAACGCTTGCCAGTATTATTGCAGGCAGGACAAAAGCGGAATTTGTCAATTTCAGCGCGGTGACAAGCGGAATCAAAGAGATCAAGGAAGTCATGAACACTGCGGAAACCATGCGACAGATGGGAAGACGGACCGTACTGTTTGTAGATGAGATCCATCGGTTTAATAAGGCCCAGCAGGATGCCTTTCTGCCTTTTGTAGAAAAGGGCAGTATCATCCTGATAGGTGCAACGACGGAGAATCCGTCCTTTGAAATCAATTCTGCTTTACTTTCCAGATGCAAGGTTTTCATTTTGAAGGCACTGGAGACAAAAGAGCTGGTTTTGCTTTTGAAGCATGCGCTGGAAAGCCCGTCCGGATTTGGCGGACAGAAGGTACAGATCACAGAACAGCAGATTGAGGCGATTGCCGCCTTCGCCAATGGAGACGCCAGAACTGCTCTGAATACACTTGAGATGGCAGTTCTGAACGGAGAAATGACCGGGGATGGTATCCGGATCACCGATGAAGGACTGGAGCAGTGTGTCAGCAGAAAATCGCTGCTTTATGATAAGACTGGAGAAGAACATTATAATCTGATTTCCGCCCTGCACAAATCCATGAGAAACAGTGATCCGGATGCGGCGATCTACTGGATGTGCAGGATGCTGGAAGGAGGGGAGAATCCGCTCTATATAGCGCGCAGGCTGATCCGGTTTGCCAGTGAAGATGTGGGAATGGCAGACAGCCGGGCACTGCAGGTGGCGGTTGCTGCCTACCAGGCGTGCCACTATCTTGGAATGCCGGAATGTGACGTACATCTGACTCATGCGGTCACCTATCTTGCAATGGCGCCGAAATCCAACGCGCTGTACCGGGCGTGCGAGGCATGCAAGAGAGATGTAAAGGAAAAACGGGCGGAGCCGGTACCTCTGGTTCTCAGAAATGCACCGACCGGCCTGATGAAAGAGCTGAATTATGGCAAAGGGTATGAATACGCCCATAATACGAAAGAAAAACTGACCCGGATGCAGTGTATGCCGGACAGTTTGAAAGACCGGGTATATTATGACCCGACGGATCAGGGAGAAGAGCAGAAGGTAAAAGAGCGTCTTCAGAAAATCAAGGAATGGAAACGGGGAACAGAAGAATGTGGAGTAGAAAACAGCTGAAACAACAGGGAAAACAGGCGCTTCGGAAAAACTGGTGGCGCATTATCGGAATCAGTCTGATGCTTTCTTTCCTGGCGGGAGGAATGAGGATTTCGTTTCGAATCGATGACGCGGCATCCCGGCTTACAGGAGGCGGGATAGGGATTCCGACCAATGCACAGATTCTGAATGAATGGTATTTGAGCGTAGAGCGGAATTCCGATACGCAGACAGGGCAGGTCCTGGCCTTTATGGGAGAACATTATACGCCGAAGAAAGGGATTCTGGCCGGAATTTACAATCATATGACGAAAGAACGGTCTGCTTTTTTTGGATTTTTAAATGCAATGAATGACTTTTTGTTTAAAGATAAAATCGCAGAAGGTTTTGTCATCCTGATCGGAGTCGTGCTGCTCCTCTTGTTCCTGATTATGGTGAGTAATATTCTGACGGTAGGTCAGTGCCGGTTTTTACTGGAAAACAGAACGTATGGACAGGTGAAAATGGGGCGGCTCGCATTTGTGTGGCGTGTCAGAAGGTGGAAACATGTCGCTTTTATCATGCTGGAAAAATCCGTTCGGCTTCTGCTTTGGGATATCACCATCATCGGAGGGATGATCAAGCGGTATTCCTACAGAATGGTGCCGTATATTGTGGCGGAGAATCCGGATATTCCGCACAGAGAAGCATTCCTTTTGTCCAGACAGATGATGAAAGGGAATAAGATGCGGGCCTTTATTCTGGATGTTTCTTTCCTGGGATGGCATATTCTCAATGTCTTTACCTTTGATATTTTGCGGCATGTCTTTATTACTCCATACACGGAAACCACATCGGCTGAGCTGTATGTGGCACTGAGACAGGAGGCATTTGAAAGAGGTCTGGAGGGGACCCGTTACCTGGATGATGAGAAGCTTTATGAAGAAAGCAGTCTGGAAGATTATCCGGTAGAGTCCTATAAACTGTATAATCCAAAAGTGAAGAAATGGATTTATCTTGAATACGACAGAACGTATTCCTGGAGATCATTGATCCTGATCTTTTTTACCTTTTCCTTTATTGGCTGGCTGTGGGAAGTCTCTCTCCATCTGTTCGGGGACGGAGTTTTTGTGAATCGTGGATTTTTTCACGGCCCGTGGCTTCCGATTTATGGAACCGGGGGAATCCTTGTCATTCTGCTTCTGAAGCGGTTTGCAAAAAAGCCGCTTGTAACCTTCTGTCTGGCAGTAGTGGTCTGCGGGGCAGTAGAGTATGTGTCAGCATGGCTTCTATGGGAGATTAAAGGTATGTACTGGTGGAATTATACCGGATACTTTTTGAATCTTCACGGACGGGTCTGCGCGGAAGGTCTGATCATTTTTGGACTGGGCGGCTGTGTCTTCATTTACATTGCGGCTCCGTTCTTTGACGAAATATATCGAAGGATTCCAAAGAATCCGGCACGGATTCTCTGCGCCGTTTTGTTGCTCCTTTTTGCGGCGGATATCGTATACTCTCTGATCAGTCCAAACAGCGGCACAGGTATTACGGATTATCATGTTCAGGCAGCGGGAGCCATTTTCCGGCGTTGTCTTTGAATAAATACACGGTGTCTACTTTTCTTTTCCTTTTGATTACTTTATAATAGAGACAGCGATGAAATGATGAAAGAGTAAGAAAAAGGAGACAGGAGAGAAACATGTACGCTGATGAAAATGTAATCACAATCAAACACAAGGTACTCAACGAAGTGGCAAGGCTCGCTTTCGAAGGGAAACTGGACGAAGAGAGAGATCACATTGCCGCAAAGCTGATTCCGGGACCGCTCCCGCAGTTCCGCTGCTGTATCTACAAAGAACGGGAGATCATCCGTCAGAGAGTTCGTCTGGCAGAGGGAAAGGCACCTGGAGCAGAGGATGACGGAAATATTATTCAGGTGATCAATTCGGCCTGTGAAGACTGCCCGATTTCCAGCTACACAGTGACAGAGAACTGCCAGAACTGCCTCGGAAAGGCATGTATCAACGCATGCAAATTTGGCGCGATTGAGCCGGGAAGACATCGTTCTCACATTGATGCGTCCAAGTGTAAGGAATGTGGACAGTGTGCAAAGGCATGCCCGTACAATGCGATTGCTCATCTGAAGCGCCCGTGCAAATTCAGCTGTCCGGTAGACGCAATTACGTATAATGAGTACGGGCTTTCCGTGATTAATAAGGACAAATGTATTCGGTGCGGCAAGTGTATCCACAGTTGTCCGTTTGGTGCGATTGGGACCAAGAGCTTTATGGTTCCGGTCATTGAAGCATTGAAATCCGGAAAGCATGTCTATGCAATGGCGGCTCCGGCGACAGAAGGTCAGTTCGGCCCGGATATTACAATGGCAAGCTGGAGAAAAGCCATGAAAGAGCTGGGCTTTGTTGATTTTTACGATGTAGGACTTGGCGGAGACATGACTGCTGCCTATGAGGCAGAAGAGTGGACAGAAGCTTACAAGGAAGGGAAGAAAAAAGTAACATCCTGCTGTCCGGCATTTGTCAATATGGTAAGGCTTCATTTCCCTCAGCTTGCAGACTGCGTGTCCACAACGGTATCTCCAATGTGCGGTGTTTCCAGACTGATCAAAGCTCAGGATCCGGGAGCGATTACCGTATTTATCGGACCGTGCGTGGCGAAAAAATCCGAGGTGGCAGATCAGAAGATTGAGGGTAATGCGGATTATGTACTTACCTACAGCGAGATCCGTGCCATCATGAGAGCCAAGAATGTGAAGCTGGAACCGTGTGAGAATAATGATCAGATTGCATCTACATTCGGAAAACGCTTTGCAAATTCCGGCGGGGTGACAGCGGCCGTACTTCAGAGTATGAAAGAAGCCAACGCTGACATCGAAGTGAAAGTCCAGAAAGCCAATGGCGCGGCAGAATGTAAGAAGGCCCTTCTCCTACTCAGAGCAGGAAAACTGCCATTTGATTTCATTGAAGGAATGGCATGTGAAGGAGGTTGTGTGGGAGGACCAAGCGCATACAACGATCAGTTTTCCTCCAAAAAGAACCGGGATGCGCTGATCAGTCAGGCAGATGACAGAGGTATTCATGAGAATCTGAGCCGATACCAGATGGACAGTTTCTCCATGCATCGAGAATAAAAGATCAAAAAAGGAAAGTTCCGAAGAACTTTCCTTTTTGTTTTATTTTTTCTTTTTTTCTTCTTTTGGAAGAATCGTATTTAACAGGATGGCTGTCAGTGTTGCGAGAACAACCGGAGAGCTTCCAAAGATTGTAGTTACCCAGGCAGGGAATGATGCCAGTGAAGCAGGCGCCTGTGTCACACCCATACCGAGGGCTACCGAGAGGCCGACAATGGCAGTATTTCTGTAATTCATCTCCTGGAGCATGATAAGTTTGATTCCTGTCATGGCAATGGATGCGAATACGGAAATGGTTGCCCCTCCAAGTACGCACTGCGGGATCGTAGTCAGCAGAGCGGAAAATTTCGGAACAAATCCTGCGATCAGCATGATAACGGCCGCAAGACCGAGTACACAACGGTTGATGACTTTGGTTGTTGTGACGATACCAACGTTCTGGCTGTATGTCGCAGTCGGCAGGCCGCCGATCAGGGAACACAAAATGTTGGTGATTCCATACATGACAATGCCGCCCTGGAGTTCCTTGTCATCAGGTTCCCGGTCCATACTGCCCACCGTGGTAGCGGACAGATCCCCGATTGCCTGGATAGAATTGATGGCGAACAGCACACCAATCGCAATGCAGGCGGAAGGATCAAAGGAAAGGCCAAAATGCAGGGGCTGTGGAAGCTGGAAATACCCGGCAGACTGAATTCCGGAAAAATCAACCAGCCCAAGAAACGATGCGAAGATGTATCCGGCAATAATACCTACCAGAATGGACGCAAGTTTCAGGAAGCCTTTTGCAAAGTGATTCAGTCCCACAACAACAGCAAGGGTGAAAAAAGCCGCAAGCCAGTTTTTCCAGGAACCGTAATCCGGGTTGGATGTACCGCCGGCCATATAATTGACTGCTGTAGGATACAGAGACAGTCCAATGGTAAATACAACGGTTCCCGTAATGATCGGCGGGAACAGAATCCGGATTTTCTGGATGGCAAGTCCGACAATAATCGCAACGATTCCTCCTATGAGCTGCGCTCCGAGGATCGTTCCTACATCAGCACTTGCAGCGATTGCCTGCATGCTTGGCACATAGGCAAAACTGATTCCCATAATGACCGGGAGAGCCGAACCAAGCTGAAAATTTTTAAAACGGATAAAAGGAAAGAGCTGTAACAGGGTACTGATTGCAGAAGTAAAAAGAGCAGCCTGTACTAAAATGACCTGATCACGTGCGTTTAGTCCAGCTACACCGGATACGATGATTGCGGGGGTAACACAGCCTACGATCATGGCTACAACATGCTGAAGTGCAAGAGGCAGAGCCTGACCAAACTTCGGGACCCCGTTCAGGTCAAAGACGGAAGCATGCTGTCTGGTTTGTGACGAGTGGTTTGAATTCGACATAATATCCTCCTTAGTAAAATCTTTAAAACATGATAATACTATACTAGCCACAGCCCAACTGCAAGTGATTTTGGGAAAAATCTTAAAATTTCTTAAAGATTCTTCCACAAATTCGAGTCAATGCAGTGTATAATTGAGGAAAGAAAGGCATGGGTGATAGTATGAATTACGAAGGACAGATTTGCAGAGGACCTATGGAACGGGCATCTTTTATGCTCCCGGTGGAAGTCGGATGTGCATATAACCGGTGTAAATTCTGCACTCTCTTTAAGCATCTTTCGTACAGGGAGCTTCCGATGGAACAGATTGAGAACGAACTGGGAAGAGTCAGACAGGCAGGAGGAAACCCGGAGACAGTGTTTCTTGGGGATGGAAATGCGTTTGGATTATCTACAGAGACGCTGTTGGAAATCATTCACAAAATCCATTCCTATTTTCCGGGATGCAGGGGCATTCACATGGATGCGACGGTAACGGATATCAGCAGGAAGACAGACCAGGAGCTGAAGAGATTATATGAAGCGGGAGTCCGGCATTTGTATCTTGGCATTGAAACAGGACTGGATGACGTACTTGCATTTATGCAGAAGGACCATACACTGGAACAGGCGTACCGGCAGATTGAAAGAATCAAGTCGGCAGGACTGATCTATGATGCACATTTTATGACTGGAATTGCAGGAAAAGGAAGGGGACTGGAAAATGCGGAGCATACGGCAGAGTTTTTCAACAGGACACAGCCGTCAAGGATGATTAATTTTTCCATGTTTCTTCACGAACGCGCTCCTTTATATAAGGAGATTCAACAGGGAACCTTTGTTCCGGCGGACGAGAAAGAAAATCTGATGGAGGAGAGACGCCTTCTGGAGCTTTTAGAACCGTGGGGCAAAGACGTTCTGTACGATGGATTTCACGATATGATTGAGTTCCGTGTCAGAGGGACACTCCCACAGGACCGGGAAAAGATGCTGGAAAAACTGGATGCCAGGATTGCGGAAGAAAAGCCCGGCCTGAGGGCGTTTGTAAAGTAGACGGACAGGAGAGACAGAAAAAGTGCCTGATGAAAATCAGGCACTTTTTCTTTTTACGATGAAAAGGATCACGGAACGCTCTCCCAGAAGAACCGAGTGATTGACAAGAGGCATCTGGTCATCCGGGAAGATTGTCCGTTCCGGATCTCCGGTATTGACAGCAATATGCCAGCCCCATTCAAATGGAAGATCCGGAAGGACCAGTGTGGCCGGTTCCCAGCCAGAGTTGATAGCCATGTAAACGGTATCCTGAATTTCCTGTCCTTTGTCAAATCCGGAAAACAGTACACAGAGGATATGGGAATCCTGCCCGGATAATGGCTCCCATGGATGAATCCCGTGCACGCTCATCGGAGGAAAAGAAAAACGGTCCGAAGGAAGATCCATGCGGATGGCAGGATGCCGTTTTCGAAAAGCGATCATATATTGGACAAACGAGTGCAGCTCCTGATGCTTTTGGAGAAGAGACCAGTCCAGCCAGGAGACCAGATTGTCCTGACAGTAGGGATTGTTATTTCCGTATCTGGTGTCTCCAAACTCATCTCCGGAAAGAAACATCGGGGTTCCTCTGCTGCACAGAAGTACGGTAAAGGCATTTTTCATCATGCGGAGACGGAGAGAAAGAACCGAAGGATCATCCGTTTCGCCCTCCACGCCGCAGTTCCAACTGTAATTTTCGTCTGTACCGTCTGTGTTTCCCCATCCGTTTCCCTCATTATGCTTTGCGTTGTAAGAATACAGATCGTTCAGGCAGAAACCGTCATGGCAGGTCAGAAAGTTGACAGATGCATTGCTGCCTCGCCCCTCCGGAGGATAAAGATCCGGAGATCCCATGATTCTCTGTGCGGCAGCGTGAAGCATAAAACTGTCGCCTTTCAGGAAACGCCGCATGTCATCCCGGTATTTTCCATTCCATTCCGCCCAGCGGTTCCAGGATGGAAACGATCCCACCTGGTACAGACCTCCGGCATCCCAGGCCTCTGCAATCAGCTTGACTCTGCCAAGGACGGAATCAAAGGCCAGAGACTGTAAAAGAGGCGGCTGACTCATAGGAGAACCATCTTCATTTCTTCCGAGAATGGAGGCAAGATCAAACCGGAACCCGTCTACGCGGTATTCCGTCACCCAGTATCTCAGACAGTCCAGAATCAGATTCTGTACAACCGGATGATTACAGTTCAGGGTGTTGCCGCATCCACTGAAGTTGTAATAATGACCGTCCGGAGTCAGCATATAGTAAATCTGATTGTCAAATCCCTTGAATGAAATGTAAGGACCCCGTTCATCGCCTTCAGCCGTATGATTGAATACGACATCAAAGATGACTTCCAGACCGTTTGCATGACATTCCCGTATGAGCTGCTTGAGTTCATTGCCCTCCCGGTTATATTCGGAGGCGGAAGCATAGCTGGTGTTCGGGGCAAAAAAACTGACTGGATTATAGCCCCAGTAATCAAGAAGCTGGTTTTCGTCCAGAAGGCGGCAGTCCCGCATCTCATCAAACTCAAATACCGGCATCAGCTCGATCGTTGTGATGCCAAGATCCAGGAGATATGGAATTTTTTCCATCAGGCCGGCAAAAGTACCAGGATGTGATACGCCGGAAGAAGTATCCTTTGTAAAACCTCTTACATGCAGTTCGTAGATGATGGTGTCCGACATGGGAATCATAGGTTGTTTGTGGTCTCCCCAGTCAAAATTGTTTTTTACGACACGGGCACGATAGCCATGTTTCAGATCATTTTTGCATCCCCATCGGCTCTGCCCGGTTACCGCTTTCGCGTAGGGATCCAGAAGAATTCGTGTCTTGTCAAAACAAAGTCCCTTTTCCGGCTCGTATGGTCCGTCCAGGCGATAGGCGTATTCGAATTCTTCAATATCAAGACCAAATACAATCATAGAATACACAAAGCCGATCCGGTAAGTGTCGGGAAATTTCAAAACGGCAAACGGTTCCTCGGCTTCCCGGTGGAAGAGAAGCAGCTCGCAGGAGACGGCTCCATGAGATTGAATTGTAAAATTAACGCCTCCGGGAATGACAGTCGTGCCAGGAGACAGGAAAAATCCAGGACGCACCTGAAATCCGCTGATGACATCCAGAGGTTTTAAGTGGCCGCTTGGAACAAGGGTTAAATCAGAATGTGCCAAATCACAATCCTCCTTCCAAAAAGAAAGAGCTGCTCTGTCAGACAGAGCAGCATTGTTAATAAAGTGTTTAAGCTTCGGTGTTCTCTTCTTCCTCTTCAGAGGAGTCTTCGGTGTCAGAGGCAGCATCCTCAGATGATTCATTCTCTGCGGAAGAGTCTTCGGTTTCTTCCTCGGAAGATCCATTATTGAGCGGGACATATTCACGTTCGGATGTGTCGTCCAGATCATCATCCAGATCAAAGTCCAGATCTTCAAAATCATCGGAAAATTCATCTTCCAGATCTTCATTGTCTTTTTTATTCTTCATATAAAGAATGCCGGCTGCTGCTGCACCGATCGCCGCGAGTCCGACGATACCTTTTGTCCATTTTTTCGCCATAAAGAGTAACTCCTTTCTCTTCTATCATATACTAACCTTATTGTAATACTTTTAGACAAAAAAAGAAAGAAAAGATTCATAATTTTATATTTTCTTAATAGAAGTTTAGAATAGTTAATGAATGTTTGGAGCGTTTCCGGTTGAGCTGAAAAATGAAATGTGTTAGAATAAACGGTATTCGAGAAAGAACCGAGGTATTGAATTTGGAATCAAGTAAAAAGAGAAAAGTACAAAAGAAACTCTTCAGTGTTATTTACGGCAGGACAGCGGTCATTCTTCTTTTGATTCTGCTCCAGATTCTGGTCATGGTTTTTGGGATTTATTTCCTGACGGACAAATGGACCTATTTCTATGGGATCTTCAGTATTATTGGTACGATTGCAGTGATCTATATTATTAATTCAGAGGAAAATCCGGCCTTTAAGCTGACCTGGGTGCTGTGTATCATGGCTCTGCCGATTTTCGGGACATTCTTCTATATTTATGTAAAGGCTCAGATCGGTACCCGCTACATCGGGAAAAGGCTGAATACTCTGAAAGAGGAGACAGAAGCGTACATGCGCCAGGATATGGAAATCATTGATGCCATGAAAAAGAGCAAGCTGGCAAACAGAAATCTGTCCTTTTATCTGGGAAAACATCTGGGATTTCCTACCTATGGAAACACCCGCCTGGAGTATTATCCCCTTGGCGAGGACAAATTTGAAGCGCTGAAACGGGAATTAAAAAAAGCAAAACACTTCATTTTTATGGAATATTTCATCGTAGAGGGTGGAGAAATGTGGGATGAGATCCGCCATATTCTGGAAGAAAAAGTGGCGGAAGGAGTAGAAGTACGGTTCATGTATGACGGTATGTGCAGTATTTCCAAGCTCCCATCGGACTATCCTTGGTATCTGCGAAGAAGAGGGATCCGATGTAAAGTGTTCAATCCCATTACACCTATGGTATCGACCATCCAGAACAACCGGGATCACCGGAAGATCTGCGTGATTGACGGAAAAGTCGGCTTTACAGGCGGCGTGAATCTGGCGGATGAGTATATTAACCGGAGGACACGGTTTGGCCATTGGAAGGATACAGCGATTATGCTGGAAGGGGATGCAGTACGGAGCCTGACGATTATGTTTTTGCAGATGTGGAATATTGACGAGAAGAAAACGGATGATTATTCCAGATATCTGCTGCCGGCAGGCAGTACGTTTGATCCGAAAGACGGCTATGTGCTTCCTTACGGGGACAATCCTTACGATAAAGAAAATGTAGGCGAGGAAGTTTACTTTCATATTTTAAATCATGCAAAAGAGTATGTACATATTATGACGCCGTATCTGATTCTGGACAATGAAATGATCAAGACTCTGGCCCGTGTTGCAAAAAGCGGTATGGAAGTCATCATTATTATGCCCCATATTCCGGATAAACCGTATGCGTTTGCAGTGGCAAAGACATACTATAAAGAACTGATTGAGGCCGGGGTACAGATTTATGAGTACACGCCAGGTTTTGTACATGCAAAGATTTTTGTCTCAGATGATGATACGGCCACGGTCGGCACGATCAATCTGGATTACAGAAGCCTGTATCTTCACTTTGAGGATGGAGTCTTTATCTACGATAATCCGGTGGTGGCAGACATCGAACGAGACTTCCAGGAGACGTTGACCAGGTGTCATCTTGTCACGCTGAAAGAAGTTCAGGAAAGACCTGTCAGGGTAAAAATTGAAGGACAGATTCTCAGGCTGTTTGCTCCACTGATGTAGGGCAGGCCTCGTTTTCGTGTCCTGAAAAGGGAAAAACTTCCGAAAAACGGAAAATCAAATGTACATTTGAGAAAAAATATAGTATAATGCTTAGGTGGTTAAAAAAAGATTCACATACAGGAGGATATGTTATGGTAAAAGCAGTAGTAGGTGCTAACTGGGGAGACGAGGGGAAAGGTAAGATTACGGACATGCTCGCAAAGCAGGCCGATATTATCGTCCGCTTTCAGGGAGGAGCAAATGCCGGTCATACAATTATCAACGACTATGGAAAGTTTGCACTCCATACACTACCATCCGGTGTGTTCTATAATCATACAACAAGTGTCATCGGAAATGGAGTTGCTTTGGATATTCCGGTGTTAATCAAGGAAATCCAGTCCATTGTTGACAGAAATGTACCGATGCCGAAGATCAAAGTTTCAAACCGTGCGCAGATGGTAATGTCTTACCACAAGCTGTTTGACCAGTATGAGGAAGAGCGTCTTGGAAAGAAATCCTTTGGATCTACCAAATCAGGGATTGCTCCGTTCTATTCTGACAAATATGCAAAGATTGGATTTCAGGTAAGCGAACTGTTTGATGAAGATCTGTTAAAGGAGAAAGTTGTGCGGGTGGCAGAACAGAAAAATGTACTGCTGGAGCATTTGTATCACAAACCGCTGATTCAGCCGGAAGACCTGCTGGAAGAGCTGATGGAATATAAGAAAATGATCGAGCCATATGTCTGTGATGTGTCTGCTTTCCTTCATGAAGCGTTAAAGGAAGGAAAAGAGATTCTTCTGGAAGGACAGCTCGGAACATTAAAAGATCCGGATCACGGAATTTATCCTATGGTAACTTCCTCCTCAACGCTTGCCGGTTATGGCGCGATCGGAGCAGGAATTCCGCCATACGAGATTAAAAAGATTGTGACAGTATGTAAGGCATACTCCAGTGCTGTCGGAGCTGGCGCATTCGTCAGTGAAATCTTTGGCGAAGAGGCAGATGAGCTCAGACGCCGCGGAGGTGACGGCGGAGAGTACGGCGCTACGACAGGACGTCCGAGAAGAATGGGATGGTTCGATGTAGTTGCGTCCAAATATGGCTGCCGTATGCAGGGAACGACTGATGTAGCGTTTACTGTACTGGATGTTCTGGGCTACCTGGATGAAATCCCGGTATGTGTCGCTTACGATATTGATGGAGAAATTACAACGGAATTTCCGCCGACTTACCTTCTGGAGAAGGCAAAACCGGTGATTGAAAAGCTTCCTGGATGGAAATGCGATATCCGTGGTATTAAAAAGTACGAGGATCTTCCGGAGAACTGTAGAAAATATGTTGAATTTGTCGAGGAGAAGATTGGCTATCCGATTACGCTGGTTTCCAATGGACCTGGACGTGATGATATTATTTACAGATAAAAGAAAAAAGACAGCTGTGAACAGACAGCTGTCTTTTTAGCTTTTATAACAGAGGAATGCCGTTGGCGGAAGCTGTTTCCACTATGTCATCTGGCCAGATGGAAGACTGTACTTCGCCGATATGGGCTTTTCTCAGATAGAACATGCAGATACGGGACTGGCCGATTCCGCCGCCGACCGTATATGGAAGTTCACCATTTAGCAGGGACTTCTGAAAATCCAGCTCTGCCCGTTCCTCGCAACCGGCTTCTGCAAGCTGGCGGCGCAGAGCATCCTCATCAACGCGGATCCCCATGGAAGAGAGTTCCAGGGCCGTGTCAAGAACCGGGTAGTAAACAATGATATCCCCGTTCAATTCCCAGTCATCATAGTCCGGAGCCCGTCCGTCATGACGTTCACCGGAAGCAAGTGTCTTTCCAATCTGCTTGATAAAGATTGCTTTTTTCTGTTTGGCAAATCGGCATTCTCTTTCCTTTGGAGTGCAGTCCGGATAGAGATCTTCCAGTTCCTGAGACGTAATAAATGTAATATCATCCGGAAGAATTTCGCCGATATAATTATAGCGGCGGGCCATGAAATGTTCTGTTTCCTTCAATGCCGCGTACACCTTCCGTACCGTGTATTCCAGTGTCTCATCGTTTCGCTCTTCTTTTGAAATGACCTTTTCCCAATCCCACTGGTCCACATAGATAGAATGAAGATTGTCAGTATCCTCATCCCGGCGGATTGCGCTCATGTCGGTATAAAGTCCTTCGCCGGAGTGAAAGCCATAACGCTTTAAAGCATAACGTTTCCATTTTGCAAGAGAGTGTACAATCTCCACTGCCTTATCATTCTGCTCTTTTATGCCAAAAGAAACCGGCCGCTCTACGCCGTTTAAGTTATCATTCAGTCCGGATTCCGGGCGGACAAAAAGAGGGGCGGATACACGGGTCAGATGCAGATTCTTTGCAAGGGACCTTTCAAAGTGATCTTTCACCTCTTTGATGGCAACTTCTGTCTCCCTGATGGAAAGCGGCGGACAGTAGCCTTCTGGTATCGTTAAGTGTTCCATGTTCGAGTCCTCCTTTAAAAAATTATTTCTAGTTTAAAATAAAACTTTTATACTGTCAAGAGATAAAGTGATAACAGACAAGAGAGTAAAAATATATTTTTAAGAAAGAGATTAGATAAATTTTAGAACCGTGCCACAGAACCGACACATTTCAATGATAAAGTAAAAAATGTAAAGGGGGAGTCATAAAGCGTTTTCTCGGTTCATATAATAATGATACCGGGAAACAGAAAAAGGAGGTTTTTTTATGCAGCAAGGAGATACACCGGGATATACGGAAGCAATTTCAATGGAAGAGTATTTGAATAAACGAAAAGAGATGAAAGAAAAAGAAAAAAGAGGCCGGAGAAAAGATCACCTGACCGATGAAAATCCAATTCTTTTCTTTAGCCTGGCATGAAATAAAACAGAATAATGTCTGCGGCAACTGCCATGCGGATATTTCATCAGACAGTGCGTTCCGGGGGAAGCGTTTCCTCTGGAAACGCACTGTTTTTTTGACAGGAGCCTACAGATCCGGAGAATCGTCATCATTTCGATGCAGAAGTCTGTAAAACAAAGTATAACAGTACAGAAGAACCGGAACAAAAATCGTGCAGGCAATAGAAGCCTTCAGAAGTCCCTGGGATGCAGAATGGTCAAGAAAGGCAAAAATAAGGGTGCTGATATACATGGCCGCCAGCAGAATAATTCCGAGGATAGCGAGAATACGTTTCGTTTTTTTCATGAGTAAAACCTCCTGGTGGATTCTTTTGGGACAATTATATAAAATGTCCAGGGAAAAAGCAATAAAGATGGTCAGGGTGGTTTTTCTTGCATTATAAAATATCCTGTTATATAATGAAGTCTGCCAGGAGAATTTTAAATCAAAGGAGAATTTGATATGAGTACGTTATTGGAACAGTGGAGAGAGACTGCGTATTCCAGAGAGATGACAAAGCAGCAGCTTGAGACTTTCTGGGGCGCATATTTTCAGACAGAAAAAGAGATTTATGAAAAATTACTTTCCAATCCAGATGAGAAAGTGAAAGGAACAGTAAAAGAACTTGCTGAGAAATATGGCGTAGAGGTTATGACCATGGTTGGATTTCTGGACGGAATCAACGAAAGCCTTGTCAGTGAAAATCCGATTGAGACGATGGATGAGGATACCGAGGTCAATCTGATCTACGATAAAGAAAAGCTTTACAAAAATATGGTTGACGCAAAGGCAGAATGGCTTTATCAGCTGCCGCAGTGGAATATTCTGCTTTCAGAAGAACAGCAGAAAGAGCTGTATAAGGAAGCAAAAAAAATGCATACTTATGTAAGAGAAGGCAAAAAAGTCGGAAGAAATGATCCATGTCCGTGCGGAAGTGGAAAGAAATACAAATATTGCTGCGGAAAGAATAAATAATGTTTTTTGCAGCGGGGTTTTTTTGCCTGATTTATTACCTTGTTATCTGCCGGTATGTGGGCAGATGGAATGCGACTTTTTCACGGTTCTGGCTGATCTGCGGTGGATTTTGTATCTTTTATGGTGCGGTGCAGAAGCAGCTCCCAAAAGAAGCAGAATGGATGGTTCTGGCTGTCTGGACAGTGTTCTGGCTGGCAGTGATCTCAGTCTGGATCCGGATGCTGGCTTTTCGAAGACAAAAATCTGTCGGACGGCTGCAGTATCTTATCGTGCTTGGAGCCAGAGTGGACGGGACCAGAATTACGAGCTCTTTAAAACTCAGACTTGACAGAGCCTGTACGTACGCGCACAGAGACGGAGACGTCCAAGTCGTGGTTTCCGGAGGACAGGGAAAAGGCGAGGATCTTTCCGAGGCGGAAGCGATGGCAAAGTATCTGATTTGCCATGGAATAGAAAGAGACAGGATTATTTTAGAAGACAGATCCTCCACAACACAGGAGAATCTGCGCTTCACAGCCTGCATAGTGCCGGAGATCCGGGAGAAGAGCACCGGTATCGTGACCAACAGCTTTCACAGCTATCGGGCATGGCTCCTTGGAAGACAGGAAGGTTACAGAGTACTTTCATCTGTGCCGGCCAGGTCGGAGCCGGTCCTGTTTTTGAATTATTTGCTGCGCGAAGCGCTTGCGGTGCTGGTCCTTCCGATAAAAAGCAGAAGAAACAGGCATTGACAAATAAAATCCGAATGTTTATAATTACTCTATATTTGAAAATAAAAATGCATTGATGAGACGAGTAAGATGTGAAACCGGATCCAGAGAGAAAGGCCACGGCTGGAAGCCTTTTATCACGGGCCATCTGAAGACTACCTCTGAGCGGCGGCAAAACCGTCCGGTTTAATACCGTTATCATTAGAAGTAAGAGATGGATTCCGGCTCCTGGCCGGAGACATAAGCGGGGTGGAACCGCGGGTGAGAACTCGTCCTCTGCAGCAGATGCTGCAGAGGCTTTTTTTATTGATCAGGAAACATCGTTTTCTGTTCGGTAAAGTCACTCTCCGGGATATGCACCCACACGAAGCGGAAAACAGATTCAAAAAGGAGGACTTGGAGATGAAGACCATGGAAGAATGCAGGATACTGAACAATGGTGTACAGATTCCGTGTCTGGGGTTCGGCACGTATAAGGCGGCCGAAGGAAACACGTCAGATATTATCAAAATGGCAGTCCGGTGCGGATACCGGTATCTGGATACGGCTTCCTTCTATCAGACTGAGACTTATGTCGGACAGGCGGTACAGGAAAGTGGACTTCCAAGAGAGGATTTTTTTCTCGTTTCCAAAGTCTGGAAGGAGGAGATGGGATATGACCAGACACTGAGAGCGTTTGAACGGACGCTTCAGAATCTTCAGACAGATTACCTGGATCTGTATCTGATTCACTGGCCAAAACCGTCTCCGGATTATGAGGACTGGGAGAATCTGGATGTCCAGACGTGGAGGGCCATGGAAAGGCTGTACCGGGAGAAAAGGGTGAGAGCCATCGGCGTCAGCAATTTCCTCCCCCATCATATTGAAAATCTGCTTGCGTCCGGTGAGATTGTGCCGGCGGTCGATCAGCTGGAATTTCATCCGGGCTATACCCAGGAGGCGGCGGTGAGGTACTGCCAGGAACACAACATTCTTGTGCAGGCGTGGAGCCCGCTTGGAAGAAAACGTGTGATGGGAGATGAGCTGATCTGCAAACTTGCGGAAAAGCACCAGGTGTCACAGGCTCAGATCTGTCTTAGATATGCGCTGCAAAAGGGTGTGGTTCCGATTCCGAAAGCTTCTTCGGAGGAGAGAATGAAAAAGAATCAGGACATTTTCGGATTTGAGCTGACAAAGACAGAAATGTATGAACTGGATACCATGCCTCCGGTTGGATGGTCGGGAGAACATCCGGACCGGGAGAGAGTTTCAATTGATAAATAAACAGAAAAAGAAAGGGGAAGATTACAATGAAAATTACATTAAAAGACGGATCAGTCAGAGAATATGACAAGAGTATGTCTGTATACGAGATTGCATCCGACATCAGTGAAGGACTTGCCAGAGTAGCAATGGCAGGAGAGGTCAATGGAGAAGTGGTCGATTTAAGAACTGTACTTTCAGATGACTGTGAACTGAATATCCTGACATTTCAGGATGAGGGAGGAAAAGATACATTCCGCCACACATCATCTCATATCCTTGCACAGGCAGTAAAGCGTCTGTATCCGGAGACAAAGCTTGCCATTGGTCCGGCCATTGCAGATGGATTCTACTACGATCTGGACAGAGAGACACCATTTACAGCTGAAGATCTGGAAAAGATCGAAAAAGAAATGAAAAAGATTGTCAAAGAGGCACTCCCGATTGAGAGCTTTACGCTTCCAAGAGAAGAAGCGATCGCTCTTATGAAAGAGAAAGAAGAACCATATAAGGTGGAACTGATTGAGGATCTTCCAGAGGACTCTGTGATCAGCTTTTACCGTCAGGGTGAATTTACTGATCTGTGCGCAGGACCGCATCTGATGAACACAAAGGCGGTGAAGGCATTTAAGCTGACAAGCCTTGCGGGAGCGTACTGGCGTGGCAATGAGAAGAACAAGATGTTGACAAGAATCTATGGAACATCCTTCACAAAGAAGGCAGATCTGGATGAATATCTGGAACGCATGGAAGAGGCCAAAAAGCGTGACCACAGAAAACTTGGAAAAGAACTTGGACTTTTCATGCTCAGAGAAGAAGGACCGGGATTCCCGTTCTTCCTTCCAAAGGGAATGGCACTGAAGAATGCGCTGCTGGATTACTGGAGAGAGATTCATACAAAAAACGGTTATGTGGAAATCTCCACTCCGATCATGCTGAGCCGTCATCTTTGGGAGACAAGCGGACACTGGGATCATTACAAGGAAAATATGTATACAACAGTGATCGATGATCAGGATTTTGCTGTGAAGCCGATGAACTGTCCGGGAGGCATCCTGGTCTATGAGTCCGAACCACGTTCCTATCGTGACCTTCCGCTTCGGATGGGAGAACTTGGAATTGTACACCGACATGAAAAATCCGGCCAGATGCACGGACTGATGCGTGTGCGCTGCTTTACACAGGATGATGCCCATATCTTCATGACACCGGAACAGGTGAAGGATGAGATCAAAGGAGTTGCCCTTCTGATTGATGAAGTATACAAACAGTTTGGATTCAAATATCATGTGGAGCTTTCTACCAGACCGGAAGACAGCATGGGAAGTGACGAGGACTGGGAGCTTGCGACAGACGCACTGCGGGATGCGCTGAATGCTCTTGGCATGGACTATGTGGTCAACGAAGGAGACGGAGCATTCTATGGTCCGAAGATTGACTTCCATCTGGAGGATTCCATCGGACGTACATGGCAGTGCGGAACAATCCAGCTTGATTTCCAGCTTCCGCTTCGGTTTAACCTGGAATATACAGGAGCGGACGGAGAGAAGCACCGCCCGATCATGATCCACCGTGTTGCCTTTGGATCGATCGAACGTTTTATCGGAATTTTGATTGAACATTTTGCGGGAGCATTCCCGACATGGCTTGCCCCGGTACAGGTAAAAGTACTGCCGATCTCCGACAAACATCTGGAATACGGCGAAAAGGTTTACGAGGCGTTAAAAGACGCCGGAATCCGTGTGGAGATTGATACAAGAGCAGAAAAAATCGGCTACAAGATCCGTGAAGCTCAGATGCAGAAAATTCCTTACATGCTCGTTGTAGGAGGAAAAGAGGAAGAAGAAGGACTTGTTTCCGTCAGAAGCAGATTTGCCGGAGACGAAGGACAGAAACCGCTTGCAGATTTCATTTCCGATATGAAAAGTGAAATTGCTGGTAGAGTCAGAAGGGAAATCGAAACAAAAGAATAGATCTTTGAAAACCGGGCATACTACCTCCTGAGAAATAGAAGGAGGAAGAAAAAATGCCAGAATTAAAATGTACGGTGCAGAATTGTATGCACAATCAGAATTACTACTGTAACCTTGATACGATCCAGGTAGGAGGAGACAAGGCGAAAACAGCATCAGAAACCTGCTGCGACAGCTTCGAAGAGAGAAAATCCGGAACATTTACCAATGCTTCCATGGAGGCCTCTCCACTTAGTACCATTGACTGTAAAGCGCGGGAATGCTGCTATAATGACAACTGCAAATGCAATGCCGGGAAAATCAGTGTAGAAGGCGGAGGAGCCTGTACCTGTGAAGGCACAGAATGTGCAACCTTTCAGTGCCGGTAAAGAGAAGAGAGAGAACAGACGGAATGATTTCCGTCTGTTCTTTTGTTGACGCTTTTCGAAGCATTCGCTATAATGGATTTAAGTGTGTTTCGACCGGGAGGTAATACAGTGAAGCGAAGAGAAGCCCATTCTTTGAACAATCAGAACAAGAAGGAAAAAGAGACGGAAAAGCTGCCGGCTTTTGGAAGAAAAGGTCCATCCAGAATCCGGGAGTCTTTTGGTAGAGGACTGACTTTTTTCCTTGTCATCGCTGCATGTATTGCTCTTTATTTTGCTTTTTTGCGGGCGGATACAATTTTTGGTGTGATCCGCATGATTATCGGAATTCTGAAACCGATTATTTATGGATTTGCGATTGCCTATCTGCTGAATCCGATTGTAAAAACAGTGGATCGTTATCTTGGACCATTCCTGAAAAGAAAGATCAAGAAAGAAAAGACGGCAGTTCGGATTTCCAGGGGAGCAGGTATTGCGCTGTCGCTCCTTGTGCTGTTTGCGATTATTATGACTCTGCTGAATATGCTGATCCCGGAATTGTTCGCCAGCATCCGGAACCTGATGGAGACGCTTCCAGGACAGATGAACTCTGTAATCGATTCTTTTGGAGATTTGCAGAAAGAGCAGTCCACCACCGGCGTGATTATGGAAAATATTTTGAATCATGCATCGGAAAGTATCCAAAGCTGGATTCAGACGGATCTGCTGCGGCAGATGAATGTTTTGATGACGAATATTACGACCGGGGCGATCAATGTGCTGAATGAAGTATTCAACTTCCTTGTGGGTTGTATCGTTTCCGTGTATATGTTGTTTGGGAAAGAGACTTTCGCAGCTCAGATAAAGAAGATCTTGTATGCGGCAATGTCGCCGGATCATGCGAATATGGTATTACATATCACAAGAAAAAGTAATGAGATTTTCGGGGGATTTATTATCGGAAAAATCATTGATTCGGCCATTATTGGTGTTCTTTGTTTTATCGGAATTACGATTCTGGACATGCCGTACATCCTGTTGGTCAGCGTGATTGTGGGCGTGACCAATGTCATTCCGTTTTTCGGTCCCTATATTGGCGCAATTCCAAGTACCATCCTGATTGCTCTGGCAGACCCGATTAAGGGACTCTACTTCCTGATCTTTATTATCGCCCTGCAGCAACTGGATGGAAATGTGATCGGGCCGAAGATCCTGGGAAATTCCACAGGGCTTTCTGCCTTCTGGGTGGTATTTTCCATCCTGCTTGGCGGCGGCCTGTTCGGATTTATCGGAATGATTGCCGGCGTTCCTACCTTTGCAGTGATTTATTATATTGTCAAGATGGTAGTCGAACAGAAACTTGGGAAAAGAAAACTGCCTCCGGAAACAAAGATCTATGGTGCGGTGGAGTACCTGAGTGAGGATGGCGAATTTACATATTTAGAAGAAGAGACAAAGGAGAGAAGAGAAGATGCCGATTCGAGTACAAAATGATCTTCCAGCAAAAGAAATACTGGAACGTGAGAATATATTTGTGATGGATGAGCACCGGGCGGTGCATCAGGATATCCGTCCGCTAAAGATCGGACTTTTGAATCTGATGCCGCTGAAAGAAGATACAGAGCTTCAGCTGCTGCGGTCTTTTTCCAATACGCCCCTTCAGGTGGATGTGACGTTTGTCATGGTTTCCAGCCATCAGTCCAAAAATACGTCCGCCAATCACCTGAATAAGTTTTATGTCCGATTTCAGGACATCAAGAATCAGAAATTTGACGGCTTCATCATTACCGGAGCGCCGATCGAACAGATGCCGTTTGAGGAAGTGGACTACTGGGAAGAGATGAAAGAAATCATGGAATGGACAAAGACGAATGTCACTTCCACGATTCATCTTTGCTGGGGAGCCCAGGCGGCTTATTATTATCATTTCGGGATCGATAAATATCCACTCGATAAGAAACTTTTCGGCGTGTTCCGTCACCGGGTCATGAACAGACGGATTCCTCTGGTGAGGGGCTTCGATGATGTCTTTTATGCACCTCACTCCAGGCACACTCAGGTGGATCCGGAGCAGATTAAGGCATGTGAGGATCTGATGGTGCTTGCAGAATCGGAGGAAGCCGGTATTTTTCTGGCGATGACAAAGGATGGGAAGCAGATCTTCGTCATGGGACATCCGGAATATGACCGGATGACGCTGGACCAGGAGTATAAAAGAGATAAGGCCAAAGGTCTTCCGATTGAGATTCCGGTCAACTATTATCCGGATGACAATCCAGAAAACCGGCCGCTCCTTACATGGCGCTCAAATGCCAATAATCTGTATACGAACTGGCTCAATTACTATGTATATCAGGTGACACCGTACGATATGGTGGGGACGCCGTTTTAAAATCAGGGAAAGGGAGAAGAGTTATGAGTGATGGAAAAAATGAGGGATACTATGAAACAGTACAGTGCCCTCACTGTAAAAAGTACGTGAATTTAATTCCAGGAGAAGAGAATATCTGTCCGTATTGCAAAGAGCCGATTGATATGGAGAGGCAGGAAAAGAGTCCATCTTTCAAAGAAAAATTCCACCAGATGACAGGAAAGAGAAAATCGAAAATTGTCAAAGCAGGATGTATTGTAATCGCATGTATGATTGTGATCTCCTGGTTTGGATCTGTAAATGAAAGTGGAAAACTTCGAAATGCCATGGCTGATCTTCAGACGTCGTATGACAAGCTGGAAGAGACCTATAGTCAATTAGAGACAGACTATGACAAGCTGGAAAAGAATTATCAAAGGGCAGAAGAAAAGCTTGCCGGGGTGGAAGATCAGAAAGAACAGATTGATGCACTGAAAAAGCAGACATCAGAATTAACGGAAGCGAACAAAAAGCTGACGGAAGAAAAAGATTCTCTCAATGCGCAGCTTGCGGATCAGGCGGAAAAACTGAAAGCTGCCGAGGCAAAAAGCGCTGCGGCTCAGACTGCGTCTGATACATCCCAGAGCAGTGGTTCGTTGGGAAATACTTCCACGGAAGAAGTTGGATCCATGGTTTGGATCTCAGCAACAGGAAGCAAATATCACAGTATTCCAAACTGTGGACGTATGGACCCGAATCGCGCGACACAGATGTCGGTATCTGAAGCGCAGTCGAGAGGATATACGCCCTGCAGTAAATGTTTTTAAGTGTTTCCAAAAATGTGCCTGGGGCCTCCTAAAGAGAGGAGATGCCCCAGGCTTTTTTTACTTTATAGGAAAGTTCGATTTTTGACGATTTATTGAATGAAAATAG
>ERZ1643246.1351-NODE-1351-length-26975-cov-5.307949_pt1 | contig 26975 bp, 26 predicted proteins | sample MGYA00579265_ERZ1643246 | MGnify/ENA primary metagenome ERZ1643246 (study PRJEB29033, sample SAMEA4952261) | chicken gut metagenome | biome: Broiler Chicken; feature: Gastrointestinal Tract; material: Caecum | place: Ireland | collected 2018 | study: Broiler...
AGAGCAAATTTGCTATCCGTCAAGCCCCACAGATCACTTTTTCACGAAAATTCCGTGACCGAAATTACCCGAGATTTCTGACCTTGAATTCCCGCTGGGCTTCCCTTCTCTGATCCTTTTTTGCGATATCCGCCCGCTTGTCATAGAGTTTCTTTCCTCTCGCCAGGGCAATCTTTACCTTGACCAGACTGCCGGAAAAATAAACTTCCACAGGAACCAGCGTATAGCCCTTCTCCTTGATTTTTCCGAGGAGCTTGCGGATCTCTGCCTTGTGCATCAGAAGCTTCCGGGGACGCAAGGGATCCCGGTTAAAAATATTTCCCTTCTCATAGGGTGGAATATGCATCTGGTAAAGCATGACCTCCCCGTTCTCGATCCGAACAAAAGCCTCCTTGATGCTGCATCTTCCCATGCGCAGAGATTTGACTTCCGTTCCCTTCAGGCTAATCCCTGCCTCAAAGGTCTCCTCTAGAAAATAGTCGTGGTACGCTTTTTTATTGTTGGCAATCATCCTCTTCTTATTATCTGTCTTCATCTCTATCCTCCACAAGCAGGAAATCAATCGTTCTCGTGAGGGTATCGGCAGCCTCCACCCGGATACGGACCTTTTCCCCCAGGCGAAAATGCCGGTTGGTGCGCTCGCCGATCAGTTCGTAAGTGCTCTCTGAGAACACATAATAGTCTCCCCGAAGGGTGGAGACATGCACCAGTCCCTCCACGGTGTTGGGAAGTTCCACGTACATTCCCCACCCCGTCACACCGGAGATCATACCCTCGTACTCTTCGCCGATATGTCTTTCCATGTACTGTACTTTTTTCAGTTTCTCTACTTCCCGCTCCGCGTCGTCCGCCCTCCGCTCCAGCTTGCTGCATTTTGCCGCCACATCCGGCAGAAGCGCTCCATAATGCTCTCTCCGGCTTTCATTCAGACGGTTGTGCAGCGATTCCTTGATAATTCTGTGGATCTGCAGATCCGGATACCGCCGGATCGGCGACGTGAAATGGCAGTAATATTCCGCCGCCAGGCCAAAATGCCCGCTGCACTCCGTCGTATACTTTGCCTGTTGCATGGAGCGCAGAACCAACCGGGAGATAAAAGCCTCCTGGGGCGATCCGGCGATCTTTCCCAGAAGTTTCTGCAGTTCCTTCGGGTGGATCTCCGCGGCGTTTCCCTTCAGCGTCAGGCCGAAACTTCCAATCAGGGAGGCGAGCTGGCGGATTTTATCTCCCGAGGGCATTCCGTGAGTTCGATAGATGAAGGGGATCTCCTGCCAGTAAAAATGCTGAGCCACCGTCTCGTTCGCCGTCAGCATGAAATCCTCGATCATGTCCGTGGCCACGTTTCGTTCGTAGGGCAGAATCTCCACCGGCCTCCCCTTTTCATCCAGATGAATCTTCGTCTCCGGAAAATCAAAATCCAGCGATCCTCTCGCCGCCCGTCTCTTTCGAATCAGCGCGGAAAGTTCCCGCATCATCTCAAACATCGGCACCAGTTCCCGGTATTTTTCCGTCTCATCAGGATCGTGGTCTTCGAGAATTTTCTTTACGGATGTGTAACTCATTCTTTGATCCACCCGTATCACGGTCTCGGCGATCTGATAGTCTGTCACTTCTCCAGCGGAATTCAACGTCATAATACAACTGAGAGCCAGCCGGTCCTCCCCCTGGTTCAGAGAACAGATCCCGTTGGAGAGCGCATGAGGCAGCATGGGAATAACACGATCCACCAGATACACGCTGGTACCCCGCTTAAGGGCCTCCACGTCCAGCGGGCTTCCCTCCCGCACATAGTGGGAAACATCGGCTATATGAACGCCGAGAATGTAATTTTCCCCCTCGCGGCGCAGAGAGATGGCGTCGTCCAGATCCTTGGCGTCCTCCCCGTCAATGGTTACCATGGTCTCCCGGCGCAGATCCATCCGTCCTGCGATCTCATCCTGGCCGACAGACGCACCCGCCTTCGACGCCGCCGAAAGCACCTCCGTCGGAAATTCCGTCGGCAGTTCGAAAGCCTTTACCACAGACAGGATATCCACTCCCGGATCGTTCACGTGCCCGAGAATCTCCGTGATCTCTCCCTCCGGGCGATGCTTCTCATCGCCGTAATCTGTAATATGACAAACCACCTTGTGTCCGCTTACCGCGCCGAGGTCGCATCCCTCCGGAATGAAGACGTCCTGGGTAAACCGGACGTTGTCGGGAATCACAAACCCGTAATGCCTGGATTTGCGATACATCCCCACAATCTCCGTGTTTGCCCGGCACATGATGTCGATTACTCTGGCTTCCGGGCGCTGCCCTCCCCCGTTCGTCAGAGGTACGATCTTTACCCGATCTCCGTGGAAAGCGTTCCCGGTGTATTTTGCCGGCACAAAGAAATCCTCATCCTCCCCTTCCACCGTGACAAAACCGAAACCTCTGGCATTCGCCGTGTATTCCCCCTCCAGGAGCTTCGGGGCCGCCTTGCGGTACTTTCCTCTCTTATTGATCTCGATCTTCCCGTCCGCCACCAGAGCGTCCAGAACCTCCCGCAGTTCCTCCCTGCGCTCCCTGGGAATATCCAGCAGTATCGCCAGCTCTTTTATTTTCATCGGGACATAGTTCCTGTCACAGAACAACCCGTACAGTTTTTTCTTCTTTTCTTCCAATCCTTCTCTTTTCATCTCATTCTCTCGCAAAGGCCGCGCCTTTTCCCTATACACAAAAACAGCCATCGCAAAAACGATGGCCATTCTCAATCTCTGGAATCAATCCTAAAAGCTTCCGATATTCAACACCGCGGCAATCACAAAGAAAAGCAGCACCAGGACACTGGTAATCTTTACCATCATACCCTCTTTGGAACGTCCCTTGTTCCTGCTCCAATATGTGTCGCTCTGTGTGCCGTTCAGGGAACCCAGCCCGGCAGACTTTCCCTCCTGAAGCAAAATAATGACCGTTATTGCTATACAGATAATGATAAATGCTATCATCAGTATTGTCTTTAAAACTTCCATCTTCTATTCCTCCCGACGGATTTCTTATCTTTGTGTCTTTTCTCAAATATTACAACTTATAGAAGTTTAACACAGAACGCATTTCAATGCAAGTTTTTTTTGACGACTCACAATCCAAGCATAATCGTGTCATATCCGGCTTCACAGAATTTTTCGGATATACCAAAACCGATACCCTTTGCTGCTCCTGTTACAATTACTGTCTGATCTGCCATGTATTACCACCCTTTCTTAACATAAAAAAGATGCCCACCCATCGATGGACATCTTTGTCGCGTATGAATTATAAGCTATCCGGATGAAAAGTCCTGTGCACAGACAGGAAAGACTTTTTATCAGTAAGCTACTCCCTGAGCGATCATAGCCTCTGCAACTTTCTCGAAGCCAGCGATATTGGCGCCTGCCACCAGGTTGCCTTCCATGCCGTACTTCTTCGCTGCGTCATAGGAATTGTGGAAGATATTTACCATGATGTCATGGAGTTTTGCGTCCACTTCCTCGAAGGTCCAGGAATATCTCATGGAGTTCTGGCTCATCTCCAGCGCGGAAGTAGCTACACCGCCTGCGTTTGCAGCTTTTGCCGGTCCAAACAGCACGCCTGCCTCCTGGAATGCGGCAACTGCCTCCGGTGTACAGGGCATGTTCGCACCCTCTGCCACAGCGATCACGCCGTTTGTGATAAGGGTCTTTGCGGCATCGCCGTCCAGCTCGTTCTGGGTAGCGCAGGGAAGCGCGATATCACACTTCACAGACCAGATGCCTGCGCATCCCTCGGTGTAGGTTGCGGAGGGAACGCGCTCTGCGTACTCTTTGATTCTCTTTCTCTCCACTTCCTTGATCTGTTTTACCACATCCAGCTTGATGCCCTCGGGATCATATACATATCCGTTGGAATCGGACAGAGCCACAACCTTTGCTCCAAGCTGCGTGGCCTTCTCTGTCGCATAGATCGCAACATTTCCGGAACCGGAGATCACAACGGTCTTTCCTGCGAAGGAATCTTCCTTCATACATTTGAGCATCTCATCGGTGTAGTAGCATACACCGTAACCGGTAGCCTCGGTACGGGCCAGGGATCCGTCGTAAGTCAGTCCCTTTCCGGTCAGAACGCCGGTAAACTCATTGCGCAGTCTCTTGTACTGTCCGTACATATATCCGATCTCTCTTCCGCCAACGCCGATATCGCCTGCGGGAACGTCCGTGTCAGGTCCGATATGACGGTAGAGCTCTGTCATAAAGCTCTGGCAGAAACGCATGATCTCATTATCAGTTTTACCCTTGGGATCGAAATCGGAGCCACCCTTGCCTCCGCCGATGGGAAGACCGGTCAGGCTGTTCTTGAAAATCTGCTCAAATCCAAGGAACTTGATAACAGAAAGATTTACAGACGGATGCAGTCTCAGACCACCCTTGTAAGGTCCGATTGCGGAGTTGAACTGTACTCTGTAGCCTCTGTTGACCTGTACCTTGCCGTTGTCGTCCACCCAGGACACACGGAACATGATCACTCTCTCAGGCTCAACAATTCTCTCGATAATGCCCTGCTCCTCCAGCTTCGGATTTGCGGCCACTACCGGCTCCAGAGACTCCAGCACTTCGCCGGCTGCCTGCAGGAATTCTTTCTGTTCTGCGTTGCGGCTTGCAAGTCCATCGTAAACACGCTGCAGATAACTACTCTTAAAATTCATCTTTTATCCCTCCCAGAAATGTACTTCAGGCCTTGCGATCTGTACAAAACCTGTTTTTTATTATACTCTTTCAAGGGGTAATGCGCAAGAAAAAATGAATTTTTATTCACTGTCTCCGTCACTATTCCACTTTCTCGGAAAAATGCGGCGTCCGAGATAGGAAGCCCGCTCCACAATGCTCTCCTCAATCCGGATCAGCTGATTATATTTTGCCGTCCTCTCTCCCCGACTGGGAGCCCCGGTCTTGATCTGCCCGCAGTTGAAGGCCACAGCCAGATCCGCAATCGTCACATCCTCCGTCTCTCCGGAGCGATGAGACATTACCGTGGTATATCCGTGAGCTTTCGCCATCTGAATCGTCTCGATAGTCTCCGACAGGGTCCCGATCTGATTGACCTTGATCAGAATACTGTTGGCCGCTTTCTGCAGGATTCCCTTCTGCAGCCTGCATTTGTTTGTCACAAAGAGATCGTCTCCCACCAGCTGGACTTTCCTTCCCAGACATTCCGTCAGGATATGCCAGCCCTCAAAATCCTCCTCGTGAAGCCCATCCTCTATGGAATAGATCGGAAACTCCCTGCAAAGCTTCTCGTAGTAGGAGATCATCTCTTTCGTGGAGCGCAGTACCTTTGTGCTGCATGTGTCGGGGACAGCTCCCTCATGCACATGCTCCTGTGACATTCTCCGCTGCTTTCCCCTGCTCTCTCCCGGGAAATAGTACATACCGGAATTTTCCTCGTAGAGTTCGCTGGCCGCCGCGTCCATGGCAAAGGCAATCTCCTCCCCGGGACAATACCCTGCCCGTTCAACCGCCTCCGTCAGATAGGCAAACACTTCAAAGGCATCCGCCAGATCCGGGGCAAACCCGCCCTCATCTCCCACTGCAGTGGTTTTTCCGCGCTCCGCGAGAAGGTCTTTCAGGCTGTGATAAACTTCCGATCCCATGCGCAGCCCTTCCCGGAAATTTTTTGCTCCCACAGGCATAATCATAAACTCCTGAAAATCGATATCGTTCTTCGCGTGAACGCCCCCATTGATGATATTCATCATGGGTACCGGCATAACCGTGGCAGAAACTCCGCCAATGTAGCGGTACAGCGGAATCCCCAGCGTCATGGCGGCCGCCTTCGCAGCCGCCAGAGAGACGGCAAGCATAGCGTTCGCCCCCAGATTGCTCTTATCCTCCGTTCCATCCAGCTCCAGCATGATTTCATCAATCTGTCCCTGATTGCATACATTATGGTCCAGAAGTCCCTGACGGATTACCGTGTTGACATTTCTGACCGCCTGCAGAACTCCTTTTCCGCCATAGCGCTGGCTCCAGGGACGGCCGTCCTCGTCCATGTGTTCGGCGACGGAGGCATCCCGCAGCTCCAGCGCCTCATGACTTCCGGTGGAAGCGCCGCTTGGCACAATGGCCCGGGCCCGCAGGCGGCCATCCACCTCCACCTCCGCCTCCACAGTCGGATATCCCCTGGAATCCAGCACTTCTCTCGCCCGCACATCGGTAATTTTAAATTTTTTCATATCAAAAAACCTCCAGATACTTTTTACATAGTATCTGGAGATTTCTGTCATTGTATACCTGTTTTTCAGCAGTTATTTGTAAGCCTTCTACACGTTGATCTCCGCCTTCACGCCGAGAAGATCCCGGTTGGCATCCAACACCGGCTGCACGACCTCAGACACATACCGCTCCACCTGATGGGGCGCGCATCCCACATAACGGGAGGGATCCATGGTGCTCTCAAGTTCTTCCAGCGTCATGGGGAACTCGTCATCCGCTGCGATCAGCTCCAGCAGATTGTTCTCCTTCCCTTCTACCTTGACGGTCTTACCTGCCTCCATGGAGAGCTGACGGATCTTCTCGTGAAGTTCCTGACGATTGCCGCCGTTCTTTACCGCGTCCATCATAATGTTCTCCGTGGCCATGAAGGGAAGCTCACTGCGCAGACGCTTCTCGATAACCTTCGGATATACCACCAGGCCGTCCACCACATTCAGGCACAGATCCAGAATGCCGTCCGTGGCCAGGAATCCCTCTGCCACCGACAGGCGCTTGTTGGCGGAATCATCCAGCGTACGCTCGAACCACTGCACCGCCGAAGTGATCGCCGGATTCAAAGCATCGATCATCACATACCGGGACAGGGAGGCGATACGCTCGCTTCGCATGGGGTTGCGCTTGTAGGCCATAGCGGAAGACCCGATCTGATTTTTCTCGAAGGGCTCCTCCACCTCCTTCAGATGCTGCAGCAGACGAATGTCGTTGGACATCTTGTGAGCGCTGGCCGCGATGCCCGCGAGAATGTTGCAAACCCTGGTATCCACCTTTCTGGAATAGGTCTGTCCGGAAACGGGGTAGCAATCGTCAAATCCCATTTTTCTGGCGATCATGGGATCGATCTTGTCCACCGTCTCCTGATCTCCCTGGAACAGTTCCAGAAAGCTGGCCTGGGTTCCCGTGGTTCCCTTAGAGCCCAGAAGCTTCAGGGTTGAAAGCACATAGTCCAGATCCTCCAGATCCATCATGAACTCATTGCACCAAAGAGTAGCCCGTTTTCCTACAGTCGTGGGCTGCGCCGGCTGAAAATGGGTAAACGCCAGTGTGGGCATATCCTTGTATTTCATGGCGAAAGATGACAGTTCCGCAATCACGTTGACCAGTTTTTTTCTGATCAGAAGCAATGCGTCACGCATGAGAATGATATCTGTGTTATCGCCCACATAACAGGAAGTAGCTCCAAGATGGATGATCCCCGCCGCCTTTGGACACTGCTGACCGAAAGCGTACACATGGCTCATCACGTCGTGGCGAACCTGCGCTTCTCTCGCTCTGGCCACATCATAGTTGATGTTGTCCACGTTCGCCTTCATCTCGTCGATCATCTCCTGGGTAATGACCGGTTTGCCGTCCTGGCTCAATCCCAGTTCCATCTCCGTCTCCGCCAGCGCGATCCAGAGTTTTCTCCAGGTGGAAAATTTCTTGTCCTGGGAAAAGATGTACTGCATCTCCTTGCTGGCATAGCGTTCCGACAGCGGACTGCTGTATCTGTCTGTGCTCATAGCTTCTCTCCTTTATCTCTCATAATTTCCTCTGATATCCCCCTTCGGCGGCTCCATGGGGTAACATCCGTTGAAACATCCCTTGCAGACGGGAAGCCCGCCGGACATCTCCTCCAGATGCTCAATGGCAAGATATCCCAGAGAATCCGCTCCGATGATCTTTCGGATATCCTCAACTGTCCGCCCGTAGGCGATCAGCTGCTCTCTCTCCGGAATATCCGTGCCAAAATAGCATGGCCACAGGAAGGGCGGCGAACTGATGCGGACGTGCACCTCCTTGGCGCCGGCCTCCTTGAGCATTCCCACAATCCGGTCAGAGGTTGTTCCCCGGACAATGGAATCGTCAATCATCACAATGCGCTTTCCTGCCACAACGCTGCGCAGAACATTCAGTTTGACCCGCACACTGGATTCCCGGCTGCTCTGCTTTGGTTTGATAAAGGTCCGCCCCACATAGGTATTTTTCACAAAAGCGGTCCCGTAGGGGATACCGGACTCCGCCGCGAATCCCATGGCAGCCACATTTCCGGACTCCGGTACACCGACGACCAGATCCGCCTCCACCGGGCTGTCCTGAGCCAGAAATCTTCCCGCCATAAATCTTGCGTCATAGACGCTGACACCGTCGAAATAGCTGTCCGGCCGGGCAAAATATATGTACTCGAAAATGCAGCGTGCCTCCTTCTCTTTCGGCAGGCAGTTGGAAGTATCAGACACAATCCCCAGTTCCGGGGAAATCGTCACGATCTCTCCCGGGAGCACATCCCGGATAAAGGCAGCGCCGATGGTGTCCAGGGCACAGGTCTCCGAGGCCACCACGTAGGTATTCTCCCGCTTTCCAATACACAGCGGTTTGAAACCGTAGGGATCCCTGGCCGCAATCAGCTTGCGGGGGCTCATGACAACCAGCGAGTAGGCTCCTTTCAAACGTCTTACCGCTCTGGCCACCGCCTCCTCCACAGACCGGGTATTCAGTCTCTCCCGGGCGATGAAATAAGCGATCGTCTCGGAATCAATCGTCGTCTGAAAAATCGCCCCTGTCTGGGAGAGTTCTTCCCGCAGCTCATTTGCGTTGATCAGATTGCCGTTGTGGGCCAGGGCCAGCGTACCTTTCGCGTAATTCAACACCAGCGGCTGCGCATTTTCCCTGGTAGACTCCCCGGCTGTGGAGTATCGCACATGCCCCACGCCGATGTCCCCATGCAAATTTTCCAGCATCTTGGATGTAAAGACCTCATTGACCAGTCCCATCCCCTTGTAGGAAGACACCTGCCCCTTCGGCCCGTTGGTTCTGCTGACGGCAATACCGCAGCTCTCCTGTCCTCTGTGCTGAAGCGCAAACAGTCCATAGTAGATGGAGGAAGCCACATCTCCCCCCGAAAAATCATACATGCCAAAGACGCCGCACTCCTCATGAAGTTCCTCCTGCGGTGCCCTTTTTCCTGTCTCGTAATCTCTCATCTTTTTTCTTTTTCTCTTTCCATCCGTTCTGTCCCTCAAAGTCAGTCAAAGGCTTTTCCGGTAATCATTTCGTATGCTTCCTTATATTTTGCGATCGTCTTGTCAATCACATCCTGGGGAAGCAGGTAATCACTGTCCGGATTTGCCTTCAGCCAGTCTCTCACAAACTGCTTGTCAAAGGAAGGCTGACTCTTTCCGGGCTCATATCCCTCCACCGGCCAGAATCTGGAGCTGTCCGGCGTGAGCATCTCGTCAGCCAGAACCACATTTCCATCCTCGTCCAGGCCGAACTCAAACTTCGTGTCGGCGATGATAATACCCTTTGTTCTCGCGTAATCCGCGCACTTTACATAGAGCTTCAGTGTGCAGTCACGGATCTGGGAAGCATAGTCCTCCCCTTTACCCGGATACAGTTTCTCCAAAATCTCTACCGTATCCTCAAAGGTAATATGTTCATCGTGAAGTCCGATTTCCGCCTTTGTAGTGGGCGTATAGATCGGCTCCGGCAGCTTGTCCGACTCCTTCAGTCCTTCCGGCAGACGGATACCGCAGACAGTGCCGTCCTTCTGATAGCTCTCCCAGCCGCTTCCGGTAATGTAGCCGCGAACAATGCACTCCACCGGCAGCATCGTCAGTTTCTTGCACAGCATGCACTTGCCCTCATAATCCTCTGTCTGGAAAAATTCCGGCATATCCTTCGTATCGACAGAGATCATGTGATTCGGCACAATGTCACTGGTATAATCGAACCAGAATTTGGACATCTGTGTCAGCACAGCGCCCTTGTCCACAATCTTGTTCTTCAGAATCACGTCAAAAGCCGAGATACGGTCAGTAGCCACCATGATAATGCTGTCTCCGTTGTCGTACACTTCCCGGACTTTTCCCTCTTTCATCGGTTTCAATTCCTGCATAATGTTCTCCTCTTTCTGTGTCTTATTTATTTGCGGATCAACAGGGATTTACCTGTCATCTCCTTCGGCTGCTCCATTCCCATCAACTCCAGCAGAGTGGGCACAATATCTGCAAGACATCCGCCCTCACGCAGGCCGTAAGACGGATCCGCGTTGATCAGGATAAAGGGAACCGGATTGGTTGTATGGGCCGTGAAAGGCGCTCCCGTAGTATAGTCCTTCAGCTGCTCGGCATTTCCATGGTCCGCGCAGAGGAACATCACGCCGTCCATCTCCTTCAGGGCCTCCACAGCGCGTCCCACGCACTCATCCACTGCCTCCACTGCCTTGATGGCTGCCGCCTCAATTCCCGTATGGCCTACCATATCCGGGTTTGCGAAATTGGCGATGATCACGTCGTATTTTCCGCCGCGGATCGCCTCGCAGAGTTTATCGCAGACTTCGTAAGCGCTCATCTCCGGCTTCAGGTCATAGGTGGCAACCTTCGGGGATTTTACGAGAATGCGGTCCTCGCCGGGATTCGGCTCCTCCACACCGCCGTTGAAGAAGAAGGTCACATGGGCGTACTTCTCCGTCTCCGCGATTCTGGCCTGTGTCTTTCCGTGAGCCGCCAGGTACTCTCCGAAGGTGTTGTGCAGCTCCACTTTCTTGAACGCAATTTCCGTATTCGGAATCGTCGCGTCATACTCGGTAAAGCATACATAGGTCACGTCTTTTCTGGCACCCCTGTCAAATCCGTCGAATGTATCCGCACAGAAGGCCCTGGTTATCTCCCGCGCCCGGTCCGGACGGAAGTTGAAGAAAATCACACTGTCTTTGTCAGAAACTGTAGCCACCGGCTTTCCGTTCTCCACGATAGCGGTGGGAACGACAAACTCATCCGTCACATCCTTGTCGTAGGATGCCTGCATGGCGTCCACAGCGCTTTCCGCCTGCTCGCCCTCGCCCTTGGTCAGCACATCGTAGGCTTTCTGTACACGATCCCAACGATTATCTCTGTCCATAGCATAATAACGCCCGGACAGGCTGGCGATCTTTCCGATGCCAAGCTCAGCCATCTTCTCTTCCAGCGCTTTGACATAGGTAATTCCACTGGTGGGAGCCGTATCTCTTCCATCCAGGAAGCAATGCACATACACCTTGTCCAATCCCTCTCTCTTGGCCATCTCCAGCAAACCGTAAAGATGGGTAATATGGCTGTGCACACCGCCGTCCGAGAGCAGTCCCCACATATGAAGAGCGGAGTTGTTCTCCTTTACCTTCTTCATGGCATCCTTCAGAGCAGGATTCTCAAAGAACGTGCCGTCCTCGATCTCCTTGGTAATTCTCGTCAATTCCTGATATACAATCCGGCCGGCTCCCATATTCATGTGGCCAACCTCGGAATTTCCCATCTGACCATCCGGCAGTCCCACTGCCAGGCCGCTGGCATATCCTTTCACAAAGGGATACTCCTTCATCAGTCTGTCGATGTTCGGGGTCTTCGCCTCGTAAACCGCGTTTGCCTCGTGCTTTTCATTTAAGCCAAATCCATCCAGGATCATTAAAACTGTTGGTTTTTTGCTCATAACTTTTTCCTTTCCGGCATCTTCATTTATCGTCAGACGCCAAATAATATTTATAACAAAGGGCTGTTTTCAGAAAACCTGCCCCTGTTTTCCATGCCAATCACAGGACTGCCTTTAACCTGCCTGGGCAGCCTCCTGCATCTCCGCAGAGACACGGGAGAGCGCTTCCTGGGCTCCCTCCATTCCCTGATCCGCCGCCATCTGATAGTAAGCCATAGCCACAGAATAATCCTGCTCCACGCCATAGCCGTACTCGTAGAGATATCCCAGATTCAGCTGCGCAGGTCCGTAGCCGTACATGGCGGACAGCTTCTGGTAATAGGCCGTCTCCTCGTAGTCGACGTCCACACCATAACCGTTAAAATACAGATACCCGATCTGGTTTAAAGCCGGGGCGTAGCCCTGATCTGCCGCCAGCTGATACCAGCGCATGGCCTCGCCATAATCCGCGTCCATGCCATAGCCGTTCTCGTACATTACACCCACCAGATACTGGGCCATACGATAACCTCTGTCAGCCGCCATCTCAAAATAGGACAAAGCCTGCCGCTCATCGGTCTCCACGCCTTTCCCCTCGACATACATGGTGCCGAGTCTTGTGGCAGCCTCATTCCACGCGTATTCATCCGTCAATTCCGGTTCCTCTGTCTCAAGAACCCGCTGATAATATTCCATCGCCTGTTCATAGTTCTGCTCACAGCCGATTCCCTGCTCACAGAGATACCCCATCAGGCAGATGCCATCCAGATCTCCCGCCTCCTCTGATATGGAAGCATAGGAAAAAGCCATCTGCGCCTGCTGAGCCGGATCTCCATATCCACTCAGATACGTTCGGGCAAGACCGGCGTTAGCCTCCGTGGATCCCAGGGATATCGCCTGCTGGAAATCACTTGCCGCCTGATCCAGAGACGTTTCCACGCCACAGCCGTTGAGATAAAAATATCCCAGCGCAGTCCATGCGTCCGGGCTTCCCTGCTTTGCCGCCCGCTCATACCACTCTCTCGCCAGATCGAAATCCTGATCGATATCCTCTGATCCGTACTCATAGAGTTGTCCCAGACGATACTGTGCTTCCACATCTCCGTCGTAGCCCAGCACTTCCAGTTCATCGATGGAGAGTTCACTGTAGTTGACTACCTTCTCCGCCTGGCTGTTCTCATCTTCAGGCTGCGCCTGTTCCTGACGCGTTGTGCAGCCCACCAGAAACAAAGCCGCTGCTGTCAGCAATATACTCTGAATGATTCGTCTCATCATGTTCCTCCGCATCTTAAAAAACTGCGTGGTTAGTATAGCATACTTTCTCAAAATTGAAAAGAGTCGGCTTCCGGGCGTAAAAAAGCCGCCCGCCAGAGCTTTCTCCACTATGGCGGGCGGCCGGGTCAGAATCCTCCCTGCGGAGAAATCCGTTTCCTTTTTCTTATTTGTAATTTACAATCTTTCCGAAGTCAGCCTTCAGGGACGCGCCTCCCACCAGGCCTCCATCGATGTCGGGCTTCGCGAACAGTTCCGCTGCGTTGCCGGCATTTACAGAGCCGCCGTACTGGATGCGAATCTCCTGCGCCGTAGCGTCGTCGTAAATCTCGCCGATGCAGCTTCTGATGGCGCCGCACACTTCCTCAGCCTGATCCGCAGTCGCCGTCTCGCCGGTTCCGATCGCCCAGATCGGCTCGTAAGCGATGACTGCCTTCTTTGCCTGATCCGCGGTCACATTCTGGAACGCAATCTTGATCTGCATACGGATCCAGTCGATGTAGATTCCCTGCTTTCTCTGGGTCAGCGTCTCGCCGCAGCAGATGATCGGTGTGATGCCGTGCTCGAAAGCCTTGAGCACTTTCTTGTTTACGGTCTCGTCCGTCTCAGCGAAATACTCTCTCCGCTCGGAATGTCCCAAAACAACGTAGGAGACACCGGCGTCTGTCAGCATATTCGGAGCGATCTCTCCGGTGTAAGCGCCGCTCTCCTCAAAATACATATTCTCTGCTCCGATGGCGATGTTGGTTCCCTTTGCGGCTTCCACTGCCGGGATAATGTCGATGGCCGGTACACAGAATACCACGTCCACCTCATCGTTCGCCACGAGGGGTTTTAGCTCATTGATCAGGGCAACCGCCTCGCTCGGGGTCTTGTTCATCTTCCAGTTGCCCGCGATAATCTTTCTTCTTGCCATAATGGTTTCTCCTTCTTACTTGTCGTTCGCTGCAGCCACACCCGGAAGCTCCTTGCCTTCCAGGAATTCCAGGGAAGCGCCGCCGCCGGTGGAAATATGGCTCATCTTGTCTCCATAGCCCATCTGGTTAACTGCAGCAGCGGAATCTCCGCCGCCGATGATCGTGATGGCGTCGGTCTCAGCAAGAGCCTTCGCTACCGCGAGGGTACCGGCTGCCAGTGTCGGGTTCTCGAACACACCCATCGGTCCGTTCCATACAACGGTCTTCGCGGTCTTGACAGCGTCTGCGAACATCTCCGCGGTCTTCGGTCCGATATCGCATCCCTCTCTGTCTGCGGGCATATTCTCGACACTGTACACCTCCACATCCACAGGAGCGTCGATGGGGTTCGGGAAATCGCTGATGGTAACGGAATCAACCGGAAGCAGAAGCTTCTTGCCCAGCTTTGCAGCCTTGTCCATCATTTCCTTGCAGTAATCGATCTTCTCGTCATCCACAAGAGATTTTCCGATCTCGTATCCCTGAGCCTTCAGGAACGTATATGCCATTCCGCCGCCGATAATCAGCGTATCGCATTTTTCCAGCAGGTTGTTGATTACATTGAGCTTGTCGGCAACTTTCGCGCCGCCGAGAATTGCCACGAAAGGTCTCTCGGGATTCTCTACCGCGTTGCCGAGGAATGCGATCTCCTTCTGCATCAGATAGCCAACTACCGCCGTATCCACAAGTTTCGCTACACCGACATTGGAGCAGTGTGCTCTGTGAGCGGTACCAAACGCGTCATTTACAAACACGTCGCAGATGGAAGCCAGATCCTTGGAGAATGCCTCTCCGTTCTTGGTCTCCTCCGCGCGATAACGGGTGTTCTCCAGAAGGATCACATCCCCGTCCTTCATCTCCGCGACAGCGGCTCTCGCGTTAGGTCCAACCACCTCGGGATCAGCGGCAAATTTTACCTCCTGTCCGAGAAGTTCGGAAAGTCTCTTTGCCACGGGAGCCAGGGACAGTTCCGGCTTCGGCTCTCCCTTGGGTTTTCCAAGATGAGAGCAAAGGATCACTTTTCCGCCGTCAGCGATCAGTTTCTTGATGGTGGGAAGCGCTGCCACCAGACGGTTCTCATCCGTGATCTTTCCGTCCTTCAAAGGAACGTTGAAATCACATCTGCAGAGAACGCGTTTTCCCTTGACATTGATGTCGTCAATCGTCTTTTTGTTCAGTTCCATGAGAAAAACCTCCGTATTTCATATTTTCGTTAAAAAAGGGTCCGGTCCTTACCGACCGGACCCTTTTGAGTCACTGCTTATGCAAGCTCAGAGAAGTATTTGATGGTACGAACCATCTGAGAAGTGTAGCTGTTCTCATTGTCATACCAGGAAACAACCTGTACCAGATTGTTTGCGCCAACCATGGTCTGAGTTGCGTCGAAGATGGAGCCGTAGGTGCTTCCGATGATATCGGAGGAAACGATCTCATCCTCGTTGTATCCGAAGGACTCGTTGGATGCTGCCTTCATTGCTGCGTTGATCTCCTCAACGGTTACATTCTTCTCAACCTCTGCTACCAGGATCGTGGTGGAACCGGTCGGGGTCGGAACACGCTGTGCGGAACCGATCAGCTTACCGTTCAGCTCCGGGATAACCAGGCCGATTGCCTTAGCTGCTCCGGTGGAGTTGGGAACGATGTTCACTGCGGCTGCACGGGATCTTCTCAGATCGCCCTTTCTCTGCGGTCCGTCCAGAGTCATCTGGTCGCCGGTGTAAGAATGAATAGTGCTCATGATTCCGGACTTGATGCCTGCGAAATCATTCAGTGCCTTTGCCATCGGTGCAAGGCAGTTCGTGGTGCAGGAAGCTGCGGAAATGATGGTATCCTCCGGCTTCAGCGTGGTGTGGTTTACATTGTAAACGATGGTGGGCAGGTCGTTTCCAGCCGGAGCGGAAATAACAACCTTGCGGGCGCCGGCGTTGATGTGAGCCTGTGCCTTAGCCTTGCTTGTATAGAATCCGGAACACTCCAGAACAACGTCTACCTTCAACTCTCCCCACGGGCAGTTGTTTGCATCCGGGAATGCGTAGATCTTGATCTCCTTGCCGTCAACCGTGATGGAATCCTCTCCTGCGGATACCGTGTCTGCCAGAGCATATTTACCCTGAGAAGAATCATACTTCAACAGGTGTGCCAGCATCTTCGGGCTTGTCAGGTCGTTGATTGCAACTACTTCATATCCCTCTGCTCCAAACATCTGTCTGAAAGCAAGACGACCGATACGGCCGAATCCATTGATCGCTACTCTTACTGCCATTCTTAATTCCTCCTAAGATTTAATAATAATCTTTTGGGATAAGCTTCCCAAACTGCATCTATTTTACCCAATTTTTTCCCACATTTCAAGCATTATATCGAAGTTTGATAAATTTTTCACTAAATTTCACGCTTCCCTTACATTCCGTGAAAAAACGTCTTGTCTTTCTCTTTTCTCCTGATTATAATTAATGCCGAAAATATAAGGATTTCTGGCAATCAAAGGAGGTCGGAAAAATGACTTTATGGGACGCGCACATGCACACTTCCTTCTCCGGGGACGCCCACACACCGCCGGAGGAGATGGCGGACACAGCCAGGGGAAAACAGCTTCCCGGCATTACCTTCACGGATCATCTGGACTGGGACTACCGGGAAACTCCCGGAATGTTTGACCTGGATATAGAAGCGTACCTGCAGCGCATCACACAGCTGCAGGCAGAATATAACACAGAAAATTTTCACATTTATCTTGGTCTGGAACTCGGGCTGCAGCCTCATCTGGCAGAGAGGCACCGAAAACTACTGGATACCTGCCCCTTCGATTTTGTAATCGGGTCTTCCCACGTGGTCCACGGGAGAGATCCCTACTATCCCTCCTACTTTGAAGGCCGGCCCAGCCACGAGGCATACCTGGAATATTACGAATCCATCCTGGAAAACATAGAAGCCTTTGACGGCTTCGACAGCTACGGCCATCTGGATTACGTCTTCCGCTATGGCCCCTCGGAGGATTCCAGGAACCCTGAGGACACATACCGCAATTACAGCGATATCGTGGATGCGATTTTGGAGGCGCTGATCCGACGTGACAAGGCCCTGGAAGTAAACAGCGGCGCATACCGCTGCGGCCTTACCCAACCCAACCCTTCGCTCTCTGTTTTAAAGAGATATTATGAGCTGGGGGGACGGCTGATTACCATCGGAGCCGACGCCCACAAACCAGAACACGTCGGTCTGCGTTTCGATCTGCTCCCGCAGCTTCTGACCGGGATCGGCTTCCGGGAATACGCTGTCTACAGGAAACGCTCTCCAATCCTCTATCCTCTTTGCTGACGATGCATTGTACGGCGTATCTTTGCACGATGACGAAACGGATCCGGCGGCCGATATCTACTCCGCAATGATACCGCCGCCGGCCAAATCATCTCCTATATAAAGCACCACCGGCTGCCCCGGCGCCACCGCCCGGACTTTCTCTTCAAACTCGATTCGCATTCCCTTCTCGCTTACCTCGGAGATCCTGCATCGGGTCCCCCGGTGGGAGTAACGTATCTTTGCCACAAACTCCTGGCCGGGACAAAACTTCTCCACCGCCATGGGATTGATCTTCTCCGCCGTCAGATGGTCCGTAAACAGCTCCGCATTGTCCGACAACACCACCTCATTGCGCGCAAAATCAATCTTCTTGACAAAAACCGGCCGGCCCAGAGCAATTTTCAGGCCCTTTCGCTGCCCGATCGTGTAATGGATGATCCCTTCATGCCTTCCCACAACGGTTCCATCCTCCAGGACGAAATTACCCGGTCCCGGCAGCCTGTCCTTCGCCTCCCTCTCCAGGAAAGTCCCATAATCGCCATCCGGAATAAAACAGATGTCCTGGCTGTCCTTCTTGGCTGCCACAGGCAATCCCAGTTCTCCGGCGATTTTCCGTATCTCTTCCTTGGTGTAGTCTCCCACCGGCATTTGTGTGCGGGCAAGCTGCTCCTGGGTCAGGTCATAGAGGGCGTAGGTCTGGTCCTTCGCGTCTGCAGCCGACCGGCATACCGAAAATCTCCCGTTTTCCAGGCGATGTATCTTCGCGTAATGTCCCGTAGCAATCTCTCCGGCTCCCAGGCGGGCGCTCTCCCGCAGCAACGCCTCCCACTTGACAAAGCGGTTACACACATTACAGGGATTCGGTGTCCTCCCGTGCAGATACTCCTCCACAAAATAGTCGATCACGCGATGCCGGAACTCCCCGGAAAAATCCAGTACCACATGGGAAATTCCCAACGTCCGCGCCACCTCTGCGGCATCCCCGACGGCAGCCTCCTCCCGCCTTCTCCAGACGGACTGACTGCTGCAATCTGCCCCGCAGGTCTGCATGGTCACACCGATGACCTCATATCCCCGCTCCTTCAAAAGATACGCCGCCACAGCGGAGTCCACCCCGCCGGACAGACCAACCGCAATTTTCTTTTTCTCGCTCATACTCCGTCTCTCTACTCTTCTTCCGCTTCTTCCAGTTCCTCGATATCGTTTACCGGCTCCTTCAGCCCATCAATCACGATACCGTTCTTTTTGGCGTAATCCCAGAGTGCCGCGTGAATTGCTTCCTCCGCCAGAAGGGAGCAGTGCACTTTCACGGGAGGGAGGCCGTCCAGAGCCTCCATCACTGCCTTGTTGGTTACCTGAAGAGCCTCCTGCACCGTCTTTCCCTTGACCAACTCTGTGGCCATACTGCTGGTTGCCACCGCCGCGCCGCACCCAAAGGTCTTGAACTTTGCCTCCTGAATAACGCCATTTTCATCGATGTCCAGGTACATACGCATAATATCGCCGCATTTCGCATTGCCCACAGTACCCACGCCGCTGGGATTTTCAATTTCTCCCACATTTCTCGGATTGGAAAAATGATCCATCACTTTCTCACTGTACATTCTTTTTTTCCTCCTGTCATCTCTTTTTTCCGGTTTCTTTTCATCTCTCAGGAATGTTTCTTCACAAAATCCTCATACAGAGGAGACATCCCTCTCAGACGCTCCACGATCTCGCAGATTGCCTCGATGGTCCGGTCAATATCCTCCTTTGTGGTATCCTCTCCCAGCGTCAGACGCAGAGACCCATGGGCTATCTCGTGGGGAAGCCCGATGGCCAGCAACACATGGGAGGGATCCAGGGAACCGGAAGTGCAGGCGGATCCGGAAGAGCCGCAGATTCCCTTCATGTCCAGCATGATCAGAAGAGATTCCCCCTCGATAAAGCGGAAACAGAAACTGGCATTGTTGGGAAGCCGGTCATCTCTGGATCCGTTGCACCGGGTGTATGGAACCCTGCGCAGAACCTCGTCGATCAGATAATCTCTCAACTTTGTCTCCTGCCGCGCCCGGCTCTCCATGGTTTCAGCCGCGATCTCCGCCGCCTTTCCGAGCCCCACAATGCCGGGAACATTCTCCGTTCCCGCCCTTCTCTTTTTCTCCTGGGCACCGCCGTAAATCAGCGGACGGATCTTTACCCCTTTGCGGATATAGAGAAATCCCACACCCTTCGGGCCGCCGAACTTGTGCCCGCTGGCGCTGAGCAGATCAATCTGCATCTCCTCTACGTCGATGGGAACCTGACCGAAGGCCTGCACCGCATCCGTGTGAAACAGCACGCCCCTCTCATGAGCAATCTCCCCGATCTGGCGGATGGGCTCAATGGTGCCGATCTCGTTGTTCGCAAACATCACGGAGATCAGAATGGTATCCTCGCGAATTGCCCTCCGCAGTTCCTCCAGGGAAATCTTTCCCTCCTCATCCACCGGAAGATAGGTAACCTCGAACCCCTGTTTTTCCAGATACTGGCAGGTGTGCAGTACCGCGTGATGCTCAATGGCTGTGGTAATGATATGTCTCCCCCGGTCGCTGCAGGCCTCCGCAATCCCACGCAGAGCCCAGTTGTCCGACTCGCTTCCTCCCGCTGTGAAATAAATATTGCCGGCATCTGTGTGAAGGATCTCCCCGATGGTCTCCCGGGATCTGTCCATGGCCTCCCTGGCCTTCGCCCCGAAATCATACACCGCGGAGGCGTTTCCATAATATTCCGTAAAATATGGCAGCATGGCATCCACCACTTCCTGTCGCGTCTTTGTGGTTGCCGCATTGTCCAGATAAATCATTTCTTTCATATTGCTCACTCCTTTTCCTAGTGTCTCGATAGGATTTATATGATAATAGCACCACCTGGAAGGTTCTGTCAACCGAATCCGCGGCATATAATAAACAAAAGTTCTCAATAAGCGTGCCTGCCCTATGGATATCAAACGACACCCGATTATATCTGGAACCATGATATTGACCGCAGCCGGTCTCTTTACCCGGATCGTGGGCTTCTATTATAAAATATTCCTGTCGCGCAATATTGGTGCCGAAGCGCTCGGGATCTATCAGCTCTCCATGCCGTTCCTCAGCATCGGCATCGCTGTCACCTGTTCCGGCATCCACACTTCCATCTCCAGATATGTGGCTGCCTGTTCCGGCGGCGAGCAGAGAGAGACCGCTTCCTCCTACCTGGCCGCCGGCCTGCTGATGTCTTTAGGCATCTGCGGCCTGCTGTTTATGCCCTGCTACCTTTACTGCGACAAAATCGCGGCGTTCTTCTTTCACGAGCCATCCTGTGCGCCGATTCTGCGCATCCTGATTTTCGCGATTCCGCTGGAATGCATCCACAGTTGCATCAACGGCTACTATTACGGAAAGCAGAAGGCCAACATCCCGGCGTTCGGACAATGTATCGAGCAGATCGTTCGCGTACTCTGCGTCTACCTGATTTTCTGTATCTGTCAGAAAGAGAACATTCCCTTCAGGGAAACTCACGCGGCACTCGGCCTTCTTCTGGGCGAAATCGCCGCCACCATATATTTTGTGACCATGATTTCCCTGGAGCGCTTTTCCCGTCCGCGCCTGAAAACCACTGTGAGCGCCGGACGCCGTCTGGCTGTCATGTCCTACCCTATCACGCTGAACAGGGTATCCCTGAACACCTTAAACGGGCTGGAGAATACCTTTATCCCGGAGCGTCTGATCGCATTCGGTTTTTCCTCCACCGAAGCTCTCAGTGTCTACGGCGTATTTTCCGGTATGGCCATGCCGGTCATCCTCTTTCCCAACGTGCTGTCCAACTCTGTTTCCGTCATGCTGTTGCCAATGATCGCAAAAGCCGCCGGCGAACGGCGCTTTTCCTATATCTCCAGAACCATACGACTGGCATTTTTCCTGTGCATGCTCCTTGGTTTCGGCTGTTCTCTCGGATTCTTTCTTCTTGGAAATTTTGTTGGGGATTTTCTGTTTGGAAATGAACTGGCAGGGGATTTCATCCGTCTGCTCTGCTGGATCTGTCCTTTTCTGTTTCTGAACGCGACCTTCTCCTCCATCTTAAACGGACTCGGACAGACGAAGGCGACTTTTCTGATCAGCATGACCGGCAGTCTGACAAGGCTGATCTTTATCTACTTTTCCATCCCGGCAGTAGGATTTCAGGGATATGTGCTGGGTATCCTGATCAGTCAGGTGGTAACGGCCTTCCTCTCCTACCGGAAACTGACAGGATATCTCGCGAAGCAGCCATAAACGATGAACACGGCCTTTTCCCCCGCATCCGTCCTGACAGAAAATCGCTGTCACAGAATCTGCCGGGCTTTCTGACGGATCCGCTGAAGCGCATTGTCGATGGCCTTCTCCGAACGGTTCAGTTTTCGGGCGATCGCATGGTAATCATATCCCTGAAGATGCAGTTTCAATACCTGGGCTTCCAGGCTGCTGAGAGACCCCATAACCTTTTTCTTGGTCTGCTCCATGCTCTCGGTGTCAATCATCATCTGCTCCGGGTTGACAGCATGGTCCGCCCGCAGCAGCTCTTCCGTCAGGCCATCTCCCGTCTCCCCGGGGTCCGAAATGGAAATATAAGCGTTCAGCGGTTGATTTTTCTTCCGATTAGACGTCTCCACTGCCTTCTGAATCTGGCGGGATACGCACAGCTGGGCAAAAGACGAAAAGGGAATTCCCCGCTCCGGCTCAAAATCCCGAATCGCCTTAAAAAGCCCCAGCATACCCTCCTGGATCAGATCGTCCGTCTCTCCGCCTGCCAGAAACATGGCCTTCGCCCGTTTCAGAACCAGAGGCTTATATTTCTGGCAGATAAAATCGATGGCGCTCTCCTCGCCCCGGCGGTACGCCGCTATGATTTCCTCGTCTGACATCTGTTCAAATGCACTCATGCGATACCTTCCATCACTTTTTCATCCTCTGGCGGACAATCTCATAAGCCAGCACTCCAGCGGCGACAGACGCGTTCAGAGAATCGATATCGCCTTTCATCGGAATCGACGCGGTAAAATCACAGTTCTTCTTCACGAGCTCGCTGACACCGCTCCCCTCGTTTCCGATGACCACGCCGATGGGACCGGTAAGATTGAGATCATACATCAGCGTCCCGTCCATGTCCGCGCAGACAAACCACATCCCCTGCGTCTTTAATACCTCCATAGTCTTGTTGAGATTGGTAACCTTCGCCACCGGCGTATAGGCCACCGCACCGGCCGACGCTCTGGCTGCCACGGCCGTCAGACCTGCCGCCCGGCGTTTCGGGATGATGACGCCATGGGCTCCCGCCAGGTTGGCTGTCCGTATGATCGCTCCCAGGTTGTGGGGATCTTCGATATTGTCCAGTAGAAAGATAAAGGGATCTTCCCCTTTCTCCCGGGCAATCTCCAGAATGTCCTCCACCTGCGCGTAGGTAAAAGCCGCCGTGTGGGCGATGACCCCCTGGTGCCTCCCGGTCTCCGACATCTGGTCCAGACGCTCCTTTGACACAAAGTTTATGATGGTGTCCTGCTTCTTCGCCTCCCGGATAATCGTGCGCACCGGCCCGTCCATGCAGCCGTCCAGCACATAGAGCTTGTCTACGGTTTTCCCCGCCCGGAAGGCTTCCAGCACGGGATTGCGCCCCTCGATCACTGTCTCTTCAAATTCCATGTTCTCCACCTTTCTCCTCACAGCTGTATGTCACAGCCCTTCAGTCCCTCCTGTATCAGCTCCACCATGCGCTCCATCTGATCGGTCAGATAAAGATATCCCATCAGCGCCTCAAATCCTGTCGCATTGCGATAATCCGATACCGTCGCGTTCTTGGCCATGGTGTGGGATTTGGCATTTCTCCCCCGCCGGTAGATATCCGCCTCCTCCTCCGTGAGCCGCTCCCTCAGATACTGGATCATTCTAGCCTGGGTTGCCGCCTTAACCACATGGCTGGTGTGGTAGTGGAGCTGATTCGCGGAGGTGTTGCCCTTATCCACCACCACCGTTCGGATAACCAGATCAAAAATCCCGTCGCCGATGTACGCCAGCGTCAGCGGGGAATAGGTGCGGATATCCCGCTGGGAAATCTCAAATTTTTCCCGGATAAAACGATTTAAGCCCTCTTCCATTTTACTCCTTCTCGCGTATCTTCCAGAAGAATTCCCTTTCCCGCCAGCTGGTCACGGATCTCATCCGCCCTGGCAAAATTCTTCTCCTTTCTCGCCTGTTGCCGCTCCTCGATCAGACGCTCGATCTCCTCGTCCAGAATCTCCGGCTCTTTCTCGAGAATGATGCCCAGCACATCGCAAAGTGTTTTCATCTGATCGTACAGCGCTCTTGCCAGCTTTGCGGATGAACCCTCTCCCACATGCATATTGCAGTATTTTACCAGCTCGAAGACTGCCGCGATGGCATCTGCTGTGTTGAAGTCATCCTCCATAGCCGCCTCGAATTTTTTCGTAAACTCTGCCGCTTCCTCCAGCACCTTGCGCTCCTCGTCGCTCATCTTGTCATCCGCGGCGTGCTGTGCCAGAAACAGCAGATTGTCCGCGGCGTTGTGAATCCGCTCCAGACCGCTCTTGGCAGCCTCCATCAGCTCTGCGGAAAAGTTCAGCGGGCTCCGGTAGTGGGCGCTGAGCATGAAGAAGCGCAGTACCTGCAAATCGTATTTCTCGCCGATCTCCCGCACAGTAAAGAAATTTCCCAGCGATTTGCTCATCTTCCGGTTGTCAATATTCAGAAATCCGTTGTGCATCCAGTACTTCGAGAAGGGCACACCGTTGGCTGCCTCACTCTGAGCGATCTCGTTCTCGTGATGGGGGAAAATCAGATCCTCTCCGCCGGCATGGATATCGATCTCATCCCCGAGATAATGTTTGGACATCACGGAACACTCAATATGCCATCCGGGTCTTCCCTGTCCCCAGGGAGACTCCCAGTAGGGCTCTCCCTCCTTCTTCGGTTTCCAGAGAACGAAGTCCAGGGGATCTTCCTTATCCTCTCCTGTCACATTGATACTGCGGTGGCCTGCCTCCAGATCATCCAGGTTCTTGTGGGACAATTTCCCGTAATCTCCGAATTTTCTAGTACGGTAATAGACCGTGCCATCCGCGGTGGCGTAGGCGTATCCCTTGTCGATCAGCGTCTGAATCATATCGATCATGCCCGAGATCTCCTGAGTAGCCAGCGGGTTGGTGGTAGCCGGCATAATGTTCATGGCCTCCATGTCCTTCTTGCACTCCTGGATATAGCGCTGGGAAATCTCCTCCGCGCTCACGCCCTCCTCCTGGGCTTTTTTGATAATCTTGTCATCCACGTCGGTAAAATTGGACACGTAATTCACATCCAGCCCTTTGTAGAGCATATAACGCCGCACGGTGTCAAAGACGATCATGGGCCGGGCGTTACCGATATGGATATAGTTGTAAACGGTGGGACCGCACACATACATGCGGACCTTTCCCTCTTCAATGGGTACAAAGTCTTCCTTTTTCCTAGAAAGGGTGTTATAGATTTTCATTGGATACCTCCTGTTTTTTCTCTCTGTCGTCACGCAGCCGACGCACTTCCTGCTCCAGCTCCAGCAGCCGGTTGGTCAGCAGCGTATTCTCCCGCTTCAAAAGCGTGATGTCCTCCATAATCGGATCCGGAAGATCCGTCTGATTCATATCGCTGGTGGGGACCTTCACATTGTTTCTCTTGACGATTCTCCCGGGCACACCCACCACCGTACAGTTGGCCGGCACTTCCTTGAGCACAACGCTGCCGGCGCCGATCTTGGAATTTTCCCCGATGGTAAAGGAGCCGATGATCTTTGCCCCCGCGCTGACCATCACATTATCCTTCAGGGTCGGGTGCCGCTTGCCGGTCTCCTTTCCGGTTCCTCCCAATGTAACTCCCTGGTAGAGGGTAACATTGTCCCCGATCTCCGTGGTCTCCCCGATGATCACACCGGTTCCGTGGTCAATGAAAAATCCCCTGCCGATTTTGGCGCCGGGATGAATCTCGATGCCTGTCTTTCTGGCCGCCTTCTGAGAAATGTATCGGGCCCAGAAGTAGTGTCCTTTCTCATAGAGCCTATGGGCACGCCGATAACTCAGCATAACCCGAAAACTCGGATAAAGCAATACCTCCGCCGGACTTTTGATGGCGGGATCCCGATCCCGAATGATTTTGTATTCTTCCCTCAGATGCCTGATAAAACCCATGTTGCCTCCTGTTTTTCTAAAACAAAAAAACTTCGTCTCCCGGACAATCAGTCCCAGAGACGAAGTTTCCTCCGCGGTTCCACTCTGCTTAGGGCAAACACTCTGCCCTCGCTCTGACACGTAACGTGTGTGTACGTACCCGGCTAAATCTCTTCGCCGGATCAGCTCCTGGATGCACTTTCGAAGATTCCCGCTGTGACCGGCTCTCAGTCAGCGGCCGGTCCTCCCTGTCAGTTTTCCTCCTCTACTCTTTCCGTTCTTCGCTTTTATCTTCCCATATTCTATGCAGAATCCCCGATTTTGTCAATACCCGCCTCCGGTTTTCGGGCACCCGCCGCATCCGGCACAACCTTCCTCGGAATCTGCAGCCACAGCGCTGCCATCGTAAAAAGACTCCAGAAGACACACTGCCTGGGCGCTGATACCCTCTTCCCTCCCGGTAAATCCGAGATGTTCCTCCGTGGTTGCCTTGATATTGACCTGCTCTCTCGCAATTCCCAGCACATCTGCCACATTCTGTTCCATCTGCCCGATATAAGGCCGGAGTTTCGGTTTCTGGGCGATGACGGTGGCGTCGATATTCCCCACCACGTAATGATGTTCCTCCAGAAGTCTGCCCACTTCCTCCAGAAGCTTCAGAGAGGAAATGCCCCGATAGGCCTCATCGGTATCAGGAAAATGTTTGCCGATATCTCCCAGCGCCGCCGCTCCCAGAAGCGCGTCCATGATAGCATGCAAAAGCACATCCGCGTCCGAGTGTCCCAGCAACCCCAGGGTATGGGGGATCTCCACCCCGCCGATAATCAGCTTTCTGCCCTCCACCAGCCTGTGAACGTCGTAGCCCGTTCCGATTCTCATTCTGTTCTCCTTCCAGCCGGATTCCTTCGATTTTTTTCCGACAGCAAAATTCTATTTCTTCGTCTTCTTCAGCAAGTCCTTCAATTTCAGAGCCTTGTCGATACTCCCTTCCACTTTCAGCTTGCCTAGAGTTACCGCCAGAATCGGATCCGTTTTGCCGCTGGCGATCTTAAAAAGCGTCTCGGCCGAGCAGGTAAACATGGCGTCACGATCATAATACTCATAGGGCTCCACATAGAGCTTTCCGTCCTTTACCTCGGCGTAAAAACTCCCCGCCGCCTCTCCGGTAACATTGAACTGATAGGCCAGATGCTCCCCGATACCACTCACATCCGCATCTGCAAACATCTTCTTTACCTTTGCAAACATTTCTTCGTAAGTCATAGCAGCCTCCTCTTTCCTCACATTTTATAATACCACTGATCCAATTATAACATACTTGTCTCCGCCCAACATCCCGGTTTTTGCAAATCAGGAAATTTTCTCAAAAGGTTGAGAGTTCGAGTCTCTCACTCCCGAAAAAAATAAAAACCCCGAATCCCACTGTGGTTTCGGAGTTTATCAAGCAGTAGCGAGGGAGAGACTCGAACTCTCAACCTCCCGGGTATGAACCGGACGCTCTAGCCAGTTGAGCCACCTCGCCATATTCGATTGAAATGGGACCTATAGGGCTCGAACCTATGACCCTCTGCTTGTAAGGCAGATGCT
>ERZ1643246.1353-NODE-1353-length-26923-cov-9.054786_pt1 | contig 26923 bp, 24 predicted proteins | sample MGYA00579265_ERZ1643246 | MGnify/ENA primary metagenome ERZ1643246 (study PRJEB29033, sample SAMEA4952261) | chicken gut metagenome | biome: Broiler Chicken; feature: Gastrointestinal Tract; material: Caecum | place: Ireland | collected 2018 | study: Broiler...
GATGCCAATCAGGTGCATATTAAAGCCGATACTCTGGTAGGTAAGCTGACAATAGCACAGCAGCAGATGGTGGAAATCGTAAAAGCGATTTCGTACAATTCCAGAATTCTTGTCATGGATGAGCCGACCTCTTCGATTGCAGATAAAGAAGTGGAATTCCTGTTTGAGACGATGAGGAAACTGACCAAACGTGGCGTAGGAATTATTTACATCTCTCACAAAATGAGCGAGCTCGAACAGATTTGCGACAGAGTAACGGTTATGAGAGATGGGGAGTATGTCGGAACCAAAGTGGTAAAAGAGACAAACAAAGATGAACTGATTGCCATGATGGTAGGACGTGAACTGACAAACTACTATACAAGAGAGTATCAGAAGCCGGGGGAAGAAATACTCCGGTGCGAACATATTTCTGACGGCGATATGGTACACGACGTCAGTTTCAATCTGCATAAAGGAGAAATCATCGGCTTTGCCGGACTGGTGGGGGCTGGAAGAAGTGAAACCATGAAAGCAATCTTCGGCCTGACAAAAGGAGCAAAAGGCGAGGTCTATCTGAAAGGAAAGAAAACAAAGATCACTTCTCCTGTAGAAGCGATGAAAAATGGAATTGCTCTTGTCCCGGAAAACCGGAAAGAGGAAGGACTCTATCAGGTACAAAGTGTACGGTTTAATATGACGATTGAAATTCTGGAGCAGTTTATTCAGGGAATCCGGGTCAATGGAAAGAAAGAAATCGAAATTACGCAGAAATATATTGACATGATGTCTACGAAGACTCCATCACAGCTGCAGAAAATCGGAAATCTTTCCGGTGGAAACCAGCAAAAGGTCATCATTGGAAGATGGCTGGCCACCAATCCGGATGTCTTGATTTTGGACGAGCCGACCAGAGGAGTGGATGTAGGAGCCAAATCCGAGATTTATGTGATTATGAATGAACTGGTGAAAAAAGGAATGTCCATCATTATGATTTCCTCCGAACTTCCGGAAATCATCAATATGAGCGACCGGATTTATGTCATGTCGGAAGGCCGTATCACAGGATGTCTTTCCCACGAGGAAGTCACTCAGGAAGCTGTGATGCAGCTGGCGGCGAAGTAGAAGGAAAAGGGGGAACGAAACATGGCTCAGATGAATGGAAAGAAAGCGAAACTGCCTGCAACAGAGAATAAAGCAGCAGTATTTTTGAGGGAAAACCTGGGAATTATTATAGCACTTCTGGTGCTATGTGTTCTTCTTGCGGTTCTGCCGGCCACAAGCAGTTCATTTTTATCAACGCAGAACGTATTTAATATTCTGCGGCAGATTTCGACCAATATGCTGATTGCATGCGCAATGACCATGGTTATCATTTTGGGAGGAATCGATCTTTCTGTCGGATCGATCATTGCTCTTTCAGGAGTAATCGCGGCAGGTTGTGTATCAAGGTATCAGCTTCCGATTGCGGCAGCGCTCATAGCGGGAGTATTAGTCGGACTTTTAATCGGTGTATTTAACGGCTTTGTCATCTGCAAGACAACCATTCCACCATTTATCGTTACATTGGCTACGATGAATATTGCAAGAGGACTTGCAAAAGTATATACCGGCGGTTCTCCGGTGCGGGTTGTCACAAAAACATGGCAGTTTATCGGGGCAGGTTATATCGGACCGGTTCCGGTCCCTGTCATCATCATGATTGTAGTCATCATCATTACAGCTCTGATGATGAATAAGACCAAACTGGGACGCCATATTTATGCGGTAGGAGGAAACACTCAGGCAGCCAGGTTTTCCGGAATCAAAGTGTCAAGAGTGAAATTTATCGTACACGCTTATGCAGGGCTGATGGCCGGACTTGCCGGAATTATCCTGGCATCCAGAATGTATTCCGGACAGCCGACAGCAGGAGAAGGCGCCGAGATGGATGCCATCGCAGCCGTAGTAGTAGGCGGAACATCCATGGCAGGCGGTTCCGGTAAGATCGGAGGAACGATTATCGGTGCTCTGATTATCGGTGTATTGAACAATGGACTGAACCTGATGAATGTCAACTCATTCTGGCAAGATGTCGTAAAGGGTGTCGTTATTCTCCTTGCGGTATTGATTGATTATCTCCGAAACAGAAAATAAAGTGGAACAATCATAAAAAGAGACTGGTGCGTCATTAGTTCGCAGCGGTCTCTTTATGATAAAGACGCTTGATAAAATATAGCAAAAGTTATACCATAATAGATAGTATTGTGACGAAGAGGTGAACGGAGCAGAGGATGAAAAGAACAAAATATATTGCGGCAGCACTGTGCATTGCACTCTTCTTCAGCGGATGCGCAAAAGAACAGGATCAGAAAAAACATATCTTTGGGGCTACCTATATGACAAGAAACAATCCCTATTTCGATGTCTTAAACGATGAGATTGCCGAGGGAGTTGAAGCAAACGGGGACAAACTCATTGTCCGGGACCCGCTTCAGGACCAGTCCAAACAAAATCAGCAGATTCTCGATATGATCGATGAAGGAATAGAAATTCTTTTTCTTAATCCCGTAGATAAAGCAAAAGTAAAACCTGCTTTACAGGCATGCAGGAAAGCAGGGGTGAAAATTATCAATATCGATACACAGGTAGATGATTCGGACTATGTTCTGTCCACGATAGAGACGGATAATTATCAGGCAGGACAGGAATGTGCCAGGGATATGATGAAACGGGTGGATTCGGCCCGGATTATGATTCTGGACAATCCGATGCAGGATTCGATTGTTCAGAGAGTCCAGGGATTTCTGGATACCATTGCAGACCATCCCCAATACCAGGTAGTGAGCCAGAGCTTCAGCGGCGGAGAGATCGAAATCTCAGCGGAAGTCGTATCCGGACTTCTGGATGAGGACTTTAATGTCGTCTTTGGCGGCAACGATCCATCCGCACTTGGTGCGCTGGCAGCCCTCCAGAAAGCAGGAAGAGAACAGGGAATCCTGATCTATGGAGTGGACGGCTCGCCGGATTTTAAAGCCATGCTGGAGCTGGGATATGTAACAGGGACAAGCAGCCAGAGCCCGGAAACGATTGGAAAGATGGCGACAGAAATGGCGTATCAGGCACTGGAAGGCAAAAAAGTGAAGAATTACGTCAAGCTTCCAAGCAGGCTGATTACCAAAGAAAATCTGGCGAATTACGACATAGATGGGTGGCAGTAGGATGAAAAGAAAAGTCATGGGCATTATTAAACTGCTCTTTTTTCTGATTAACATGGTACAGGCAGGCGGAATCAGCCTTTTTATCTATATAACGACCAGGAAAATATGCGAGGACGATCAGGCCAGAGTGTTTATAGGACAGGTGGATGCCATTCCCAAATATCCTGCAGTGATCGTATGGATTGTATGTCTCTTGCTTGTGCTTCTGGGAACAGACATGCTGATCCGGGAGACATGGAAAGAACAAAAAGGGAAAATCATTCCCATTACACTGGCCATAGATCTGATTTGCAGTATCATCCTCATCTGGATTCTGGACTTTAACTACAATGGGGTGATTTTACTTGTTTTTGCCAATATTCTTGTATTTGTCAATGATACAAAAATAAAATATCTTCTGATCGGTATTGCAACACTTGGATATCTGGTAGCGGACTACGATCTGATTTCTGTATCCAATCATCTGTTTTCGATCAGGGACTATATACAGTATTACAATGAGTCACAGCAGCAGTTGCTGCTTTCGGTCTATAACATACTGGGATCTTTGAATATCGTAATCTTTATTCTGTACTGTATCAATATCATCAACGAGCAGAGAAATACAATCGAGGAAGTCAATGAATGGTCCCGGCAGCTTCAATATGCAAATGACCGCCTGAAAGAATACAATGAGATGACAGAAAAAATGGCGGAAACACGAGAAAGAAACCGGGTAGCCAGAGAAATTCACGATACGCTGGGACATACCCTGACCGGTGTATCCGCCGGGGTGGATGCCTGCATTGCGCTGGTGGATGTGGATCCGGCACAGACGAAAAAGCAGCTGGAAGTGGTTGCAAAAGCGGTGCGGGGCGGGATCAAAGACGTCCGCAGCTCTGTTTCCGAACTGCGTGCAGATGCATTGGAACATTTTCAACTGGATGAAGCAATCCACGATATGATCGCGGAGATGAATTCACTGGCCGGTGTAGAAGTGGTCTTTCACTCTGAAGTGAAACCGTTCCGCTTCAGTGAGGATGAAGAAAATGTGATTTACCGGATTATTCAGGAAGGCATGACAAATGCCCTGCGCCATGGAAAAGCCACCAGAATACAGATCGATGCCAAAAAAATCGATGGAGTCCTGCACCTGAAAATTCAGGATAACGGATGTGGATGCAAAGAGATAAAGAAAGGTTTCGGAACGAAACATATGAAAGAACGAGTGACCATGCTGGGCGGATCGATCCATTTTTCAGGAGATCATGGATTTCTGATTGATGCCCGGATTCCGATAAGATGGGGGGAAGAATATGATTAAAGTACTGATTGCAGATGACCAGGAACTGATCCGGCAGAGTCTTCAGATTGTGTTAAACAGCAAGCCGGATATCGAAGTATCCGATGTAGCCGCAAATGGACAGGAAGTGATCCAGTGCATCAGGAAAAACAAACCTGATATTATACTGATGGATATCCGAATGCCTAAGATGGACGGAGTACAATGCACGAAAATCATTAAGGAAAATTATCCGCTCATCAAGATCATTATTCTGACCACCTTTGATGATGACGAATATGTATTTAACGCACTGAAATATGGAGCAAGTGGATATCTCCTGAAAGGCGTATCCATGGATGAACTCAGCGAGGCAATACGCACCGTTTACAGTGGACGCGCCATGATCAATCCGGATATCGCAACAAAAGTATTGAGACTCTTTTCACAAATGGCTCAAACGAATTACACGATCCCGGTCGAAGAAAAGGATATCCGGCAGTTGACAAAGACAGAATGGAGAATCATTGCACAGGTAGAAAAAGGGGCAAGCAATAAGGAAATTGCGGACGCACTGAGCCTTTCTGAAGGAACGATCCGAAATTATTTAAGTACGATTTTGAACAAGCTGAATCTAAGAGACCGGACACAGCTTGCAATCTGGGCGGTACAGACGAACGCACATAAGAATACGACGGAAGAGTAGGAAGATGAGATTGGACAGGAAATGGATAACAAGAATCATACAGGCAGCGGCAGCAGTCCTTCTTTTGGCCGGAATGTATTTCTACAGCAGGCCGCAGGAACAGACGCGGGTACTGGAGTTTGGCATGTTTACAGGAAGCAACTGGGATGTGGAAAACGCAGACGTCTTTGTCATTATCGACCGGGCGATTCAGCGCTTTGAAGAACAATATCCAGGAGTCAAGGTCCGGTATACTTCAGGAATTGAAAAAAAGGACTATTCCGAGTGGTGCGCCAAACGGATTCTGGAAGGAAATATGCCGGACGTTTTTATGGTTCTGGACACAGACTTCAACCAGTACTGTTCCCTGGGCATTTTGCAGGAACTGAACTCCCTTATGGAATCAGATCCGGATTTCCAAAGCCAGAAGATTTTTCAGACAGGTCTGGAAATAGGAAAAGGGATGGAGAACATTCAGTATGCGCTGCCCTATGAAATCGTTCCCACCATGCTGTTTGTAAATAAGACACTCCTTCAGCAGGAAGGAATCGAAATGCCGCAAAAAGACTGGACCTGGGATGATTTCATGGATATTTGCAGAAAAGTGACCAAAGATACGGACGGAGACGGACGAATCGACCAGTTCGGAACCTATAACTATACCTGGCAGGATGCCATGTATACAAGTGGTGGAAGCGCATTTGACAACGAAAAGCAAAATGTAGACTTTTCCAATCAGTATGTAATCAATTCACTGAAATTTATGAAAGAACTTCTGGCCCTGAATCAGGGAGAAAATGTGACCCAGGAAGATTTTGATGCAGGCAAAGTCGCTTTCATGCCACTTACGTTTGCAGAGTACCGGACATACAAAACGTATCCATATAAGATCAAGAAGTACTCGAACTTCCAGTGGGACTGCACGACCTTTCCAGGCCGTACCAAAGGGGAGAATATTTCCAAGGTGGACGCACTTTTGATAGGAATCAATCACGATAGCACCAAAAAAGATCTGGCATGGGAGTTTTTAAAAGAACTTGTCTGCGGATATGAAAGCCAGCTGGATATTTTCCGCTATTCCCAAGGCGTATCGGTGCTGGAGTCCGTGACCAGATCGGAAGAAGCGGCCTCCATTATCCAGGAAGATATGGACAAGGAAGAACAGGTCATCAGTGGAGAATTGTTGTGCGATGTGATTGAACACGGAACCATCACGCCGAAATATTATCAGTATGAGACGTACGAACAGATGATCAGCCTGGCCAATACAGAAATCACAGAAATTTTCGAAAAGAATAAGAACATAGAAAGCAGTATGAAGATTTTTCAGAGGGAAATTCGTAAATATTTGAATCAGTAAACATCAGAAGCCCGGATACGATTGTGGAAGAAAACATATCTTCCCGGTCAGGTATCCGGGCTCTTTTTCTGCCAGAAACCACTTCAAGCCGCCAACTCTTTATGCAATAATGAAAATGATATGATAAAATAAGTGCTTTATTTTGCTGACGAGCATATCGAACAGCCGTATTCTCACAAAAGCTCAGTGACAGAAATCAAATACAGGAAACAGGAATACGGGGGCAGATACAGCACAGAAATAATGAAAGAAGGGAGGGGCGGAACAAGGTCGGTCCTGAGCGATATCAAACCGACTGGAACAGGAAAACCAGTCGGAAGCATCGCAAAAGAGAAAGGAAAAGGACATGGAAAGAAAAGGAGAAAATATTTACAGAAGGAAAGATGGACGATGGGAAGGAAGATATATTGCGGACCGGACCGAGGACGGAAGAGCAAAATACCGGTCGGTATACGCAAAAACCTATACCCAGGTCAAACAGAAATTACAGGAAGCAAAAGAAGAAACACAGCGGGAGCAGGAAAAGAGACATCTTCCGGAAATAGAAAAACCATTTTCGGAGTTTCTGTTCCAATGGCTGGAATATATTCAGCCGCGCATCAAAGAATCTTCCTATGTAAAGTACGCAAATCTGATTGAGCTTCACATTGACAAAGAAATCGGAGCAATCCAGCTTGGCAGGCTGACCCCGGCTGTCATCGATGAGTTTATCAGTACCCTTTTGACAGGAAAAGAAGGAACAGCGCCCCTTTCGGCAAAAACAGCTACAGATATTCTGGGAGTCGTACGGAATGTCCTGCGCTATATTAATATCCGCCACCAAAGGATCGACTGCGACCTCTCTCAGATCACAATTAAAAAGGAAGAAACACACATGCGGATTTTAAGCCGGGAGGAAGAAAAAGAGCTGATCCGCTATCTGATGGAGTATCCATCCCCGATGAACTGCGGAATCTTTCTGACTCTTTTTACCGGGCTTCGGATTGGAGAACTCTGCGCCCTGACCTGGGAGGATATTCACCTCAAAGAAAAGGAACTGTTTATCCGGAAAACCATGCAGCGCATTCAGAATAAACGGCCGGAACCAACACAACAGGAATGGGGGAACAGGACGAAAATCATCATCACTCCTCCCAAAAGCAGCAAATCCATACGGCATATCCCACTTCCGGACAGTGTGGCCGAAGTCCTGGGAGAATATCAGCGGTATGGACACGAGTATCTTCTGACCGGAAAAGAGAACTGCTATATCGAACCTCGCACGCTACAGTATCATTTCAAGAAGATATTGAGAAAATCCCGGATCGAGGAAGCAAATTATCACGCCCTGCGTCATACCTTTGCGACCAGGTGCATCGAACTGGGATTTGATATAAAAAGCCTCAGCGAGATTTTAGGACATGCAAGCGTGAATATTACACTGAACCGGTATGTGCACCCATCCATGCAATTAAAACGCGACAACATGGAAAAACTATCCGGCCTGATCGCAGGATAGGAAACACCATATCACGCCAGAACGGCAGCATAGAAATAACGGAAACGCACAAAAAATCGCAGAGTGTGATACTCTCGGAAATGATAAATACAATATGGCAAAGATCGGAAAACAGGGCATGTTGGGGAAAAGGGATCAAGTGACAAGAATTTTGACGCAAAAAAATCAGAAATGGAATGGCAGATTGACTGTAAGATGATACAACCGAAAAAAGAAATTTTCATTCCATATCGACCATGCTATTGACGATGAATACAGGAAATTTCTCAGGAAAACAGAAAAGGTCGGATAAAAAAGGCTGTCCACATTGTTGTCCTCATGCGGAAATTCCCAAGTTTTAGGTGTTGTTCCAGTATAAGGGAATTGCATTTTCTATTCGTTGTGTTATAATTAGGAAGGTGAAAACGGCTTTGCAGTTTTCACTGCTTCGTATACAAAAATAACGGGTTCGCAGAGTATCACACTCTGCGAAATGACAGTAGGTGGTGAGCGTCATCTGGTACGCAGTACGCTGTGAAGCGGGACAGGAACAAAAGACAGCAGAATACTGGAAACAAAAGCTTGCAGATCAGGCAGGAGAAGCATTTGTCTTCACTTATGAAAAGATGAAGCGCTATGAAGGAAGCTGGCATCTGCTGAAAGAGCCACTCTTTCCAGGATATGTCTTCCTCATTGTGAAAGAGGAAAGTCTGCCAAAAGACCAGAATCTGATTCCGGTAGGACTGGAGGAGCAAAGATTCCTGCAGGACATCGGCGGAAGCAGACATCACATCCCGATGTCACGGGGCTATATCAAAGAAGGACAGACCTGTGTGACAGAAGGACCGCTCTGCGGACGTGAGAGCCAGATCCGCAAGATCGACCGGCACAAACGTCTGGCGCGTCTGGAATGCCCGATAGATCAGTATCAGAGAAAAGGACTCTGGGCTGGCCTTGAAATTGTATCAAAAAGCTAAACTGCACAAACCAAAAAAGGGATGTGTAAAAGGGAAAAGAAGTTCCGGAAACAGCTGTGGTAAGAAGCCATGGTTGCGGAAGTGAATGGACAAACTGTTTGAAAAATAAAGTCTGGGGTGAGACTTTAAAAAATTTTTTCACCGCAGATATGGCGAAGCTATGTCAAAAACCAGATAAACTCCTGGTATAGGAGTCTCATCAAAAACGTTGATATTAGTGATAGAATGTGTTTGAATATATTTAAGGGAATATTACCATAAACACTTAAAATATCATTTATTACAAAGCGGAAGATTTTGCTGTATTATTGAGTGTTTCTGTTAAAATTTTTCAATATTTGGGCAGAGAAAGAATTATAAAAGCAAATCATACCCCAACTGACAGGCGTTGTTGCACTTACGACTAATATTTTCAATTTAAAGGGATAAATGTGGAAAATAGTCAGTGTTAAATTCTTATTTATGTCAGAGTAGATATTAAGAAATCAAAAAATGATTTGCAAAATTGAGTTACTTTCCTGTACCTTTCAGAAGACCATACGGTGTTCATAAATATAAAAGGCAGAAGGAGATGCAGAAATTGCTAAAGAGCTTTAAGACAGAAATCAATCCGACTCAAGAACAAAAAGCCAAGATAAGAAAAACAATAGGAACATGCAGATATGTTTACAATTTCTATCTTGCTCACAATAAAGAGCTGTATGAAAAAGGTGAAAAGTTTATGAGCGGCAAAAGTTTCAGTGTTTGGCTTAACAACGAGTACCTTCCGGGCAATCAGGATAAAGCATGGATAAAGGATGCGTATTCAAAAGCCGTAAAGAAATCTATTGAAGACGGATGTAATGCTTTTAAAAGATTTTTTAAACATCAGAGTTCGTTCCCGAACTTCAAGAAGAAAGGACGCTCCGATGTAAAGATGTATTTCGTTAAGAATAATCCGAACGATTTAGTTTGCGAAAGACATCGGATAAAAATTCCGACTTTAGGATGGATGAGACTGAAAGAAAAAGGGTATCTTCCAACAACAAAAGACGGATGGCAAATAAAGAGCGGAACGATTTCGATTAAGGCGGACAGATACTATGTGTCTGTTCTTGTAGAAATGCCGGATAGTCCTACTGTTAATAACAGTGGGGGAGGCATTGGAATAGACTTAGGGCTAAAAGAGTTAGCTGTTGTTTCAAATGGCAAGACTTATAAAAATATCAATAAATCAGCGAAAATCAGAAAATTGGAAAAACGATTGCGCAGGGCGCAGAGAAGCCTATCGCGTAAGTATGAAAACCTAAAGAAAGGAGAGTCCACTCAAAAAGAAAATATACAGAAACAAAAGTTGAAAGTACAGAAACTTCATCATAAAATTAATAATATCCGAATTGACTATATAAATAAAACAATCGCTGAGATCGTGAAAACCAAGCCGTCTTATATAACGATTGAAGATTTGGATGTCAGAGGAATGATGAAGAACAGGCATCTTTCAAAGGCTGTTGCATCTCAGAAATTTTATGAATTCCGAGTAAAATTAAAGAAAAAATGTGATGATAGAGGTATCGAATTAAGAATTGCGAACAGATTTTATCCTTCTTCTAAACTGTGTCATAGTTGTGGCTCTGTAAAAAAAGACTTAAAACTTTCTGACAGAATTTACAAATGTGAATGTGGCTATGAAGAAGATAGAGATGTGAATGCAAGCTTGAACCTAAGGGATGCAGTAATTTACGATGTTGCATAAGTCATGCAACCGTAAGGAAGTACCGAAGGCTATTTCGGGAATTAACGACTGTGGAGTGTACATGAACGTGTGAGTAGTGTGTTATTTGTAACCGCCAAAGCATACACTGCGAAGCAGTAAGAAGTATCCGTGAGGACTTTAATTTCTCGATGTGTTGAGTATATTGGAACACATTTTGAGTGGCAGAAGTTATGTGGTATGTCATACAGACTATGACAGGAAAAGAAGAAGAACTGACAGAAGTGCTGGACAAGATGCTGCCACAGGCGATATGTGAAAAAAGCTTTTTGATCAAACGGGAAACCTGTTGGAGATTGAAAGGCGAACACAAAATACAAAATGAAATCCTGTTTCCGGGGTATGTGTTTGTTCGAACACAGACTCCGGAAACATTGTATTATCAATTAAAAAAAGTACCAAAGCTTTCCAAACTGCTAAGCGACGGGGAAGAAGAATTCCTGCCGGTGCGGAAGGATGAGCAGGAATTTCTGGAAAGCCTGATTACGGTAGAGCAGAATGAGGGAAAAGAAGAATACATCGTAAAACGATCCGAGATCGAAACGGATGAAGAGGGAAATATCGTCTGGGCCGGAGCACCGCTTTCTCAGTATCTTGAAAATGTGGTCAGAAAAAGACTCCGGAAACGGTACGTTGTCATAGAAAAGGAACTGTTCGGCAAGAAACGGACAGTTCTTCTTAGTATCCGACTAAAAGGGGAAGAATAAGGGGAAACGTAGAAAGCTACGGAGCCATTATATTATAGAAGAAACACAAAAAACAGAACGAAATGAATATAGAAAACAAAGCAAGGATTTCCAATACGGAGGTCCTTATTTTTGTGGATAAAAGTAAGGAGTGAGGGAGAGAAGATGAGAAATCTTCTGATTTTAGGAGCGGGCGGCCATGGACATGCAGTTGCTGAGACGGCCAGAGCCATGCGGGATTCGGAAGGAAATCCGGTCTACGACAAGATCGATTTTCTGGATGATCTGAAGCCGGAAGCGATTGGGAAAATCAGTGAAATGCCGCTGTTTAAAAAAGAATATCAGGAAGTATTTCCTGCAGTCGGGAAATATGAGCAAAGACTGGAAATGTATGCGAAAGCAAAACGGTTTGGATTTATCGTTCCGATTCTGATCCATCCGGAAGCATATGTTAGCCCGTCTGCAGCTGTTGGTGAGGGGACAGTGATCCTGCCAAAAGCCGTTGTGCATACAGGAGCAAACATTGGAAAAGCATGTATTCTTTCGATCGGAAGTCTGACGGATCATGATTGCATGCTGGAAGACGGCGTCCATCTGGACTGTGGAGCAATTATCAAAGGAAGCAGAATTCCGGAGGGAGAGAGAATTTCCTGCGGGATGACGATAGAGAATCAAAAAGAAATGAGAAAGGGATAAACCAAGGGAGATATAAAAATCCCTTGTAATGGGAGTGTAGCCATGAAAAAGAGAAACTATCTGAAGAAAAAACAATATCTGGACATCTATTTATCTTTGATGGCGCTGGTGTTCCTGTCGCCATTCTTTCTTGCGCTGATGATCGCAATCAAACTGGATTCACCGGGACCGGTCTTTTTTAAACAGAAGCGCGTAGGAATTCACAAAAAACATTTTTATATTTTGAAGTTTCGGACCATGCGGACAGATACGCCGAAGGATATGCCGACTCATCTTTTAAAAGATCCAGATCAGTATATTACAAAGGTCGGAAAGTTCCTTAGAAAAACATCTCTGGATGAGCTGCCACAGATCATCAATATCCTGAAAGGGGACATGGCGATTATCGGACCGAGACCGGCACTCTGGAATCAGTATGATCTGATCGAAGAACGTGACAAGTACGGAGCGAATGATATTCTTCCGGGACTGACCGGATGGGCACAGATTCATGGAAGAGACGAGCTAGAAATTCCGGAGAAAGCAAAACTGGATGGTTACTATGTGGAGAACTTAAGTTTCGGCCTGGATGTGAAATGCTTCTTTGGCACGATCCTTTCTGTGCTGCGGTCAGACGGCGTGGTAGAAGGTGGAACCGGAGAGATGAAGAGGAGAGGTAAAAAATAGATGAAACGAGTATTGATTACAGGAAAAGACAGCTATATCGGAACTTCTTTCATCAACTGGGTGAAGGAAAAGCATCCGGGAGAATTTGAAACAGAAGAACTGGATATGATCGACGGCACATGGAAGGAAAAGGATTTTTCCGGATATGATGCCGTTTTTCATGTGGCAGGAATTGCACACCAGAAGGAAACAAAGGAAAATGCGCCTTTATACTATCAGGTAAATCGTGATCTGGCAATAGAGACGGCAAAGAGGGCAAAAGAAGCCGGAGCAAAGCAGTTTGTCATTCTCTCAACGATGAGTGTTTATGGAACAAATGTTGGAAAGATTCGAAAAGGAGACAGGCCGTCACCCAGGTCTCATTATGGCCGGGCAAAATGGCAGGCAGATAAAGTAATAGAAAGAATAGCTGATAAAACGTTCAGGGTAGCAGTATTGCGTCCACCGATGGTTTACGGAGAAGGATGTAAAGGAAATTATCAGCTCCTTAAGAAATTCGCTTTAAAGAGTCCGGTATTTCCGAATTATCGGAATCAGAGAAGCATGGTGAAAATTGATGTATTATGTGAATTTGTAGCAGAGTTGATTCAAAAAGGGAAAGGTGGACTTTATTTTCCGCAGAATTCGGATTACGTATGCACGACAGAAATGGTCAAACAGATTGCAGAAGAAAACGGAAAGAGCATCTGGACAACAAAGCTGTTTAATCCATTTATTAAGCTGGCTTTGAAAATGAAGATCGGAATGATAGAAAAAGTGTTTGGAGATTTGACGTATGAAAAATAGGAAGAAGAAAGATATATTGTTTTTATGCCAGTTTTTCTATCCGGAATATGTGTCATCAGCTACACTGCCATTCCAAACAGCACTTGCATATGCGAAAGCAGGATACAAAGTAGGTGCTCTTTGCGGATATCCGAAAGAATATAGTGATAAAAAGGTTCGACTGAAAGAAAAAATTCGGGGAATCGAGATAAAGCGTTTGAAATATCTTCAACTGGAAAGAAGTAATTTCATTGGGCGGCTGATTAATTATTTTTCGTTTACAATTGCAGCATTATTAAATGTATGGAGAATGAAAGATTACAAGTATGTGATTGTATACTCCAATCCACCAGTTCTGCCGATAGTTGCACTTTTGGCTAACAAATTGTTCCATACAAAGATTATTTTTGTTGCATACGATTTGTATCCAGAGATCGCAATTAAAACGGGAGTATTAGATTCGGGCAGCATTATCAGTAAGGTGATGCGTTGGATTAATAAGGAACTCTACTCTAAGGCATATAAAGTAGTAGCGCTTTCAAGTGAAATGAAAGAATTCATGAAAAAGAATAGAAATATTGATCCGGATAGAATTGTAGTCATTCCTAACTGGGATACAACAGTAAAATCAAAGGATGATGGACACAAGAACCGATTTGAAGAGGAATACAAAGGGAAAATTGTCATTTCCTATCTGGGTAATATGGGAACATGTCAGGATATGGAAACATTGATCGGAGCAATAAGAGAACTTAAAGACGAACCTAGGATTCAGTTCCTTTTTGCAGGACACGGAAATAAAAAAGAAAGCCTGAAAGAAATTGTAAAACGAGAGCATCTTAAAAATGTAAAAATCATGGATTTCCTGCAGGGAAAAGATTTTGAAGATGCCTTAGAAATCAGTACATGTTCTGTTGTAAGTTTGGAAAAAGGACTTGCAGGATTATGTGTGCCAAGTAAAACGTATAGTTATATTGAAGCAGGAATTCCGATTATTGCAATAATGGAAGAATCGGATATTACAAGAGATATCCAAGAGTATCAAAATGGATTTGTTTTTAATCAGGGAGATTCAAATACACTAAGCAATGTTTTAAGGAATTTAGCATGTAAGAAAGAATATATAAAATATTCGGGAATGGATGAAGTAAGAAGAAAATATAAACGATCAAATATACTGAGAAAATATCTTGAAATTATAGAATAGAGGTTCAGTATACAAAAACGAGGATATTTTATGAAATATTTAATGATTAATGTAGTTTGTGGAATAGGTAGCACAGGAAGAATTTGTACTGATTTGGCTGTAGAACTGGAACGACAAGGAAATGAAGTGAAAATTGCTTATGGAAGAGGAAATGTTCCAGAAAAATTTCAAAAATATGCAATACGAATTGGAACAGAAAAAGATGTCATAAGTCATTTCCTAAAGGCAAGATTGTTAGATGATGCTGGATTTGGTAGCAAAAGAGCAACGAAACGCTTTATCGAATGGGTAAAAGAATTTGATCCCGATGTTATTCATTTACACAATTTACATGGATATTATCTAAATATAGAAGAATTATTTAGATATTTGAAAAAAAGTGGGAAAAAAGTTATCTGGACGTTACATGATTGCTGGGCATTTACAGGGCGGTGCACCTATTTTAGTTATATAGGGTGTGATAGATGGCAAACAGGATGTTGGCAATGTCCACAGAAACAAGAATATCCTAAAAGTGTTTGGCTTGACAAGTCAAAAATTCATTGGCAAGAAAAAAAAGAGTACTTTACTGGGATTGATAATATGTTAATTTTAACTCCATCACAATGGCTTGCTGATTTAGTAGAGAAAAGTTTTTTAAAAGAATATCCAATAGAAGTAAAATATAATACAATTGATAAAACTATTTTTAAATATACATATAGTGATTTCAAAAAGAAACATAATATAGAAGACAAGAAGATGATTTTGGGCGTGGCTAGTGTATGGGATAAAAGAAAAGGTTTAAATGATTTTCTAGAATTAGCTAAGATGATACAAAAAGAATATATAATTGTATTAGTTGGAGTATCAAAAAAGCAAAAAGAATTTATAGAAAAGAAATATGCCAATATTTTGTGCATTCAGCATACGGAAAACATAGAAGAGCTAGTAAAGATTTATTCTGCAGCCGATGTTTTTGTCAATCCAAGCCGAGAAGAAACATTTGGAATGACGACAGTAGAAGCATTATCATGTGGGACGTGTGCAATAGTATATAAAGATACAGCATGTGAGGAGATAGCAAAAAAATACGGCGGAATAGTATGTGAACCATCGGTAAGAGATATATACAAAAATTTATTACGAATAAATGGTGAAAAATAGAGCGGAGAAAATAAAGAGTATGACACAAAATATTGGGTTTATAGTAGGAGATATTAGTAAAAGCGCTGGAACTGAGAGGGCAGTTATTAATTTGGCAAATATATTGTCAAAGCATAATTTTAACATCAAAATTATAAGTATTTATACTTCAGATAATCAAGATGCTTATTACCAGCTGGAAACAAATATTCAAATAATTCACTTGAATAAAAAAAGAGTGGGAGGAATAAAAAAAATAGAGCAATATATACGATTATTAGCTCAGATAAAGAAAATTGCTTGCAGTAATAGTATGGCGTATATTTTAGGTACTACACATGCATATAATTGTATGCTTGCACTTATACCAATGAGGACGAAAAAAATTGGATGTGAACACATGAGTTATTATTCATGTCCGAAAAAGAGTAGAATAATTAGGAGAATGTTGTATCCTAAGTTAGATAAAATAGTAACTTTAACAGAAACTGATAAAAAAAACTATACTTTTATTCCTGAAAAAAAGCTTGAAGCTATTCCTAATTCGCTTTCATTTGAATGTAATAATCCATCTGATTTAAAAACTAAAAGAGTCATAGCGGTTGGAAGACTTTGTAATGAAAAGGGATTTGATTTGTTGATAGAAGCAATTGATATTGCCTTTTCTGTATTAGAAGAGTGGCGCTTGGATATATTCGGGGAAGGCGAGGAACAAGAAAAGTTACAAAAATTAATTGATGAACACAAGTTAACAAGGAGAGTATCTATTCATCCACCAACGAAAAATATTGAATCAGAATTAATTAGATCAAGTATATTTGTTATGTCATCTAGAAAAGAGGGGTTTGGTCTTGCACTACTAGAAGCAGCAGAATGTGGTTTGCCTAGTGTAAGCTTTGAGGGGCTAGATGGACCAGAAGAAATTATTAAAAATGAGGAAAATGGGTTTTTAGTACAATTTGGAAACACTAAAATGTTAGCAGAAAAAATTATAGAATTAGCAGAAAACTATGAAAAACGGGTAGAATTTGGTAAGTGTGCACGGCAAACAGTAAAAAGATTTTCTGATGATGAGATTTATAGAATGTGGAAAAAAATATTAGGATAGGAAGGTATTAAAATGGAGATTGCAATTGTGTGTGATACCCCTTTGCAAGTATTAAACAGTATTAATTTATATTATCATCAATTACAAGGACTAAAATGTGATTTGTTTATTGCAGATAGTTTCCGATTATCAAATAGTATTACAGATAGAATTAGGAAAGAGAGTGTTTTTGAAAATGTTTATTACTACCATTATATTCCATATAAAGAAAATGGCGTAAAAAAAGTTATGGAAACAATTTTTCCTGAATTTTTCCTGAAAAAAGCATTATACAATAATCCAAAGAGCTCGTTGAGTGATTATAAAAAAATATATATAAGCATGCCAACCGTTTTCTCTGTATTATTGTCCTTATGTTGTCCATCTGCTCATTTATATTATTTTGAAGACGGAATGGGAAACTATAATGGAAGCATTACCATACAATTTCATAAAATGAGAAAAGTAATTAGAAATTTATTATTTCGAAAGTATCCAGATTTTTCTCCTAAGGCATTATATGTAAATAACCCTGCTTTATGTACAAGAAATGGTATTAAAAATGTAAAACAGCTTTATCCTGCAAATCTATGGGATGATACTTTTAAAGAACTACTATTTAGAGTGTTCGAAAAAAAAGGGGATAATATTTATAAAAAAGAGAGGTATGTATATCTAACACAACCTAATGATAGTAAAAACGAAGAAATTGAAAAAATAAATTTAGAAATATATGACACATTAAAAAATAAATGTAAAAATTGTATTATTAGGCCTCATCCGAGAGATAACTCAACTATTCCAAAATCCTTTAGAAATGTAGATAAAAATAATGATATGTGGGAATTGATTTGCCAAGACGATATTACTGAAGAGCATATACTTATTGGGCAGTATTCAACAGCACAAGTTATTAGTAAACTTATGTATGATAAAGAGCCAACTGTAATATTTACATATTTATTATATAGAGAAATATTAGGTGAACAAAAGGTAGAAAATATTTCTAAAGCGGTTCAAAATATTAAAAATTCGTATAGAAATAAAGATAGGGTATTGGTTGTCAATGATTTCGAAGAATTGTGTTATATACTAACTGAAAAATGTTAAAGGAGTTGCGATGGAAATAAAATATTCGGATTTAATTTACAATTTAATGCTATTTTCAATTGTAGTTGGATTTTTTCTGAACTCAAATCAAATCAGTACGATCGTTATTTTAATTCTGATTTTAGTATTAGCTTTTAATACAAAAAATGAAATAAGCTTTTCTAAGCAATCAATTATACTCATCGTTTCGAGTATAATTCTTTTATTATTCGGTTTATATTTTAAGGGAATATCTATAGCGTATACAATACTACGATTTATAACTGTTTTTGGATTATATATTTTAATTAAAAATAGATATTTTGAGAAGGAACACGATAGAGATACTTGGTTTTTTCGATTTATGTTCTTTCTTCTTATTATTAGTATAATAATGACGATTATCCAAGGGTCAGAATATTTTTATTTTGGCTTAAATAGAGAAGCAAATAGTTCAGCTATGATTGTATTTATGTTCTTTATGTATAGCAATAAAAAAGGAAAGGTGACAGGAATTATCATGGCTTTTTTGTTTGCTCTTTTCTTTAATGGAAGCAGAAGTTATTTAGCACTTATGCTTCTTTTTTACATTATTAGTTTCCTAAAGAAGCCAATAAATAGCATTATGACAAAATTTAAATTAAAAAAAATGACTCTAATTTTTTGCATATTATTTATTATGATGGCAATTTTTAGTTACTATTGGGTAAATAATGTATCTGTTGCCAACGTAACAGCTTATCATACTGGTCTTAATGATGAGTCTAACAGAGAGAGATTTGTGGCAAATGTTAAAGCTTTAGAAATGATGAAAAATGATGATGAAATACGAATTTGGGGCTATGGAAGTAATTTGTTAGAAGAGTTGGGAATTGATAATTCTTCCAATTCGTTGGCCATTTATTTGGGAACAAGACTAGTACAACCACATAACAGTTTGTACAATCCAATATTAAGAATGGGAATACTAGTTGGAATCATATATTTATTTATTGTAGCTAAATTAATCGATAGATATTTTAGTAAAGATAATTTAGCGTATATTTTACCTTATGTTCTTAATGCAATGTTTGTTCATTCTATGTTTGAGATGTCGTGGCTTGTTTTCTTAATTATTATATTATCATTGAAACAAAATAAATACCATTTCCGCAAGAAGAAAAATACTAAAGAAGCAACGGAAGAGAAAATAATGCTTTACTCTAAGAAATATGAGAGGATGAAATATATTGGCACAAACAAGTAATAACCAAAAAGCAATTAGTTCGGGCATTTGGTTTACAATAAGTAACTTTATTGTTAGGAGTATAGGATTTATTACAACACCTATTTTTACCAGACTATTATCAAAAGCTGAATTTGGAGATTTTAATAATTTTACTACATGGACAGGAATTATTTTAATTCTTACATCATTAAACTTAGAAGCTTCTTTAATAAGAGCAAGATTTGATTTTGAAGAAGATTTAAATGCATATTCATTGTCTATGATTTCTTTGAGCGCCTTATCAACGCTTATTTTTTTTGCTTTTTTTAATATATTCATTGAACCATTGGAGCAGGTTCTGGCAATGAATAAAATTGAAATCCGAGCAATGTTCATATATTTACTATTTTATCCGGCAGTTGCTATTTTTCAAAATGTTGAAAGATATAAATATAAATATAAGTGGACAGTTTTTACAAGCATGACCATTTCAATAGGATCTTCTTTATTGTCTGTTGTATTTGTATTAACTTGGGAAAATAAGTTGCTTGCAAGAATTACAGGATATATTTTGCCAGTGGCAATAATAGGAGTTGTTCTTTGGGTGTACTATTTAGTAATTGGGAAAAAAATAAGGATTATTTATTGGAAATATGCCCTGCCTTTTACATTGCCTTTTATTCCGCATTTACTTTCGATGTATCTATTGGGTAGCATGAATAAGGTTATGATAAAACAAATCTGTGGTTCGGAGGAACTTGCACTATATAGCTTGGCATATACAGTGGGTACATTGATTACGGTATTGGTAACTTCGATGAATAATGCATATAGTCCATGGCTTGGTGAACAATTATCGAAAAAGAACTATGGGTCAATAAAAAAATTTTCAATACCTTATATTTTATTTTTCACCTATTTTGCCTGCGGAGTTGCATTAATTACTCCTGAAATTTTATACATAATGGGAGGAACGTCATACATGAATGCTAAATATGTAATGCCTCCAATTACTGCAGGATGTTTAATGCAATTTATCTACTGTATGTATGTGAATGTAGAACAATATGAGAAAAAAACTATTGGAATGGCGATGGCAAGTGTTATTGCAGCCATTCTAAATTATTTTGCAAATCTATTTTTTATTAAAAGATTTGGATACATAGCAGCTGGATATACTACTTATTTTGGATATTTTATATTACTGCTAATGCATATGTACTTGGTGAAAAAAATAGGGAAAAGCCATGTCTATGATAACAAAAAGACAATTTTAATTGCAGTTCTTGCATCAGCCATCATTTTAACAACCAATTTAATCCTAAATTTTATTTTAGTACGCTATATATTAGCTGTCTGCTATGGGGGAATAGGAGTACTAATTATAATGAGATATAAAAGTCAGATTTTAAAATTTTTAAAAAGAAATTAGAAATTATGGAGGAAAATATATGAAAATATTGGCAGTTATTCCAGCAAGAGCTGGATCAAAAGGAGTTCCCAATAAAAATATTCGTATTATTGGTGGACACCCACTCGTATATTATTCAATTAAAAATGCACTTTCTTCGGAATATATTACAGATGTAATTGTATCTACAGATTCTGAAGAAGTGCGGATAATAGCAACGCAAATGGGTGCTACAGTAAAGTGGAGAGATGAAGCATTATGTAGAGATGAAATTACTCTAGATGCAGTAATTGCTGATGCCATCCCTAAAGACGAGAAGTGGGATTATATTATTACTATGCAGCCTACATCTCCAACCTTATGTGTAAAAACTTTAGATAAAGCAATTAAATATACTTTGGATAAGCAATTAGACACAGTAATTTCTGCAATTAATTCGCCACATCTCTCATGGGGAATAAAAGATGGAAAAAAAGTACCGAATTACAAAGAAAGATTGAATAGACAATATTTACCTCCATGCTATTTAGAAACAGGAGCCTTTGTTATATCAAAAGCGAATGTAGTAACATCAAAGACGAGAATTGGAGAAAAAGTTGATATATTTGAAGTTCCGGAAGAAGAGTCGCAAGATGTTGATAATTTCACCGATTTGCGTAGCGTGGCGGCTTCTTTAGAACGTCAAAAGGTTGCTATTTATGTAAACGGAAATAATAAAAGGGGAATTGGCCATATTTATCGTGCATTAGAAATAGCAGATGAATTTTATGTAAAACCAGATATTTATTATGATATAAACCAAACAGATAAAAAGGTATTTGGAATAACAACCCATAAACTTATTCCTGTAGATGGAATTGCAGAGTTGTTTGATAAGTGTAAAGAGGAGCAATATACAATATTTATTAATGATATTTTGAGTACGTCTATTGATTATATGATTGGTTTGCGAAGTGTGCTGCCAAAAGCTAAAATTGTAAATTTTGAAGATGATGGAGAAGGAATTATTAAAGCAGATCTAGTATTTAATGCTCTTTTCCATGATAAAGAATTTCCTCAAGTTTATGCCGGAGAAAAATACTATATTTCTGGAAAGACTTTTATGTTCTACGAGCCAATAAAAATAAAAGATAAAGTTTCTAAAGTTTTTATTTCTTTTGGAGGAGCTGATCCACAAAATTATTCAGATCGATTGTTAGCAATGATTACAAAAGAAGAGTACAAACAATATGAATTTATTGTTGTTTTAGGACGAGCTAAGTCTAATGTGGATGAATTGATGAAATATAATGAATATAGCAATATTACAGTACTTTATGATGTGGCGAATATGCCGGAATTAATGAGTAGATGTGATATTGGCATTACATCAAGAGGTCGTACAGGTTATGAACTAGCTATGTTAGGAATTCCATCTATTTCGATGGCTCAGAATCAGAGAGAAGAAAAACATGGATTTGTATGTAATGAAAATGGATTCAGCTATATCGGATTAAACCCAGCAGATGAAATTATCGAAAGTGTATTAAAGATGTATTTAAATATGTCTAAAGAAAGTAGGCAGAAGTTCCAAAATATGTTACTTAGTCATGACTTACGTGGCGGGCGTAAAAGAGTTATGAATCTAATTAATGGATTATAAATTAAAAGCAAAGGAGATTGAGAGAAATGAAAAAACCATATTTAATAGCTGAAATGGGAGTTAATTTTTATGATACCGCGCGAGAATTAGGAATAAGTCCTCTGCAAGCGGCAAAACTTTATATTGATGAAGCAGCAGCGGCAGGGATTGATTGTGCTAAATTCCAGTCTTATAAAGCAGGGACAATTGTATCAAAAAATTCACCGGCATACTGGGATACAACTAAAGAACCGACAAAAACACAGTATGAACTTTTTTTAAAACATGATAGTTTTGGAAAAGAAGAATATTTGGAGTTATGTAATTATACGCATTCGAAAGGTATGGATTTCACTTCTACACCATTTGATTATGCATCGGCAGATTACTTAAAGGATATGGTGGATTTTTATAAGATTTCTTCATCCGATATTTCAAATCTTCCGTTTGTAAGATATATCGGGGAAAAAGGTAAACCTGTATATATGTCTGTAGGAGCTGCATATCTATCGGAAGTAGATGTTGCTGTAAGAACTCTTAAAGAAGCAGGTTGTAAAGATATTGTACTTATGCATTGTGTACTTTCATACCCTACAGATCCTAAAAATGCTAATCTTAGAGTGATTGAAACATTAAAGAAAGACTTCCCTGATATTAAAATTGGCTTTAGTGATCATGTAGCGCCAGATTCGACTATGATGACTTTGGCAACGGCATATTTATTAGGAGCAGAGGTTATAGAGAAACATTTTACTTTAGATAAAACACTTCCAGGAAATGATCATTATCATGCAGGAGATCCAGAAGATTTTAAGAAAGCTATAATGAATTTTAGATGGATTGACGCTATCTTAGGATCACCGGAAAAAACAGTTCTTGACTGCGAAATTGTGCCAAGAAGAGAAGCAAGAAGATCGCTCGTACTTACAAGAGATATGAAAAAAGGAGAGACTATCAAACCGGAAGACTTAATGCCGAAAAGACCTGGAACGGGAATTTCGCCAGAGTTTGCAGATATTGTAATTGGTCGTCAGGTAAAAAAAGATTTAGAAGAAGACACAATTCTTACTTGGGATATGATATAGAAAAGTGGCAATTGTTTTGAGAAGATTTTTGAAATCGAATGTGTAATAGTGTAGAAAACTTCTGGAGGGAGAAAAATAATATGTTCAACAACAAAACACTTTTAATCACAGGCGGTACAGGCTCGTTTGGAAACGCAGTTCTGGACCGTTTTTTAATGACGGATATTAAAGAGATCCGTATTTTTTCAAGAGATGAATTAAAACAGGACAACATGAGACATTACTATCAGAGAGAGTTCCCGGAATACAGCGATAAGCTGAAATTCTACATAGGTGATGTACGGGATATCAATTCTGTAAGAAACGCAATGCATGGAGTGGACTACATTTTCCACGCGGCAGCATTAAAACAGGTTCCATCCTGTGAGTTCTTCCCGATCGAAGCAGTAAAGACCAATGTCCTTGGTACAGAAAATGTTCTGACCGCAGCGATCGAAGAGGGCGTGAAAAAGGTCATCTGTCTTTCTACCGATAAGGCGGCTTATCCGGTAAATGCTATGGGTACCAGCAAGGCAATGATGGAAAAAGTAATTGTGGCCAAATCCAGAACAGTAGATCCGGCTAAGACATCCATCTGCTGTACCAGATATGGAAATGTGATGTGTTCCAGAGGTTCCGTGATTCCGCTGTTTATCAGCCAGATCAAAGAAGGCAAGGACCTGACACTGACAGAGCCGACCATGACCAGATTTATCATGAGCCTGGAAGAAGCAGTAGAACTTGTTGTATTTGCCTTCCAGAATGCGGAGAGCGGAGATATCATGGTGCAGAAAGCTCCGGCCTGCACGATCGAAGTGCTGGCAAAGGCGGTTCAGGAACTGTTCCATGCGAAGAATGAGCTGAAAGTCATTGGTATCCGGCATGGAGAGAAGATGTATGAGACGCTGCTGACCAATGAAGAGTGTGGACATGCCATCGACATGGGTAATTTCTACCGGGTTCCGGCGGACAAGCGTGATCTGAATTACGATAAATATTTTAAAGACGGAGATATTGAGAGAAATCCATTAACAGAATTTAATTCCAATAATACAGAACTTTTAGGAGTGGAAGCGGTCAAAGAAAAACTGCTTTCACTTTCTTATATTCAAAATGAATTAAAAGAATGGGAGAATCAGTAATGAAGATTTTAGTTACCGGAGCAAAAGGGTTTGTAGGAAAAAATCTGGTTGCTTCTCTGAAAAACATCCGGGACGGAAAAGACCGGGTGCATCCGATCAAAGGACTGGAACATCCGGAAGATCTGACCATCTACGAGTACGATATCGATTCTACACCGGAAGAACTGGATGCATACTGCCAAGATGCGGATTTCGTCTTTAATCTTGCAGGAGTCAACCGTCCGAAAAATCAGGAAGACTTTATGAAAGGGAATTTTGGATTTGCTTCCACACTTCTGGACACATTAAAGAAATATGGAAATAAAGCACCAGTTATGCTTTCCAGCAGTATTCAGGCAAGTCTCACCGGGCGTTTTGCGGGAAGCGAGTATGGAAAGAGCAAACTGGCAGGGGAAGAACTGTTTCAGAAATACAGCAAGGAGACGGGCGCGAAAGTGCTGATTTATCGTTTCCCGAACCTGTTTGGAAAGTGGTGCCGTCCGAATTATAATTCGGCAGTGGCGACTTTCAGCAACAATATTGCCAACGATCTTCCGATTACTGTCAATGACAGAAGCACGGAGTTGGAGCTTTTGTACATTGATGATCTGATTGAAGAAATGATTCTGGCACTGAACGGAGAAGAGCATCGGGATGAGCAGGGATTCTGCATCTGTCCGGTGACGTTCCATGTTACACTGGGAGAAATTGTGGATCTGTTGTATCAGTTCAAGGAAAGCAGAAACGATCTGTCCGTTCCGGATATGAGCGATGGATTTACAAAACGTCTGTATGCCAACTATCTTTCCTATCTGCCGGTAGATGGATTCTCTTATAAGTTAAAGATGAACAAGGATGACAGAGGAAGTTTTACAGAGATTTTGCGGACCGTAGATCGTGGGCAGGTGTCTGTCAACATTAGCAAGCCGGGAATTACGAAGGGGCAGCATTGGCATCATACAAAGAATGAAAAATTCGTAGTGGTATCCGGAAGAGGGCTGATTCAGCTCCGTAAGATCGGTGAAGATGAAAATGGAAATCCGTATCCGGTTGTCAATTATGAAGTAAACGGCGATGATATTACGGTAGTAGAGATGATTCCAGGATACACCCACAATATTATCAACCTGTCAGAAACAGAGAATCTGGTGACGGTCATGTGGGCAAATGAGCCGTTTGATCCGGAGCATCCGGACACCTTTGGCGAGCCGGTATCATAAAATCATTATCGCTCGGAAAGAATAAAAAAGAACAGCATCTGGAATCTTTACAATCTGTTTTACGGGTGTTATACTTGGAAAAACAGAAAGGGGGATTATCATGAATTATGCTCGCATTTCAGACCAGCCCTTTGTTACATCAAAGGATTTAACTGTCAGAAAGCCATTGTCAAAAGAGGCAAAAGCGAGAAGAGAGTATATCCGCAATCATCAGTTTTCTATCAGTGTTAATCCTTCGACACAGGAGGCAAAGTTACAGGTCATAAAGGAGTAAAATGAATCAAAAGATTACTGTTGTTCTTTATGATGCCAGCTTACAACAGCTGGCATCGTCTTTCCATTCTGGTAATGATTATCTTGATCGATTCTTAAGAGTTCCCGATTCATTAGACGATAATATTGGAAAAACATACGTTTTAGTGTTTGAAGATCGAAAAACTATTTTAGGATATTATAATCTTGGAGTAGGGTATATCGAACAGTTTGTAGACGGTACTGTTTGGAAGATTGGAGGATCTATTCATATTAACTGTTTCGCTTTAGATGAAACATACCAGGGGCTACAGATTTGGAGTCCGAACGGTGAACAGATTAAACTATCCGATGTACTGCTTACAGATTGTATGCAGAGAATAGCGGATATAAGGCAGAACCATCTTGGTTTTACTTTTGTGACATTAAGTTCTACCAGGGAAGGGTATCATCTATATTTGCGAAACGGATTTGAAAAACTGGACGATGATATGAATTTTTCTATGGAAGAATCGGAAGAGGGCTGTATTCCCATGTATTATGCGATTGATGTAGAATAGGAGAAAATATGAGAACAGATTATTCAGATATTCATTTTAAAGAAAATGGAAAATTAAAATTATTAATTATCGTTGGAACCCGCCCGGAGATTATCCGGCTTGGTGCGGTGATAAACAAATGCAGAAGCTATTTTGACTGTATTCTGGCCCATACAGGACAGAATTATGATTACAACCTGAACGGCGTCTTTTTCCGTGATCTGAAACTGGATGATCCGGAAGTTTACATGGACGCAGTGGGTGATGATCTGGGAGCGACAGTTGGAAATATCATCAACTGCTCCTACAAGCTGATGAACCAGATCAAGCCGGATGCGCTTTTGATCCTTGGAGATACCAATTCCTGCCTGTCTGCGATTGCGGCGAAACGGCTGCATATCCCGATTTTCCATATGGAAGCAGGAAACCGCTGCAAGGACGAGTGTCTGCCGGAAGAGACAAACCGCCGGATTGT
>ERZ1643246.1356-NODE-1356-length-26901-cov-17.443902_pt1 | contig 26901 bp, 24 predicted proteins | sample MGYA00579265_ERZ1643246 | MGnify/ENA primary metagenome ERZ1643246 (study PRJEB29033, sample SAMEA4952261) | chicken gut metagenome | biome: Broiler Chicken; feature: Gastrointestinal Tract; material: Caecum | place: Ireland | collected 2018 | study: Broiler...
GGATTTTTTTGCTGAAAGGAGATAGAAAAATGGCTGATATTCGACTGATTGAGGAGCTGACGAATGCGTTTGGCCCAAGTGGATTCGAAGAAGAGGTATGCCGGGTGATCTACCGCCATACGGAGGAGTTTCAGGTGTCCAACGACGCGATGTGTAATGTTTATATGAAACGGAAGGACTTTTCCGGAAAGAAGCCGGTGGTGATGCTGGATGCTCATCTGGACGAATGTGGATTTATGGTGCAGTCCATTCGGGAAAACGGACTGTTAAATATATTGACCCTTGGAGGTTTCCATCTGACCAGTCTTCCGGCCCATTCGGTGATCGTACGGAATGGGAAGGGAGAGAAGATCAAAGGGATCATCACTTCCAAGCCGGTACACTTTCTGAAAGACAGTGAGAAAGGAAATCAGAGTCTTGATATCGAGGAACTGGCGGTGGATGTTGGCGCCTGCAGCAGAGAGGAAGTCGAGGAATCCTACGGGATCCGTCCGGGAGATCCGATCATGCCGGACGTTTCTTTTGAGTATCAGGAAAAGCGCGGAATCTGCTTTGGAAAAGCGTTTGACAACCGTCTGGGCTGCGCCTGCATCATTGAAACTATGCGGGAACTGGCGAAGGATTCATCGCTTGCGGTGGACGTGGTCGGCGCGTTTGCCGCGCAGGAGGAAGTGGGCACCCGTGGAGCCACGGTAACGGCCCAGGCAGTGAAGCCGGACCTGGCGATCGTGTTTGAGGGATCGCCGGCGGACGATTTCTATTATGTGGCCGGACTGGCCCAGTGTGTGATGGGCAAAGGCGTGCAGATCCGCCATATCGACAAGAGCTATATTTCAAATCCGGTATTTATGGATCTGGCTCATCGGATCGGAGACACGAAGGGAATCCCTTATCAGGACGCTGTGAGAAGAGGCGGCAGCACCAATGCAGGAAAGATCAGCCTGGAGGGACAGGCGGTGCCGGTCCTCGTGCTGGGAATCCCGTCCCGCTATGTACACAGCCACTATAATTTCTGCGCGGCAAAGGATGTGGATGCGACGGTATCCATGGCGGCGGAAGTGATCCGCAGTCTGGATCAGGAAATGATCGCAAAGATTCTTCGGAAAGATATCAGGAACGTCTGAGATCGGTTGACGGAAATTGACGCGGTAAATGTGTCAGGAGGAAAAGATATGAAGGTAATGACATTTGGCGAGATCATGCTGCGGCTGAAGACTCCGGAATATCTCCGGATCCTCCAGTCAGATGCATTTGAGGCAAGTTACGGAGGCGCCGAGTCCAATGTGGCTGTCTCTCTGGCGATGTTTGGGGATGAGGCGGCGTATCTGACAAAAATTCCGGATAACCCGGTGGGAATAGCGGCTCTCGGGGAGGTGCGCCGGTTTGGCGTGGATACCTCGCAGGTTCTTCACGGCGGTTCCCGTCTGGGGATTTATTATTTCGAAAAGGGTACGGATCTCCGGCCGACGAATGTGGTATATGACCGGGAATACAGTGCTCTGGCGATGGCGGATGCCGGCGAGTTTGCATGGGGAGAAATCCTTGAGGGGATTGATATCTTTTATTTTTCAGGGGTGACTCCGGCGATCAGCACCAGTGTGGAACAGGCGGTTCTGGAAGCGTTGCAGTATTGTCATGATCACGGAATTCAGGTGGTCTGTGATCTGAATTATCGCTCGAAAATGTGGAGCACGGAAAAGGCGCAGGAGGTCATGAAAAACCTGATGAATTATGTGGATCTCTGTATTGCTAACGACGAAGATTTCGAGTCGACGCTTGGAATCCATGCTTTTGACGGAAATATGGCCCACGGCATCGATCAGATCGACAGTTACAGGAAAGGGATGGAAGAGATTCTGCGCCGGTATCCGAACTGCAAGGCGGTGGCGAGTGTTTTGAGAAATATGCGCACTGTTGAGGACGGTGACTGGATGGGCATTTATCTGAAGGATGGAAAATTTTATGAGAGTCCGGTACACACCGTTCACAGTCTGGAAGCGGTGGGAGCAGGGGACGCCTTCGCCGGCGGACTGCTTCACGGGATCGTCCGAGGGTTTGATCCTCAGAAGACCATCGATTTTGCAATCACCGCGAGTGTGCTGAAACTGATGATCCAGAAGGACTTTAATATCGTCACGGAGCAGGATGTGCTCCGGGTGATGAAATCGAAAGATACGAACCTGCAGAGATAATGCCGGGATGTAACCGTCTCGCCAGCTGAACTGTAACGTCGGGGTACCGTTCAGCCGACGGAACGGTTGCAATGCCGGACCGGATATGGTAATAAAACAGTGGACGAATGTCTCTGCCGGGCGTAAAATATAGGCAATGACAGAAAAATACAACAGAAAGGACTTATGGCTATGAAGTACGATTTTACTACGATTCTGGACCGCAAGGGTCATGATGCGATCGCTGTGGATTCGATTCCGATCCCCGGCGCGGAAGTTGCAGAGGGATTTTCGGCAATCCCCATGTGGGTGGCTGACATGAACTTTCCGACGCTCCCGACGATTCTCGCGGAGGTTGGAGAACGGCTGAAACATCCGCATTTCGGTTATTTTGCTCTTTCGGACGAATATTTCGACAGCATTATCCGCTGGCATAAGGACCGTTTCGGCGTGGAAGGTATTACGAAAGAAGATATCGGTTATGAGAACGGAGTGTTGGGCTGTGTGGCTTCCGCGCTTCAGGCGTTTACCGCGCCGGGGGAAGCTGTGCTGCTGCATTCTCCTACATATATCGGTTTCACCGGAACCATGAACAATAACGGACGGAAGATGATCCTCAGTGATCTGGTGCGGGACGAGAACGGCGTATGGCGCATGGATTATGAGGATATGGAACAGAAGATCGTGGAAAATCATATTCACTGTGCGATCTTCTGTTCCCCGCATAACCCGACGGGAAGAGTCTGGGAGAGAGAAGAGATTGAGAAAGCGATGGAAATCTATCGGAAACATGACTGTGTCGTGATCTCCGATGAAATCTGGTCGGATATCGTACTTCCGGGAGCAAAGCATATCCCGACGCAGAGCGTTTCCGAGGATGCAAAGAACCGGACCATTGCGGTGTATGCGCCTACCAAGACCTTTAACCTGGCAGGACTGGTTGGCTCCTACCATGTGATCTATAATTCTTATCTGCGTGACCGTGTGGTAAAAGTTTCGGAGATGTCCCATTACAATATGACGAACGTATTGTCTGTCCATGCGCTGATCGGTGCGTATAAACCGGAAGGCCGCGAGTGGGTGGATGAGTTGTGTCAGGTGTTGGGCAGCAATGTGGATTACGCCTATGATTATATTACCCGGAAGTTTAAGGGAGTATCACTGGCAAAACCACAGGGCACGTATATGCTGTACCTGAACTGTGAGGAATGGTGCAAAGAGCATGGCAAGACGATGGATGAACTGCTTCGGGCAGGGGTACGTGTCGGCGTGATCTGGCAGGATGGCCGGCCGTTTAACCGTCCCTATGCGATCCGTATGAATCTTGCGGTTCCCCATGCGAGAGTTGAGGATGCGATGGACAGGCTGGATAAGTATGTGTTTAACGGAAGTCTGGAGGAGTAAAAAACAAATATAAAAAAGAGGAGACTGCAGGTAATAGTGTGCGACTGCAGTCTCCTTTTTTTGTGATACATCCTGCAAGCGGCTGCCGTGTTTGCCGGAACAGGTCTTTGCTTTTGCGCCGGTCTGTGCCAAACGAGGGGAGGAATCGTCCTTATTCCATCAGAAAAAATCAGGACTTGCGTTTGAAATAAATTCACAGTAAAATATATTTAGAAAATACTAAAATATTTAAAGTTATATTAAAAAAAGGAGAAAATATGTTGCATCTAAACGACTGTATGAGAAACACCAATCCGGAATTCGGGTCTCATGATCCCTCAATGATGTACGATCCAATAAGTGGACAGTACTATTCTTACAGCACAGATGTTTTTATGCCAAGTTGTGGTTTGAAGGATAAGATTGGAATTCCGGTCAGAGTGTCTGAAGATCTGGTGAATTTCAAGTATATTGGTACGGTATTATCGCCGAATGCGATCCGTGAAGCGAGAGATAATGGAGAACATTCGCCTACAGAAGGCTTCTGGGCGCCATTTGCTGAGTATGTAAACGGGGAATATCGTTTATATTATTCCGCAACAAAGGCTTTTGGAAGCTGGGAGTCACGAATTTGGCTCGCTGTTTCCGAACGGCCGGAAGGACCTTTCGAGAATCGTGGAGTTGTGGTGGATACCTGGAATACACCGTATACCAGTCCAAATGGGATTGATCCTCATATTATCTGGGCGGAAAATATTCCGTATCTGGTGTACGGTTCTTTTTTTGGAGGTATTTATCTGAAGGAGCTGGAAACGCAGACCGGACTTTCCGCCGGCTCGGTGACTGACCGCGGAGTTTGTATTTCCAGAAAACCGACAGGACAGAAGCTTGATGGGCCGGAAGGGGCTTCCGTAATCTATCATTCGGAAACGGGTTTTTATTATCTTTTTCAGTCTTATGGGTGGCTGGGAGATACCTATGATATTCGGGTTGGGCGCAGTCGAAATGTGAAAGGGCCTTATGTGGATATTAGTGGTCGTAGTCTTGTGGGAGAAAGCCCGGGAATTAAGCTGGCGAATAGTTACTGCTTTGTATCAAAACATCCGGAAGTGATGGAGCATCCGGAAAAGGCTGACGCAGGATGCGCCGGGAAAGACAACGAGGAAGCAGAATGTCACAGTGGATGGAAGTGGGCAGGGTTTCGTGGACCGGGGCATGGGGTACCGTTTTATGATCCTGTTTCGGGGGAATATTACTTTGTTCACCACATTCGGGACGGCGCTGAAATTTACCGAAAGTATGACCGGGCAGAAAAGAGGAATAACTACACAATGCATTATCTGATGGTGCGCCGTATGTATTTTACGAAAGATGGATGGCCGGTTTTTTCTCCGGAACCGTTTACGGGAACAGAGAAAAGAGTAGAACGGTCTGTGAAAATTCCTGCCGGACAGGAGCGGCAGTGGGAGATTATTTTTTTTGATGATAGCGGAAATGAACAGAAGAAATCGGAGTTTGTGACATTGGCCAGGGACAGTATCCTTCTGAGCAGGGGAATTTTAATTTCAGGATGGGATTTTGAAAATGGAAAAGAGGCATTATTGCTGTCCGGAATTGACGAATTAGGGGTTGCATATTGGGGAAAATACAGGTAGAATTGTATTTTAGAAGTAATTAAAATAGTTATTGTGTTTTCAAACAGATGGTAGAACGTATTTGGGGGAATGATACATGCTTCATTTGAAAAGTCTCGATGAAGGATTGCCGGTTTTCAAGGCGCTGGGATCGGAAATCCGCATTAATATTATTAAAATTTTACTGGAAAAGCGCCAGATGAATATGAATGAACTCGCATCGAGTCTTGGCATTACCAACGGTGCGCTGACCGGACATATCAAGCAGCTGGAGCGCTGCGGCATTGTGAAAGTTTTGGCGGAACATGCAGGACATGGAAATCAAAAGATTTGCCGTGTGAATGTGGACAAGATTCTGGTGGATGTTGCCGGAGAAGATGAAGAGATAGGAAATGATATCTATACGACTTCTTTGCCCATTGGCCATTATACCGATTACCAGGTATTTCCAACCTGTGGAATTGCAACGGGAGAGGCGTTGATTGGAACTGTGGACGATCCCAGGTACTTTGCTCATCCGAATCGTATGAATGCACAGATTTTGTGGTTTACCAGAGGATATGTGGAATATATAATACCGAATCTGCTCCCGGTATCCCAGAAGATCGATCAGATCACGATTTCTGCGGAGATTAGTTCCGAGGCGCCTGGAATTAACAATGATTGGCCATCAGATATTTCGTTCTATTTAAATGATGTGGAAATTGGGACCTGGACAAGTCCCGGGGATTACGGAGATGTACAGGGTATTTTTACTCCTGATTGGTGGTTTCCCAACTGGAATCAGTATGGATTATTAAAAATGATCGTAATTAACAAAAAAGGAACATTTGTGGATGGTTTGAAAATTTCGGATGTAAATATCCGGCAGTTTGATTTAAACTATAACAGTACCATTCGCTTTCGTTTTATGGTACGAGATGATGCGAAGAATGTAGGAGGACTGACAATTTTTGGAAGTCAGTTTGGAAATTATAATCAGGATATAAATGTACGGATTAATTACAGTCCGATGAAAGAATCGTCAGAAGCAGTAAAATAATAAAACGAAGGGCCGGAAAGAATATCGTTTCTTTCCGGCCTTTTGTTTTACAGCTGATTTCTCAGGCAAGAAAAATCTGACGATAGTATGCAGACAATCCATTGTGAAATATTACCTAAAATAGCGATGAAAAACTAAAGTATTTTACTAAAAACTAAAATATAAGTTGCACTTTTGCCTTGTTCCGGTTATACTAAGAAAAAGACATGATACCGGAATATAGAGACAGACCGGTATTCGGTTACGATAGGAGGATACTATGAACAGAGACAACTTTAAAGTTACAGACTATAATCAGCCGTTAATCGAACAGCGTGCAGATCCGTATATGTACCGTCACATGAACGGAACATATTACTTCACGGCCTCTGTGCCTGCGTATGATAGGATTGTGCTTCGCAGTGCAGATACGGTTAAAGGGCTGGCTTCCGCTTCGGAAGTTACCGTATGGAAAAAACACGAGTCCGGACCACAGAGTGAACATATCTGGGCGCCGGAACTCCATTTTCTGGATGGAGAATGGTATATCTATTATGCGGCAGGAGAAAAAGAGGATGTGTGGAAAATCCGGCCTTATGTGATTCATTGCACCGGATCAGATCCGATGACAGATCCATGGGAGGAGATGGGACCGCTGCAGGCGGCTGATGACGATGAGTTTTCTTTCCAGGCATTTTCGCTGGATGCTACTGTGTTTGAGCACAAGGGCGAGAAATATATTGTTTGGGCGGAAAAAACGGGAGTAGGAAAACAAATTTCCAATCTTTATATCGCCAGGATGGCGACGCCTTGCAAACTGGAGACTGTACAAGTCCTTCTAACCACACCGGATTATGACTGGGAGCGTGTGGGATTTTGGGTGAATGAAGGTCCGGCAGTATTGAAACATGATGGTAAGATCTTCCTGACATTTTCTGCCAGTGAGACAGGAGCATGTTATTGTATGGGGCTTCTGTATGCGGACGAAAACGCTGATCTTCTGGATCCTCAGCAGTGGACGAAAAAAAGAATGCCGGTTCTGACGACAGATGAGGAGAAAGGCATTTTCGGACCGGGGCATAATTCTTTTGTGAAAGCGGAGGATGGACAAACAGATCTCTGTATTTACCATGCAAGACAGTATGATGAAATTATCGGGAATCCATTATATGATCCTAATCGTCATACAATGGTAATGAAAATTACATATGATAAAGAAGGATTTCCGGTTTTCAGATATGAAAGAGATTGAGAATTGCAGATAAAGATATGGATAGCAATGATTGACTGTTTCAATATTTAGAAAAATCTAAAATAATAAAAAAAATAAAAAATACTATTACGATATGCACAAATTAAACTGTGATAAACTGTGGATTTTTAATGAAAATGACATATAGTATTAGAAAAAAACTAAAATAATATTGTAATATCTAAAAATGTGTGCTATATTGAACACATAAAAACAGTTGTATTCTCGCAGGGATGAATATGACAGAAAACGATCGCTGAATAAAAGTGATCCAGAAAAAAAGGAGGATAAAGCTATGAAGTTGAAAAAAGTAGCTGCCCTGGGAACTGTAGTAGCTGTAACTGCAACCACAATGTTGAGTGGATGTGGAAATTCTAACAGCAGTAAGACTGAAGATGGAAAGGCGAATCTTACAGTATTTGTCTACATGCAGGATCATGAGAAGGAAGTTTACACCAAAATGATTGATGAGTTCAAAGAGGCTCACAAAGACACGGTGGCAAACATTGACTTCCAGGTGACTACCCAGGATGAATATGCGACGACTCTGACCGGTATGATGACTTCCGGCGATCTTCCGGATGTCTTCTATGTAGGACCGGAATCAGTGGCGGATTATGTAAAGAATGGATATCTGGCAGATCTGACTCCGCTGCTGGAGGAAAACGATATTTCTACAGACGATATGGCTCAGAACGTACTGGATACATACAGATATGACGGATCTTCTACAGGAAGCGGAGATCTGTATGCACTGCCGAAAGATTCTTCTACCTTTGCTTATGCATATAACAAGGATCTGTTTGACGAAGCAGGACTTGATTATCCGGATCCGGAAAATCCGTATACTTACGATGAATTTGTTGAAGTTTGTCAGAAACTTACAAAAGATACGGATGGCGATGGAGAGATTGATCAGTGGGGTGCAGGTTTTGCCGATACCTTTATGCTGTATCCGTTTATCTGGTCCAATGGTGCAAGTTTCCTGAGTGACGATTACAAGACAGTAACCGTCGACACTCCGGAATTTAAGGATGCACTTCAGAAATATGTGGATCTGACACTGAAATATAAAGTAACACCTACGGTTGAGCAGGATTCTTCTCTTGGTGTATATCAGAGATGGCTGGCGGGACAGGAAGCTTTCTATGCATGTGGTACCTGGGATGTCGGAGCATTCATGGACGATGAAACCTTCCCGTTTGACTGGGATCTGTGTGGTTTCCCGACATTGTCCACAGGTGTTTCCTGCACATGGAACGGCACGGTAGGATTCTGCATCTCCGACAAGAGTGAGAACAAGGAAGAGGCACTGCAGCTGATTTCCTTCCTGAGTACTGACCTGGATGGCCAGAAGGAACTGTCCGGTGTAACCGGTGAGGAATCTATCCAGCTTCCGAATATCCAGAGTTACGCGCAGAACGATTTCGTACAGGCTGTAAAAGATGGTGAAGTAGCATATCCTTCTAACGTAGAAGTATTCTTTAACTATATGAACGGTACAGATAAATATAGCGGAAGAATGCAGGAATCTACTTACACACCGAATGCGGAGTGGCAGGATATTTTCTTTGAAGGTCTGGCGAATGTGAAGAACGGTACAGAGAGTGTAGATGACTATATCGCAGAGGTTGCACCGAAGATGCAGGAGTCCCTGGATACTGCATGGGAGAATGCCGATTAAAAGGCAGGAAGTAACCAGGATTTATTAAGAGCAATAGGCGGCAGGAGGACAGCCCGGGAAAAAGAACTGTTCAGTTTGTTGAATGGTTGTTACAGAACAGAATTGAAAAAAGGGGGTTCTCCTGCTTCTGCTGATTGTGGAGGTAAGCTTAAATGGCTGAAAAAACTAAGAAAAAACTGAGCAAGGCGGCCCTGAGGGAAGAGCGGTGGGGCCGTGCGTTTGTTGCTCCGCCGTTTATCGGTTTTCTGATTTTTATGGCGTTTCCAATCTGTTTTGCATTTGTTGCCAGTCTTACCACTTGGACTGGAACAAATAATATGATGGACAATTTTGTTGGTGCTCAGAATTACATAAATCTGATTCAGGATGAAAAATTCTGGAAATCTCTGCTGAATACGATTATTTACATGATCGGTATTCCTATAGGTATGATCCTGGCGCTTGTGTTGGCAATGGGAATGAACCGGAAGATTCCGGGAATCAAGATTCTGCGTACTATGTACTATGTGCCGGTAGTCTCTTCGCTGGTAGCGGTAGCGATTTTGTGGGCATGGGTGTTCAACTATGATTATGGTTTACTTAACACGATTATCAAAGCGCTTACCGGACAGCATGGTCCGAACTGGTTGGGCGATGAGATGTGGGTAAAGGTTTCCATGATTATTTTTATGGTATGGAAAGGCCTTGGAACATCTATTATCTTGTATCTGGCAGGCCTGCAGAGTATTCCGAGAGACTATTATGAGGCAGCCAGAATTGATGGCGCAAATTCCTGGCAGTTATTCCGTAATATCACAATTCCTTTGGTGTCCCCCGTTACATTTTATTTGTTGATCACAGGTCTGATCGGAGGATTCCAGGTATTCGTTGAAGTACAGGTTATGGTGCCGAATGGAGGAACTAACTACAGTGCAGCGACCGTTGTATACTATCTGTATGATAAGGCATTCAGCAATCGACAGATGGGTTACGGGTCTGCTATCGCATTTATTTTGTGTATTATCATCTTTATCGTGACTCTGATTAACTTCAAGGGTCAGGATAAATGGGTGAAAACGATTGAGTAGGAGGTGGGAGAATTGGCAAATAAAAAAGATGATCACAACTCCAGTATCAAATCGAAAAAAGCAAAACGTGTTGACATTATCGTATTCGTTCTGCTGTTGGTCGGAGCGATAGCGATGGTATTTCCGCTGCTTTATATGGTTCTGAGCTCTTTCATGACAAAAAACCAGATTCTGTCCGCAAACTTTTCCATTATTCCAGATCCCTGGAAGTTTGGCAAGTACTCAGAAGTGCTCCAGAAGGGTGAATTCATCAAAGGTGTGCGCAATACATTGATGGTTGCCTGCCCGGTACTTCTGGTAGGCGGATTCACTTCTTCTCTTGCGGCGTTTTCTTTCAGCAAAATGCGGTTCAGAGGAAGAAGCGCAATGTTTCTGGCGCTGCTGGCAACGATGATGATTCCGTTCGCAGTCGTAATGATTCCGCAGTATGTGATGTTCACAAAAATGGGTTGGACCAACAGTCTGCTCCCGCTGATCATCCCGGGATTGTTCGGAAATGTAAGTATTATCTTCTTCCTGAGGCAGAATCTGACCAGTATTCCGGATTCTCTTGCAGAGGCGGCGAAGATTGACGGATGCGGATATTTCAAGATCTACTACAAAATTTTTCTTCCGTTGATGAAGGGACCGTTGATGACACAGATTATTCTGTGGTTCATGGGGATTTGGAATGATTATCTTGCTCCGACGATCTTTATTCAGAATGACGAGTGGTATACCCTGCAGGTGGTGATCCGCTCTTTCAATTCTTACTATGCGGTTCAGAGTGATTACCCGCTGATCATGGCGGCGTCGGTGATCTCTATCATACCGACCTTGCTTTTGTTCTTCTTCTTCCAGAGATTCATTATCGAATCTATGGCAGTATCGGGTGTGAAGGGTTAAATTGAACCGGTCAGCTCAAAAGCTGTGGAGTTCCTGCAGCTTTTGAGCTGATTTTTTATCTATTTTTGTGCAGGAAAATTTTTTATTGTGGATGAGGGAAAAGAATGACAAAAAAAAGAATGATTGGCTTGGCGGCTGCGCTGGCAGCCGGCTTCGTACTTACCGCCTGCGGCGGTACAGCTCCGAAACTGAAAGCCGATACGCCGGTGGAAAAAGAGTTTCAGGAGGTTTCGGTCCATGATCCTGCGATCGTCGAGGGGGAAGACGGAGAGTATTATATTTTCGGATCCCATCTGGCGGTGGCGAAAACGGATGATCTGATGAACTGGACATACGTCAATCAGGGGGTGAAAGATGATAACCCGATCATTCCGGATGTGTATAAAGTGATGAAGGATGCATTCGAGTGGTCCCACAGCAACACGTTTTGGGCTCCGGATGTGGTGAGGTCCAGAAATGGAAAGTATCTGATGTATTACTGCAACTGTCAGGGAGACACGCCGGTGTCCTGTCTGGGACTGGCCGTTTCCGATCAGGTGGAAGGGCCGTATGAAAATCAGGGACTGCTTCTGAAGTCTGGTATGGGGGCGGATGAACTGGACGAGGACGGGAATCTGTATCAGGCGACGGTGGATCCGAACACAGTAGATCCCAATGTGTTTTATGACAAGGACGGCAGGTTATGGATGGTTTACGGTTCCTATTCGGGCGGAATTTTTATCAAGGAGATGGATCCTGACACGGGACTTCCCCTGGAAAGCGGCTACGGAAAGAAGCTGCTGGGAGGAAATCATCTGAGAATCGAAGCTCCTTATATTATTTACAATGAAGACACCGGTTACTACTATCTGTTTCTTTCTTTCGGAGGACTTGACTCCGACGGGGGATACAACATCCGCGTCTGCCGCTCCGAGCAGCCGGATGGTCCTTACGTGGATTCTATGGGACAGGAGATGACCGGCTGCAAAGGACCGGCGAACACGACCTTCAGTGATTCCACAGCGATGCTGTACGGTACCAAATTGATGGGAGGATATAAATTCCTGTGGCAGGAAGGCGAGGAAGGAGAGGACCGAAAGGGATATCTTTCGCCAGGACATAATTCCTGCCTATATCAGGAAGAAACCGGAAAATATTTTATTATTTATCACACCAGATTTGAGGACAGCGGAGAAGAGCATCAGGTAAGAGTTCACCAGATGTTCTTCAATGAAGAGGGATGGCCGGTGATCGCGCCCTACCGATACGCGGAGGAAAGCATTGAACCGGTGTCGCAGGAAGAGGTTACAGGAAGTTATAAATTTATCAATCATGGCAGGGAGATCTCTGCGGAAATGAATGAATCGGTAAACATCGAATTGAAAAAGGATGGAACCGTTACCGGAGACGTGGAAGGAACCTATACTTTAACCGGAGACTATAATATTCATTTAATGATTGACGGCAAGGAGTATCAGGGAGTATTCTTAAAGCAGTGGGATGAGGACGGCAAAAAATATGTCATGACTTTCACAGCTTTAGACGATGAAACGGGTGTGGCAGTCTGGGGCAGCGGTCTGAATGCACTGGAGGAGTAAGGATGAGATTGTTTTCATTTGACAGCCTGTTCATGAGGGCATTGAATTTTATCGCAGATCTGGTGATCATGCATGTTCTGTGGCTGGTCTGTTGTTTGCCGATCGTAACAGCAGGCGCTTCCACTACAGCGCTGTATTATACCTGCATGAAGAGAATGCGAACGAAGGAAGGGTATATCACAAAGAATTTTTTTCACTCTTTTCGTGAAAATTTTCGCCAAGCGACAATTCTGTGGTTGATCATGCTGGCCGTTTTGTTTCTGTTCGTGACGGATCTGAGATATGCTGTGTACCTGAATAATTTTATGGGGAAAATCATGCTGGTCACATGTTCGGTTTTTCTTATTCCGTGTGTTTTGATCGCCATTTATATTTTCCCTGTATTGGCAAAATTTGAAAACACTATTTTTGACAATGTAAAAAATGCATTGCTGATGTCTATCAGACATTTTCCATCCTCGCTGCTGCTTCTGGTTATCTACGGAACGTTTGGCCTTTTGCTTTATACGTTTCCGCCGTTTATCGGGCTTATGTTGATTGTAGGAGGCGGACTGATGGCGTATCTCACGTCTTCGGTATTTATTCAGATTTTCCGGAAGTATATTCCGGATGAATTGGAAGAAGATCTGGAAAAATCCGGAGAGAAGTTTGAACAGTAACTATATAAAAATTGCTAAGGAGACTATTGTATGGCAAAACTCGTAATCAACACAAACAGAAAACTGAGCAAGATCAACAAAGAGATACAGGGGCATTTTTCCGAGCACCTCGGACGCTGTATCTACGAGGGCCTTTACGTGGGAGAGAATTCTGAGATTCCCAATGTAAACGGTATGCGTACCGACGTTGTCGAAGCGTTGAAACAGATCCGGATTCCGGTCCTGCGCTGGCCGGGCGGCTGCTTTGCCGATGAGTATCACTGGAAAGACGGCGTTGGTCCGAAAGAGCAGAGAAAGAAGATCGTCAACACACACTGGGGCGGCGTTGTCGAGGACAACAGCTTTGGAACGCATGAGTTCTTTGAGTTGTGCCGTCAGCTGGGCTGTGAAGCTTATGTCAACGGAAACATGGGAAGCGGAACGGTACAGGAGATGTCTGAGTGGGTAGAGTACATGACCTTCGAAGGCGTTTCTCCGATGGCGGATCTGAGAAAGAAGAACGGCCATGAGGAGGCGTGGAAGGTAGATTTCTTCGGCGTCGGAAATGAGAACTGGGGCTGCGGCGGAAACATGAATCCGGAATTTTACGGAAATATGTACCGCAGATATCAGACTTACGTGAGATGTTATGACAGCAAAAAGCCGATCAAAAAGATCGCCTGCGGACCGAACGTGGACGACTACGAGTGGACCGAAGAAGTGATGAAGGCAGCGTTCCGCAGATGTGCGCCGGATCAGCATGGATTTATGGACGGCCTGTCACTGCACTACTATACGCATCCGGGCGGATGGGAGAACAAAGGCAGCGCCACCGATTTCGATGAGAAAATGTGGTATCAGACCATGAAGAAGACCTGGTATATGGATGAACTGATCCGCCGCCATGGAGCGATCATGGACAAGTATGATCCTCAGAAACAGGTCGGCATGATCGTCGATGAGTGGGGCACCTGGTTTGACGTAGAGCCGGGAACGAATCCGGGCTTCCTGTATCAGCAGAACACAATGCGCGACGCCCTGGTGGCGGGCATTAACCTGAACATCTTCAACAAGCACAGCGACCGTGTGAAGATGGCGAATATCGCACAGATGGTCAATGTTCTCCAGGCAGTGATCCTGACAGAGGGCGCGAAGATGATCAAGACTCCGACTTACCATGTGTTCGATATGTATAAATATCATCAGGATGCACAGCTGCTGGACAGCACGCTGGAGACGGAGCAGGTTGGACTCGAGGAGTGCAATATGGTTCCGAATCTGAGCGAGTCTGTCTCCGAGGATGCAGACGGTGTGCTGCATATCACGATGACAAATCTTGACCTGGAGAAGGATTATACGATCGACACGACGATCCTGGGCAGAAAGGCCGGGGAGATCACAGCGGAGATCGTGACCGGAGAAATGCATGCGAAAAATACGTTTGAGGATCCGGAGCAGGTAAAGGTAGAGGCGTTCGACGGCGTAGAGCAGATTCATGGAGGAATCCGCTTTACGATCCCTGCCTGCAGTGTACTCCATATCGCTGTAAAGTAAGATACTGAAAAGGTGCAACCGTTCGGCCGGATGAACGGTCGCAAAAAGACAGATAAAACGGGCCGGTCCTGTTTGTGCACGGATGTGACACAGGCAGGACCGGCCCGTTTAGTGTAACCGTTCCCCTTGTTTGAGGAACGGTTACTGCGTCCGGCAATTATGGATCGATTTGTGACGGGAGAATGTCCATACGTTCCAGATAGTTCTGGTGGTAGGCTTCCCAGATCGCGAACAGATTCTGATGCTGCTGAGGGTATGCGGGGGATCTCCGTGTGATGAGCCGGTCATAGGTGACCGCTGCGGTGTATATTTTGCCGGCAATGTGAGAAAATCCGGGAATATCTGTCCGATAGGGACAGGCATTCGGATCTGCCAGGCTGTATTCTGGGACATCCTGGCTGCCGCGGCGGCAAAAATTTATGTTATATGGATGTGTGGGGGTGCCTTGGAGGATCAGTGTTTCGTTGAGAAGGAGATTGGCCTGTTGATCGGCCTGAAGGTAGTGATCGCGGTACAGACGCGTCAGAGCGTAGCCGGACTCAAACCAGAAGCGGTCGATGTTTTCTGCCGGCCAGAGTTTTACCGTAGGACGAGTTGTGTCTTCTGCCGGAGGCAGGAGAAAAAGCTTTTCCGCATGAGGATCTTCCGTGAGATCAAAGATGAAATCATAGCGCATCCCGTTCTTCAGGATGATCCGGTACATACTGCTGTCTTTGACAAACACTTTGCCGAGGCAGCAGGATCCGTCGAAGCCGAAGCGGTCGATCCGGCTCAGGTATTCCTCCGGATCGGCGAACGTTTCCGGGGGCAGTCCTACATGAACATGGATGTCGATGTCGCTGACAAAGTCGTGATAACAGCGTGCCACAGCCTCAGCAGCCAGATCCTCGAGAGTTTCACGGTCGGTAGTCTTTGGAATGTACAGTTTCTTGACCATCGCAAATCTTGTTTCCGGAAGAGAAAAAATGGATATCAGGCGCTGCCGTATCTCTTCTTTCATGGTTTCTCTGTTGATTTCGATCATAACAGCCTCCTTCTATCCATTTTTCTGGATGGCTTTCTATTCTTTTTTCATTGGTTTCTGCAAGTAATCTGTCTGAACCCTTAATTCCGGCTTTGAGCCGGACAGCCGGGAATTTTTTTCAACCGGTCTGTCTCTGTTTGATGACTTTGAGCCTTGTAAATTCTTCCCTGTCTTTCTCTTCCAGTGCGTCGGAGATATCTTTGGACAGCTGCATGTAATGCGGGATCGTGATGTTCTTCAGCGCATTGGCCCGTTTCTGGGTCTTTTTGATGGCTGCCGCAAGCCGGTAGGCGGAATTTTCGATCATGGAAAGTCTCAGGGTAAGTTCCTTTACCTTTTCAAATGCCAGCCGTGCTTTGTCGAGAGATTCTTTCGTACTGTAAAACGCATAGGTCGGAGTCTCGCCGGACGGATCGGCTTCCACCAGGGGGATCTCCACGCCCATGATACTTCTCGTTTTGATGCGGATGGAATTTTCAACGGGAACGGTATAGGAAAGTGTCTGCACGTTGTTGATGCCGATTTCCATATTGGCGACCTGCAGAGCCTTGTAAGCTTCCCGGAAAGTGACGTCGATCTGCTTCTGAATATCCTTCGCCTCGTCGATCATGCCCATCAGTTCGCGGATCAGGATGTTTCGCTTTTGATCCATCAGATCATACCCCATATGGGCCAGCTTCAGAGAATTCTTCGCCAGCATCAGATTTCCTTTGGTGGGAAAAGCATTTGGATCCATCAGTCATCACTTCCTTTCCGATGTTTTATTTCATTGCGTCTGCTTCAGCCTTTGCCTGTGCCGCAAGGTCGATCTCTGTCGGATGATAATACTGATCAAGGATCTTCGTATCCACACGGTCCAGTTCCTCGCGGGGCAGCAGTCCGAGAAGATCCCATGCCTTGTTCAGGGTATCTTCCATCGAACGGTTTTCGTCCATTCCCTGTCCGATAAATTCTTTTTCGAAGGCATTTCCAAAGACCAGGTATTTTTTGTCGATCGGAGAAAGTTCATCCTCACCGATGACGGACGCCAGAGAACGAGCGTCGCCCACTTTTGCATAGCAGGAGAACAGCTGGTTTGCAACGTCCTGATGATCCGCGCGGGTGTATCCTTCGCCGATGCCGTCTTTCATCAGACGGGAAAGGCTTGGAAGTACGCTGATCGGCGGATAGATGGACTGGCCGTGGAGCTGGCGGTCCAGTACGATCTGACCTTCCGTGATGTAACCGGTCAGGTCAGGGATCGGGTGGGTGATATCATCGTTGGGCATCGTCAGGATCGGGATCTGTGTTACCGATCCTGCAGCATCCTGAACGATTCCGGCGCGCTCATACAGAGTGGCCAGTTCACTGTACATGTATCCAGGGTAACCTTTACGGGACGGAATCTCGCCGCGGGAGGAGGAAACCTCTCGCATCGCCTCGCAGAAGGAGGTGATGTCCGTCAGGATGACCAGGATATGCATTCCTTTTTCAAATGCCAGATATTCCGCTGCGGTCAGCGCAACCTTCGGTGTGATCAGTCGTTCCACGACAGGATCGTTGGCCAGATTCAAAAACATGACTACGTGGTCGGAAACGCCGCTTTCCTCGAAGGTCCGGCGGAAGAATTCTGCTACGTCGTACTTAACACCCATCGCGGCAAATACGACTGCAAATTTTTCATCGCTGTCTCCGCCCAGAGAGGCCTGCTGTACGATCTGGGCCGCCAGCTGGTCATGGGGAAGACCGTTTCCGGAGAAGATCGGAAGCTTCTGGCCGCGGATCAGAGTGGTCAGACCGTCGATGGCCGAGATACCGGTATGGATATAGTTTCTCGGATATTTTCTTGTAACAGGATTCAGCGGAAGACCGTTGACGTTCAGACGTTTTTCCGCGTTGACCGGGCCGAGTCCGTCGATGGGGTTGCCGATACCGTCAAAGGTACGCCCCAGGATCTCGGGGGAGACTCCCAGCTCCATCGGATGGCCGGTGAGGCGGGTGCGGGTGTTCTGAAGGGACATATTGTCGGTTCCCTCGAATACCTGGATGACTGCTTTGTCCTCATAGACCGCCACAATACGTCCCAGTTTTTTCTGATGATCGTCAATGGTGAATTCCACCATTTCCTCATAAGAGGCATTCTTTACGCCTTCCAGAACGACCAGAGGGCCGTTGACTTCACTCAGGCCAAGATATTCAATTGCCATTGCCGTTTTCCCTCCTTATCCGTTTCTTTCCAGCACGTTGTCATAGAACCGGTCGATCTCTTTCTTATATTCGTCGAACAGCTCCGGTTTGTCGTTTGGCACATCATATTTGATGGAAACGACCCGGTCAAAAATATTATCTTCTTTCAGCACGGACATGGGCATTCCCATCGTGACAAGCGCCTTGGATTTTTTATAAAGATAGAGGATGATCTCCATCATTTTATACTGCTTGGACAGCGGCACGCTGGTATCTTCCGTGTGGAAAGAGTTCTGCTGCAGGAATCCAAGGCGGATCACTTTTGCGATCTCCAGAACCAGTTTCTGATCGTCGGGAAGAACGTCGCTTCCGATCAGCTTGACGATCTCATTCAGCGAACTCTCCTGGTTCAGAAGAGCCATCAGCTGGTTTCTCATGGAGGTGAAATTTTTGTTTACATGATCTTTATACCAGGGCGCCAGGTCGTTTAAATATTCGCTGTAGCTGGTCAGCCAGTGGATCGCCGGATAGTGGCGCGCATAGGCCAGAGATTTGTCCAGGCCCCAGAAGCAGCGGACATAACGTTTGGTATTCATCGTGACCGGCTCGGAGAAATCGCCTCCCTGGGGAGATACGGCTCCGATGATGGAGACGCTTCCTTTCAGGTCATTCAGCGTCTCCATCATACCGGCGCGCTCATAGAACGCGGACAGACGGGACGCCAGGTATGCCGGGAAACCTTCCTCAGCGGGCATCTCCTCCAGACGTCCGGAAAGTTCACGCAGAGCCTCCGCCCAACGGGAGGTGGAGTCTGCCATGATCGCCACGTCGTAGCCCATATCCCGGTAGTATTCTGCCAGGGTCAGACCGGTGTAGATCGACGCCTCACGGGCAGCCACCGGCATGTTGGAGGTGTTGGCGATCAGCGCGGTACGATCCATCAGAGGATTGCCGGTTCTCGGGTCTGTCAGTTCCTGGAATTCCTCCAGAACCTGAGTCATCTCGTTGCCGCGCTCGCCGCAGCCGATGTAGATAATAATATCTGCATTTGACCATTTTGCGATCTGATGCTGCAGCATGGTTTTTCCGGTACCGAAACCGCCGGGGATCGCAGCGGTGCCGCCTTTTGCGATGGGGAACATTGTGTCCAGGATCCGCTGGCCGGTCACCAGAGGCTCGCTAGCCGGATACCTTTTCTGGGTCGGACGCGGGACACGGATCGGCCATTTCTGACACAGGGTCAGGGTCTTTTCCTTCCCGTCGGATGTTTTCAGTTTTACGATCGGGTCGATAATGGTATATTCTCCGTCCGGTGCTGCCCATGTGACGGTTCCGCTCAGATCGGGAGGAACCATGGACTTATGGAGGATGGAATGCGTCTCCTGGGTCTCGGCGATGATCGCGCCGCCGTTCAGCTTGTCGCCGGTTTTTACGGTGACATGCACGTTCCATTTTTTCTCTGTGTTCAGAGAATCCACGCTGACGCCGCGGGTGATGTAATCCCCGGACTGGCGGGCAATCTCGGACAGGGGACGCTCAATACCGTCAAAAATATTGTTCAGGATGCCGGGGCCGAGAACCACGGAAAGCGCGTCTCCGGAACCTTCCACGACAGCGCCCGGCTTCAGTCCCGTGGTTTCCTCAAAGACCTGTATGGTTGTGGTATCCTTCGTCAGGCTGATGACTTCTCCGACCAGACGCTGTTCTCCCACATAAACCATCTCGGACATCTTAAATCCGGAGTCGCCTTTCAGGTATACGACAGGACCGTTGATTCCATAAATGATGCCTGTTCTACTCATGTGTCATACCTCCGTGAAAAATAAATGCTTCCTGTTCTTCACTGATCAGAGAATCAAAGGAATTGTCGATCAGGATATTTTTTTCCGGAATGACCGCACGGATACCGCCGGTAAACGGTGTTTCCGACACAAGCATGGAAATGGAAAATTCTTCCTCCAGTTCTTTCCGGTATTCTTCGTCAGAGGGATCCAGATAAAACTGCAGTGCATCGCCGGAGGCGAAGGAAACAGCTTCACGGATCTTGGTTTTCAGATAGTTTTTATATTCTTCCGTCTTCTTGAAATCCTCCATCTTTTTGCGAACTTCCTCAAAAAGCTGATGTTTCAGTTCCTCGTTTTTTTCAGAAAGTGTACGCTTGATCGAAAGCTGTTCTGCAGAGAGCGTTTTGTTTGCTTCCCGTTTCAGCTTCTCGGTTTCGGCATTGATTTCTTCCCGGGCCTGCTGACGCTTCAGTGTCTGGTGTTCTTCAAACAGGCGGTCCAGAGCCTCCTGATGCTCGCTGATCAGGCGCTGGGCCTCAGCGTTGGCGCTGTCTATGGAATGACGGTAAAAATTCTCTAATTTTTCTTCAGTTGTCAAGGTTGTCACCTCCAGCTTCACTATAATTTCAATCCAATGGATTCGTTGACAAAGGAAGTGATAAAGTCAGGTTTCCGTCCCGTTCCGTGACGGTCAGGGATTTCGATCAGCAGAGGAATCCGATGATTCAGGCGTACATCCTCGAGAATATCGGGAAATTCCTTGCCGAGCTTTTCTGTCAGCAGGATGATCCCGATCTCCTTGTTCGAGAGAGCTTTTTGAAGCGCCTGATACAATTCGTCCCGTTCATGGACCACGACGCCCTCCACGCCGGTCAGGCGCATCCCTGTCTCTGTATCGACGTTATCACTGATCAAAAACATTTTCATATAAGCCGCTTCCTTTCAATCAAAGCTGACCGAGGATCATGAAGGAGATGATCAGACCGTACAGTGCGATACCTTCGGCCATGGCTACGAAGATCATGGATTTACCAAAGATGCTTCCGTCTTCACTGATGGCTCCGAGCGCTGCGCTGGCACTGGATGCTACGGCGATACCGGAACCGATGCCGGAGAGACCGGTTACGAGAGCGGCGCCGATATAGCCAAGTCCTGTAGCGAGACCTGCGCCGGAATCAGTAGCAGCGGATACTGTGGTGGTTCCCGCGAAGGAAACGACGGTGACAACCAGCATCAGGCCGAAAAAGGTGGCGACATTGGCGGCCAGAGATTTTTTGTAGCGTTTTTTCGTTTTCTCTCCGGAAAAATAAACGGCCATAGGGATGATGATGCTCAAAATCATTGCTGCTGCGGTGAGTACCTGGATAACTAATGTATTCATAATACAATCCTCCTTACATATATAACTTTTGTAATATATTCTTTGATCTTTTCCTATCTATTCTATGTTTAATTTATCTGCAGCCGTTCGGGAAGACCGGAACGGCGGTATTTTCCGCTGCCGTCAGACCGGCGCTGTGTCATTCCTGACTCTTTTTCAGGAACGGCTGAAAGGCTCTTCCGTCTCCTTTGTAGAAGCGGCTGAACATTTCGTAATACTCCAGACGAAGTACCTGGATACCGACGATCAGACCTTCCATCGCGCATACAAAGATATTTCCCAGAACGATCACCAGCCAGTTGATGCTTCCGCCGTCTGTGGCGCCTGCCAGCATCAGGACGACCTCCATCATTGCCGCATGGCTGACTGCGAAGGCTCCGACACGGACAAAGGACAGCGTGTTCGAGAAATAGGTCAGCAGAACTTCAAACAGTTCGAAGAAACTCTGGACGAAAAACATGACTTTTCCTGTCTTTGGGAACGGATTCTTTTCGCCCTGCACAAGTTTTTCCAGAGGTTCCTTCAGGAAAATGGCGATCAGCGGAATCACAAACATGACCACCAGAACGCCTGTCGCGGGAAGGGTATGTCCCGTCATATACAGGAAGATCGTGGCTACGATAGCTCCATAAAAGAGGAATCCGGCGATTGCACTCTGATCAAAAATAGCCTCTCCCTTTCGATGTGCCCGGAATGCATTGATGATGTGAAAGAGCATCGTAATAAGGATCAGGAACATACCGAAGGCTATGGCGACCACGAAGACGGTGTTCATCTGCCCGATAAACGGAAGAGTGATCATCGCTTCCTTGGGTTTCAGCCACAGAGCCGGCAGAAGATCTTCAAAGCCGAAGAAACTTCCGTACAGGAAGCCGAAGATCGTGGAGAAAATGCCTGCCAGGCTGATGATCGCAGCCAGCGTGATCTTCCGGAATCTGTACAGCAGCGCTCCGCCGATCAACAGGCAAAGGCCCTGTCCTACGTCTCCAAACATGGCTCCGAAGATAAAGGAGTAGGTCAGTCCTACAAAGATCGTCGGGTCCATCTCGTTGTAAGACGGGAGACCGTACATCTTTACATACATTTCAAACGGGCGGAACAGCTTCGGGTTTTTCAGTTTTGTCGGAGGCTCCCGCAGTGTATTGTTGTTCTGGTCCTCCACAAAACAGTAGAGATTTTCATCGTTCTCAATATCATGCTGGAACGCTGCGGCGTCGGATTCGGACATCCATCCGCACAGAATATAAAAGGTTTCCGTGCCTTTTTTGGTGGATGTGCAGGCTGCCAGCTTCCGGACATCGAAGTTCCCGGACAGTGTCGACAGTTCCTCTACGGCGCCGTTCAGTTCCTCGGCGTGTTTCCGCAGGTAATCCTGCATCTGATCCTTGCAGTCCGAGATCGCCCGGTAAGTGTCGAGAATCTGCTGGTGGAGATTCTGGAATGCGGTCTCGGGCGTTCCCTCGTACTCGTCCGGAACGTAGAAACGTTCGAAATGCATGGATGCATATACAGCGTCGACCTTATGGATTTCTTCTCTGGGAGCGAAGTAAATCCCCCAGACGTATTGGTCATCCGTGTTGCAGCGGTAGAAGACCGTATCGCAGCTCTCATAGACATATTTTTCAAATTTGTCGTAGTATTCTTTTGGGATCCGCCCGAAACGCAGACGGATAAATTTAAAACTGAAAATAGAGGACAGGCTGCAGGGAAGATTCTGGAAAGGAGCGATCTTATCCGCTTTTTCCTTATAAGTCTTCAGCTGTTCCTGGAGCTTACTGTGCTTCTGGTTCAGTGTGGTCAGAGTCTGATCGATATTCTGAACACATGCGAGAGCCTCCTCAAGGGAAAGTTTTTTCGTCTTTCCCCGCATATCGGCCGGAAGCATTCCGGCGTAATCACTGGCCAGCTTCAGTTTGTCTTTATAAGGGTTGATCTGAAGATACGGCGTCAGATTCTGTACCGTCTGCAGTTCTGTCAGCGCGTTCTCCAGATGAATCTCATATTTAGACAGGTAAGTGTTTACCACACGGTCAATGTCCGCTTTCGGGCCTGTGATACTGATAAATTTCATCTTGACGATCAATCAAAAACACCTCCCCTTATATCAGGTTTTTGCCACGTACTGCATCGCCTCGTCGGGTGAAATGCCGTAACGTACACATTCTAGTGCGATGATGAGCCGGTTGATCTCATGATCTTTATGATACAGATAAGAGTAAACGGTAGCCAGAGAATAAGGGTTATTTCTGGACGCCAGAGAAAGGATGTGTTTCATGATCTGCGCATACATCGATTCCATGGTTTCCGTTGAAAACTGCTCAAAATGTTTCGCATAATAAGTTTGCTGGATCAGCTGCTGAAATGCTTCCATATTTTCCGCTTCCACAAGGGACTGAACCTCTGTTTTTTTCAGATGGTAATGTACCGGAATGATCAGCGCGTAGATATCGGCGCTGGTCATGTGATAATACTGTTTTGAACGGTAAATCCACTGAAGATTCAGCATATCAAATTTGCTTCCCCAGGCTTTGGTCAGTTCCTCCAGATCTTTTTTCTTTGCAATTTTTTCCTTCTGCTTCCATAGGTGACTGAAATAGTAGAGATCGAGAGTCATTTCATAGTCAAACAGCGTCGGATTTTCCATCGTGCTGAGGTGTACCAGCGGATCGTAATATTCGGTACCCTTCAGATTGGAGATCAGTTCCTCCGGAGAGGAAGACGATGTGACTAAGGCGAGATCAAGCTGAGAATGCCGGTCGAAGAAATCCTGATAGATCGAGAGATTCAAAGACACATCCCGGTGATCAAAGATCTTATTCAGACATTCTTTCAAAATCGAGATCTCATAGCGTTTAAAATAATTGCTCAGAAACTTTCGCTGTTCCAGATTGGAGAAACGATAAAGTTTGCTGAAATCTCTGTAAACTGCCAGGTGAAGGATCTGCTCAATCTGGCCGCGGTGGAGACTCGATTCCTCAAGCCCCTGAAAAAGTTCCGCATAGGAAGGCTGCTGTTTCAGATAGGAAACGGCGGCCGGTACATTGGGCAGTTCCACGATCTCGCGAAAATTTCTGTCGTTCAGCAGATGGCCCTGCATGGCGCGGATCTTTGTTGTCAGTCCGCTGTAGGTAAATAGACCTTTCATACCATCACTTCCTTATCAGTTTTTCGCAGATCTGTGTGGATAATGTATCGTGGTTTTTGCTGTAATAATTATCCAGAGAGGCCAGCAGATCAGAGGTCCCTGAGCGCAGGTGAAGAAGTTCATCGTCCGTCTTTTTTTTCAGATCGGCCTGAATCTTTTGAATCTGAAGAGCGGTATCATGTTCCAGCTTCTGATCGAAGGCTGCAATTCGCTCGTCCTGCTGCTGGTCAAGCAGCTTGTTCTGATTGGCTGCGCCTTCAAGGATCTTGGAGGCTGCCGCTTCAATTTCTGTCAGTTTATTAATAACCGATTCCATACCTATCCTCCTTTGCAAGTAGAGTTCGCAGCTGTACGGCGTAAAAAAGGTGCCGGACAATCGCGTTTTAACAATATGATCGGAGTCTATTGTTTTCACGTTACATATCATACACCTTTCTGTTAAAAATGTCACATATTATTTGAGAAAAAATTCAACTTTATGAGGAAGACTGACGACAATTTCCGTTTTAAAAATGTCAAATTAACAAAAAACAGATACATTTTTTTCCAGAATTTTAGGATGAAAGTAAAAGATCATGACTGCATGAGAAGCATTAAAATATCTTTTGACCTCAATATCATTTTATAGTAAGATAAAAAGGCTGATTTACAGAGCAAAACAGAAACAGAAAAAGGATGAAGTATTATGAGATTGAGAAATATACAGGGAGCAAAGGAAGTGATCGCCAACAGTTCCTGGGTCGTGCAGGAGCCCGAAGAAAAGAAAGGAAACTGGAAGGCGGTATTCGGGAAAGAGCAGCCGCTTCATATTGAGGTCGGAATGGGAAAGGGCCGGTTCCTCATGGATATGGCGAAGCTGCATCCGGAGATCAACTACATCGGGATCGAAATGTATGACAGTGTACTGCTGCGTGCGGTCCAGAAAGCGGAAAGCCTGGAAGAACCGCTTTCCAACCTTCTGTTCCTGAGAATGGACGCCAGAGATCTCCCGGAAGTTTTCGAAAAAGGGGAGGTCGGACGGATCTACCTGAACTTTTCCGATCCGTGGCCGAAGGACCGTCATGCAAAGCGCCGTCTGACGTCCCATGAATTTCTGGAACGCTATGAGAAGATTCTGCCGGAAGAGGGACTGGTGGAGTTTAAGACGGATAACCGGGATCTGTTTGAGTTCTCGCTGGAGGAGATCAGAAATGCCCCAAACTGGACACTGAACGCGTATACATATGATCTTCACAACAATGAAGAGATGAACCGGGGAAATGTCATGACGGAATATGAGGAAAAGTTTTCGTCTGTGGGGAATCCGATCTGTAAGCTGATCGCAGAATTTAGAAAATAAAAAAGAGAAAAGAAAGCATCGATCAATGATCAGTAACTGTGATGAATGATCGATGCTTTTTTTATGCAAAAACGTCTTTTGTTTCAAAGTGTTCCGGCTTATTCTCTGGTCGTTCCGCCATAACGGTATTTTACCGGCAGCAGTGTCAGACTCGGAGGAAGGGAATCCTTTTGGGAGGTCAGAATTTCGACACATTGTTCTGCCAGACGGTCGATCGGCTGGCAGATGGATGAGATTACGGGTCCGTCTTCCCGGTTGCCGAATAAATTAATGCCGTCAAATCCTATGATCTGAACGTCTTCAGGAACCCGGTATCCTTCTTCCTGGAGAATATTTTTAAACATATATCCATGATAATCCGTGTGAGCAAACACACCGTCAAAATTCAGTGTCCCGTCAGGATTTTTGTGCTGCTTCAGAAACTCTTTTAAGACGGCGGGTTCGTAATTGCTGTCAACAAGATCCAGATAATCCGGTTCTATCCCGTATTTTTCGCAGGCATAGAGGTATCCTTCTTTTCTTTTGTCGGATTCCCCGGGAAAAACAGAGTGAAAGCGGATGTAGACAGGATGCCTGCAGCCGAATTCCAGGAGTTTTTCTATCGCCAGACATGCGCCTGCAAAGTTATCTGAGGCGATTCTGGGGATCGAGGGATTTTCAAAAAAACGGTCAAAAACGACAATCGGAAGGTGTTCTGGAATATAAGAGCCGATATCAGAATAGGTCAATGCAATGATTCCATCTACTTTGTTGTTGGCCGCTAAATTCAGATAGTCAATTTCTTTCTCCGGTATGCCGTCGGCACAGCACAGGAGAAGACGCAGTCCTTTTTTGTACAATGCAGCTTCTATATAGTATGCGAAAGCGGCAAAAAAGGGGTTTGTGGTATTCGGAATGATCAGGGCGATCAGATTGCTTTTCTGCATTTTTAATCCCCGGGCATAAGTGTTTACTTCGTAGTTCAGGGATCTGATCGCTTCTTCTACTTTAAGTTTGTTTTTTTCAGATACGGGGATCCCATTAAGTACTTTGGAAACAGTACCGAGAGCGACACCGGCTTCCCGGGCGACGTCTTTCATAGTAGGCGCTTTCTTGGAAGTCATAAGGCTTCATCTCCTTCCTATAATGTCAAGCCTAAAAACATTGATTTTTCAGGCTTTTTCTAACTTGTTACCTCATATAAACAGAGCCAAAAG